>SAMEA3663047__coassemble_184_pt1 | contig 23910 bp, 24 predicted proteins | sample SAMEA3663047__metabat2_low_PE_033 | metagenome-assembled genome bin SAMEA3663047 (sample SAMEA3663047) | pig gut metagenome | biome: pig gut; feature: pig-associated habitat; material: faeces | place: France | collected 2012
GGCTAATTTACTAAAAAGTGGCACACTTTTTTAATAAATTAGCTATCCTGCCTTATAGTTTTTCTGTCTATGAGCTATGAAAAATAGCCCACTTCCAAAGCACTAAAAATCTGTGCCAGCCAGCCTTGCTAAAAACACTAGAATTCCAAAGATAATTTCACATAAAATCGCAAGAATTTCAAAGAGATTTTTAGATAAAGTTTTTAAGATTTTTTAGCAAAAATACCAAAAAAATCTTTAAAAGAATTTTTAATAAAAAATCGTCACGCCCCCCTGTCTTTAGATATCCATCCCGAATCAACTCCTTTTACCGATCTCTATTTTACCATTAAACGCGGCACATTAGAGTTGCTGGATAAAAATAGACAGCATACCCCAGAGCAGACCCCCATGCTTTCTAGAGAAGACATTCAGTCTTTAGAAACCCTTTTCCATGCTGTGATGCCAAAATATCGAGTTCTTTTACATAAAAACAATTTCATTCCTGCCACAACCATCAGTCTCGCGCCTTTTTTAGGATTATTAGGAACCGTTTGGGGGATTCTGTTAGCTTTTGCGCATATCAGTTCCGGGCAAGCCAATGGAACCGTCATGATGGAAGGCCTAGCAACAGCCTTAGGAACAACCATTGTGGGATTATTTGTTGCAATTCCCTCTTTGGTCGGTTTCAACTATCTCCGCGCTCACGCCTCCCAAGTTTCTCTAGAAATCGAACAGATCGCCTTTCTTCTACTCAACTCCATTGAAGTCAAATACCGACAAACAGGCTTATGAAACGCTTCTTTCATGAAGATCTAGAAGAAGATCCTAATGTGAATCTTACCCCCCTTATTGATATTGTTTTTGTGATCCTTATGGCATTTATGATTGCTATGCCACTCATTAAAATCGATTCCATCTCTTTGGCTCCAGGAACCTCTTCTCACAGACCTTTGCAGCAACATGAGTTGACACAACCGGAAATAAAAGTTTTCCGAAACCACACGATTACGCTCAATGATGCTCCAGTTTCTCTCCAAGAGCTTCGCTCTCAACTCACCATCATGCATACTCAAAACTCGCAGATGATCCCCTTGCTCCTACAAGATGGAGACACAACTTTTAAACTATACCAAGAAATCAAGTCGACGATCGAAGAAGCAGGTTTTCAAGAACTTCATATTGCTTTAAAAAACTAATCATGCCTTCATCTCACTACTTTCCATTTTTTTGCGCCGCTATCATCATCCATATCGCTCTTGGAGGAGCGCTATTGCTTTCTTCACCGCAAACCCCCAAACCGAAATTGCGCTCTTTTAAGGAACGCTTCGTTTCTTTCCCCATGGATCCGAAAATCACTTGCCAAACACCCGTTGTTGTGTCCCCAGCTGCACAACCTGTACAACCAAGTCCGACCCCCAAGCAAAAAGTTCCTCCATCAGAAAAAAAACACTCCACAAAACATCCTGAGCCCCCTTCTTCAGCCAAGCCCTCTCAAGCTCCTATTTCTTCTAAACCTTCTCAAGCTTCTCAAGAAAAGAAGCTAGCAACGCTAAAAAAACTGGCTCAGCTGGCGAATCAACTGGCGAAGGATGCGGAAGCACAAGAATCTCATATTACCCAACTCTCCTTGCCAATGCAGGTCCAGGTTTCTGCAGAAAACGCCTATCAACAAGAAGCTTTTTGTGCGCTCTTTCAGCAATATGTCTGTCTGCCTTTCCCAGGAGAAATCCGCCTTAAATTGGAATTTTCTAAAGAAGGGGCGCTTGTACAGTGTTCTATTCTTTCTTCTATTAGTCCGACAGATAAACAACGCTTGCTTTCACAAATTCAGAAAATCCCTTTCCAATCTTTCTTTAATACATACAAACCCTCGAAAAATATCACTTTTCATATTAGACTTCAGGGAAGTTCTGCTTGATGAAGGGTTCTGTTGTGTTTCTCCGTTCTTTTCTATGTCTACTCTGTCTACTCCCTTCTATCCTTCACTGCAAAGACTTAGAAATTCACGTTCGAGCAGAAACTTCTCTTCTCCCCGTCAATATCTCGCTACTCTCTTCTCCCAAAAACACAAAACAAGATGCTTATCTTAAGTCTCTTCGAGACTTATTTGCTCGAGACTTGGCCTTAGGAGACCTTCTAGCCCCAACCTCAGAGATAGCTCCTTTGACCATTTTTATAGAAGCTTGCTACCCCGAGCTGATTTTTTCTTTCAAAAGGGATGGGAAGGCCTCTCAAAAGATTTTTTCTTTAGAGCTCTCTGGAGATCCTTCTAAAGACCATCAAACTATTCATGAGGCTGCTGATCGTATTCATTTTCTTCTTACACGTATCCCTGGAATCAGTTCTGGGAAAATTCTTTTTTCCCTATGCTCTACAGACGCTTCCTCAGAGCTAAAACAAGGAGAGATTTGGTCTGTAGATTATGATGGACAGCACCTCGCACCTCTTACTAGCGAACATTCTTTATCCATAACTCCTGCATGGATGCATATTGGTCATATTCCCGCATATATTTATGTTTCATATAAATTAGGCGTTCCTAAAATCTTCCTGAATACTCTCAGTCAGCCTGCTGGAAAAAAAATTCTTGCTATGCAAGGGAACCAGTTTATGCCGGTCTTTTCTCCCAAAACTAAGCTCCTTGCCTTTATTTCTGATCGAGATGGAAACCCAGATCTATTTGTACAACCATTTTCCCTCGCTACAGGAGCTATCGGCACTCCTAAAAAGCTTCTTAATGAAACTTTTGGAACGCAGGGGAACCCTTCTTTCAGCCCTGATGGTACACGCCTCGTTTTCGTCTCCAATAAAGATGGAACGCCTCGTATTTACCAGATGCAAATCTCTCCGGAACAACATCCTCCTCGCCTGCTTACGAAAAAATATCGAAATAGCAGTTGCCCGACATGGTCCCCTGATGGTAAAAAGATAGCCTTCTGCTCAGTGATTAAAGGCGTCCGTCAAATTTGTGTGTATGATCTCGCTTCAGGGAAAGATGAGCAATTAACCACCTCCGCAGACCACAAAGAAAGCCCTTCTTGGGCTGCTGATAGCAACCACCTTGTTTATAGCGCCGGATCTGCCCACACGTCCGAACTGTTTCTGCTGAGCCTAATTACCAAAAAAAGTAAGAAAATTGTTATAGGATCTGGAGAAAAACGTTTCCCTTGCTGGGGAGCTTTTCCTTCGCAACACATAAAGAAAGCATCATGAGAAAGCCCATTTTTAAAGCGTTTTATTTATTGTTTTCCCTTTTTTTCCTTTCTTCATGCTCTTATCCTTGTAGAGATTGGGAGCGTCATGGGTGCGATTCTGCAAGACCACGTAAATCCTCCTTCGGCTTTGTTCCGTTTTATTCGGAGGAAGAAATACAACAAGCCTTTGTTGAAGATTTCGATTCTAAAGAAGAGCAGCTTTACAAAACGAGCGCACAAAGCACTTCTTTCCGCAATATCACTTTTGCTACAGATAGCTATTCTATCAAAGGAGAGGACAACCTAACTATTCTTGCCAGCCTAGTGCGTCATTTGCATAAATCTCCCAAAGCCACTTTGTATATAGAGGGGCATACTGATGAGCGAGGCGCTGCGGCTTATAATTTAGCTTTGGGAGCTCGTCGTGCGAATGCAGTAAAACAATATCTTATCAAACAAGGGATTGCTGCTGATCGCTTATTCACTATTTCTTATGGTAAAGAACATCCTGTTCATCCTGGGCATAATGAACTTGCCTGGCAACAAAATCGTCGTACCGAATTTAAAATCCATGTTCGTTAGTCGCTTATTTTTAATTGCCCTTATGGGATTTGGCTATTCTGCTTACGGCGCAGGGAAAGCGCCGTCCTTGCAGGTTCTTCTCGCAGAAATGGAAGACACTTCATCTCGTTTACACGCCCATCAGAATGAGCTTGTCATGCTCTCAGAACGGCTAGATGAACAGGACACCAAACTCCAACAACTTTCATCTGCTCAGGACCATAATCTTCCTCGACAAGTGCAACGTCTCGAGATCGATCAAAAAGCTTTAACGAAAACGCTCTCTGTTCTGTCACAGTCTATCGAGGATATCCGATCATCTGTACAGAATAAATTACAAGAAATCCAACGAGAGCAAAAAAATTTAGCTCAAAATTTACGAGCTCTTCGCAACTCTTTACAAGCCCTAGTTGATGGCTCTTCCCCAGAAAACTATATTGATTTCTTAGCTGGAGAAACTCCGGAACACATTCATATTGTTAAGCAGGGAGAAACTCTGAGCAAGATCGCAAGTAAATACAATATTCCTGTTGTGGAGTTAAAAAAACTTAATAAACTGAACTCGGATGCTATTTTTACAGATCAAAGACTTCGTCTTCCGAAAAAGAAATAACAGCTCTACCCTAGATAATAAACAAAGGCTTCTGTAGGATCCCAAATTAAGGAATCAACTATTATGTGGGATGAAATTTACTGTTGCTGTGTTCGGCGAAGCAGAGAAAGGAAGCTTTGACGCTGGGTACCTCTGTTCTTCATTAACAGATCTGCATACCAATCTGGGGCATGGGAGGGATTCTCCCTCAGGAATTTCACTAGCCGTGCGAGCTATCATGCAGGGATACGACATCCTCTTCTTTCGGGTAAAAGAAGAAGGCTTTTTTATCGACAGCTACTTCTTCGGGCTTCATTTTCTGAGCACGCAAAGCCCTCCGACAAACATCATCGCACTAGCTCTGCCAGGAGTAGGAGATTACAACATCATTGAAGCCTCTCTGGCCCTATGCCGAAGATTAAAAAGCATCCTGCTCTTCTCTGATCAGGACCTTTATGATTTCCTAACCTTTAAAGACTCTTAATCCACGGTCTGGAAATATTCTTTTAATCCCTCTTCGGAAGGAACCATGCCACGCTCCCCAGAACGCCAATTAGCTGGGCAGACCATTCCATGATTCTCAAAGAAAATCAATGAATCTAAAATACGGATTTCTTCATCTATAGAACGTCCCAAAGGAAGATCATTGACCACTGCATGTCGAACAACCCCTTGCTTATCGATTAGAAAAGTCGCTCTCAAAGCAAGCGTGCCCTCCGGATTCAGAACCCCAAACATTTTAGAAATTTCCAAAGAATCATCGGCTAGCAAAGGATACTCTGTTCCTTGTATTCCACCGGCATTTCTTTCCACCGTCAGCCAGCGAGCATGCGTTTCTGCATCATCGACCGAACATCCAATAACAACAGCTCCACGCTCTTCAAAATCAGTTAATCTATCCTGAAACGCATGCAACTCTGTTGGGCAAACATAAGTAAAATCTTTAGGATAAAAGAAGAGGACTACATACTTGCCTTGGAAATCCGCTAAAGAAAGGACTTTCTCCTCCCCGCGCACAACAGCTTTGCCCGAAAAAAGCGGAGCTTGTTTTCCAACCAGAGATCCCATGTTATGCCTCCTAGAAAGAAAAAAACGCACCAGAGAGGATTTGAACCTCTGACCACCTGGTTCGTAGCCAGGTACTCTATCCACTGAGCTACTGGTGCACAGAAAACTACAGGGCAGAAGGATACCGAGCTTTTGCTAAATGATCAAGAAAATCTCCTTGGAAAAAGAAAAAAAACCGAGATTAAAGATTGTTTTACTGTGATCTTTTCTATTCCTCTGGCAATTCTTCCCCAAAAACGGCCTCCTGTGAGGCAAAAAATAAGGCCGAGGTTAATAACGCCCCCACAGTCCCTACCGCATGACGCAAAGTATGCTGAACACAGGACGCCCCATCACAAATTCCTTGAGCAACAATATCTTCTATCGCTCCCGAAAGCCCGTTAAATCCTACACGCCAATCCTTGAGAAAATACTTGAGAAAACACCTCCTCCACCGCTCTGCCACTTTTGGCAACGATAGCACGAAAGGGGCTTTCGACAGCTCGAAGAACAGCAATAAAACCCTCCTGCTCACCCAAAGAAAGAGATTCCGGCACAGAAATTTCTCGAGCAGCACGAATGAATGAACACCCTCCTCCAGGCAAACAGCCAGATCGCAAACATTCTGTCATTGCTTGTACAGAAGAGGTGATATAGGCTAACTCTTCTTGATGAAGACATTTCTCGGTAAGACAAATCCGCACTTCTCCTAATGAGATCCTAGCTAATCGCTTTCTTAAGCTCTCGCGAGCTTCTTCTCCGTGTAAATGCTCTAACTTATCCTGCAACAAGGAACAATGCTCGGCCCATCTCTTCTCATTTTTTACTTCCCTAGGAATACAAAAGCTCGTTGAAGAAATACAAATCCCCTCTACGAATCCTAAGCAATGGGTCATGATCTCTTGGTGATCTTTTTTCAAAGAAACTTCTGATAATAGACTTGCCCCGGTCAATACCGCTATATCTTCTAAAGATTCTCGAGCATGCTTCCCTCCCACTCGCACAGCACATACAGGGAACCCTCCTTCCATGTGATTAATTTCTAACATAGTCAACAGCTCTCGATCAAAAGCCTCTGCTAAAATAATCAGAGGCGTTTTCCCTGCCTGTACAACCGCTTCAAGAAAAGATACAAAAGAAGAATCTAAAGAATGCAGCGGGCTTTCACTAACCAGAATATAAACTTGACTATACTCTACAGTTCCTGTTTCAGCATGAGTAATGAAATAGGGGGAAGCATAACCAAAATCCCATACAGCATGCTCTTCTGCGAACCAATGTTCGCTTTTTCCCCCAGTCTCTTCCAAAATATAATAGCCATTCTTCCCCCCGTAGCGAACGGCATTGGACAAAACAGTAGCTACGTCGGGATGGAACCGACGAGCTATACTGGACACGCATACCGAATGTTCAGGGTCTGTTATCGAGAAGGTTTCTCTAGAAAAAATTTCTTGCAGGTGCTTTTCCGCAAACAGCATTCCTCGACGAAACTCTTGCGGATCGATCCCTTGTTGAATACTTGCTATTCCTTCTTCTAGCAAAGCTTCGATTAACAATGCCGTTGTTTTTGCTCCGTCTCCGAATCGGTTGCGTGTTTGCAAAACAGCATCTCGGATCAGTTTAACCCCTAAATTTTCAAAAACGTCTGGCAAGACAAAGTCTTTAAGCATTCTTTGGCTATCGTGAGTAATTTTTGGGGGCGGAACATGATGAACAATCGTTCCATATCCATAAGGTCCGATTGTTTGAGAAAACATTTGCGATATTACACGAGCGGCTCGGAGAACTGCCTGTAGACCCTGTTTTTGATTACGAAAACTATTGGCCACACCAGTCCCTCTATCAGCTGCAGTCTTTTGACTCGGATATAGAAATGCTATTTATTCTTGTCAAATTTCCTTTGTCTAAAGCTATTGCGCATATTCTGCGAGTAAAAATGATTGCCGAGCCTCTTTAAAAGACCTTCTTCCCTCAGCACACAGCGTTCTCAAAGGCCATGTAATATATTTTTTTTGTAAACAAACATCCAAGAATTCCGCACATCCCAATAGAGATTGGATAGCTTTGCGTCTAGGAGCCAGCCTATCCAATAAAAGAAACGCTTGCTCCACTTCTTTAGGATACAGAGTTTTCAAAACCCCTAAAATAACGCTTTGCGTTTCCATAGGCAGAAAAACTTTCGGATCCTGAAGCACTAACAAAACTCCTGAGCAAATCTCCATTTTAAATTTTCCAAAAAACGGCTCATACATAAAAGGAAGGAACTGGACCCCAGGAAGCCGCGCTTTATTGAGCTCTTGAGCAACCTTACAGCCGTCCATCCACGGAGCGCCGATAACTTTAAAAGGAAGCGTGTATCCTATGCCTATATTTGTGATAGATAATGCCCCTATAACACCTGTCGCAGCATAAAAATACGCAGACTGTGAATCTGGCACTTGAGGACTTGTGGGCACCCAAATCAATCCAGTATCAGCAAAAGTCATCGAACGCTTCCAGCCCTGCATTGGAACGACAGTGATTTGTGCATTGGGCGCGTACCAGGCACGATACAATAAGGCAAGTTCTCCGGGAGTCATCCCGTAACAATAAGGAATAGCTGGTAAAACCCCTTTATCTGGTAAAGGGCCATCGACCATATTCCCTCCCATGGGATTAGGACGATCCAAAACGATTAATTCTTTGTGGCTACTCTCTGATGCTTTGACTACTTGCAATAATGCGGAAATAAACGAATACGAACGCACACCAATATCTTGAACATCGTATACAAAAACATCGCAAGCCTCAACAACCTCTGAGGGGATTTCTTTAGAGGCAAACAGAGAAACTACAGGAATGTCCGCTAACACAGGATCATATCCCGGCGTCTCTGCTATCGATGCTCCGAAATAACCATGCTCCAACGTACACAAAGCGCTAAGTTTGCAAACCTCTTTATGCTTGTCAAATACACTCAGCGAATGTTCTCCTTGTCGATTGATAGCTGCGCTATGAGAAATTAAAGCAATCCGCTTACCTCGAATTTTTTCAAGATATTGCCTTTCTTGAAAAATGCGTTCCAAGCCGACCCGAACACAAGTATAGCCCATACAAGGAAACAACAAGGCGACTATTGTCAGCTTACAAATGGTCTTCATACTCTCCCTTGAATGGCCACTTTAGTAAACAAATGTATCTTCCTTGTTTTTGCTTTTTTGATCTACAGCAACCCTATTATACAAATCTCTGAATGGAAAAAAGCTTAGTGAAAGAAAATTCTTGTCAACGCTATCATTTTGCCAAGGCTCCTATACAGAGCTAAAATTTCTTTTTGTTATCCGAAGGATTTTTATGAAAATTCTTATAGCCAGTTCTCATGGATATAAGGTACGCGAAACCAAAGCTTTTCTAAAAAAAATAGGAGAGTTTGATATTTTTTCTTTGGTAGATCATCCTTCTTACCTTCCCCCAAAGGAGACCGGAGAAACTCCGGAAGAAAACGCTATTCAGAAAGGGATTTTTGCTGCCCAAACTTTTCGTTGTTGGACTATAGCCGATGACTCCATGTTGACTATTCCAGCTTTAGGCGGCCTTCCAGGAAAACGCACCTCTTCTTTTGCAGGGGAAAAAGCAAGTGATAAAGATCATCGTAAAAAGCTTTTAGAAAGCATGCTTTCTTTAGAAAATCCTCTTGATCGTTCCGCGTATTTTGAATGTTGTGTGGCTTTAATATCGCCTTTTGGCAAAATCTACAAAGCTTTCGCTTCCTGCGAAGGAACTATTGTTTTTGAGGAAAGAGGCTCTTCTGGGTTCGGATATGATCCATTATTTTTAAAACACGATTATAAGCAAACGTATGCAGAGCTTCCTGAGGAGATTAAAAACCAAGTCTCTCATAGAGCAAAAGCCTTGGTGAAACTACAACCTTATGTAGAAATGGCCCTCTCTAATCATTTACTCGCCAGGAACGAGTGTCTCTAGAGACCGCTCCAGACTGGCGCGGATTTCTTGCATCTCAGAAAGAATCTGTTCTGCTCGAATGAAATCTGCTTCGAGCTTCGCATTTGCCAATGCGCCTTCTTGCAGATTCTGGGTTGTTAAAGGCATCTCCAGGCTCACTGCAGACTTCGCGGTAAGGCGACGTGTCGCCCCTAAAAAACAAATTTGAACTCCGTCGATCATCCTGTCTTCCAATTAATCATCGGCTTTCCCTGTTTTTTAAGCAGATAGTTAATTTTTGAAAAGTGGCAACACCCAAAGAATCCTCTGTGCGCAGCTAATGGAGAAGGATGCGGACAAGCGAGAACAGCATGTTGATGCTTGGTCTGAAAAAGAAGGTCGCATTTTTTCTTTGCTGCGCTTCCCCATAAAACAAAAATAATGTGCTTTCTATTTAAAATTAACTTAGAGAGGATCGCATCAGTAAAATGTTCCCATCCTTGTCCCGCATGAGAGAAGGCTTCTCCAGCGCGAACCGTTAATACCGTATTCAAAAGAAGAACTCCCTGATCTGCCCATGTTTGCAAGCAGCCGATTTTATTATGAATCCCCAAGTCTGTTTGCAATTCTCGAAAAATATTTTTTAAAGAAGGAGGTAAAGCCTGCCCCTCTGGAACACTGAAACTTAACCCGTGTGCTTGCCCCTCTCCATGATAAGGATCCTGTCCAAGAATAACCACCTGCACTTGATCAAAAGGAGTGCTTTGCAGAGCAGAAAAAACGCACTCTTTTTTAGGATAAACAGTGGTTCTTGCATACTCGCTCTTTAAAAAAGCAAGCAACTGAGACCAATATGGCCGAGACCACTCATCTTTAAGCTGTTCTTGCCAAGACTGGGGGAGTTGCTCTATAGTAAAAGCCTCGTGCATAAGCTCTCCTTTATCTGACACTCAGAGTATATGCATTCTCGAAAATTTTCTTCGAACCCGAAAAAAATATATTACGTACGTATGCTTACATCAGAATTAAATGCAGCACAAGTTGCCGCCGTTACCGCGCCATTACAACCTGTCCTTGTTTTAGCAGGAGCCGGAGCAGGAAAAACCAGAGTAGTATCTCATCGGATCCTTTATCTTATTGAAGAAGCTCAGCTAGACCCAAAGCAAATTTTAGCGATTACCTTCACCAATAAAGCTGCAAATGAACTGAAAGAACGCGTCCAAACACAATGCCATTCCTTAAAACATAAAGGCGTGCCCATGGTGAGCACCTTCCATAGCCTTGGTGTTTATATTCTTCGACGCTCTATTCAATTGTTAGATAGACAGCAAAATTTTGCCATTTATGACCAAGGGGATTCTGAAAAATTAATTAAGCAATGTTTACGTAAACTTAATCTAGATAAAAAGCTTTGCAGCGCCATGCAGTTTACGATCTCTCAGGCAAAGAACCGCTTACAAAATCCTGAGGATCTTGATCCTAGAGAGTTCCCAGACCCTGCTCGTGCAGTTTACGAGGAATACCAAGAACAATTGCGCGCTGCAAACGCTTTAGACTTTGATGATCTTTTATTTTTAACAGAAAAGCTTCTCCGTTTGCCAGAAATCCAACAAGAGTATGCTAACCTCTGGAAAGCTTTATTAATCGATGAGTACCAAGATACCAACCACGCACAATACCTAATTGCTAAACGTCTCGCCGCTTCTCATAATAATATTTTTGTTGTTGGCGACCCAGACCAATCCATATACTCTTGGCGAGGCGCCAATATCTCTAATATTTTAAACTTTGAACAAGACTATCCGAAGGCTTTAGTCGTTCGTTTAGAAGAAAACTATCGTTCCTGCGGAACCATCCTTGAAGCTGCTAATGCTCTCATTAAAAATAACTCCGCTCGTCTAGAAAAAACGTTACGCAGCGTAAAAGGGCCTGGAGATAAAATTTTTTGTTTCACAGGAAAAAATGATCGTGACGAAGCGGAGCAGGTTTTAACCGAAATTTCTAATCTCCATGCGTACCAAGACATCCCCCTGTCTCATATGTGCATTTTGTATCGAACCAACTTTCAATCGCAATCCTTCGAAGCCGCTCTTCTCAAGCGGGGATATCCCTATGAAATTATAGGAGGAATTTCTTTCTACAAACGCCAAGAAATTCAAGATATCCTTGCTTTCTTGCGTTTATTTTCCAACAACTATGATATGGCCGCTTTCGAACGTACGGTAGGACTCAAGAAATGCGGCATTGGGCCCACAACCTTAGCAGCTCTTATGCAGTACGCTAAAACCGAAGATCTACCAATTCTACAAGCGTGCTGGGATGTTTTGGAGCAAAAAAATATCCGCTTAAATAAAAAACAACAACAAGGGCTCTTCACATACCTTACCTATTTCCATCAAATGGAACAGCTTTACGGAAACTGCGAGCTTCATGAATTTATCAATGAGACTATTCGTATTACCGATTACCTCGCCACTCTTAAGGAAGACCCCGAAACTTATGAAGATAGAAAAAACAACCTAGAGCAGCTGCTAGCAGAAACACAGGTATGGGGAAAAAGCAGCGAAAATCTTCCAAACTTTTTAGAAGATTTGGCTTTAAAAAGCTCTGCAGATGAGACTGCAAGTTCCACTGATTGCCTCAAACTCATGACTATCCACAATAGTAAAGGGTTAGAATTCCCTGTAGTCTTTCTTGTTGGACTCGAAGAGAACTTACTGCCCCATGCAAACTCTAAAGGCATGCATGAAAATATTGAAGAGGAACGGAGATTATGCTACGTGGGAATTACCCGAGCACAAGAGTATCTTTACTTATCTCGAGCAAAAACCCGATTCCTTTGGGGAACGGAACGCACAATGGTCCCCAGCAGATTTATTAGTGAGCTTCCTAGAGCTCTTTTAAAATTTGTTTAACCTATGTTGCATCAGCATCGAACAGCATCTGTAACGCTTTGTCCTTCTTTACACATTCAACAGGGGTTGGACATGTTACAGATGCCCGTTGCTGATCTTTCTGCATTTGTATCTCAGCAAATTACCGTTAATCCCTGTTTCGATCTCGATTCTTTAGACTCCTCACCAGATAGCTTTTCCTTTTTTCCTCTTAGCGACCAATATCCTTTTACCGAAACGCTTTCCTCGCATCTTTTTCGACAAATAGAGGAACATTTTCCCCTTCCTCAAGAACGTATTATAGCACAATACATCGTGGGGAACCTTTCTCCGGAAGGATTTTTTCTGGACGACCCCTCTCTCTCAGCTTTAGATTTAGGAGTCTCTCCGCTCCTTTTTCAAACAATCTGGCATCGTATTCAGCAATTGCATCCTTTAGGAACAGCCTCTCCTTCCTTACAATCTTATTGGTTATCTTTATTGGAAGGTTCTTCACACAAAGAGGCTTTAACGATTATCCGTCAGCACTTTTCCCGATTAGCTCGTTGTGATTTTGCCGCCATCTCTAAGAAAATGCGCATTCCCGTAGCAGATATTCTCGCTTTTCTCAGACAAGCTCTTGCTTCTATCCCCTGGTGTCCAGCTGCAGGTTTTTCCCATTCACACAAAACTCCCGATCCCGCTCTTCCAGATGCATATCTTTCTTTTTCCCAAGAGGCTGTTTGGGAGATCTCCATTAACAAAGATTTTCTTCCTCCCATAAAACTTAACCCCTCCGTGCTGCACATTTACGATACACTTCCACGAGACGATAAGGGCCATTTATCGCAACACATTCGTTCTGCCAAACATCTCCTTCGCAACATAAAAAAACGAGAAGAGACCCTATTGGCTATCCTTCAAGTTGTAATCCCCTATCAAGAAGACTTTCTTCTTAACAAACGCTCTTATCCTAAAGCTTTTTCCGTAAAACAAGTTGCTCAAGAACTCTCTTTTCATGAAACAACAATTTGTCGCGCGATTGATAATAAAATGCTCGCGACTCCTATCGGTTTGATCTCCATGCGATCGCTATTTCCACAGGCTGTTGGAAATTGTCCCGATCAATCTAAAGCGACTATCTTACATTGGATACATCAATGGATTTCTACAGAAAAACAGCCCTTATCTGATGCGGCTATCAGCCAAAAAATTCTGGCGAAGGGAATTCCTTGTGCTCGTCGTACGGTAGCGAAATATCGTTCGCAACTAAACATCCCTCCGGCACATCAGCGAAAGCACCTATGCTCTTCCCTAACAACATCATAATAGGAATCTATCTCTACATGTAAAGCGGCTTTACATGCCGTTTATAAAAAAAACCCCAGAACACGTGTTCTGGGGCAAACAGATACAACTCACGACCTTAACAACACGTGGGTTTGTGGCAATGGCAGCAAGCTGCAGGCTCTAAAAAGGAATCTAAAAAGCCATACAAAGATTGTGTTACTTCTCGTGAAGCTTCTAAAACTTGCTCGCTGTCATCTTTGGATAACATCTCAATCAAAGCCCGCTCTTCGCTAGCATGCCGAACATCTGCTTCCTCATGCTCTGTGAAATAAGCATAATCTTCTGGTTGAGAAAAACCAAAAAACTCCTTCAGCCCTCGGATTTTCTCCTTAGCTACACAAGGAATCTGACTCTCGTAAGAATATAAAGCTGCAACTCCTGCTGCCAGAGAATCCCCTGTGCACCATCGCATGAACGTTGCCACCTTAGCTTTTGCTGCTTCACTAGGTTCATGCGCCTCTAACTCTTCTGGAGAAACGCCAAGGGCAAAAACAAACTGCTTCCATAAATCAATATGATTAGGATAACCGTTCTCTTCATCCATCAAGTTATCCAATAATAACTTTCGAGCCTTTAAATCATCACAGCGACTATGAATAGCAGATAAATATTTCGGAAAAGCTTTGATATGCAGATAGTAATCTTTTGCATAAGCTTGTAACTGTTCTTTCGTGAGTTCCCCTTTTGACCATTTCATATAAAAAGGGTGGTCCAACATATGTTTGTTTTGAATAATTGAATCTAGCTGATCTAAAAAATTCACGATCACTCCTTTATTCCTTTTCTTGATTCCACAAAACCGCTTGCAAAAGCGGCCCGTATAAATCCTCTGTTTCATCTATGCGCAAGGAAAAGTACTCTTCTTGGGAAGTAGGGTGCTGATGATACACAACCTTAGGCGCTTGTTCAATCACCGCTAAAGGCGTTTGCTCGTTCCCTTCCCCCATACAGACAACGGCCGCTACCGCTAAAGCATCCACAAGATTACTCTGAGTCATCTGCAAGGGTCGACCAAAACAATCTGGAGATCCTACATAATTATGCAAAGGAGAAAAACCATACCAACATAATCCTATCCCCAATACTCCTCGCCGCATAGGCGTAGTATGGCTGTCTGTAATAATGACACCTAACTCTTTCACCCTAAAAACTTTTTTTAACCACTCTCCGATTTGATTACACGACCTTAAAAGATTTTTAGGATATAAAACAAAGGCTTGATCTGTATTGGATTCATCAATTCCTGCAGAAGGAATCAAAATACCTTCTTTTTTCGTTAGATAGATGCCGCTTTTTTCGCAAAATAAATAAGCCTCGGCCTCTTTTTTAATCAGTTCAGCCTTGCTCACCTGAGCATCCGCAACAGATCCTTCGCATAAACTGACAATCTTCGAAGAGATGGCTACTATACTCCGTTCTTGAAGAGTCGGCAAGGCTTCTTGCAAAATCTCCTGCAGCGAATCCTGAGCAACCACTCTACGAGTTTTAATCGGCGTAATTTTCATAATAATAAATAGCAAAATTTTCTGTTTGGCGAATACGCTTCCTTTTCCAGCCCAACAAGTGCTTTACAGGGAAATAGGTATCTCCCGGATACGTTTTTTGTATATGCGTCACAAAACAAGCTTTCAGAAGGTTCTGCTGAAAAAAACACTCAAAGAGCTCCGCCCCCCCTATTAAGAAAGGAGAGTCTAGTGACAACTTTTCATACTCTGCTAAGGAAGAAATCCACACCCCTTGAGATAATCTGTGTTTTTGAGAAAAAACAACCACAGTGCGACCACACTTATACTTATCGGGAAGAGACTCCCAAGTCTTTCTTCCCATAATAATCGGGTGGTGTTGAATCGTTTCTGCAAAGAAGCGTAGATCCTCCGGATAACTCCAGGGGAGCTTTCCTGAAGCTCCCATCACTCCTCGAGGATCAATAGCAACAATGCCTGTTGCTTGAATCATACGGGCATTCCAGCCCAGGCAGCAGCAGCTAAAGCCCGTCTGTTCCCTTCAACTTGATGTACTCGCAGGTAATCGACTCCTCGATCATGAAGAGCTACAGAACACCCTATAGTTTCCCAATCTCGATCCTGGTAACTGAATCGGCCCAACAGACTCAAGCAGGATTTTCTAGAATGCCCAATCAATACAGGGCATTCTAAAATACGCTTGAACTGCTCCACCCCTTCCATAAGCAGCATGGATTGAACTGGAGTCTTCCCAAAACTTATGCCCGGATCAAACACTACCTGCCAGCTTGTATCAAGGCCAATTTGAGCAAAAGTTTCTAATTGAGATTCTCCCCAACGCAACATCTGGGTAACAGGAGATTCCTCATAAGAAAGCACACAATCAGGCCTTGGAGGCAAGGAGCACGAGTGATTGATTAACAACCGGAGTCCAAACTCTTTCGCTAAATGAGCCATTTCCAAAGATCCCCCGGAAACATCATTTATCCAACGAATCGGAAATATCTCAATAGCGCGTCGAATGATTTCTGGCCTAAAAGTATCTATCGACACATCCGGGTATTGTTTTGCCCCTTTCCAGCGCTCTGCTAATAGCTGCAAAACAGGCTCTAAACGGCCCCACTCTTGCTCCACATTTCCTAGATCTTTCACGCGAGGATTCGTAGCTTGAGCCCCTAGATCGATAATAGAAGCTCCCTCTGCAAATAACCGCTCTGCATGCGCAGCAGCCCTTCTTGCTTCCAAGAACAACCCTGTATCGGAGATTGAGTTATCGGTGATGTTAACTACTCCCATAATCTGAGTTGCTGGACCAAAGCTTCCTAAAACCTCTCCTTCAGCTAGCGGATAGATAGCGGCAAGCTCCGCAAAGGTCTTCCCATTACAAGGAGATCCCTCAAGATAAAAGCGACGATAAGGACACAAAGAAGCTATCAGAGAAATAAGAAAAGGTCTTTCTAACAGTCTAGGATGAGGAACTGTGCACGTTTCGCTATGGGAAGCAAACGTTTCATCCCCATAAAGAATCACATCAATATCAATAGGCCGTGGGCCCCATTTCAATGAAAAATCTCTTCCAAACGCCCGCTCAATCACCTTACATTCTCTGACCAGCTCATCCGGAGATAATTGCGTTTCTCCTATAGCAACACAATTGAAATAGGGAAGATCCCACTCCTTCGGAGACCCTTCTAACAGGATGGCTTTGGTCTCAAGAATCACGGAGCTTTTTAAATTCTTAATCCCCGCTTTTTTTAAGCATGCGAAAGCACGTCTTATGTATTCGTGCCGGTTACCTAAATTCGAGCCGAAACTCAAGCAAACAAAATTCCAAGCAGTCACAGAACCTCTCTACCTATGCTAAAACTCACAGGGCCTAACAAATCTGGGATCGGTGGACGCTCTTTACACACTCGTAAATCAATCCTACTAACCTGCCCCGCTAAAGCCTCTTCTAATTTTTCCAGCAAAACCTTAGCTAAACGTTCTATTAAAGCACAGGGATTACTTGTTAACGTCTTTTCAATAAGAGAGACAAGCGCCGCGTAACAAACGCCATCAGAAAGTTCATCCGAAGAACATGCCTTGGGTTCCTCTTTAAAAACAAGAGACACGGAAACAAGAATCGGCTGCGCATGGTGCCGCTCCTGTTCTGTAACTCCCATCGATACCCACACACGAAAATCAGTTATGTCTAACCGATACAACCAGACTCCTTCTAAAAAGAAAGATTAATTCTTATAACTCTTAACTTTACCCGAGCCACTCTTCTCTTCTTCCAACAGATCTAGGAATGCTCGCAGCTGTTTAGAACGAATGGGGTGACGCATTTTCCGCAAAGCCTTGGCTTCAATTTGTCGAATCCGCTCTCGCGTCACATTAAATGCGGAACCCACCTCTTCTAAAGTTTTGGGCCGACCATCTAAAAGACCAAACCGATGGATCAAAACAAAACGCTCTCGGTCGGTAAGAGTCTTTAAGACCTCTTTCATTTTGTCTTTCAGCATAGAATAGCCCGTCGCTTCTGCCGGGGATTCAACAGCGGTATCTTCCAAGAAATCCCCAAAGAAGCTCTCCCCGCCTTCTCCGACTTCTGCCTGCAAAGAAATTGGATGCTGGGCTATTTTATAAATCTCTCGAACACGATCAGGAGTAAAACCAAGTTCTTCTCCCAATTCTTCAGGAGTAGGCTCCTTTCCTGTTTCCATCATTAATTTTTTGGCTCCACGAAGCACCTTATTAATGGTTTCGATCATATGAACAGGAATCCGAATGGTTCTCGCCTGATCAGCGATCGCTCGCGTCACAGCTTGACGAATCCACCAAGTGGCATAAGTAGAAAACTTATAACCCCGACGATATTCAAATTTTTCCACAGCTTTCATTAAGCCCATATTTCCTTCTTGAATTAGATCTAAGAAGGACAACCCTCGGTTAGTATATTTTTTTGCGATCGAGATTACTAACCGTAGATTGGATTCCACCATTTCTTTCTTAGCTTCCTGGCTTTTATCCATCCAACGCTGCAACATCCGAACATCTTTTTTAAACTCTTCAAGAGTTCTTCCTGCAGCTACTTCTCGCTTGTAAAGCTTACGTCGCGCAGCAGCAAGTTTGGCTGCCGCGAACTTATTTCTTTCTGCGCGGACTTTCAAATCATTAATTTGCTGTTCTAGCTGTAAAAATGAATCATAGGCTTTAAAAACGACCTCTCCAAAATCCTCTGTCACATTGTGACGGCAATGAAAACATCGCAAATATGCCTGTGTCCGAATACGACATTTTTCCAGCTCGTCGTTCAGTCTAGCCTGATCTTGTTTGGACAACGCTGGATCTCTTAATGCAAGAAGACGTTCCTCTAGATAAGCGTCCTCTTCCTTAAGTAAAGAAATTAGTTTCGGCAAAAGATTTAAAAAATGTGTTTTGTCTTCTACCTCTTTCTCAGAAACAATTTTATCAAATCGTTCCTTACCATTGATTAAATATTGTGCGATAGAAACAGCCTCTTTGGTCGAGTAGCGAAAACGCAAAATAATTCTCTCTATCTGTACTTGAGCCTTTTCTATCCTTTTAGAAATTTCTACTTCTTCTTCCCTAGTGAGAAGAGGTACTGTACCCATTTCTTTTAGATACATCCGGACAGGATCATCCGGCGTTCCTTCAGAACGCTTAGCCAACCCCTCTAGCTCTTTGGCTTCTTTCTTCCTTTCTTTCTGCCGCTCTACGTCCGCTTGGTTCAAGACTTGAACATCCATCCCCGCAAGGAAAATTAAAACTTGATCTATCTGTTCGGGCGTATCGAAAGAGGGAGGAAGAATTTCATTAATTTCTTCATACGTAATGAACCCCTGATCCTTAGCAAGAGTCACCAACTCTTCTAATTTTCTTTGGATTTCTTCTTCTTGGGCTGCCCCAGCAGCTTGACTATCTAGCGTATCCATGCGCATGCTAACAAATTAAAAACTAAGGAAAAAATCGGCCTAGAAAGTGACAGTCTATCTTAAGAAAAACAAGAAATCTAGGGATTTTTGTGATAAAACTAGCCGGTTGACCAGATTCTGGCCTAAAAACACCTCTCACACCAACTTTCTTCTCGATCGGTTTTTAAATGTAAGAAATGTTTGTAAAGAAGCTCGCCTTCGCTGGGTACAAAACTCCGAATGTATGCTTTGCTAAAGGTCCTTTACTTAAAGTAACTACACAATAGTAAAAAGGAGTGGGACCGAAGGCTTTTGTTTTAACAACAATTTTGCCCGAACGCTCTGTTCGAGACTCTGTCAATAGATCTCGCTCCCACGAAGCGAAGCCTTCTAAAACAACATCCCCATCTTTATTTAAAAAATCTTCTAACCCATAACCCGTCCAATCCGTAAACAACGCATTAGCGAAGAGAACTCTTCGAGCAAACGGCGCATAAATAAATAACATGCCTAAACTTTCTTCTCGTAACCCATCAAACAATTGACGACACGCCAAAGAATAGTTGTGCGCTGCAGGATCTGTTCTTGTGTATCGTAAAGCCGTCAAAGAATCTGCAGCCTCTGTTGTCTCCACTCGAAAAACAATTTTACGAAATTCCTGCACAAGTTGAGCAACGACATCTCGAGAAGCCACAGGTCGTCCTGGCAAATCCGTTTTTGCTTCCATCTCTAGCTGCAAAAGGTTCCGCAACTCACACATCAGATCTTGTACTTTTGCCTCTAAATTACCGATATAAGCCTGTCTTTTATCGAGCATACTATGCTGCTCCACAAAAGTTGCTTGATACTCGTCATGAAGCTCTTGCTGATACGCTAATGTCTCTTTAAGCTCTTGTCGTAACTCTCGATTTTCTGCCATTTGCTCATTACGCTCACAAACAACAGCCTCCAACTGCATATGCAATTGTTGATTTTCTTCCTTCAGCTTACGCGACAGTTCTTCCATGTGATCATAGCGCCCTTTAGCTTGAATAAACACTTCTCGAGCTTGACCAAGCCGTTCCACTAACTTATCGTTGTGAAGTTTCAAACGATTAGCTTCTTTTTGACGCTTCTCTATCGTTTCTCGGATATTTCTTAGCCCTTCATCCTGCTCCGTAAGCTTACGAATTTTCGCTTCGAGCAGCTGCCCTGCCGCTGCTCGCAACTGTCTCTCTCGTAATCCAATAGCAAATAACCATCCTAAAGAAGAGACGACAGGGAAAAGAAAATAGCCATATCGCCATTGCTGTTCAGATAAAAAAGGCCAGCTTCCTATAGGCAAAAGTATAGCTAATACGGGTGGCAAATAATGAAAATATCTAGAAACACAAAGGTATATTTTTTGCTTAATGACCCGGTTTCTTTCTCGAAATTTTCCTAGTTTAAAAAAAAACCTCGTCATGTCTTTGGTCCTTCCCCTCAAATACTGTAACCCAGACAGTGAAGCCCAGCATCACTTCCTTATATTGAACATTCGGAATGAATCTTTATTTTTTCGAATTTTGGAATATCCTCTGTTTTAGAATCTACTACGATGTTCGTAGTCATTAAAACTTCTTTTAAACAAGAGGCTTCTTCATTACTATAACCGCTCTTTTCTTTCGCTTTTCATACGAATCCTATTTTTCTTTCTATTTTATTGTCTTTTCACCTAGAATCTCTACGTGTTCCGTCCCGGGTTACCTGTAGGGTCTGAGCGGATGATATCGTTACTGCCGGCACTCTCCTTAGAGAATTGTGTCGGTCTCTGGAGTGACACTCCCAGAGATGACGTAAAGTTTCGGATACAATTTATCCTAATCTCATGTCATGCCGAAAATCACAGCCGAATTGCTGTGAGGTGTCGCGTTTGTTCTTTACGTTAAAGATAACAGTTAAAATTAGCCTAATTGGGAGAGATTATGGCACCAAAAAAACCGAGCAAGAAGGCCGGACCACAAAAACGCCCTTCTGCAGAGAAGCGAGTTATCACTTCTAAGAAAAAACAGCTGCGCAATCACAGCTTCAAATCAAAAGTCAAAACCACATTGAAAAAATTTGAATTGGCGGTTCAATCGGGTGATGTGGAATCCATCGCGATGGGGTTGCGTTCTGTTTACAGCATTGCAGACAAAGCTGTAAAACGCGGTATTTTTAAGAAAGGTAAAGCTGATCGAGTCAAATCTCGCGCCTCTGGCCGCGCTTGTATTACAGCCTAAGCTTTCTATTCTTTCCTAATCAAATCATCTTAAGTCCAAGAAGCTGCCGGGCTCACTTGATTCGGAGGCTTTTTGGACCTTTTCGCGTTAAAATTTTATTTGTGTCGATTTAAAATTTACTAACCTCTACAATTTTTCCCCTAAAAGCCATCTTTCGAGTTACAAGCCGTTAATCTCCTAACATTGCTAACGAGAAAGGGTCTTAATTTTTTGGAGGTTTCCAATGGCATCAGCAACGACAGCGATCATGAGCCCTGCGGGAAGATTCTTGTCTTCCGCACCCATATCTACTTTACGAGGAGATGCGACCGCTCTTCGCTCAAAGCTCAGTAGTCTTAACGATTTCTTTAACCTAGTATCCTCTTCCTGCTCCATAGCTAGGCTCGCCCCAGGAGCTTCTTGGTCTAAAGCCAATCAACAACAATTCTTAAGCGTAGAGGAAACGCTAGGGATTGCCTGCGACACGAATAATGCTGTGCAAGCGGGATGCGGATTAGCCCAATTATTAACTGGGGGGCTATTCTTCAAAACGAATGCCGACGGATCTTTCCAAGTAGATCCCCTATCAAAACAAAGAATCCTGTTCTCTCCTCTATCTATGTTGAGTAAGGTGACTCGTTTAGCCAGTAAAGTTCTGGGTACCGTGAAATTTATGGGATCTCCTTCTCTCCCTATTTATCGATTGGGAGGGCATGCCAAAGGCATTGGCTTGGCAGCAACCGCATTTGGAACGGTCAGTTCCGCTTTCGATGTCGCCGAAAATACTCGAGACGTTGTCGAGGCAGCTAAACAGGCTCCCTCCTCACAAGAAGGAGCAAGCAAAGAGGCCTCCTTCTCGGCACGCCTTGCAAACGCTCGTAAGAGCATGTTTGCTTTGCTGTGCAGTATCTTTGATTTGCTGGCGCAAGCGTTTATCTTTGTTACCGAAGCGGTCTCTTCGGTATTTATGGGAGTGCATACTGCGTTTGTCGTGGGGATTTTCTGCTTCTTATCTGCTTTAGGAAATATTCTTCTCGCCGTCGCTTCTTAAAAAAATATTTAACCACCGAAACCCGTAGATATACCTACGGGTTTCTTTTTTTAATTGGTATAAATTTCCGCCGCCAAATGGGACAAAATCCCATTAAGAACCTGCATAGAAGTGGAAACCAGCGTCCACTCCTGTTGAATGTTTGTCATTTGGTTTTGTAAATTCAATTGTTGTGTCTGGCTTTGTGTCAAATAATCGTGTTGATCCGTTTGCACTAGCGTATGCATCGGCCCTAACCCTCCAGAAGGACTCGCTTTATCGAATCCATTAGCAGCATAGCCTTCCAAACTCGCTAACGTCGAAATCCAATCGGTCGGCCCTCTGATCTCATACTTATTTGTATCGTACTTACCATCTTTTTGTAGGGGGTTATAATAAAAACTTCTTAACAAAGAGTCTAAAACCGCCAATTGTTCAACAATGATCTGAATAAAAGATAAGTACAAATTCGTCTGCGTACGCATACTATTGGCTTGAGCTGCGGTCACTTTATTCCCAGTAGCTAAAGCTTCTACTTTTGCCAACAGAGCTTTCCCAAACGCTTGAGCCCGATAACAGCTGTTGATGTCCCTTGCAATATACTCTCGCTCTTTAGCTAAAGCGCTAAGAAACTCGAAGAAATCTCCACAAAAATAATTCTTTCCTTCTCTACTTTCTACAAGATAGGAGGACAGGTTGTAGTATACAGAAGAAGTAGAGAAATTATTAGTGATCGACAACAGGTCATTCACTGCATTTGCTGCCACGTTATTGAAGTTCACTTCTTGAATCAAAGGATTTAAGAAGTTTTCCTGCTTAGGAATCTGTGTATTGAGAATGAGATGAATAAAAGCAGAACCCAAACTTGTAGACTCGACCCAGCTATTGACAGCTTTCTCTCGCAAAGAAGCTTGCCCCCCTGTAGAGGTGTTAAATGATGCCTTTGTTGGATCCAAATCTTCATAAGCTTGTTTAAGGCCTTCTATTTCAGCTTGGAATGTGTTGAGATACGCCGTCGCCCTGGTCTGAAACTCTGTAAGCATAGTCTGTGCCTCAGCAGCAGCCGAAGAAAGGTTTAAGTTTTTTGTAATCACCTCATCCACAAACTTGCCGAAATTAGCTTGGCACACCCCTTTTCTGTCTTCTATGTACGTATTTTGTAATTCTGAGTCTAATGGTACTGTTAAGGTTCCACAAAATGTTCGTTGTCTAAGCTCTTGAAATTTAGCTTTGACTTTCTGAACTACTGTATCCTTATTTGCTGCCAGAATTGTATTGGCCATGGTGCTCTCGGCAACTTCGCAATAAGCTGCCACGTAAGATATTACATTTGCTAACGTTTGTTGCGTATTGGCGTTCCTCAGCGCTAAAAACTTGTTTACATACTCTGTTATAAGATTAATACCTTTAGTTTCTAATACCCCAGACATTTGCGATAACGCCAAGAGTCCTGCATAGCACTCCATAACGGAAGATAATCGTACAGATGTAAATGCCTTATTATCATTGAGTCGTTTCACTCCCTCTAACATGCTCTCTAAGGAGGCCTGGGCTTGCTGGAAAGATGTTTTTTTAACTTCTAACTCTTCAATATTAGCTTCTATATCAGCTCGTACAGCTGCTAGATTCTGAGTGGCTTGTTGAAAAGCCTTGACCACTTCTCCTTTACAGATCCCCGCATCTTGACTCGTCAGGTAATAATCCATCACTTCTGGAGGTGGTAATGCAGCTTGTGTATAAATGGCATTGATGTCCGCT
>SAMEA3663047__coassemble_237_pt1 | contig 20357 bp, 18 predicted proteins | sample SAMEA3663047__metabat2_low_PE_033 | metagenome-assembled genome bin SAMEA3663047 (sample SAMEA3663047) | pig gut metagenome | biome: pig gut; feature: pig-associated habitat; material: faeces | place: France | collected 2012
GCGACTCTTGATTGGCAAAAAATTTTTTAAAAAAACAGGATAGCCCCTCTCGATTGCCCATTAAAAAAATCTCTTGCTTTCATGCCAGCTTTTCCCTCTGGCTGCACTATGCGCAATCGCAAAGACCCTTGACGACAAGCAACCAATAAATCTTCACCAGCAACCCCTAGCACTTCTCCCGGGGTTTCATGAGGTTCAGAAGAGGACTCCATTCGAGCAGAAAGAATTCCCAGCCTTCGAGACTCTTTCCCTTGGAAGAGAAAACGAGTCCAAGCTCCTGGAGCAGGAGAAACCCCGCGAATATGAGCGTAAACAAGACGAGCTGGCGCATCCCATTTCACCAACCCCTCTTCTTTAGTTAATTTAGGAGCCAAAGTAGCTAGTGCATGATTTTGAGGAATATGCCGGACCGTTCCTGCTTCAATTTCTCGTAAAGTTTTTAACAAAATCTCTCCACCGGAACTAGCAAGAGCTTCTGCCAGATCTCCCGCCGTCATGTCTTCGCCGATCGCTACATGATTAACATTGGCAATGTCTCCGGTATCCATTCCGGCATCCATACGAATCACCGTGTTTCCAGAGAGAGTTTCTCCTGCCATGATACAACGCTGAATAGGCGCCGCTCCGCGATATGCAGGCAATAACCCAGCATGAAGATTGTAGCATCCATATTTAGGAATATCTAAAAGTTCCTGTCGTAAAATGACCCCATAGGCCACAACAATAAACACATCCGCCTGCCATTCTCGCAATTGGGAAAGAAACGCAGGATCCGTAGTCTTTGTAGGCTGAAGTAAAGGAATGTTTTTAGACAAGGCCAACTGTTTTACTGGAGAAGCAACCGGCTTGGACGAGCGTTTCTGAGGTTTATCAGCTCTCGTAACAACACCGACAACAGAGGTATGTGCTTCCAATAGCGTTTGTAAAACAGTAGCCGCAAACTGAGGAGTCCCCAGATAAACGACTCTAAGATTCAACAAAAGCTCCTTCTTTTTTATCTATCGGCCCATCTAAAGGCATTCCGCAATCCACGCCTCTCTCTATGCCTCGCTTGCTCGGCTGCCGACAAAATTCAACGAAATGGCACACTTCCGGGACATCTCCAAACTCTTCCAACACCCCATCCAAAGAATCTTGAAAAGACTCTTCTGAACGGAAAACTCGTTTAAAAGTCTTAATTAATGCCAGCCGCGTTTCAAAGGACACGCGACGTCGCTGCAATCCCACCTTGTTGATTCCTCCTAATGCATAAGGATTCCCAGTCCCTATAGTAAAAGGAGGAATATCTCGGCGAATCCCACTCATGGCGCCCACCATTGCATAAGAACCGATGCGAACAAACTGGTGCACACCAACCATACTGCCTATAGTTACACAATCCCCAACCTGCACATGACCGGCAAGCTGCACATGCGTACTAAACACTACATTATTACCAACAGAACAGTTGTGCGCGATATGCGCCCAAGGCATGATCAAACAATTGTTTCCTATGGAAACCGTAGTCCCTTCAAATGTAGAGGAGGTAATCATAGCAAATTCACGAATTTCGCAATGCTCTCCGATTTCGACAAAGGTTTTTTCTCCTTTAAATTTTAAATCCTGGGGCTTATTCCCGATCATTGCTGAAGGCCAGATCGTTGTTCCTCGACCGATCGTTGTGAATCCATCAATATACGCGTAAGACTTGACTACAACATCATCGCAAAGCGTCACATTTTTTTTTACAATAGCGTAGGGCTCTATCGTTACATTGTTTCCAATCTGCGCCCCATCTTCCACAATTGCTGTATGATGAATGTTAGTCATACACCGCCTCTTTATATCGCCTCTTTTTTAACAAGAACAAAGCTAAGTTCGCCTTCAGCTACAACCCGAGAGTCTACGAAAGCTTGTGCTACAGCCTTCCCGCCTTTAGCAGATATCAAAGAAAACTCAGCTTTTAAGGTCAAAATATCTCCTGGTTTAACAGGATGACGAAATTTTGCCTTTTGGATACCTAGAAATAATGCGATTTTTTGATCCCGCTCATTTTCCAATAAAATTCCCAACAACACACCGGCAGCTTGAGCTAAAGCTTCCAGTATGAGAACTCCAGGCATGATAGGCGCTCCAGGGAAATGTCCTGCAAAAAAAGGCTCGTTAATCGTTACATTTTTCTGGGCCACTATCGAACGAGTGCTTAAATCATAAGAAAGAATTCTATCCACTAATAGAAAGGGATATCGGTGCGGAAGCAATTTTTGTATATCTTGTATTCCTAATACAGGCTTTTCATTCATTTAATTAACTCCTGTTCCTGCTGCAACGCCTCTAAAATTTTATTCCCTAAAGCGACATTGGAAGAATGGCCAGATCCCACCGCAATAATATGTGCTACAAAAGGTCTTCCAATTAGCGAAAGATCCCCTATTAAATCCAACATCTTGTGGCGAACAGGCTCGTCAGAGAAACGCAGCTTGCCTAAACTAATGACACTATCATCTTTAAACAATACGGCATTACCTAAACACCCCCCGCCAATAAGTCCCTTTTCCATTAGAAAGCAGAGTTCATTGTATAGAGCAAACGTTCTGCAAGAAGCAATTTCCCTGCGGAAAGACTCTTCAGAAATTACCAGTGAACGATACTGTGTACCTATCGTAGAGTTATGTGAATAGTGCAGGGTATAAGAAATTTTAAATTCGTCTGAAGGAAACGCTGCTAAAATCGTATCCTGATACTGATAGTAGACTGGATGTGCAAGCCTCGCTATCTGGACCATTTGATCCTGATCCTCAACTCCTGCCTGGTCTATGAGATCTACAAATACTTGGGAACTCCCATCACCTATAGGAATTTCGTCTTCGGAGCAATGAATACGAACATTATCCACGCCAAAGGCGTACAGTGCCGCCAACAAGTGTTCTACCGTGGACACAACACCTCCATGCGAGGATAGTGTAGTGCTGCGCCCCGTCCCACAGACATTGGCTAACCGAGCAGGAATGTGCTGTCCAGAAGCTGCACAACGAGAGAAAACGACTCCCGTATTTTCTTCTGCCGGCTCTAGAGTAAGCGTCGCAGCTTTTCCAAAATGTACCCCCACTCCGGAATAGCATACTTTACGCTTCAATGTTCTCTGAGCTCGATCTAACATGCAAAACCCTGACAAAGAGACCCCGTATATTATCCTTTTTTTTTTTTAGCAAGCAAGCGATATCAAAAAAATTACTATCTAGTTTTAAAACACTTGCTATTTCAAAAACTACTCTCTGACGGACCGTTTTTCTCTTCGCTTAAAAAAGCCTCTCAAAGCACCTAGAACCGAAATCCCCGCCACAAATAATAGCGGCGCATCGCCGAACTTTGCATATATAGTAGGATAGCTGTAAAGAGGGATAGACACTTGAAGCACATCTGGCTGCACAGGGCTAGTTCTAGACTCCCAAGGGAGTATGCCCCTTACTCTACCTAAGGAATCTACTGCCGCAGACACCCCTGTATGGCAAGCGCGGATACAAGGCAGCCCTAGTTCTTGATTACGCAATACGCCATGATAAAAGTGAACTAGGGGCAACCTTGAGCGCGGATACCATCCGTCATTTGTGAGATTAACCAAAATATCTGCTTGCAGCCTTTTGTAGGGGCGAATTGCATAACCAAAAGTCTCTTCATAACAGATGGAGATGCCCGCTTTTATTTGCTCAGAAACCTGCACAACTCCAGGTTTCTCTCCGGGTAGACGTTGAAAAGGAAGAGCAAGCTCAGGGCAAAAGATTTTACATAGAGAAAACCCGAGTTTACCTCCTGGGATATATTCTCCTCCAGGGACAAGAATTCGCTTATCATAACTAGTCACATCCCCTTGTAAAGAGACGCATTCTGCGGCATTGTATAGGTGCATTGCCCCGTTTTTATCTTCCCACCTTTCCATCCCCATGATCACAGCACATTGAAACCGTTCGGATAATGCCCGAATCCAATCTAAGTTTGTAAAAAACTCGCTCCAAGATTTATTGGGAACCAAGTCTTCCAAAATTTTTTGATTTTCATGAAAGGCATAGGCTTGCCTATGCAACCCAAAAGGGACACTGACCTCTGGGAAAACAATCACATCCACGGGAGGCTGAATAGCCTGACACAAAGAAATTAATCCACCCCAAACAGCGCTAGCTGTCTTTCCTCCCTGCATATGAGGGCTGTATCCTGGTTGTACAATAGCGACTCTAAGAACCTTTTCATCAGAAAACTGCCTTTTTATATATTCGTAGTATCCACCCCCTAATATATAGGGGAACGCGCTGCAAGCTAGCCACAAGCCATAAGCAAAGCGCTTTCTTAACACCAATACACAACAACATCCTAAATTTGCTGCTAAGACTATAAAACTCTGCCCAGCCCAGCCAAAAAAACTTCCAAACTGCCGGCCATAGGCGGTTGCGGTAAGAGGCCAGCCAATAAAATCGAAAGAAACGCCAGAAAACAGTCCATAATAACGTAGAGCTTCTATAGCTACCCACACTCCTGGGAGCCAAAATAGAGCACTCCAGTATTGCCTACGAAAACATAGAACAAGAAGGCTAGAGAAACTCGCAAAAAAGACAGAAAGAGAAGAGACAAGAACGGCCCAAACACCATAGATCCCTGTCCCTACATACAAATCCTCCAGCATCCAGGAAAAGTGAAAACCTTCAATGGTCCAAATCCAAAAAAAGGCTATCCACCAGATTTTTTTCCAGGGTAAGTGCTGTGCTAAAGAAACCAGACTTTTCCAAAATAAGCCGTAACCACACAGACAACTGACAACAGAAGCTAAAACACTTATATCGGGCTGCGCAAAGCAAACGAGCGCCCAAGAAAGACTAAGGTACCATACATTTTTTAACACTAACGGGACTCCCTCATTAGCTTAGATTAAAGACCAGAAATGAGAAAACGAATCCCAAAACATGCGTTCAAAGCTTCAAGCGGGAAGCTCTTCTCTGATCTGCCTCCAGGAAACGCCGTATCTCTTCTTGACTTTCAGGGATTAATTCGGGAACCTCTATAGGAGAATTATTCTCATCCACAGCGACAAACGTAAAATACGCTGAAGTGATATGTCTCTGTTCCTGCTTATAAATATTTTCTGCCCAGACTTTCACTCCCACTTCTAAAGATGTTCGCCAAGATCGATTCACGGAAGCACAACAAATCAGATTTTCTCCCATATAAGCAGGAGCATAAAAACGCATGGCATCCACAAAAGCTGTCACACAAATACTTTCACAATGACGCTCGGCGACCACTAAAGCTAGCCGGTCCAACAGACTCATCAATAATCCGCCAAAAATTGTGTTGTTCGTATTTAAGTCGTTAGGAAATATTTTATAGATATGATCGTTGATACAACTAGCAGAAACTTTTTTCTTCTTATCTTTAATATCCTTCCTCACACAACCCTTCTATGCATCCAATAGTCCCATCTTGACTAGCCGGGGAGTCGAAGACACTTACTATTCCCAGGCTTCCCTGTAACGGATAGTAGTCGTGGCATAGAAAAAAGCAAGGAATTCCTTGGAAGACTACAGCCCCAAAAAAGGGTTGTTTGCTTGAGCAAACCCAGTACCTTTTTTGCGAGCTTTGATCTCGCTACGAATAGAAAACAAGAGATCTTGGTCAAAGTCCATTTTGGAAGCCCATAATAGATATTCTAAGGGGATGTCTGTAAACAACCGCCCTTTATATTTCCCTAATGGCATATATTTCATTTTAATGGGCTTAGACAGAATATGTGTTACTTGAGACAATGTACGGAAGCGTTTCGTTAGGTGCTTAAATACCCTAACATTCATTTCCACATCTTTCATTGCCCGGTGATTCCCTTGATGAGGAACATTAAAATGCCTTGCTAGAGCCTCCAAAGAATTATTCGGACTATCCCCATATTCCTTCGCCAAACGCAAGGTATCAATCACATAGTGCTGCTTGGGAAGAAGCGTTTCGCCCAAACGCTCGCTTTCCTGAGAAAGCACTTGCAAATCAAATCCTACATGATGCCCAACAATATGATCTCTTTCTTTAAAGAAACCTTTAATTTTAGAAAACACCTCACCAAATTTCGGCTTATCTTTTAACATGGCATCGGAAATCTTATGAATTTTTTGTGATTCTGCCGAAACGGCTCGTTCCGGATGAATAAGAAACTCTACGGAATCAATAACTTCGTCAAATGTAAACCGAATTGCCGCAAATTCAATAACCCGATCTTTTTTTACATCTAAGCCCGTTGTTTCACAATCCAAACAAACGAACTCAATATCTTTCAACAGTACCACGCGCTAATCTTTCTCCATAAAAAAGCCTAAATCACAATCCTCTGTGATTTCTATAATTACTTCTCTTTGCGTATCCGTAAGAAAACGCATCTGTACACCACAACGTTTACGAAATTGTGGAAACAGATTCACAGCTTCTGGCCACTCAACACAAATAAGATCCTCTTCTTCTGCATCTTGAAAAAGATCCGCTCCACTTTCCTCAGAAATCATCCCGAGACGATATAAATCGTAATGGCAGACCCTTCGCTCCCCTTCTTCATAAACATGGAGCAAAGCGAAAGAGGGACTAGCCACCTGACCCACGGCAGCCTCCCCTAAAAACCCTTGGACAATCCCCCGAACGAACTCTGTCTTTCCTGAGCCGTAATCCCCTGATAGCAAAACAACCATTCCGGGAGTTAGGAGCCTTCCTAGCTCAGCAGCAAAGTCTATCGTCTCTTTACAAGAGTTGGTTACTCTTCTGTATCTACCCATTGGCTGATGTACTCATGAAACGCTGTGTCATCTGCTAGGCTTTCGACAAACTCAGCGATCTTGTCTTCCTCTAAAGCATCTTGCAATAAAGTCAAAAACGAGCTTTCTAACTGGAATTTATTTTGATTTTGCACTTCTTCAAGAGTCATAGGACGCAAATAAGAAGTTTTAAAATCTTCTAAGAGCGTTGGCAAACTATGGAATAGCTTCCCGGTTATTGCAGAAGCATATACTGTTTTGATGATGGGCTCTTTTGGAGGGACGATATACGCTCTGATTACCTCTGGATCATCAGACACTAAGAATCGTTTTACGGCTACACCACTTTGTCTTTCCCTGTTCTGAGGGCAGGAAGAAAGCCAGTCATAAATGGCATCCTGAGGATTTGCATAGACGTTATCAGCAAAGACTTTCCCAGTAAACGGACAGATATAAATACGCTTCGTCTGTTCATTTACCTCTGGCTTCCCAGAAGAAATTTGAATCTCCGTTTCTCTCCAAATTTTCTTATCCGCTTCTAAAAGCTTAACAGCGTCTTCTACGCTTTTAAAAATCACTTTATCACGAATAAAAACAACCGGACTCAAGTGCAAAGACTGCTCTAAATAAAACAAGTACGTTGCTAACAATTCTGGGGATTTTTGCTTTTTCAAAAACTGGAGAAGTTTTTGTTTGATACTTCCAGAAATATTCATACTTATCCTTACTTTTTTCAGCTGCGTAACGGCAACCTGACTCTTCTTTTAATCACCAGCCTTCCTTATAAAAGGTAAGCCTTCCGCCCATATCCCTGTTCTCTACCTACTCTCACTTCCTTGCAAAAGTATTTTTACAAAAAGTAAAACAGGCTTAACCTCCCCAAGCTCTAGGGGTAGGGCATCCTGAATCGACTACATGCTATCATGATTTTCTGTTAGGCACAAGCTCATTACGTTTTCAAGAAGACTTTGAATTCAAACAGAAAGCTTATCTAGCATCAAAGAAAATGATTTTTCTTGAAACTTGCGCATCAACGACTCAACAAAAATTTTGCTGCAGGAGGCCCTTATTCCCTCTGTTAGTAAACAACTCAAAATATTCCTGTACAGAATTTATTTAAAAAAAATCCACCACGCTTAACCTTTTATTAAAAAAGCGTTCCTTTTATACTGGGCCCTTGTGCAGCTATGGCGGAACCGGTAGACGCGCTAGATTCAGGTTCTAGTGAGCTTTTGCTCATGGAAGTTCAAGTCTTCTTAGCTGCAACATTCTTCTCAACAAATGCCCTGATTAAGGGCATCTTTCTTGACTTTTGCATAAGGGTTATGGCTAACTGGCCTTTCAGAACACAGTCAGCTCTGTTTACTTGTGGTTCTCAGGAATCTTTGAAACCTCCCCGTAAGGGCTTATACAGATTTTAATTTAGGAATACGTTTTATGGTCCAAATTGTATCTCAAGATAATTTCTCTGATAGCATTGCTTCTGGGCTAGTTCTTATTGATTTTTTTGCTGAGTGGTGCGGTCCCTGTAAAATGCTCACTCCAGTGCTAGAAGAAGTAGCAAAAGAACTTCCTTCCGTCACCATCCTGAAACTGGACATCGATGCTTCTCCTCGTCCCGCAGAACAGTATGGAGTCTCTTCTATTCCCACTCTAATTCTTTTTAAAGACGGAAAAGAAGTTGAGCGTAGCGTTGGCTTGAAAGATAAAGATTCTCTGATCAAGCTCATTTCCAAGCATCAATAAAAAGATTCTTAAAAAAGGCCGAGGATTCCCTCGGCCGGAAAACTAATTTAAAATATATTTTTATAATTCTGCCGCACTACTTCGTACATGATAATTCCAACCGAAGTAGCCAAATTGAGCGAACGCGTTCCCTCCATCATAGGAATATACAAACACTGAGACGGGTAGGCATCCAAAACAGACTGTGGCAATCCTCGTGATTCTGCCCCAAAAATATACGTGCCATCCAAGGGAAGCTCTCGTTCTCCATAGTAAGAAGAACCCTTCGTCGTTAGACAAAAAATTTTCTCTTGAGGCACTCCACTAAGAGCCTCTTCCAAAGAATCTACTACAGACAAAGAAAGCTGGTCCCAATAATCCATCCCAGCTCTCTTCACAAACTTATCCGCTAAAGAAAACCCCAGGGGCCGCACCAATATCAGTTCAGCCCCCAAAGCCACACACGTCCTACCAATATTCCCTGTGTTTTGAGGAATATCCGGATTGTGAAGAACTATGCGCATAAAAAATCCTAATGACTACTCTACAGCAGAGACGTTATCGTCGCTTGCTTCTATCAACTTCACTTCAAAGATAAGCAAGGAATTTGGAGGTAGTTGTCCTGTAGTTCCATAAGCTAAATCTGGATGTATATACAGCACTCGAACCTCTCCTTCTTTCATCCCTTGCATTCCTTGGGAGAATCCAGGGATAACTTTTGTCAAAGGCAATAAAATTGGCTCTTTATTTTTCTCGGAGGTATCAAAAACTTTTCCGTTTATGAAACTTCCTGTGTAGTGAAGCAGGGCATTAGGTTTCCCAGAAAGAACACGCCCCGTCCCTTCTTTCACAATGCGGTACTGCAATTTATTAGGCTCTAACTCAATAACGCCTTCTTTATCTTTGTTTTCTTTTAGGAATAGTTCTGCTGCAGCTAAGTTTTCCGAACATTTTTGTTCAAAACTCGCTTTTTGCACCGCAGCCATTTGTATTTCATATTCAGAATCTGTCAAAGGCGCACTCTTTCCTTCGATTTCCGATTGCATACCAGCAATCACTTCGGCAAGATCTAGCGCAAAATCTTCTGAACGGCCCAACTGTCGAGCCAATAAATGTCCGAAAGTTCGCGACAACTTTTGATTATCTGTTAGTGCAGAGTCTTCTACCATGCTTTTCTCCGTCGCAGATGTTTGCGAGCCGCTACGATTATCGCACCCTGCTATAGGTAGGGCGACTGCAAACATAAGCATCCAACTTAATATATTCTTCATTCGTTTCTTCCTTAGTTGCACCCGATTTCTCAGACGCGCTGTTTTAAAAACCATTTTCTCCAGGAGAAAACCAGCTCCTGTCCCCCGCTGTAAAAAAAAAGCCAGTTTTCTCAACCTTTAGAGCAAAAATGATTCTACAGTTTCAGCCCCAATTCTTTTAACTGAATCGGCAAAATTTCTGAAGGCGCCGACATCATTAAATCCCCCGCCTTCTGCGTCTTAGGAAAGGCAATAACTTCTCGAATAGTTTCGGCTCCTGTCAGCACCATCATAATGCGATCCAAGCCTAGAGCAATCCCTAAATGTGGCGGCGTCCCAAAACTTAAAGCATCGATGAAAAATCCGAACTTCTCTTTCACACTTTCTTGCGACAGCTTTAATAAACCAAATATTTTATTTTGCAAATCTGGATTATGTATGCGCTGAGAACCAGAAGCAATTTCATACCCATTCAATACTAAGTCATAACTCGATGAGCGGACAGATAAAGGATCTTTATCCAAAAGAGGAATATCTTCATCCAACGGAGCTGTGAAAGGATGATGCTCGGGACACAGCTCTCCGTCTTCCTTAGCAAAAAGAGGGAAATCTGTAATCCAAACAAACTGGTATTGCGTTGCGTCATAAAGTTGACGCTCCTTAGCGATCAATCTACGCAAATGATCCAAGGATTGGTTGGCGACGGCCTCTGGAGCTGCTACCAATAACAACATATCCTGGTCTTTGGCTTCAAAAGCCTCGAACATTTCCTGAAAAACATCTTCCGAAGCAAATTTCGCAACATTGGAAGCAATCTTACCATCCTGGTTTTTAATCCATACCAGTCCCATAGCTCCGTAGCGCTTCACAAAATCCGTATAACCATCCAACTGTTTTCTGGAAATGTCCGCTCCACCAGGAACACAAAAGCCCTTGACTATGCCTCCTTGAGCCATTTGATCTAGGAAAATAGAAAAGGAGAACTTCTTCGCATATTCACAGCAATTCTTAAGACGTAAACCAAACCGTAAATCAGGTTTATCTGTCCCGTAAAACTCTTTTGCCTCCTGATACGTCATTCTCTGGAAGGGAGCGGATAATTCTACCCCCTTAACAGCAAACATCCGGGCAACTAAATTCTCCACTATCGGGAAAAGATCCTCCGGACCACCAAAACTCATTTCCATATCAATTTGAGCAAATTCAGGCTGACGATCAGCTCGCAAATCCTCATCACGGAAACAGGTGGCTATTTGGAAATACCTATCTAATCCCCCAACCATTAAAATTTGTTTGAACAGCTGAGGAGATTGTGGAAGAGCATAAAAATTTCCTGGATAAATCCGTGAGGGCACCAAGTAATCTCTAGCTCCTTCAGGGGTAGACTTCCCTAAAATAGGAGTGACGACCTCTGTAAAACCCTGCTCATCTAGATACTCTCTGCAAGCCAACATGACCTTATGTCGCCACATCAATCTGTCCAAGATATCTCCACGACGCATATCGAGATAACGATAAGTCAGCCGTAGCTCTTCATTCACGTTAATGTGGTCGTCGGAAATCGAAAAAGGAAGATTCTGCGCTCGAGATAAAATTTCTAAATGAGAAACCTCTACTTCAATACTTCCTGTAGCCAAATTGGGATTTTCCATCCCTTCCAAACGAGCACACACAAGCCCTTCTACACAAAGCACCCATTCGGAACGGACCTGATCCATAAGCCGATGAAGTTCTGGGCTTTCCTCTTGCCGACATACAATCTGCGTGATCCCAAATCGATCTCGTAGATCGATAAAAACAACTCCCCCGTGGTTTCGGTAACGATGTACCCACCCAGACAAACGAACACGGTCCCCAACATGATTAAGGGATAGCTCATTACATTTATGCGTTCTGTACTTCATAAACCAACCTTTGTTCTACATCTTGTTTAGCTCCAGAAAAGCTTTGATGTAGAGCCATATCTTTAACTATAAACTGTTCCCTAGATAATTCTTGCTCTCCCACAAGACAAACGAAGCCTACCTGGTGGTCAGCCGCATCTTTAAGAGCGGCTTTAGGTTTTTTGTGCGACCAATCTACCTCTGTCGCAACACCTAAATGACGCAGACGCTTCGCCCAGGAGAAACAAAAAGAATCCGCGCTCTCATCCAAAGGGACTAATCGCAACCTCTTCGTAAAAGTCGGCACAAAAGCTCCCTGTTCCAATAAAGTTTGAATCACGCGTTCCAATCCCACTCCGAAACCGCATGCGGGCATCGAAGGTCCTCCAGACTGCATCACCAACTCATCGTAACGCCCCCCGCCCCCTAACGCATAAGAGTGGTCGCCAACAACGGTAACAGCTTCGAAAACTAAATCTGTGTAATAATCCAATCCTCGAACAAGCCGTGGATTGATTTTGTAAGGGATATCCAAAACTTTCAGCTCGGCTAATACCGCATCGAAATAGCTTAAATCTTTATCCTCAACGTAATCTAGGATAGAGGGAGCCTTTTCAATAAATTCTTGGTCTTCCGGCTCTTTAGAATCTAAAATACGCAACAAATTCGCATGATATCGTTCCTGGCTTAATGGAGATAAACGGTCCAAATCTTTGCGGAAAAACTCTCGTAAAGCCTCGTCATAACGCGCCCGCGTCTTTTGGCCTCCCAAAAAATTCACCTGAATTTGCATGTGCTTAAGACCGACCGCAGCATAAAAATCCCATAACAAGGACAACACTTCAACGTCTCGCAAAGGATGCCGCACACCAATAGCCTCTAAACCAAACTGGTGATGCTGCCGGTAACGCCCAGACTGTTGCCGCTCATAACGAAACATCGGCAAAATGTAATAAATTTTATTATCTTTGCGCATATCCGCAGAATGGTCTAGCAAAGCTCGAACAACAGCGGCAGTTCCCTCTGGCCGCAAGGTCAAGGAACGCCCTTTTTTATCTAAAAAGGTGTAAACCTCTTTTTTTACAATGTCGCTATGCTCCCCAACGCGTAAAAACGTTTCCGTCTTTTCAAAAACCGGTGTTCGAATTTCATCAAATCCATACAAATTACAGACCCGATGCGCCGCATGCTCAACATTTTTCCAAAGGGCAGAATTTCTCCAAAGATTCTTTGGAGAGGTTACATAGGGGAAAACATCGAAAACACCTTTCGGCAATGCGCTACTCATTTTATATAACCGGACTATGCTTCACGAAAAAAAATCGCTATCTTTTTTGTTTTAAAGTTTTTTTTGCACAAAGAACGAGACCATCATGTTACACCAAAAGAGTTTTCAGGACTACTCGAAAACCCACCCCCTTTTCTTCCCATTATTTCTTTGACACCCCACGCAAACTATTCACCACCCTCTTGTTAAAAACGCAAACGAGTTGTCTTCTAAAAGACTTTGAGCTAAATGAAAGGAGTATTGACGACATTACTGCAATTGTCCAATATGATGCCCGGGCTGGTCTAGCCTAGACTGATGGCAAAAAAAACGAGGTCTTAGAAGCTGATACTCCCGTCTCAGCGCGCGTTTGTATTTCTCTTAAGCTTCTAAAGCAAACACACTTGAATCGAGCTAACTCTATGAATCCATGGACCAGAATTTTTCAGCCTCCTCGCCACATTAAAGAAATCAGTGACCCGGAGTTGGTTAAAAAGCAATATAAGTACTGGAGAGTGCGCATTTTCTACAGCATGTTCTTCGGTTACGTATTCTTCTACTTTACAAGGAAAAGCTTCACTTTTGCCATGCCAACCCTGATAGCAGATCTTGGGTTCGATAGAGCTCAACTGGGGATTATCGGTAGCACTCTCTACATCACCTACGGCATTAGCAAGTTCGTAAGTGGCGTGATGTCTGATCAATCGAATCCTCGCTATTTCATGGCCACCGGCTTGATCATTACCGGGCTCTCTAACATCTTCTTTGGTCTATCCTCGACCGTGCCTTTATTTGTGCTGTTTTGGGGAATTAATGGGTGGTTCCAAGGATGGGGATGGCCTCCTTGCGCACGGCTGTTGACTCACTGGTATTCCAAATCAGAAAGAGGCACTTGGTGGAGCGTCTGGAGCACATCTCATAACATCGGGGGAGCATTAATTCCCATTCTTACCGGAGTCGCGATCGATTATGCTGGATGGCGAGGAGCCATGTTTGTCCCCGGAGCGATCTGCATCATCATGGGTTTTATCTTAATAGACCGTTTGCGAGACACTCCGCAATCATTAGGATTGCCCGCTATAGAAAAATTTAGAAAAGAAGAAGAAGCTCGTCACCACGAAGAAACTACAGCAGATATCTTAGAAGAAGAGGCTGAAAGAGAGCTTTCTACTAAGGAAATTTTGTTTACATACGTATTATCCAATAAATGGTTATGGTTCCTTTCCTTTGCTTCTTTCTTTATATACGTAGTCCGCATGGCTGTGAATGATTGGAGCGCCCTCTATTTAATCGAGACAAAAAATTATTCAACAGTAAAAGCAAATCTCTGCGTATCTTTGTTTGAAATTGGCGGATTATTTGGTATGCTATTAGCCGGCTGGTTGTCCGACACAATTTCTAAAGGGAAACGCGGACCAATGAACGTAGTCTTCTCTTTGGGCTTATTGTTCTCTATCTTGGGATTATGGGGAACCCACGACCACTTCATGTGGTGGGTGGATGGAGTACTCCTATTCATTATCGGGTTTTTCCTTTTCGGGCCGCAAATGATGATCGGATTAGCCGCTGCCGAATTATCACACAAAAAAGCTGCTGGAACGGCCAGCGGCTTCACAGGATGGTTCGCCTATTTCGGAGCCGCTTTTGCTGGGTATCCTTTAGGAAAAGTTGCTCAAGATTGGGGATGGCACGGATTCTTTGTCGCACTCTTAGCTTGCGCTTTGATTGCTTTATTATTCTTCCTGCCAACATGGAATGCATCCGAACAGAGTTTAAGAAAACATAGCCACTAAGTGAAGAGCTGTTTTGACCTGGATTCCTTTACACTGCCACTCTCAATATTCCATTTTGGACGCAACATGCTCCATCAAAAAATTTGTTGCTAAAGCAGTGGAATACCAAATTCCCGCGCTCGCCCTTACCGATCACGGGAATTTATTTGGAGCGGTTGATTTTTATAAAACCTGCAAACAACACGCAATCAAACCTATTATTGGGAGCGAACTATATGTCGCACCCACCTCTCGGTTTGATAAAAAGAAGGAAAGAAAGAGTCGCGTAGCCAATCACCTTATTCTTTTATGCAAAAATGAGGAAGGGTATCGTAATCTTTGCTTACTTTCTTCCCTCGCCTATACCGAAGGATTCTACTATTTCCCTCGCATAGACAGGGAACTTTTAAGCCAACACTCAAAAGGGTTGATCTGTTTATCAGCCTGTCTGTCTGGATCCGTCGCTCAAGCTGCATTAGAATCGGAAGAGGCCTTAGAGAAAGATCTTTTGTGGTACCAAGATCTTTTCCAAGAAGATTTCTTCAGTGAAGTGCAACTTCATAAATCCTCTGAAGAAAAAATCGCACTTTTCGAAGAAGAGTGGTTGAAACAAAACTATTATCAATTCATTGAAAAACAACTCAAAGTCAATGAAGCAGTTTTAACTGTCTCGAAACGGCTCGGCATTCCCTCGGTTGCTACCAATGATATTCATTATTTACATCCCGACGATTGGCTTGCTCATGAAATTTTACTCAATGTGCAGTCTAGAGAGCCCATCCGAACAGCGAAACAAAATACCTACGTCCCTAATCCTAAACGCAAAACGTATCCTAGCAGGGAATTTTATTTCAAATCTCCTCAAGAAATGGCGGAGTTGTTTGCTGATCATCCCGAGACCATTTCCAATACCTTGATCGTTGCCGAACGTTGTAACCTGGAACTCGATTTTGTTACCAAACATTATCCTATTTACGTCCCAGAAGATTTACAAAAAAAAGGTTCTTATACTGAAGAAGAGCGGTATAACGCCTCTTCAGCCTTTTTAGAACAGCTTTGCAATCAAGGGCTAAAAACCAAATACACACCAGAACTTTTGGAGCACATCGCTCAAAAATTCCCAGGAAAAGATCCGCTTACAGTCGTCAAAGAACGACTCAGTCTAGAGTCTTCGATTATCATCTCTAAAGGGATGTGCGACTATTTACTCATAGTATGGGATATCATCAACTGGGCAAAAGATCACGGGATTCCTGTCGGTCCTGGAAGAGGATCGGGAGCCGGCTCAGTTATGCTATTTTTACTAGGGATTACTGAAATCGAGCCGATTCGCTTCGATCTCTTCTTCGAGCGGTTCATTAATCCTGAGCGAATATCTTATCCAGATATTGATATCGATATCTGCATGATTGGGAGAGAACGTGTCATCAATTATGCAATAGAACGTCATGGGAAAGAGAATGTAGCCCAAATCATTACATTTGGGACCATGAAAGCCAAAATGGCTATTAAAGATGTCGGAAGAACGTTAGACACTCCCCTTTCTAAAGTAAATTTCATCGCGAAAAGAATTCCTGATCTCAATGCTACCATTTCTTCAGCGTTAGAAGCGGATCCTGAATTAAGGCAAATGTATGTAGACGATGCTGAAGCGGCGGAAGTCATCGACATGGCCAAAAAGTTGGAAGGCTCCATTCGCAACACTGGAGTGCATGCTGCAGGCGTTATCATTTGTGGAGACCCGCTTACCAATCACATCCCCATTTGCGTGCCGAAAGACTCTTCCATGATTTCTACTCAATACTCTATGAAACCTGTCGAGAGTGTTGGCATGCTTAAAGTGGATTTTTTGGGTCTAAAAACCTTAACAAGCATCCACATTGCTTCACAAGCCATTTATAAAAAAACCGGAATTTTACTACAGGCCGCAACCCTCCCCTTAGATGATCGCAATACATTTTCTCTTCTTCATCAAGGCAAAACCATGGGGATATTCCAAATGGAATCTCGAGGGATGCAAGAGCTCGCCAAAAATTTACGCCCAGACGCTTTTGAAGAAATTATAGCTATCGGGGCTCTCTATCGTCCCGGCCCCATGGACATGATTCCTTCGTTTATCGATAGAAAACATGGTAAAGAAGCTATCGAGTACGACCATCCTTTAATGGAGCCCATTCTCAAAGAAACGTTCGGGATCATGGTTTACCAAGAGCAGGTCATGCAAATTGCTGGCTCATTGGCAAAATATTCCCTGGGAGAGGGGGATGTTTTACGCCGAGCTATGGGGAAAAAAGATCATGAACAAATGATCAAGGAGCGTGACAAATTTTGCTCAAGAGCTGCTGCGAATGGCATAGATCCTGCTGTAGCAACAACTATCTTCAACAAAATGGAGAAATTTGCTTCCTATGGATTTAATAAATCGCATGCTGCAGCATATGGACTCATAACCTATACAACAGCTTTCTTGAAGGCAAATTATCCCAAAGAATGGCTCGCAGCTCTTCTTACCTGCGATTACGATGACATTGAGAAAGTCGGCAAACTGATTCAAGAAGCCCATAGTATGAACATTCCCGTACTCCCTCCCGATATTAATGAGTCCGGGCAAGGCTTCGAAGCTACGCAAGAGGGCATTCGGTTCTCATTAGGAGCCATTAAGGGCGTGGGGATGAGCATTGTAGATAGCATTGTTGAAGAACGAGAGAAGAATGGGCCTTATCAAAGCTTACAAGACTTTATAAAACGAGCAGATTTTCGCAAGGTAACTAAAAAACAACTTGAAAACCTTGTGGATGCAGGAAGTTTTGATTGCTTCGAACCCAATAAAGACCTTGCTATAGCCATACTTAATGATCTTTATGATACCTTCTCTAGAGAGAAAAAAGAAGCCGCTACAGGAGTCCTGACCTTCTTCTCTTTAGATAGCATGGCTAAAGATCCCATCAAAATCAATCTATCTCCTGAAAATGTTGTTCGACGCTCAGACAAAGAATTACTGAAACGAGAAAAAGAGCTGTTAGGAGTGTATCTTACAGCCCATCCCATGGATGCTGTTAAACACTTACTTCCATATTTATCTGTAGTCCGTGCAAAAGATTTCGAAGGCCTTCCTCACGGGGCTGTTGTTCGAACGATCTTTTTAATCGATAAAGTCACGACTAAAATTTCTTCTGCCGAGCAGAAAAAATTTGCACTTTTACAAGTAAGTGATGAAGAAGATTCTTACGAACTTCCGATTTGGGCCGATATGTATTCGGAGCACCACGATTTACTAGAGGAAGATCGTCTGATCTATGCTATTTTAACAATAGATCGCCGTAGTGATTCCCTCCGTCTCTCTTGTCGTTGGATGAGAGATTTATCCACGGTCAATGATACAGTGATCGCAGAATGCGATGAAGTTTATGACAGACTCAAAAGTCAAAAAACTTACTCTTCTATGAAAAAATCTTCAACAGGACGGCCGCAAGCAATGGCAAAAAAAGAAGAAACTAAACAAATTCCGCCTGTAACCATCTCCCTAGATCTAAACAAGCTGCGACACAGTCACTTATGCATTTTGAAAGGATTGATACGCAAACATTCTGGATCTCGAGCCCTCTCCCTGGTATTCACAAAAAATAACCAACGAGTCGCTTCGATTTCTCCTGACGCAGATTTTTTTGTCTCAGAAGATATCTCATCCTTTCTTAAAGAAATGGAAACAACAAATATCCCAGCTCGCGTTCTAGCAACTTCTGTGTAAGCGATATCTTTGAATAGTAAAAAGGGTTTGTATCCTCCATTGACAGTGTAAAAAAAAGTCTTTACCATCCTGAGGAATTTGTTTTTTTGGGATCAGATACTTACAATGAAAACTATTCTCGCTACTGCATGTCTCATCTTATGCACCTTTTCTTCCTGCTGTGCCAAGGGAGTTTACGGAACACGTACTAAACTAGTTTGTGATGAAACAACTCAACCTAAACACTCTCCAGAAGAGTATTTCTGCAAGGGAGAGCGTAAGTTAAATGAAAAACAATACCTTGAAGCACAACAATATTTTAGTCTAATTCAACGGCATTTCCCGAAACACCCTTTATGTGAGCGAGCTCACCTGTATGCTAAATTGTGCGCAATGGAATTAGATCAGGCGCAGCTTCCCTCAAGTACTCTTACACGATATGTCCCTTCAAATCCTTCTGACTCTTATTCTAAACCTTTAGCACCCGTTTATGTACTCAGCCATCCTCTGATACAACATAAAGCTTCACTTCTTCGAAATAAAAAAACGAATTCTAAAGTATTCCGCGAGTGCCTTAAGGAAGTTTCTTTAGGCATTTGTTATGAAGCGACGCGCGATCTTGCTCTCAAAAACGTCTCTATTCAAACTCCTTTAATGCAGGCAGAATGTCCTCATCTCACAGGCCCCAAGATTGTTGTTGTCCCAGTATTAAGAGCTGGGCTCGGAATGGTTGATGGCTTTCTTTCTCTAGTGCCCACCGCTAAAGTAGGCGTAATAGGCATGAGTCGCGATCATGAGACATTCCAAGCCTCGGCTTACTGCTGTAAACTTCCAGAAGACATCTCTGATTGTCTCGTATTCATCGTGGATCCAATGTTAGCAACAGGCGGATCAGCATCAGCAACTATTCAACTTGTAAAAGAACATGGAGCTAAAAATATTACCTTACTCAATGTTTTAGCCGTTCCAGAAGGGATCGAACGCATTCAAAAAGATCATCCTGATGTAACCGTTTACGTAGCGTCTTTAGACGAAAAATTGAATGAAGTTGCCTACATTCTTCCTGGTTTAGGTGATGCAGGAGATCGTTTCTGCGGAACATCTAATCCATCATAATCTATTGGCTAGAAGAACAGAGAATAACGAGGGCGGAGACTGTTCCACCCTCTTCTTTTAAAGGAGAGAAAAAGAGATGTCGTTAAGCAAAGACTTAAAGAGAAGGCAGAACCGCTATTGACGATGAGAAGGGGAAAAATCGAAAGGCTTTCCTGTAATGGCATTAATATATTCAACCCGAACGCTGCTATCTGAGGCGGCAATAGAAACTTTGTATACAGGAACCTGAATACGCTCGGAACTTAAGATAAAGAAGTTATCTCCAAAGATCATCTCTACTAAATTTTGAATGCGATCTTCAGGGTATACAACTGAGCAAACCGAAGATCCTTTGGGTTTATCTAACCAAACAGGAGAAGAATTGAACACAGTCATACATCCTTTAATTGGCTGCGCCTGCTGGAAATGGCTGTAAATCAAGTTATCATGAGTAAAGATGAGTTTTTTCTTCTGACAAGCACGAATTACCCGATCGGCACACATATTCCGCATAGATAAAGCTTGAGAAAGCTGTTCTTTTGGAGCCGCTCCCCCCATACCAGCTAAAACCTGCATTAATTGCACGTCTTGTTTTCCAGCTTTCAACATTAAGCATTCTCTAAATCCTTTAGAGTATGTCCAAGAAGCTGTGTTTAACACCATCTCTCCATTAGACAAGCTCCATAGAACAGTACCTTCATGACTTCCAGCACGCTTGTCTTCTTCTCCAGAAAAGCGGACTCGCATAAGAACGTGTGGAACGAAAAGCAATTCAGCAGAAGCCTTTTCTTTAGCAAACATTGCTAAGACTTGTTCTTCAGATACCCGTCTTTCGAACACACACAAACGCTCTTTCCCAGAAATTTTACGAACGAGTTGAGAA
>SAMEA3663047__coassemble_271_pt1 | contig 19238 bp, 14 predicted proteins | sample SAMEA3663047__metabat2_low_PE_033 | metagenome-assembled genome bin SAMEA3663047 (sample SAMEA3663047) | pig gut metagenome | biome: pig gut; feature: pig-associated habitat; material: faeces | place: France | collected 2012
CCAGAAAGAGGGTTGTTGCTAAACAATTCCTAGCTCCCTATCACTATTTCGGATGTATATAAAGAAGCAAGAGGTTTTTCTCGGGTGCAGAGGAACTGTACCCGAGAAAAGTATTTCACAGGAAGGACTCTTATTTGTCTTGTCGTGAGTCGGTACCATAAATAAGAAGCTGGATTTCTTCTCCAAACTGCTGACTCAGAAATTCTTCACAATACCTTTTGAAATAAGAGTAATCCATAGAGCGCGCTGCAGCAATTTTTTGATCAGGACGAGAAAAATCCCGTTTTTCTGTTTCAAAAGCTATCGAGAATAACTTTCTCGCCATTGCTGAAGGGGTTGCACTTGGAAGTAAAATAGATTGAATATACGTCTCTCGAAGCTGCTCGAATTTTTCCTCAGATAATCCTGCAGACTCTAGATCGCTAGCAATCTTTTGTAAAAAGTTGCGTTCTGTGCGCAAGCTCTTCAGGAGAATACGTGTTCGAGCGAATATAAAAAAGACCGCAAGGATTTTCTGCAAATTCTAGGTATTTGGCGCCTACCATGTATCCCAATTGTTGTTGAGTGCGTAGCTGCTCAAAATATACATTGTGGATCCAAGACAACAGCATGCTGGTAGCCACAGTATCTTTGCATGGATCAGGACGTTCATTTTGTTCGAGCAAGAGCATGCCATTCCCGGAAAGAGGATACTGGAAGGATAAGGATGTAGAGAGAAGGGGTTTTCTCTGCGGATAATAGTGTGGAGGATCGTAGGGAACAGAAGCCTCTGCAAAATGAGTAAGAGAGGTTTGTAGTTTGGATAAATCTTCTGAAGAAAGAGTTCCTAGTGTTAATGCTTCTACAGCTACTTCTGTAAGTAGTTGGTGGGCAAAATTCGAAAATTCTTCGTAAGAGATATCGGTCAACGCATCTCGTTTTTCTTCTAAAGAAAAACAGTTTTTAAGAAGTTGCGAAGAAAGTTTATTCAGGCCAGCTCGTATAGGACAGGCAACAAGGCCTTTTTGGTACTGCTCCAAGAGCTGGTCCTTATAGTATAGAAAAAGACTTTCATCGAAATTAAGATCCCTTAAAGAAGATAATAGAGCATCTATCAAAACGGGGGAAGTCTCTGTATAGCCGAATAGAGAAAGATCTACCCCTGTAGCTCCTGGGGTCACGGAAAAAGTCATTCCAGCTCTTAGGGCTTCGTCATAATGTTTGATCAGGGTTTCATTAGCTAGAAGGCTGTATAAATCGCGCAAGACCACAGAATGCACGTTTGCTCGTTGAATTTGAGGAGAGCGGATACGTAACTCCGTGGCGATTTTAGGAATTGTGTAAAAGGAATCCTCACATGTGTACAAAGTAACAGCATTCTGCTGATACGAGAGTGTCGGAGAAAAGGCAAACCCTTCGAACTCTTTCTTTTGGGATAGTAACTGGACTTCTTTAGGAATAAATTTATTGGGCTGCGGAAAGGCAAAGTCTAAAGAAGAAGGATCAGATATTAAAGTGACATCCAAAGGCTTTTCATAAAAAGTCGTATCGAAAATAGGATCATAGAACTCATCTGCATCTTCCCATGAGCTGGGTAGGGTTGCGGATAAGATATAACGAGCTTGTTTTGGATCTGCTAAAAATGTAGCAAAGGCTTGTTCATCCTGATGTGAGTATTCGGAATAAACGATAGAACGATAGGGATACGTTTCTAAAGGTTCTGAAGCAAAATGGGGTATCATTTGCGTCAGAGTTAAGAACAGTTCTGTTTGTGTACTATAGGTGTATTCCAAAGAATGGATTTTTTGTAGCTCTGGTAAGGTATAAGAAGGGAGTTGTTTTTTACGAACATAGTCAAGAAAGGCGAACGTGAGCTGAAGGACCCTTTGATATTCACGCTCTCCTTTAGTTGTGAGTTGGTATTGGATTTCAAAATCTTGTGTATTATGAGAAGTGTGATAAAGGTCTGCTTCCGCTTGGGTAATCAGCTGTTCTTTTTTCAGTAAAGCGATAAGACTATTCTCTTTTTCGCTAGATAAAATGGAAATGAGTGCCTGTGCCCACCCTTGCAGAGATTCTGGGGCATCGTAAAAATGCCAGTAAACAGCGAGTTGAGGGGAAGGTTCCACAGCCTTATTAATAAATAGCTTGTTAAGAGAAGAGGAGTCCTGCGTATAGGGAAAAGGTTTTTGTGGAGTATATTGTGGGGATTTAGGAATTTGAGAGAATCGGTCTGCGATATAAGGAACAGCAGTATCCAAAGGAGCTGTGGTGTATACAATTGCTGCCATATTTTCTGGCGAGTAATGAGTAGCAAACCATGTTCGCATGTCCTGCGAGGTTACAGAACTTAAGGTAGAAAGATTCCCACAGCCGAAACGTTTCAAGGGATGTCCTTGAGGTGCTATAAGTTGCTGAATGCGATGCATGCGACGAGAATCTTTAGTCGGGTGCATTGCAAACTCTTGCTCGACAGCATGTACTTCTTTGTTTAAATCCTCTTGGCGGAAGCAAGGTTGGATAAAGAGGTGAACAAATTGATCCAGAGCCTCGTCTAAGTCGTGATTATTGACAGAGAATAAAAAGCAGGTTTTATCTGGGTAAGTAAAGGCATTGTAAATCCCTCCATGAGTGCTTAGAAATGCAGGGAACCCGGAAACCTGGGGATATTTTTCATTACCAAGAAACACGCAATGTTCTGTGAAATGAGCTAATCCAGGAAATTCCGCAGGATCCGCGTTATTTCCTGTTTTGACCACTAAAGCTGCCCCGGATTCAGAGGCGTTAGGGGAGGAAATAATCATGAGGGGAAGCCCGTTAGGGCAGATAATCTTAGCTATCTTCTGATCTGCTAATGCTGGGGTTAAAATAGTTAACGGATTTTTATCGGGAATAGTTTGAAAAGATTTTGAGCAAGAAGTGAGAAAAGAAGAAAAACAGAGGAACAACAGGGGGAGGGAACGTTTCATATTTTGTGATTATAGGTAGCAGCTTCGATAGTAAGGGGGGGTGTTTTCTAATTATGTGAAAACCACTGAGATAGGGCTTTTATCAAAAGGATTTTGGTTCGTCAAGTTAGAATTTCTTTGTAGAGATCGGTAACTATAGAAAAGACTCGAGAGGCTCTTAAAGCTCTCTGGGAGTGTTTGTCGCAAAGTTCGATTTCTTCGGATGAGCAGAGATCATCAAGAACAATCTCTTCTCCAAAGTTGAAAGCTACAGGAGCAAAGGCGATGATACGGCGCTCTCCAATCGTTTCCTCAATAGTAGGGGGAGGAGGAAGAATATCATATGTCTTCATAGCAAAAGGGAAAAAATGGGTGAGCTTTCCGGAGCTTTTGGCAAGAAGACGAAACATTTCTATACTATCAGGATGAAATTCTGCAGGATAGAGCTCTCCGCGAGAGTTTTTACGATCTCTTCCTCCAGCAGGCGCGACGTAAATAAACTTTCCTCCTTCACTGAGCAACATTTTTAATGTTCTCATGCTCTTTTGGTTGTGATTTAATTTCTCTTCTTTAAGTTCTGGAGGGTGGTTAATGTGTCTTTTGGAATAGATACATAAAAGATCGCACCCCATGCTAAAAGGTCTTGCTAAGGGGTCTGAGGTTACGCGATCTCCTGCAACGAAGATCATGTTTTCCATCAGCTGGGGATGTGAAGCTCCGAGCAAGCAGTACATCAACTGAGGATCGGATTCTGTTTGGTGATTGGCTAAAAGAACTACATTATGTCCAGCATGAATGTAGTTTTGAATCTGGTCTAATTGGTGAGGGTTTAGGACCTGAGATTTTTGATCGTCGATGAGTACGGAAAAAAAATCGATCCCGAATTGATAAAGATCAACAGGGCTGCGAATTTTTTTGTGGTAAGGGGGGAAAATGATGGGATTCTTAAGGTCATCAATGATGACCTTAAGCCATTGGGAGCAAAGAGATTCTGCTTTTTCAACAGAACATTTTTTAGTTGCCGCCTCGACGTATGTTTGATGGCAAATTTGAAACTTTTGGTACAAAGGCTCCGGTAAACAGTGATCTTCAAAAGCCTGATATAAGTAGTTCGAAAAATGCATCAATACACCTATTATAACTCAATTTCTTCTCCTGTGATTAAAGAGAAAAATTGATAATGGTTAAGATGGATAGAATCTGACGTATTGATCTGTAACTTAGCTTTCAATTGTTTTGCTAAGCGGATTAATTCAGCATCGTCGTGCTCTTGCTTCATATAATGAGCGATCTCTGGGTGAACAACTAAACATAAATGCGAATGTTCTTTGTGTTTAATAATTTTTTTCAAGTTGCGCTCTATCTCTATAAGGATGCTTTCTGCGGTTTTGATAATGGCGTTCCCATTACAATAGGGGCAAGTGGTAAACAGTGTTTGCATCAATGACTCTCGGTTTCTTTGCCGAGTCATCTCTACCAAACCAAATTCGCTCATGCTCAAAATGGTGCAGCGCGCAGCGTCGTATTTCATGTGTTCTTTTAATCTTTCTAGAACACGACGCTGATTTTTTCGTGATTTCATGTCGATAAAATCTATTATGACAAGTCCTCCGATGTTCCGTAAGCGCAACTGTCTAGCAATCTCTTCTGCAGCTTCTAAATTAATTTGAACAAGAGTTTCTTCCACTCCGCTTTCGAGTTGTGTGCTACGGCCTGAATTCACATCGATGGTGTGCATAGCTTCTGTTTTATCAAAAAAGAGATATCCTCCACTAGAAAGCCATATTTTTCGTTTTGTAGCGCGATCGATTTCTTTTTCGATGTTGAAGCGCTCAAACATAGGGATCGAGTCGCGATAGTATTCAATCTTGACTGCGGTGTCCGGGGAATATTTACTCAGCAAACGTTTACATTTTTGATAAGTAGCATAATCATCAATTAATAAACGTTTATAGCTTTTATCCACACAAGTCATTACAGCTTTCTTAAGAAGGTCTGTTTCTTCGTAAAGAAGAGCGGGGTGATCGGGAGAATAAAATTTTTCTAAAATGCCTTGCCACGTATTCAGCAAATCTTGCGCCTCATTAATAAGAGCTTCTGTTGAAGCAGAAACGCTTGCGGTTCGGCAGATGAGACCCATATTTTGAGGCATTTCGAACGAGCGAATTAATTGTTTAAGTTGGTCTCGCATCAAAGGGTCTTCGATTTTACGCGAAACTCCGCGGTGAGGGGAGTTAGGTAAAAGGACTAAGTAACGTCCTGGGATCGAAATGTTAGAAGTTAATCGAGCCCCTTTCGATCCTATAGGTTCTTTCACTACTTGCACAAGTACGGGGCTGTCGAGCTCAAGAAGTTCCTCAATAGGCGCTTCTGATGCTTCTTCTGACTGAGTTTCCGATTGATCAGCATCTGCATCTATATCGAACATCTGTTCGAATTTCTTAGAATTTTCTAAGACATCTGAAATGTGAATAAAACCATTCTCTCTTTCATCTATGTTGATGAAGGCGGATTGAATGTTTCGTAAAATATTAGTTACGCGACCTCTATATATATTCCCTTTCAATTGGCGAATTTTTTTTCTTTCAATGATGAGATCAAACAATTGGCCATTCTTCAAATGTGCGTAACGAATCTCTTTAGACTCTATATTTAGTAAGATATCGTTTTCCATGGCGTTCCTAAATGCTCTGCGCTCTAACGGGAGCCCTCTCCTATATCCAGAGGATGGGGAGTTATTTTAAAAATTATTAGGTAGAAGGCGGATTATATGTCGACTAGGTAAAAAATTCTACAAAAATGCTTGTTGTTGAATAGTTTAATTTAGAAACAGAATAGTTTCTTTTATTGTGATTTCTATAGCGACAAACGCCAAATTTTTTCTTTTATTGGCGATCCACATTCTGAGTATTTTATTAGCGACAGGATAAGAAGGTGGCTTCTTATGCTGCAAATACTTTTTTAAAATTGTTTTACTCTTCCGCTATTTTTGCGAAAAGTTTTGCTCCATTATGAAGGGAAAGGGAAAACCTTTTGTTTCGATAAAAGCTTCTTTGTAAAATGATGGGCAAGATTTGTGCTGGGGCATTCAGATTAAGAAAAGGGAAGGCTAATTGGAAAAAGACGACAATACAAAATTTTATCTTTATCGATTAAAATTTCCTGGAGATAGAGAAGAAATTCATGCGTCGATTGCTCCTCAGGTATTTGGCGATTCTGTGGGGGAGGGATTGTGTTCTTCCTTTGTAGAAATTCAAGGAAGTATAGAAAGGATAGATGGGGAACAGTGGTTTTTGTCTTTAGAAATCTCGACAACACTGTCTCTTCGTTGTTGTATTTGTGATGCTCCCTTCGAATGTCCAGTGCGAGGTATTGTGGTGCAGCAATTAATTCACGCTTCCGAAGAAAAATCTGGGATATTTGACTGTCGCGATTTGATTCGGGACGAGTTATTGCTAGAGGGGGATCGTTTCCAGGAGTGTGAAAAGGGGGGCTGTCCAGAAGGAGAGTTTGTCAAAAGTTTCTTAAAGAAGGGAAGCGCCTAATCTCTTAAAAGAGAAAAGCAACCTTCAGCTTCCCAAAAACCTTTGTCTCTAATATACTCTTGTGTTCGCTGAGAGAAGAGGAGAAAGGTCTTCCTTGCATGGAAGCTTCTGGAGAAGAAACACTTTTTCTTTTCTGTCGCGGTATGGTTTAAGGAGCTGTTTCAAAAATTTTGTCGCTCTTTTAAATCCTGGAGATCCCTAACTAGACTTCTTTATCGGGAAGGATACTTATCTGCAGTCTATAGGAGAAATTAGGAATGGCAGTACCACGTAATCGTCATAGTAATGCTAGAAAAAATATTCGCAGAAGCCATCATGCAAAGAAGGCATGCTCTGCTGCGGTATGTAATAATTGTAAGCAAGCTTTTATTCCTCATACAGTTTGCGCTTCTTGTGGTTTTTATAAGGGCAAAGCTGTTTTAACAGTGGAAAAATAATCTAGTAGCATTAAGGCATGGAAGAAATTCATGAAGGTGCGTCTAGGTATAGATATGATGGGAGGAGATCATGATCCTCTTGTTGTTTGGGATGCACTGGAGGAGGTTCTTCTTTCGTTAGAGGGTGGGCAGTCGGTAGAATTTTCCGTTTTTGCTACTCCGGATGTTCACCACCAAATAACTCGTTCTCCGTTGTCTCATTCTGTTCGGATTGTTGCCGCGGAAAGTTTCGTATCTATGGAAGATTCGCTGCTTGCAGCGGTTCGCAAGAAAAGCTCCTCTATGGCGTTAGGGCTGGATGCTCTACAAAGAGGAGAGCTGGATGGTTTTGTCTCTTCAGGAAATACGGCTGCGTTGGTGACGCTTGCCCGTTCCAAGATCCCTATGATTCCAGCAGTTCCTCGACCGGCTTTGCTGGTTTCTTTTCCTACTCTTTCGGGTTTTGCTGTATTTTTAGATGTTGGTGCAACTGTTGCTGTCAAACCTGAAGAGATGGTTGGATTTGCTCGTATGGGGCTCGCTTATCGCCGGTCGCTAGCTTGCAGCGATAGCTCTTTCACTCTTGGGTTGCTCAATATCGGTTCAGAAGAGCGCAAAGGAACCGATTCTCATAAACAGACCTTTCGTATGCTTCGAGATGTTTTTGGCCCCGCTTTCTTAGGAAATATCGAAAGCGGAGATGTTTTCAGTGGTAAAGTAGATGTCGTGGTTACGGATGGGTTTACAGGAAACGTATTCTTAAAAACTGCTGAAGGGTTATTTGATTTTTTGCGGCATATCTTGGGAGATCGTTTGGAAAAAGCGATCAAGACTCAGTTTGATTATACTATCTATCCAGGCTCTATTATCAGCGGTTTATCTAGACTGGTTATCAAATGTCATGGGAAATCTTGTGAGAAAGCTCTGTTTGGAGGAATCTCCGGAGCCATTGATTTAGCTCGCGCTAATGTCTGTGAGCGTATTGCAGCTAAGTTCTGTCCCAGCAAGGATTAGAGAAGAAACTTTTCTTAGTTTCTAGAGCTTGCTCTTAACAAAAATCTTTTTTTAAAAGTTGTCAGCGTTGTACATTCCAAGGTTTAAAGCTCTAATGCCATCTCTGGAGCTTGTCTATAAATCGTTTTGTCTTGCGTGATCAACCGGAGACAAAATGTAGTGTTGGACCGATTGGATTCGGTAAGCAAGTTTGTCAAAAAGCGCTTTTAGCAGGTTTACAATGAGTTCCGAGAAAGATATAAAAGGCTCTTGTTCTAATTTTTCCTTATCGGTAGTAGCGGCTATCCTCGCTTCTATAAGCGGGTTAGCGAGTTGTTCGGATCTTTGTGCCGGAGTACGGTCGGCAGATTACCCTACTTACACGAGTCCTCAAGCCGCAGTATTATTGGATCATATTAAAGATCTATTTATTGTCTCCAAAGAAAGTTTGGATGAGGGGCAATATAAATTGATTGTTGGCGAGCCGGGCTCTTTTCAAGAAAGGGCTGCTGAGACTCTTCCTGGTAAAGTAGAGCGTAGTACCTTGTTTTCTGTAACAACGCCTATAGAGATCCAGGGAATAGATCAACAACATCAATCCTTTTCTCAGGGGCTGGTCTGTAATTTTTCAGGAAACAGTTCCGATACCACTCGTGATAAAGAGTCTTTTTTAGGAATTGCCTTCCTAGGGGATGGTGGTAAAGCGGGGATCACATTAACAGATATAAAGTCGTCTTTATCGGGTGCTGCTTTCTATTCTTCAGAAGATCTTATTTTTGAAAAAATTAAAGGAGGCATCGAACTCTCTTCCTGTGCATCTCTAGAACAGGGGGGAGCTTGTGCAGCTAAAAGTATTCTAATCCATGATTGTCAGGGGTTAACTGCAAAACATTGTACGACAGAAGTGCATGCCGAAGGAGCTAGCGCTGTTAGTCATCTAGGGATGGGAGGAGGAGCTTTCCTAGCGAATAGTTCTCTTTCCGGAGAAAAAAACTTGTATATGCCTGCAGGCAATATCGTTGTGGCTAACTGCGATGGCCCCATCTTATTTGAAGACAATAGGGCGTTATTCGCTAATGGGGGAGCTATTGCTGCTTCTAAAAGTGTTGTTTTCTTTGCTAATAACAAAAAAACTTCTTTTCTCGATAACCAAGCTTTATCAGGAGGAGCAATTTCCGCTTCTTCCGGCATTTTGTTCCAAAATTGTGCAGAACTGGTGTTCAAGGGCAATCTTGCAAAAGGAACGCAAGATACGGGGGCTTTGGGAGGAGGTGCTTTAGCTTCTTCAGAATCTGTAATTTTGCAAGATAATCTCGGGATTTCCTGTGACAAAAACCAGTCCTCTTCAGGCGGAGGAGCTATTTTTGGTAAAAATTGTCAGATTTCAGGGACCCAGGGTGCTGTAATTTTTAGGGATAATACAGCTGCCTTAGGAGGCGGAGTTATTTCAGCACAGGAAACTGTATCTCTTTGTGACAATAAAGCAGGAATGTCTTTTGAAGGAAGCAAGGCTAGTTTTGGAGGAATTATTGCTTGCGGAGACTTCTCTTTTGAGAGAGGCTCTTCGGCTTTAGGAGCTATTGAGATTGCTCATAACTTGGGGGACATCTCTTTTCTTCGAACTCTATGTACAACCTCTGATTTGGGGCAGATAGCTTATCAAGGAGGGGGGGCTTTATTAGCCGAAAATATTTCTCTTTTTGAGAATGCTGGGGCAGTGACTTTCAAAGATAATATTGTACAAACCTTTGCCTCTAGCGGAAAAATGTTAGGGGGAGGAGCGATCTTAGCATCAGGAAAGGTTTCCATCATTCAGAACTCTGGAGGGGTTTCTTTTATAGGAAATGCTCGGGCTCCACAGGCTGCGCCGACACGTGATCCTGAAGAGGTTGTCTCTCTTAGTGCAGCATCTTTAAATGGATGTTCTGGAGGAGGAGCTCTTTTGGGGAAAGAGATCGAGATTGTCCAGAATGCTGATGTAGTGTTTGAGCAAAACCGTTTACAATGCGATGAGCAAGAGGCAAAGTCTTTGGCGTGTTGTGGAGGGGGAGCTGTTCATGGAGTGGAGAGCGCTTTTATTATTGGAAACTCTTCGGTGAGATTCGGCAATAACTATGCAATAGGAGCTGGAGTTTCTGGAGGAGCTCTTTTATCCAAAAATGTACGTCTAGCAGAAAATACCAAAGTGGATTTTTCTCGAAATATCGCAAGCCTGTACGGGGGCGCAATTCATGTTTTTGACGGGAATTGCGAGCTCTTAGATAACGGATGCGTGTGGTTTAGAGATAATAGAGGACAAACCTTTGGAGGAGCCATTTCTTGCTTCAAAGGAGATGTGATCATTTCTGGAAACCGAGGTAGTATTGAGTTTAAAGATAATGTAGTGACACGCCCCTATATTGAAGAATCTGCGGAGACAGAGGGAGCTCCGGGTTCTGGTTCAGAAAATCCAAAAGCTGAAGAGCGTTCTTTCTTAGAAAACATTGAACAGAGTTTTATTACCGCAGCTAGCCAGACTTTGCTTGTTGAGGAAGAAGGTCAACCAGCAGTCGCTCCAATCTCTTCTGAAGAGCTTTTAAAAAGAAAAGAGTGTGCAGGAGGAGCTATTTGTGCGAAACGTGTCTATATTACGAATAACGAAGAACCTGTTGTGTTTGTAAATAATTTTTCGGATGTTTACGGCGGTGCTATTTTCGCTGGATCTCTCCGAGAGACAGATAAACAGCCAGAGATAACTCCAGAGGTTTTGATATCAGGAAATGCTGGGGATGTGATCTTTGCAGGAAATTCGGCTAAGCGTGATGAGCGTTTGCTAGATACTGGAGGCGGAGCCATTTGTACACAGAATCTAACGATTTCTAAAAATTCCGGTACAGTCTTGTTTCAGAACAACTCTGCTTGTTCTGGGGGAGCTATCCGCATAGAAGATGGTGGAGAAGTCTTGTTAGAGGCCTTTGGAGGAGATGTTATTTTCAGGGGGAATTCTTCTTTTAGGGCTCAGGGATCAGATGCTATCTATTTTGCTGGTAAGGAATCACAGATTAAAGCTCTGAACGCCATGGAAGGTCGGGCGATTGTTTTTCATGATGCCTTAGTTTTTGAAAGCTTAGAAGAGAGAAAAGGTTCGGGACCGTTGGTCATGAACAGCCAAGAAAGTGAGGGCTACACGGGAACGATTCGTTTTTTAGAAGCTGAAAGTAAAATTCCTCAGCGTATTCATTTACAACAAGGAAGCCTAGAGCTGTTGAAAGGAGCCGTTCTTTGTAGTTATGGGTTTAAGCAGGATACAGGATCGAAGTTGGTATTAGCTGCGGGATCGAAATTGAAGATTTTGGATTCAGAGACTCCGGAGAAAGAGATCTTGACTGTGGAAGATTATGTTAATCCAGACGACAGCCGCTCTCTTTGGATTGGGAAGAACGCCCAAGCAACCGTTCCTATGTTGGACATTCATACCATTTCCATTGATTTAGCTTCATTTTCTTCTGGAGACCAAGAGGTTACTGTGGAAGCTCCGCAAGTAATTGTCCCTAAAGGAAGTTGTGTTCAGTCTGGAGCGTTAAGTCTGGAATTAGTCAACACAACAGGATGTGGTTACGAAAATCATGCGTTGTTAAAGAATGCAGCTCAGGTACCACTAATGTCTTTCGTAGAGTCTTATGGTGAATCTGAAGAAGATTTGAGTAAATTGTCTGTTGCTGATTTGCGGATAAAAGTTGCTACTCCAGAGATTGGGGAAGAGACTTATGGGCATATGGGAGTTTGGTCTGAAGCACAAATTCAAGAAGGCACTTTGGTCATCAATTGGCAGCCTACAGGGTATAAACTGGACCCGCAGAAGGCTGGGGCTTTAGTCTTTAATTCATTGTGGGAGGAGGGAGCAGTATTGTCCACGTTAAAAAATGCTCGCTTTGCTCATAACCTTACGACTCAGCGAATGGAATTTGATTATTCTACAAACGTTTGGGGACAGGCTTTCAGTGGTTTTAGAAATTTTTCTTCAGAACCGATTCTTGCTTTGGATGGGTACAGAGGGACCTATGTAGGAGCTTCCGCAGGAATCGATACTCTGTTGATGGAAGATTTCATTTTAGGGGTTAATGTAGCCTCTTTCCTGGGTAAAATGCGTAGTCAGAATTTCCAGGCAGAAATTTCCAGACAGGGTTTCGTGGGCTCGGTTTATACAGGATTTTTAGCTGGGTCCTGGTTCTTTAAAGGACAGTATTGTCTTGGAGAAACACATAATGATATGAAAACTCATTATGGGGTTTTAGGAGAATCTAGTGCTACTTGGACATCACGAGGAGTATTAGCAGATGCTCTAGTTGAATATCGTAGTTTAGTCGGTCCCGCACGACCTACCTTCTATGCTTTTCATTTTAATCCTTATGTCGAAGTTTCTTACGCGTCTGTGAAGCTTCCAGGCTTTGTAGAATTAGGAAGAGAGGCTCGTTCTTTTGAAGAAACTTCTCTGACGAATATTACGATTCCTTTCGGTCTGAAGTTTGAAATGGCGTTTACAAAAGGACAATTTTCCGAAGTAAATTCCCTTGCAGTAGGCTATGCTTGGGAAGCATATCGAAAAGTAGAGGGAGGCTCTGTAAAGCTGTTAGAGGCTGGATTTGATTGGGAGGGGGCTCCTATGAATCTTTCCAAGCAAGAACTTCGACTGGCTTTAGAAAATAATACTGAATGGAGTTCCTATTTTAGCACGTCCTTAGGGTTCACAGCATTCTGTGGAGGATTGTCTTCTATGGATGGTAAGCTTGGGTATGAGGCAAATGCAGGAATGCGCCTTATCTTTTAGTCTCTGAGCAATGCTAAGTAAGAAACTTGGTCCCTAATTTTTTTGCCAAAAATTAGGGATTTTTTTTTGCGCGAAACTAGTTTCAAAAAAACATTACATATTTCTGGTCAATAAGTTGTTGGGAGAGTAGAATTTCGCTCTTTTTTATTAAAAAAATGAAATTTGTGCAGAGAGTGGTCTGAGTTAGTTTTTTCCATCTGCATGATGATTCTTTAAAGGAGATCTGATGACTGTTATTTTCCCCAATAATCGTTCCCCCGAGTCTATAACTTCCTTTACTAAAGAAATCGAAACAGTTAAATCAGAGCAAAGCTCTAAGGTCGAGCGTGTTGCTAAAGCACTTTGGGCTGTGGGATTGGTCAGCATTATAGCTGGAGTTGCAGGACTCCTGACCTTGGGGATTGGCGGGTGTGCTATGGCTGCCGGCTTTGGATTGATTGGAACTGTGGTTGCTACTGTTGTTGTTGCCGTTGGTTTATGTTGTTTAGTCGCAAAAGGTTGCTTGTCGCTTAAAAGAAGTGACTGGTTCAACAAGGAACAGCGTCTTTGGATAGAGTCAAAATCGAGATACCAAGACTTGCTAGCAGCGACTCTAGAAACTAATCGACTTTTGCAGAAAAAAGTTGAAGATCTTTCTCTAGAAAACGAGGAAAATCTTGAGTTGCACAAAGAGGATGTTGCTCAATACGAGCAAGTTTTGCAGGGTCAGTATGAGCACATTGGAAAGTTGCTTGAGCTGCAAAGAACAATTTCTGACGAAAAAAAATCTCTGGCGAAAATGCTAGAAGAGAATTCGCGTCTTCTTGAGAAGCGAGAAACGGAGATGTTATCTTTAAAAGAACAACTGCTTATGTCGGAATCAGAGAAGGAGGAGATGGCGGAAGAAGCCTTAGAATTCGAAAAGAGGTTGCTGGGTCTTGACTCAGGGCGCCGCGCCTCGATATAAAAAGCTTCCCTCAAAGACGGTTTTAGAAGAAAAAAATAGCCTAAACCTAACTAAAACATGTCGGTTGAGGCTATTTTTTTTGATATACGAAAACTAATCGCGGCGGCTTTCGTCGATGATGGATTGTGTGAAATCCTGAATCTCCTTAGAAATATTTTTCGCTAGAATTTTTGTTTGTTCAGCAAATTCGCGTGTGTGGTGTTTAGAATTTCGGAGTAGTGCTCGTCCCTTTTTCGTGCCAGATGTTTTGACGCGGAGGAGCTTTTTTCTGATCTGCATACCACTTTTAGGGATAAAAAGGCTTGTGAGCAGGGTGGCCAGAATGCCTCCGAATAGGACGCCTCGTAACCACATACAGCATTTGTTTTTTTTAGGTTTTTGGCTTTTGAACATCCTTTTCTCTCCCAACAAAGTTAGTCTTTTTTTCTTATCAAGAGCCATGCACACAAGGCGATGGCTGCCAGTTTCACTCCGCAAAATAAGCGGCTGCTGCGAGTATCTTCGGAGTCCTCGTCATTGGTGAGTTCTTCTGCTAGCTGAGAGAAGTGTCGCTGTTTGTATTTCTTGCGTAGCCAATTCAGAATCCATTTTTTTCCAATAAACAGGGGAGGGAGCCATCGAGCTTCGAACTGGAATAAAGAGGTAATTCGGTGGATATGTTTCGTGATTTTATGGAGCTTAAGCAGTAGGCCAAGTGCAAAAGCAAAAATCAAGACCATCCCTAAAGAAAGCAGAATGCAGCAGGCGACTAAAGCTTCTATTAGATAGGGGGTCATAAAAACGAAAAAATAAATAGTTTAGTTTTCGATAATTATTTTCGTACTTCTAATTAAAAAAGGGAACGTTACCAAGCGATTTTTTTTGATTTTAAATGGTAAGTTGTTGACGGCTAGTTTGATGGCGCGGCTCTTGTTTAAAGAGGTGAAATACAAAGATTTTAATAAAAAGAGGAATCTTTATCTCTGAAAATCAAGGATCGGGTAGTTTTGAGCCAAAAGATATTCTCAAGGATAGGGTAATGACGCGAGAGGTGAGACAGCTATTTGGTACAGATGGAGTAAGAGGAAGAGCAAACTTTGAGCCTATGACGGTAGAAACTTCTGTTCTTCTTGGGAAAGCCGTCGCAGGAGTTCTACTGGAGAGGCATGCTGGGAAGCATCGCGTCGTTGTGGGGAAGGATACCCGGCTTTCTGGATATATGTTTGAAAATGCTCTCATAGCAGGTCTTACCTCTATGGGGATAGAGACTCTTATGTTGGGGCCTATTCCCACCCCAGGGGTAGCTTTTATTACGCGAGCCTATCGTGCGGATGCTGGGATCATGATCTCGGCATCCCATAATCCGTATCGAGATAATGGTATTAAGATTTTTTCTTCTGATGGATTCAAAATTGGACAGGCTGTAGAAGAGCGTATAGAAGCTATGATCGTCTCAAAATCTTTTGGAAAGCTTCCTGATGATCATGCGGTCGGCAAAAATAAACATGTTAGAGATGCTACGGGAAGGTATATCGAGTATGCAAAAGCCACCTTCCCTAAAGGAAGGACCTTAAAGGGATTACGCATCGTTTTGGATTGTGCTCATGGTGCCACTTATAGAGTGGCGCCTTCAGTTTTTGAAGAATTAGATGCAGAAGTCATTTGTTATGGTTGTGAGCCCTCAGGATGTAATATCAATGAAGGGTGTGGAGCTTTATGGCCTTCTACTATTCAAAAAGCTGTTATTGAGCATGAAGCGGATGTCGGAATTGCGTTAGACGGGGATGGAGACCGCTTGATTATGGTTGATGAAAAGGGCCATATAGTGGATGGAGACATGCTCCTGAGTATCTGTGCGAGCGATTTGAAGAAACGACAAGCGTTGCCTGAGAATCGTGTTGTGGCAACTGTGATGACAAATTTTGGAGTGCTGCGCTATCTAGAAAGCCAGGGAATACAAGTAACGATTTCTCCTGTGGGAGATCGACATGTATTGCAGCATATGTTGGAAACACAAGCTGTTTTAGGCGGAGAACAAAGCGGGCATATGATCTTTCTGGACTACAATACGACCGGAGATGGGATAGTTTCTGCTCTTCAGGTATTGCGTATTATGATTGAAAGCGAATCTACTTTGTCAGATCTTACTGCTTGCATCGTGAAAAGTCCTCAAGCGCTGATCAATGTTCCTGTGACTAAAAAAGTGCCTCTAGAGACTTTAACGAATGTACAAGGAGTTCTCCAGGAAGTGAAAGAGATTCTCGGGGATTCTGGGCGGATTCTGTTAAGATATTCTGGCACGGAAAATATTTGTAGGGTTATGGTCGAGGGGACCAAAAAGCATCAAGTAGACTCCCTTGCAAAAACAATTGTGGATGTTGTAGAAGCCGAGATTGGAGCCGAGATTTCTGAATAATAGGAATCGATATGTGTGGAATATTTGGATATTTAGGAAAACGAAATGCTGTGCCGTTAGTTTTGGAAGGGCTAGCTAAACTGGAATATCGTGGGTATGATTCTGCGGGAATAGCGACTTTTGTTTCTGGACGCTTGTTTGTGGAGAAAGCTGTAGGGACCTGTTAGCCGACTATGCTCGATGATTTCTTCCAGTAGCCATTCTCAAGTAGCAATAGGGCATACTAGGTGGGCCACACATGGGGAGCCTTTACGATGCAATGCACATCCTCATATGGATATGTATGAGAGTTGTGCGCTTGTTCATAACGGAATTATCGAGAATTTTCAGGAGCTTCGAGAAGATCTGAGTAGCAAAGGGATTGTCTTTTCATCGGAAACCGATACCGAGGTTATTGTGCAACTTTTTGCTTTCCGTTATCGAGAGACAGGAGATCTCGTTCAGAGCTTTTCTTGGACTTTGAAGCAGCTACAGGGCAGTTTTGCCTGTGCTTTAGTACACAAAGACCATCCTGGAGTCATGTTGTGCGCTACTCATGAAAGCCCTCTTATTCTAGGATTAGGAGAAGAAGAAGTTTTCATCTCTTCTGATGTCCATGCTTTTTTAAAATATACGTATCAGACACAAGCCTTGGCTTCTGGAGAATTGGCTGTTTTACGTATAGGACAACCTATTGAAATGTATAATTTTGAATTGGCTCGCATTCAAAAAGAAGTGCGCTACATAGATCATGCTGAAGATTCTTTAGATAAAAAAGGTTTCGATTATTACATGCTTAAAGAGATTTATGAGCAGCCGGAGGTTTTTGAGCGCATTTTGTCTCTTTCTTGCGAGGATGAGAAGTTTACAGAATCTTTTATTAAAGAATTTTCTTTGGATGGCATTGAGAGTTTACATATCGTAGCTTGTGGGTCTTCTTATCATGCAGGATGTTTAGCCAAATATGTCATCGAATCCATCGCTTCGATTCCTGTGTATGTCGAAACAGCTTCAGAGTTTCGTTATCGTCAGCCCCATATAGCGAAACAGTCTTTAGGAATTTTGATTAGTCAATCGGGAGAAACTGCAGATACTTTAGCCGCTTTAAGCGAGTTTCGTAAGTTGGATGGAGTGCGAGTGCTGGGCATTTGTAATGTACGAGAGTCGGCATTAGCTTCCCGAGTAGATCATTGTTTATTTATCGAGGCTGGGTTGGAGGTAGGGGTTGCTTCAACAAAAGCGTTTACAGCACAACTATTGATGTTGATTTTGTTGGGGTTGAGACTGGCTGTCCAGCGTCGAACAATCTCGCAAGAAGATTTTATACAGGCGATACAAGGGATAAGAGATTTGCCTCGGCTGACAAGACTTTTATTGGATAGTTCGATTCATGATTGGCGTTGTCGGCAAAGTGGTGAAACTAGCTTTATCTTCTTAGGGCGGCGTTTTATGTATCCGATTTGTATGGAAGCTGCTTTAAAATTAAAAGAAATTGCTTATGTGGAAGCTAATGCCTATCCTGCAGGCGAGATGAAACATGGGCCGATTGCCCTTATTCGAGAAGGGACTCCCGTTATTGTATATTGTGGGGACCGCCTTGTATACACCAAAACTATCGGAGCTATTATGGAAGTAAAGGCGAGAAAAGCCTATGTTATTGCCATTGCTCCGGAATCCAACACAGATATCGAAGCTGTCTCTGATGAGCAAATCTACATTCCAGATAGCCATGATCTGGCTGCTCCTGTTTTGTTTGCTATAGCGGGACAGATCATGGCCTACACAATGGCCTTGCAACGAGGGACTGAGGTAGATAGACCTAGGAACCTGGCCAAATCTGTCACTGTAGAGTAAGAAGCCTTTTTCTCTGTTGATGAATACCATAAGCGTCTGTATGTTAGATGGAATGAGGGGTCGCAAATGAATGCGTCCCTCTTATAAAAGGTATTCTCATGATGAACAAAATGTTTGGTGGAGCCTTGATTGTTGCAGGAACAACCATTGGCGCCGGAGTATTAGCTGTCCCCGTTTCCACTTCAGAGGGGGGATTCTTGCCTACAACACTTTTGTATATTGTTTCTTGGTTAATAGCAGTCGCTTCTGGCTATTGTTTTTTAGAAATATTGACTTGGCTGCATGCAAGAAAGAATGTCAATATGGTCTCTATGGCAGAACATACTTTGGGGCATAAAGGGAAGATAATCATGTGGTTGGTTTATCTGCTGCTCTTCTATTCTCTCTTAGTTGCCTACTTTTGTGATGGAGGGAACATCCTTATGCGAGTCTTGGGATGCCGGGATTGGGATGCGCCTTGGATTAGACACGCAATGCCAATAGTGTTTTTCGCCTTGTTTTCTCCGCTTTTAATGGCAAAAACATCGATAGTCGATTGGTGTAATAGGTTTTTTGTTTTGGGATTAGGGATAGCTTTCGCCATGTTTTGTTTTTTTGGCTTCCCTTTGATGAAGTCGGAACTATTAGTGCGATCTTCTTGGGGGGCTACCTTAAAAGGATTTCCTATTTTGTTTTTAGCTTTTGGCTTTCAAAACGTTGTTCCTACACTATACCATTACATGGATAAGAACGTAGAGGATGTAAAAAAGTCTATTGTCATTGGAAGCTTTATTCCGTTAGTTCTTTATGTAATTTGGGAAGCAATTGTATTGGGAGCCGTTCCAGAAACATTTTTGGGGCAAGCTAAGATGGAAGGATGGACCGCCATTGGGGCTTTACAAGCAGCTTTGAAATGTTCTGCTTTTTATGTTGCTGGGGAATTTTTTGGATTTTTTGCGTTGATTTCCTCTTTCATTGGGGTGGCATTAGGTCTGAAAGATTTCTTTGTCGACGCTTTTCAATGGGATGAAAAGAAACGTAAAATGGAAATCTTTTTCCTCGTTTTCGTCTTTCCTTTAGTGTGGGCCGTTTTTTACCCAGGAATTGTTTTAAAATGTTTGGAATGTACAGGAGCCCTAGGAGAAACGATCGTTTTAGGGATTTTCCCTGTGCTTATGATTTGGAAAGGGCGTTATGGGAAGAAACGTTACTATGGTAAGAGGATTCTTCCTGGCGGGAAGGGAGCCCTTGTGGTGATGTCAGGACTGGTACTTGTAAATTTGGTCTTGATTGCCCAGAAGTTTTTGAATTACTAATTTTTTTTGAATCATTGTTTGGGCTCGCATTGAAAATCTTTCAGTGCGAGCCTTTTTTTTTGAGCAAGGATTCCGGACTGG
>SAMEA3663047__coassemble_332_pt1 | contig 17451 bp, 16 predicted proteins | sample SAMEA3663047__metabat2_low_PE_033 | metagenome-assembled genome bin SAMEA3663047 (sample SAMEA3663047) | pig gut metagenome | biome: pig gut; feature: pig-associated habitat; material: faeces | place: France | collected 2012
AAACCGCTGGATAGATCACCTCCTTAATTTTCTCTTTTTAATCTTATTTTCCATCCCTGTTTTTGTTGCGGTTCCTTGGATTATTGATAATTTTGTTTTGAACAAAACGGTTCCTTTTACTTCTATTTCTATGCCGTACAGCGGGTTATGCTCTTCTCCTGAAGCCTTCAGAGAAATGACTTCTCTGGAAAAGCTTGTAGATATAGTGCTACATAGCTTCCTTCCTTTTTGTGCTGTAAGTTATGGAGCGTTTGCTGCGCAGTCTCGATTGAGTCGCGCTGTGTTTTTAGAAGTTTTGGGAGAAGATTATATTCCCGCTCTTCGAGCACGAGGAATTTCTCAATATGATATTTTAGTCCGACATGTAGGGAAAAACTCCGCAGCAACATTGATTACCTCTCTAGCATCATCGCTAAGCGCATTGCTTGGAGGGGCTTTAGTAGTGGAAACCTTGTTTGATATCGATGGCTTTGGGAAATTTTTCTACCAGGCAATTTTAAACCGTGATCATAACGTGGTCATGTTTTCCGTGATTATGGGATCTGTGATTTCTCTTATCGGCTATTTAATAGGGGATATTTGTTATGTTCTTCTCGATCCTCGTGTTCAGTTAGAAGAAAGGGAGGTGTGAGATGAATGAGCCGAAGACTTCTTATCAAAGGTTTTCTCTTGCGTATCATAAACGCACGCTTCCTTCTCTAGCATTGAAGTTCTTTATTGGGCTTATGTTGGTGGGCATTTATGCGCCTTTATTTGCTTGTAGCAAACCTATTCTTGTTTGTTGGCAAGGAGAGAGGTACTTCCCTTTATTCCGTTATTTGCTTTTCCCAGGATTTTATACAAAGTCTATAGACTTGTTTTTTAATGTGTTGATGCTCACGCTTCCTTTTATCGTTCTGGGACTACGTTATCTGAGTGGTATTTGGAGAAAACTATTTTTAGCTTTAGTTGCCAGTATTCATATTGCGCTGTTTTCTTTTGCGTTGAATGGGGGCATTCAAGATCCGTGTCGAGATGAAGCATTAAAGAAAAAGCGAGCAGAGCATATTCAAAAAGGATTCACCGCGCATCCACAAGCAGAATTTCTCACTACCATCCCTAAAAAAACGCGAACTTGGGAAAGTGAGCGTGCTTATATGAGTAAGTATGAGCAGTTAGGAATGCTTGTTAAAGCAAAATATCGTAAGCAGCAGCATGATCGCCTTGAAAAGCAAAGAGAGATTTATGAAATTTGTAAGAAATCTCCCATGCCTACACTACGTTTTTTAGAAATGAAGAACGAGACGGCAAGTTTGCGCTTTTTAAAAAACAAGATAGACAAGTTGAAAGACGCGTATCCAGAAGGTTTTAAAGGATGGGGGACTCTTCTTGAGGATTATCGGCCTTATCTGATGGCGAAGGCTCGTGCGGAACATGCTCTAAACATGGCTATATATGAGCAACATCCCGAGAAAGAGTTGCGTGCTGCGTATGAGGCTCTTGAGGAAAAGGAAGCCCCTTTTCGTCAACGGTTGTCTTTTATTCGCAATCTTTTAGAAGAGCGAGAGGCTTTGAATAATTCGATCGCGTTTATTGTCGATAAACGCGCTTGGATAGACAGTGAATCAGAGAAAGTTCAACTGCTTCTGAATCCTCTGTTCAGTAGTTTTCACTGGGAGGACGATGCCGGAGGGTCTCGGGAAATGAACAAATATGTTCATTGGTGGCAACTTACGCGTATTAATAGAAAAGATTTACTCGCCTCTATTATTTTTGGCATTCGCATCGCTATTGTCGTTGGTGGATTAGGGGTCTCTATCGCGCTATTCATTGGTATTGTGGTGGGATTACTATCCGGGTACTTTGGTGGCAAAGTAGATATGTTGTTATCAAGGGTAACTGAAATTTGGGAGACCATGCCCATGCTGTTTATCCTTATGCTTGTAGTAGCCATCACGCAGAAGAAATCTTTGATATTAGATTCGGTATTGTTGGGATGTTTTGGCTGGGTGAGCATCAGTCGCTATGTTCGTATTGAAACCTTAAAACAAAAAAATTTAGGGTACGTGTTAGCTGCCACAAATCTTTGTTATAGTCATTACCATATTATGGTTCATCAAATCCTTCCTAATGTGATTGTCCCCGTCATTTCTTTACTCCCTTTTTCTATGATGGCTATGATTAGCTGTGAAGCTGGATTAACCTTTTTAGGGCTGGGAGAGGAGAGCTCGGCGTCTTGGGGGAATTTATTACGAGAGGGAGTTACTGCATTCCCTTCCGAAAGCGCAATTTTATGGCCCCCGGCAGTAATGTTGACATTACTGTTGATGGCTATTGCCGTGATTGGCGATGGAATTCGAGATGCCTTGGATCCTAAGATGCAAGATTAGATTCCTTCAAACCGAGAGAGGATGTCATAAAAAATTTTTCCTCCGGGATAATCTTGCTCAGAGAGTACTCGATGGCAAGGGATGAGAAGAGGTAGAGGGTTTTGCTTACAGGTGATAAGCACTTCTTCTGCTGTTGTTCCGGTCTGCTCTGCAAGTTCTTGATAGGTAAGCCGGGTACCAAAAGGGATTTGGTTGACAGCATTTAGGATAGCTAAGGACTTTCCTTTGAAAGAGGCTAGGTCAAGGAAGGATAGCGGGATAGGTTTTTTCATCGCGTAAGCCTTGCACCAGTGCACAAGCCCCTCCATAGCTTTATGAGCTCCTGGTCCAAGGAATAAGCTAGTGAAGACTGGCGCCGGGGAGAGGCGCGAGTGAAAAATAAACGCCCCCCGAAAATGCGCAATGATTTGAATTGGGGGATGCTTATCTATAGAAAGCCCTTGAGAGCAGGCCTGAGCCAACAAGTTCTTAGACGTTGGAGAAACAACAAAGAACTTCTCAGTCATGGGGCTCCCAAGGTTGTATCATCTGGCAGAGCTTAATCGTTCAAACTTCGTTTGTGAGACCTGTTTGCCTTTGTAATACCATTCGGATTTACATACTCCTGCAGCATGGATTTTACGGACCCCATGCAAAGTATTGTGCTGCCAAGAAATTTCTTCCGCGATATTTTCCTGCTCATTGTATCGGAGCTCGATACCATTCTTGGCTCCGCGTACAAACGGGATTTCGGCTACTTTACATCCGTTTTTAAATAGAATTGTGAGCCCGTCCTGGTGTCCATATCGCCATTCTTCAACCGTATTGGGAATCCCTCCTGGAAGGTAAGTAAAGCGTATACCATGGGGATATCCATCAACATAATGCGTAATTGTCTCTGGTTCTCGCGTTGAGTAAAAAGTTGTCTTTTTAACCATTACACCATCGCTGAAAGTCTCTTCTGTTAATAACACGCTATCAGAAGAAAACGTAGAGCGGACTCCTTCGCCATTAAGAATGGTTGAGGAGTATTTCCCGTTAAAAGAGGTGTAATGCCCTTCCAATACCCGCCCTCCATACGTTTTTTCTACAAAGCACGGGTCAGAGATGGTGTCTGAGTTATTATTATCTGGCCAACGAGTCAATGAAAAAGCGCCATCTTCATGATACACTTCTTCTTGAGCTGGTAAAGCATTTGGGAAAAAAGTCTTTTTAGAAAGAAGGCGTCCTTGATTATAGGTCTCTACGACAGCTAAGGTTGTTGAGTGGGGAAATGTCTGAGTGACTTCTCCATGAAGGGCTCCCTGCGCATAAACCTCTAGGGTTGTCGTTCCATCTTTAAATACCTTCGTGATGGATCCATCGCATCCACGGTTTTTCCATTCTTGCTTAGAAACAATGATCCCGTAGTTATTGCGGAAAGTCTCTTTCATTAACGTAGGATCTTTTTGAACAGCTCCATGTACTAGAGGAGAGAGGGCGAGGGCGCAAATAAAAAATAAACGCTTCATGAGTTGCCGTTTCCTATGTTGGCTAAGTTCTTATCAAGTAATGTGGTTAGACGTTCGTATTCTTCCTCTATTTCCTGCCCGGATAAGGTGCGTTCATGATCACGGAAGACCATCCGAAGAGACAGGTTTTTATTTTGGGACTCACCATCCCTCCCTTGATATACACTGACAATATGAACACTTTCAAGCCATTTAGATTCGAAACGCAAAAGTTCTTTGCGTACGAGATCCGCTGGAAGATCTTTATCCACTGTAATTGTAATGTCTCTAGAAGAGGAAGGATAGATTGGATATGGGATATAACGCTTCTCTGTTTTCTTTTTCGAGGACAACAGAACTTTTAAAGAGAGCTCCGCAAAAATCACATCCTGTTTGATCTGGCTTTTTTTACACAATTGTGGATGCACTGTCCCAAAGATACCTAACCACTGTTTTTTGTGATATAAAGCTGCTTGCTGATAAGGATGGAAATTTGGATGTTGACTTGGCTGCAGGATAAAGTCTTCTATAGAGGTGCCCGCATGGATTAGCAATTTCTCAACCCAGCCTTTGATTGTATAGAAGGATACAGGGACCTTTTCGTGCCATGAATTATTCATAATTTGGCGAGTTAGAAGAATCGCAACATGCTCTTCCTCTTGGTACTGTCCCCGTTCTTGGGAGTAGACATTTCCTATTTCAAAGGCATGGACAAAAGGAGCTTGTCTGTTGAGATTCGTTGCTGTACTTTTCAGCATCCCAGGAAGAAGAGAGTCTCGTAATTTCAAGGAAGAATTCTGCACAGGAATCAGACAACTCTTTTGCAAAGAGAGTTCTGCAGTTTCTGTATCTAGCAAGGAACATGTGAAAAATTGCTGCAGTCCGCTATTTGCGAGAGAGGTGGTTAAAGTGCGTTTTAAAGAATAACTCGGAGTATAGACCGGAAGTATTTTTTGTGTTTTTTGAACAAAAGGTGTGATTCGGCAGATTTCTTCAACCAGGTCAGTCTCTTCTTGAATATCATGGCGATATGGAGGAACCTCTACATGGACTGAGGCCTTTTCTGCAGAAGCCTGGAACCCTAAAGAAGAGAGTTTTTCTGCTATCTCCAAAGGAGAAAGGGAGATGTTAAGCAACCTTTTCAGGGTTTCAGGGCGGATATTGAGAGATAATGGAACAGAAGCGCTCTCTCCAATTTTTTGAATAGGAGAGATATGGGCTTCTGGGAACAGAGCTCGGATCATGTGAATCGCTGCATATAAAGCAGTCAATCCTCCTTGAGGATCTACTCCTCGAGTGAATCTATATGCTGCTTCTGTGTGTAGCGGAATCTCTCGTAGGTTTTTTCTCACAGCCTGAGGAAGAAAATACGCCGATTCTAAAATAATTTCTGTTGTGTTTTCAGAGTAAGCGGATGCGGCGCTCCCCATGACTCCTGCTAGCCCTAAGATATTGTGTTGATCGGCAACGACAAGAGAGCCTTCTGGGAGAGAGTACGTTTCTTTGTTCAAAAGAGTGAGCGGTTGTGAAGAACGCAGAGTGGCTACATGCAAAGACTTTTGATCGACGGCTTGGCTATCGTAGGCATGCAAAGGTTGGCCTAAAGAGAGCATTACATAATTGGTGATATCTACAATAGCATTTAAAGGTTTTTGCCCGAGAGCTGATAGGGATGCCTGGAGCTCTTCTGGGGATTGTCTCCAAGATATTCCCGAAATCTTGACGGAATAGAAAACAGGACAAACCTCAAGGTTGTGTTCGCTACAAGATTGGGATTCCAGCGGGAAAGGGGCAAAGGAGAATTCCTTGGGGATACTAAGAGAAGTCTCCGACAGAAAAGAAATTTCTCTGGCTAGGCCAAGTAAAGATGCGCAATGGCCTAAATTTGGGGTCAAAGAACACTCTAAAGAAGCGCCTGCGAGTAGTAGGCAGGCGCTTTCTCCTAAGGGAGTGTTTTCTGGAAATTCAAAAATCTCCCGCGCTCCCTTTTGTAGCTGAGGGAATCCTAGTTCATCAGCCCCACAACACATTCCTAGAGATTCTAGTCCACGAATTTTAGACTTTTTGATCGTAGTTACTTCGCCTAGGGCATTGCGTATTTTTGCTCCAGGTAAAGCAACTGGGACAATAATCCCTGCGCGGCAATTGGAGGCTCCACAAATGATCTGACGTTCTTTTTCCCCATCAAAAACAATGGCGACTGCAAGTCGCTCTGCCTCAGGATGAGGGGAAGTGCTTAAAATTTTACCTGTTACGACCGTATGCAGAGACTCAGGAAAGACATTGGGACACTCTGCTTCAATTCCAATGCGATCACAGGCCTGTAAAATTTCCTCAATAGTAAGAGGTGAAGAAAAGAACTTTTGTAATAAGGGTAAGGGAACGAGCATGAGTAGCTGCAGTTTTTTTGGGTAGATTTTACGAAGAGGCGTGTATAGTAGCAAGTATTTTGAGGGAGAGGATTGAAGGAGTTTTTGTGGGCATGGAAAGGAGAGGAATAAAGGCCGTCCAAAATCAAAAAACTATTAAGTGGTTAAGACAAGCGCTCGTTCTTAGATCCATTGTGAATATTTTGCTCTTGCTTCTGATTTATTCCACGGTATTTAGAAAAGATATTTATAAATTACAGGTTTTCCCGGGACATCTCATTGCTAAAAGTTCTCGTATAGGGACCATCCCTCCTGATATTTTGGAAAGGCTAGAGAAAGCTTCTTTTTCCGACTTGCTTACCTTATTGCAGGAGGAGAAAAAGATATTGGGGTACCCATTAAAATTATGGGCTTTAGGTGTCGGCATACAAAAATATTCTTTAGATGTTGCTTCCATGCTAACGCATCCGCTCACTTTCATTAAGCTCAAAAGCCCGGAACACACTTGGTTACTTCCAGACATTAATGATCAGGAGTGCTTGCGGATTCAGCAGTATTTGCATACCGAAAGATTTCCTTTTTCCTCTCAAGGATTCTTTCGTATGATGGTACGTGATTGGCAAGCTGGGATGGTTGATGAAGATATTCTCTATCGTTTTTGTCATCTCCCGGAGTTTCTTTATGTGCGTTCACTCCTTTTCGGAGCAGAGGTTGAGGTGGCTTCTGTGGCTTCTTTGGCAAGAATGGTGATTCAGGGAGGTGAGGATCTTTTCTTTTCTCTGTGTTGTCCAGAGAATCGCCAAACGGCAATTTCCGACCAGCAGAGGAGGATTTTTCTTAAGGCCTATGTAGATAAACAGGAGCCCTTAGCCGCACTTCTATTATTAGTGCACGATGCAGACTGGGTATTGCATGAGTTTTCTGATGAAGATTTGGAAAATTTTGTTCAGATTGTGCCTAAAGATGCTTGTTATACAAGACAGTTTCTTGCTCAACTGGAGCAGTCGTGTCGTCAGAGGATTTTAGCTGGGAGTTAGGAGCGTCTAGGTATTCTTCAATAGATGTCCCAGGGACAAGATCAACCCCTCCGATATGCCAAGGGCCACATTTGAGTAGCCGCCTAGCGATGAGGAAAAGGCTTCTTTTCAAAGGATGTTTTTGTAAGGTAACAAGAGCATATTCAGAGCACGAGGGGAAAAAACGACAAGGGGCTCCTAAAAGAGGGGAAATGGTCCATCGGTATAGGTGAATCATCCCCTGAAAAAACATGCTGATCTTGGAGGGTTTCATAGTCCTTTAGATGATGTTGAATACGTCTTTAAGTAGTGTGACCAACACTTCCAAAGCAATTAACCAGATCACAGTCCATTCTAGAGCCGAGGAGTGTTGATGATTCAACTGATCATTTAAAATTTCAAGAACATCTCCAAGGATTGCGAGTCTGTGATTCAGCACATTCACGCGGGCATTTACATCCAAGCAAGTTAAAACATCGATGTAGAAGGGCTGAGTTTCCGGGTGTTCCCAGAAAAAGTCGGGTTCATCGAGAATATCAGAGTGTAGGTTAACAGAAGCTTTATCTAGAAACAGTTCTCCGATCTTTTTTGCGATTGTTTTACGAGACAGAGAAATTTTCCCTTTAGAAGCGAGTTCTTGAGGTAAGGACTTTGAATTCTCGACTGTTTTGTAAATCGTTTCTTCAAAAACAGTGAGTTTGATGGATTGTGCTAACCCGAAGGAAATAGCAAGTTTCGTATTTAAGTTAGAATTTGTTAGGACAAGTCTGTCTCGTCGGATCTGAAGCTTTTCTCCATAGTGGAAGTCGTAGCTATCAAATTCTGGGTTAGGAAGAGGGTCTACTGCTGCCGAAGTGATTGCCCGGATTACCTGAAGTTCTTCAGCTTCTTCCCATCCCCAGAATACACAAACGCCAAAAGGGAAAAAAACAGCAGCCTTGTCACTCTCATCGAGTTCTTCAGAGGAAATAAGCACATATTCTCGGGATAAGACCGAAGGATAGTTGGCTTTGAGGAGATGAAAGAGAATATGTAAATGATAGGCCGAAGCCGAGCAATAAGCGGAACAGCGCATGGAGAAATTTCTATCTATATCGTTAAGAGAGAGTGTTTCACATTCAAGAGTTTCTTTACAACAAGGGGATGAGGCTCTGAGGAACCTTATTCATGTATACAGCCTCTAAACAGAGTATGGTAGAAGAGCAGGTAGTTTTTGGGAAGACGAAGATTTTTCTTTATAAAAGATAAGAAAAATCTCGATAGGAAGGTTTTTTCTTGTAGTAAAGAGAGAAATCGGAGTAAGCTGTTTTTTGCTTGGTCTTCTTTTTTGCGGAAGTGGCGGAATTGGTATACGCGCTATCTTGAGGTGGTAGTGGAGCTTTCCTTAGGGGTTCGAGTCCCCTCTTTCGCAAAGCTTTCTTCTTACTGTTATCTCTTACAGTTTTTCATTTTGATAATCTTTTTGTCTTTCTAGTATGCTGACAATAGGTTTTGGCTTGCATAAGTGATTGTGGACGCGTAGATCCATGTTTCTTTCATAGTGCAGAAGAGAGGCGTATTGTTGTGCATATATTAGTTTGTTTATTAACGATTTGTGGAGTGTTCAGTCTGCCTGCTTTTGGCGCTCATTTTCTTGCGGAAGAAGAGCAGTTTTATATGGATCGGTTTGTATTTTCTGGTCAGTATCCAGATATGGAGACTATGGAGATTCATGCGGAAAGAAAAAAACGTGTACAGTTTGATGTGACAGGGAGTTTTCCTAAATTAGAGAGCGTTGTTTATAAGGGATCTTTTGGGTTGCTTCGTTCAAAAATAAAAGGGGAGTGCCCAGAACTTTCTTTCGTGGACTTGTCTTGCACCTCTTGTAGAATGGATTTGGATTTCCGCGGAGATTGGAAGAAGAACGCCGCTATTCATATTCGCAATGAGCAAGAACCAATTACTATCCTGCTTCCTAAAGATGTCGGAGTGGTAGTCTATACGCAGGTTGACATGAACAGCAAAGTGGTTGCAGAGGGAGCGTTAATGCAAAAAGGAAGGGGTTTCTGGAAAAAAACTTTTCGAAATTCTTTAGTAGGAGAAGCCCCTGTCACGCTTACTTTTCATGTGGCAACACGTAACGGAGGGACCATTTTTCTTCGTTAATCCGTAATTACTTTTTGTGGATTTAGGGAGAAGGAGCTTCTGTAAGAAAAGAGGAAAACAAGGCGTCGATTTTAGCGTCGATGTCTATAGGGAATTCAGCTAAACACATCAGCTCTTGGAACTTTTTAGCTTGTACGATGATTCTTAAGAGGTGTTCTTCTTCGTGGCTAAAGGAAATGGTTTTTTCGTGAGCATGTTTTTCACAAAACAATACTCCTTCATGACGATACACGGTTGAAGTTTCTAAGGAGCTTTTACACAAAGAACAGGAGTATGACAAATCTAAACTTCCTTCATGCTGTAAAAGTTTAAGTAGAAACATAGAAGAAAAAAAATAAGGCTGTGAAGTGTCGGGGATTCGTTGAAGAAAGTTCAGAAAAATGGAGAAGAGATGGGGAGAGGGTTTTTCGTGCCATTGCGTTTTAAGAATAGCTCGAATCATTCTTCCCGTACTTTCCAAGAGAGAATACGAATTTTTAATTTTTGTGAAAGAATTTTTGAGCTCTCCCTGTAGGACTTTTCGCATTTTGGGAGGATTATGTTGAATAGTGAAAAGACTGAGCGAAATAGGGAGCAAGGACTCTCGAAAATCGCAAGATAGAGCGGCTCCATTTTTTGCGAAAGCAGAAAGAAGCCCTGAGGGAGAGAAGATTTTCACTATGACATGTTGTTTTTCTGCGGGAGATTGGGAGAGAACGATTCCGGGGAGGATGAGCTGCATGAAAACGTATCTATATAGAAGTTTATAAGTTGAGAATATGAAGGAATGCCTTGGCAAAAGGCGAATGTTTTTGTTGCTGGAGAGAGGAAACCTGTCAATTGAGAAGATTTACTAATCAAAGATAAACAAGGGGCTCCAATAAAATAATTGTAGCTAATTAATTGATTGAACGAGCGTGAGGTAATGGTTTGAGCTTTACACTCGATGAGTAACAAGGGCTTAGGGTGAGCGAAGGAAAAAGAGGCTTGCCCAGAGGGAGTATAGGATGAAGGGGAAACGATCAGAACATCTGCTCTTCCACGTATTTTTTTAGATAGAGGGGGTCGGGAGGTGGGAATGAAGGATCGAATTCCTTTTTCTACGATGATCTGTTGAGGAGGATAGGAGAGCTCTTGGATAAGGAAAGAGAGGAGCGCTTGTCGTATGTTTTCCTCAGGGAAAGAGGGGACAGGTTTGCAGCGGATGGGATCAAAAAGATAACGAGGCTCTGGGGAAGAGGTGTTCATAGGATCAAAAACTTCCAACCGTAAGCGGGTGTGGTTACAAATGTTGCTTATACCGGAATAGTAAAAATTAAAAAGAGATCTGGGAGAAAACGCACCGAAGAGGGTTCGAACCTCCAACCACCTGGTCCGAAGCCAGGTACTCTATCCAGTTGAGCTATCGGTGCTTACTGAAGAGGCCCAGATTACCAGAATCGCTTCTGAAAAACAAGAAAAACTCTTGGAAATGATTATAGAAGCGCGAGCATAGACGGAGTAATTAAGGGATCGCTTTCTAAAATGACGGTGCGTTCAAGAACATTAGAAAGTTCTCGGACATTTCCTGGCCATGAATAGTCTAAAAAATTTTGTTGAGCTTCTAAAGACAAGGTTTTGGAAGGTTTGTTATTAAGTTTACAAAATTTTTCTAGGTAGTAATGGGCTAAGGGTAAAATGTCTTCTTTTCTCTCGCGAAGAGGGGGAATGTGTAAAGAAATAACGCTAAGCCGATAGTAGAGATCTTGCCGAAGAATTTTAGTTGCCATAGCTTCTTGAAGGTCGCGATTCGAAGTTGCCAAAAAACGAATATTTACCGGAAGAGTTTTCGTTCCCCCCACGTGTTCAAATTCTTGTTCCTGAATTGCTCGTAAGAGTTTAGCTTGTAGGTGAATAGGAATTTCCGTGATTTCGTCTAATAAGAGAGTCCCTTGGTGCGCTAACTCGAATCTACCCACTTTTTTTGTAGTTGCCCCTGTGAAGGCTCCTTTTTCATGGCCGAAGAATTCGGATTCTAAGAGGGTATCGGGAATGGCTGCACAGTTAATTTTGATATAAGGTTTTGTAGAGCGGGGAGAGTGTTTATGTATGAAAAAGGAGAGGTTCTCTTTCCCGCAACCAGATTCTCCGTGTACGAAAATATTTGCAGAGCTGTTAGCTGCTTTTCGAGCCTTATCGAGCAGCTGTTTCATCGCAGGGCTTTCTGCTATTAAAGGATGAGAAAGAGAAGACCCTTGTGATCGAAGAAATAGGTTTTCTTGTTGTAGGGATTGTAGTTCCTCCGCTTTCGTTATTAAGGTGAAAAGAGCTTGGGGAGAGAACGGTTTAGTGAGATAGTTAAAGGCTCCAAAATGCATTGCTTCCACAGCATTTTCAATGGTTCCAAAAGCAGTAATCACCAGAATGGGAGTTTGTGGGCAATGTTGTTTTGAATACTTAATAATATCTAAGCCTGATCCGTCAGGCATGTTCATGTCGGAAATGATCAGATCGAACGTTTGCGTAGAGATCTGTTTATAAGCCCGCTGAACTCCTGTTGCAGAGGAAACAACAAATCCTTTAGTTCCCAAAAGTTCTGAAAGAAGATCTAGGATATGGGGATCGTCGTCAATAATTAGGATTTTTTCTATTGCCATGAGCTTTTTAAGAGAGAGGGATTGTCTTAGAGGCGTTTAAGCGGGAGTCCATAGTAGGGTAAAAACGATCAGATTGTCTTGGTTCGAAAAAACCAAGTCTCCGCCATGTAAACGCATAATTTTATGTGCTTCAGCCAGTCCAAGACCGTTTCCTTGAGGTTTGGTAGTAAAGAACGGTAAAAAAAGTTTCTCTTGAATGTTTAGAGGAAGAGTTCCTGTATTTGTGACGGAAAATCCTTTATCATGCAGCTCGAGAACAATCTCGTCATCCGAAGCTTCTGCAGCATTTTTTACGAGATTCCATATTACGCATCGCAAGCGATCTGGATCTATAGAACGAAAAGAGGGGGATGAGAGGGTCCTTTTGAATGTACAGGAAGGAAAGGTTAAGGAAAGTTCGGGGATTAACGATGAGAAAAAATCTTGCAAGTCTATAGAGCGAAGATTCAAAGGTTGGATTTTTGTATATTCGAGCATAGAAGAAACGAGCGAATTTAAAGAGCGAGAGCCTTCTATGATGACATTGAGCATACGTTGATGCCGTTCGGAAGAAAGTTCTTCTTTAAGAATTGCGGCAAATCCGGAGATTCCTGTTAGAGGATTGCGTATTTCATGAGCAAGAGTGGCAGCGATCTTCCCTAGTTCAGAGATGCTACGATATTTTTCGATTGCTTGCTCGAGCTGTCGATAGTCTGACCGGTCTCTGATAAGAAGAAAAAGAAAGTTATTTGAAAGATTTTTTCTAACGAACACTTCGATTTCCTTATGAGAAAGGTCTTGGGATAAGGTCAAACGAATCGTTTTAGGAGGGATCTCTTTGTTTAGAGCTTCTTGAACCGAGAATCCAAAAAAGGTGTCAGGAAAGAACTCATGAAACATTCGATGGACTAACTGAATATCTTCTGGAATTCCTAAAATAGAACGAGCTTGGGAATTACAAGTTACAATTTCTCCGCATTCAGAGAGTAGAATAATTCCATCAGGAATAGAAGCAAGAATGGTTTGAGCCTCTCGGTACGATTGGGTTACGCGTGCACGAATGGCTAAAAGCTCGCTATTGGAAACGCAAGAATCACAGGGGCCGATTTTTGACATAAGTTCCCAGTTCGGTTTTTCTTATAGAATAGTTGTTTTTGTCCGTTTCTAGAATACGCAGAATGACGGAGCGTATTTCTGCTAGTTCTTCCTGAATTTCTTGAGGAAGAGCTACAGAGAAACTATCCCGGAATTTTTTGATTTGCTGGTCGACTTTTTCTATACAAGATAAAAGAGTTTTTTTCTGCCGTAATACTTTAGTGAGCTCGTCTGAAGAAAGAGAGGCTTCATTTTGTGTGAGATCGAGGATCGATAAGAAAAAACCTTTCTTTTTTTTTAATAAGGGGAGAAGGGATGATTCTTTCATGACAGGAGAGCAGGTTAGCGTTCTCCTTTAAAAAAAGACTCTTACGAATTATTAGCAACACAAATCATGAAGAACGATTAATGCCGGCGATTGGACTCGAACCAACACCTTACTGCTAAGAGTAGATTTTGAGTCTACCGCGTCTACCATTCCGCCACGCCGGCACAATCTTCTAATTCTGAAGAAAGACAGAAAAAGGGGGTCTCCCTCTATCTGGTAAGAAACGCTCTTACGGGGCAAAGTATAAGGAAGAAGTTTTTTTTTGTTAAGGGGAAAAGGATTTATTCATTTTGAATCTCAATGATTAAGATGGGTTTATTCTTTCTAAAAGTTGACGTGATCTTAAAATCTTCATTTTGGATGCTTGTCTGAGAAAGGGTTATTGTTTTGGAGGGAAGCGGGGGGCCTTTGTATAGTTTTGTTAGGATAGGGGCTAGCATCTGGGGAGAGATAGATTGTTGTGTAGCAACGATTGCTGCTAAGCCTTTACAGTGTTGTTCTGATAAGGGAACCCCAGAAACCTTGAGAAACTGGTAGTGCATAGGACAACAATACCCTTCTTCAACGGTGATGGGGAAATGATGGTGAATAAGTTGAGCAATGGTAAGAAGAAGGGGGTGAACGAAAAAAGGTTTGGCTAAATGTTTGATTCCATCGCAGTCAAAAATCAGAGACTCTTCTGTAGATAATGATCCAGAAGCTCCGTGGCAATGAAAGGAGTAGTTTGTAATAACGGGAGATTTTGGGGTAGGCCAGTTGTATGTGGGAGCGGGGCGAGACTCTATGGAGGGATATAGGATGAGCTGGCCAGAACTTTGTGTCGTGACGCGAGCAGCTTCTATGTGAGAAGGAGAGGTTGGGGATGAGCATCCCGATAAAAGGCTCAGAAGGCATAATAAGAGAAAGTGAGCGGGGTGCATAAGATTTTTGCGCTGAATAGAAAAAGGTTTATATCTTCATGAAAGAAAAAGTACAAGATTTAGCACTTTCGTTTTGGATGGGGAAGAAGAAGTTATGCATATAAATGCTTATGATGTGTATTTTTTCGATTTAGATGGGTTATTAATCGACACAGAACCTTTATTTTATCAAGCATGTTTAGAGACTTGGCAGAACTATCGAGTCCCCATTACGTTATCTTTTAGCCAATATTATTCTTTAGCCATGCTTGGAAGAGAGAGGTTTCAAAAAGCTTTTATAGAGCTTTTCCCTCAGACACGCGCTTTTTTCCCTCGTTATTTTGGGGATAGAGACCGTTGTTACCAAAGTCTTTTATTAAGAGAGCCTGTGCAGCTTATGCCTGGCGTGGAAATGTTGCTGCCTTTATTAAAGGGAAAGCGTTTCGGTGTTGTGACGAACTCTTCTAAAGAGGCTACTTTACGCATTCGAGAAAAATTGCCCATTTTAGAATGTATGCAATTCTGGATAACCCGAGAGAACTATGCTTGTCCTAAGCCGGCTTCGGATAGTTATCTATTGGCTTGGCAGCGTTTTGTAAGGAATGGAGAACGGGTAATCGGATTTGAAGATAGTTTGAAAGGACTTCAAGCATTATCTGGGGTGCAAGCAACTATGGTGGCTGTGAATGCAGCATTTTCTATAGAAAAAATTCAGACGGCATTCCCAGGAAGAGAATGCTATTGCTTCTCCTCGCTAGAATCATTATTAGGCTCGTGTGTGCAAAACCATTGATATGGGGCGGGATAACACACGTGATGTAAAGAAAGTCCGTAAGGAGGGGCGGAAGGAGGCCCTTTTTTACGATCTTTTTTTTCGAGCATTTCCAGAAGATGTTCTGGGGGATATTTCCCTTTGCTAACATCGAGAAGAGCTCCCAGAATGTTGCGTACCATTTTATAAAGAAACCCACTTCCTTTGCATACAACTGTGACAAGATGTTCTTGTTCTAACAAGTCGAGGGTATAGAGAGTTCGTACCGTGGAAGAGTACTCTCTTCCTAGATTAGCAAAGGAAGCAAAATCATGGGTGCCTACGAGGTATTGTGCTGCTTCTCGCATGCGCTCAACATGGAGTGTGTGGTGAGGACTAAAACAAAATAGTCGATGGTGAGGAAGTGGTTTAGGGAGTAGCGAAAGCGTGTAATGATATTCTTTAGCTATAGCGGAAAATCGAGAATGAAAATCTTGATGGGTTGCTACAACATCGCGAATGACAATATCATGGGGTAAAAGAGCATTAAGCATTCTTTTGATTTGTGCAGGATCGGAAAAATGAGGGTGGTCAGGACAACAAAAATGAGCAATTTGTCCTTGAGCATGAACACCAGCATCTGTACGTCCGGAGGCTATAACAGAAATCCGCTCCCCAGAAATTTTTTTTAGGAGCGTTTCTAAAACTTCCTGGATAGAAAGCGCATTGGGTTGTCTCTGCCATCCAGAATATGCGGTCCCTTGATAAGCAATTCTTAAAACGATTTTTCGTGTCATGAGAAGTTTTATTGATGAGTGTGGGCTTGAAGAAGAGCTTCAGCAAATAGAAGATCTTCGGGATAGGTTACCTTAATTTGAGTTCTATTGCTGAAGATTAGCGTAGGTTCTATGCCGAGCAGCTCAGCTGCTTCTGTATCATCCGATAGGGTGAAATCCATGATTTTCGCAAGAAGAAGTCCTTCTCTGAGTATTTCTGTATCTATGCATTGAGGGGTATGAATTACCGCTATCGCATCTCTATCTAGAGTGCGTACTGGAGTTCGAGATTTAATCGTGTAAGTTGCTGGTGTAGCAAGAGCTGCCGCGCCAGTTTTGAGTGCCGCAAAGCAAACTTCGGTCACTTCATCTGCATAGACAAATGGGCGCACGCCATCGTGCACACACACCCAGGGGGAAGAGACTTGTTGTAAGCCAGAAAAAACCGAGTCTTGTCGCAAGGCTCCTGGGGAAGCAAATTTAACTGGGTAGGGAAGAAACAGTTCTTGATACTGTTCTTCACAAACAATCACGATTTCTTGAATAAATGGAAGGCGTTGATAAGCGTGTAAGGCATGAAGAATTAGTGGCTCCCCATCGAGATGCGCGTATTGCTTGGGTTGGAAAGACTGAAAGCGTTCGCCCTTTCCTCCTCCTAACAATACAAGGGAACAACTAAGGTTCATAGAGACACCTCATGATACAAATTTCTGGAGGAGAGAAAAATCGTAATCGTTTCCACCCTCCAAGTCCTCGGTTTACGTATAAGAGCCTTTTTTCTTGAGGGAAAGAGAACAATCCCCGAGTTAGCTCTGGGTTTTCCAATCCCGAAAGTCTATTTGTTATGGCTTTTGCAAACTTTGGCCAAGGGAGCGAAATTTGAGGACCGTGAGAGTGCCCAGAAAAAACGACATCGCCTGGATAATCTTTCAGAAGGTGAATCGTATCGGGATTATGGGAAAGAATAATACCAGGTAACGTAGGATTATAGTTAGTAAAAGCTTTTTTTGGATCGAATTGTTTGGCAAAAAAGTCTCCTAATCCAACGATGTTCACCATGTCAGAGAGTGTGACACTTTGATTATGCAATAGCTGAAATGGAGTGTCTTGCAATACGTTTACTAGGTGGGGATTAGGAGCTTGGGGGTTCAATGTGTCTGCAAATTCATTGCGAGACGAGGAGAGCAGGCTTTGATACACCGAAACTAGAGCTCTTTTTAAAGGACGACAGCTTGTTATCGGAATGGTATTGATTTTCCCGTGAATATCGCGAGATACATAGGTAGCGTAATCATGATTCCCTAGGCAAGCGAAGCACCCTAAAGGAGCATTTAAGGAGCATAAGAAATTTTTTAGTCGGTCAGGAGTTTCGACTTTAGCACGGCAGATAAAGTCTCCCGTAAATACTAAAATGTCTGGAGATAAAGAAGAAATTTTGCGAGAGATCTTTTTTAAGAAGGCATCGGGCGTCGACTGAGTCAAGTGCAAATCTGAGATTTGCACAAGGCGAAGCCCATGAAGATGAGCAAACTTCTTGGGTAGCTTCCAGCTCAAGTGGGTGACTTTTAGCAGATTAGGCTCGAAGTGGTTGGCCCAAACCCATGCTAAAGCTGGTGCTGTTACGATAGCTGTTAAAGATG
>SAMEA3663047__coassemble_348_pt1 | contig 17180 bp, 17 predicted proteins | sample SAMEA3663047__metabat2_low_PE_033 | metagenome-assembled genome bin SAMEA3663047 (sample SAMEA3663047) | pig gut metagenome | biome: pig gut; feature: pig-associated habitat; material: faeces | place: France | collected 2012
CATAGCACACAAACTTTTTTTTAACGGCTGGACTTTGAAGAGCGAGAACAGATGAATTTTTTTGAAATTTTTCTTTTCTAACTTCTTTAGAAGGCAAATAGAACAGCTTTTTGTTTGGAAAAAATAATCATCAAAATTATAATCATTCCCTCTGATAAGGTGATTTAAGTTATGGAAAAAAGAAAAGATACGAAAACGACCCTAGCAAAGGCTTCAGATGAGCGAAGCAAGGCCTGGTATGTAATTAATGCCGAAGGGAAGACCTTAGGGAGACTATCTTCAGAAATTGCGAAGATCCTGAGAGGTAAGCACAAAGTGACTTTTACTCCTCATGTAGCGATGGGAGATGGTGTCATTGTGATTAATGCTGAGAAAGTGCGTTTGACTGGCGCAAAAAGAGCTCAGAAAGTGTACCACTATTACACGGGTTTTATTTCTGGAATGCGAGAAGTTCCTTTTGAGAACATGATTGCGAGAAAACCTACGTATGTTATCGAACATGCTGTTAAAGGAATGTTGCCTAAAACTAAACTGGGAAGACGTCAAATGAAGTCTTTGAGAGTTTTGAAAGGAAGTTCTTACGCACAGTATGAAGCCATCAAACCAATTGTTTTAGACGCGTAATTTGGGGTAGTTTGTGACAAAAAATACGATACAAGAGTCCGTAGCAACAGGAAGAAGAAAGCAGGCTGTTTCTAGCGTTCGCCTTCGTTCTGGAAATGGGAAGATCGACGTTAATGGCAAGACTTTAGAGCAGTACTTCCCCCTTGAAATACAAAGAGCAACAATCTTGGCTCCGCTCAAAATGCTTGGAGATGTCAGTAATTTTGACTTGATTATCCGAGTAAGCGGTGGTGGAGTTCAAGGGCAAGTGATTGCTACTCGATTGGGATTGGCTAGAGCTGTTTTGCAGGAAAAAGAGGAGATGAAGCAAGAGCTGAAATCTCAAGGATTTTTGACTCGAGATCCTCGTAAGAAAGAACGTAAAAAATACGGACGTAAGAAAGCTCGTAAGAGTTTCCAATTCTCCAAACGATAAGATCCATTCTTGTCAGATATTTATTGGAAAAGCCTTCTTTCAAAAGAAGGCTTTTCTGTTTTTAGGCATACCAAACACCGCGTCTCGAATCTTCTTTCTAAAATACAATTGGTGCCCGGAGAAAAAACAGTCGTCTCCTAAGGATACTTTTTCTACCATCCCACATTTTTCTGAAGCATGAATGAATTGATTTTCTGCAGTCTTCATCATAACGTGATCAATCCGACCTGTAGAGGCTTTTTTTAGAAAAATCAACCCCCCTATAGGTAAGCAGGAAAAATCTTTTATAGGGAAACAATCTTTGAACTGGTCCCTGGCATTGCGGGGAATATTTCTTCCCATTACTTGGTAAAGAAGTTGAACGAATCCAGAACAATCTACTCCATTGCTGGGGAGGTGCGTATGAATGCATCTTCCACCCCAAACGTATGGAGTGGTTATAAGCTGTTCTGCCAAATTTACTAGGTCTTCTGAAGAGAAAGGAGCGTCTAAGAAACGAAAGTTTTTAGTATGACAAAACCCTTCCACAAAATGGCTTTTTGAGAAAACGTTTAATGCCGCGATGCTCTCAGGAGAGAGCACTACTTGGTTGATAGTGTTTATATGAAGAGGGCTTGCAAAAGGAAGAGGAATATGCCAAGGCTCTAGAAAAGCTTCTTGAGAACAAATAATGGCATTGGGAGAGGGGTTTTGAGAAGAAAAAAGGGGGCTTTCTTTAAGAGTGGCTCCAGGATAGGGTTGCCAGAAGGAGGAAAAAAACAACTGAGAATAGGCGTAATGTCGATTATTGTGTAGAAATACTCGTTCGCCGAACAAAACCTGTGTTTCGATATCTTGGGAGTCTGATAAAAGATCGCAAACAGGAGAGAGCAAGACTCGGGGCATAATCACCTCGGTAGAAAACCCACAAGGGATTGCAGGTAATGACCTGCGATCCTTGCCCCGAGATTATATCAAAGAAAAAATTTTCTGCGTGTTAGTCTTCTTCGTCACAACAATTCCAGCAATCGCAATCATCGCAATCACAATACTCGCAATGGGTATTTTTTTTCGCGGGCTGAGAAGACAAAGAAAGGCTGGTTAAAATTCTTTCAAATACTTGTTGAGCAGGAGCATTAGCATCAATGACGACGAGCCTTTGCAGATCTGTGTAATAATCTAAAACCGGTTGTGTTTCTTGTTTATAAGTTTGAATTCGATTTAGGATCACTTCCGGAGTATCATCTGATCTGCGAACGAGCTCTACTAAACACCTTGGGCAGAGGGAAAAACCTTGTTGCTTATTATAAATGCCTTGACAAGATGGGCAAATGTATCGAGCAGTTAAGCGATTCAGGACCTCTTCATCAGAAATGTCTAAGAGAATGACCTTGTAATCAGGGAAATAGGAACAAAGAAACTCGTCCAACAGTTTCGCTTGCGCAACTGTTCGGGGAAAACCATCTAAAATAGCGCTATCTTCTAAACGAGATAGAAAAGAAAGTTTTCTTAATAAAGTATCTTGCTGTAACTCATCGAGCCGTTCACGGACTAACTCCCAAACCAGTTCATCTGGTAGTAATTTGCCTTGGTCTAGGTAAGATTTAATTTCTTCCCCAAGAGCTGTTTGTTTAGAAACCGCATTTCTAAGTAAATCTCCGGAGCTAATATGCAGGAGAGAGAGCTGAGATGCGAGTAATTTTGACTGGGTGCCTTTCCCGGATCCTGGGGCTCCCATAATGATAAGGAAAAGAGGGGATCGATCCATTATTGTCCTAATAAAATGCTTTACAAACTGTCAAAAAAAAGCTAGCGGCCACATAGAATGTACACAAGTTTTTATTTTTTCGAAACAAAAGTTCGATAAAAGATTTTTAATTAAGAAAGGCTTTTTTTATAAAAACCTTTAGGTCAAAATGATCGGCATGAATTTCTTGCAACAAGGATGATAGGATAGTGGAACACTATTTACTAACAGCAAAGTTACTTCTTCGCGGATGTGGCTACACGCTATTTATCACAGCAATTTCATTGGTGTGTGGGTTGGTGCTTGGCTGGGGAATAGGAACGGTGAATTCCCGATATTTTCCTTGTCGCATCGCAAAATTCTTGGGAAATTTCTATGTAATGGCTGTTCGAGGGACTCCGCTATTCATTCAAATTTTAATTGTGTATTTTGGCGTTCCCTCTTTGATAAAAGTGAATTTGTCTCCTCTCGTTGCAGGATTGGTTGCTTTAACTCTTAATTCTGCCGCATATTTAGCAGAAAATGTCCGAGGAGGGATCAATGCGCTGCCTACTCAACAATGGGAGGCGGCAAAGGTATTGGGGTATAGAGGATCGCAAATATTTTGGCATATTCTGTATCCGCTAGCGTTTAAGAATATCCTTCCCTCTCTAACCAATGAATTTGTTTCTTTGATTAAGGAAAGTAGTATTCTTATGGTGGTTGGAGTTCCGGAATTGACCAAAGTAACCAAGGATATAGTAGCTAGGGAGCTCAACCCAATGGAAATGTATTTAATTTGTGCGGGGTTGTATTTGGTAATGACTTCCGCCTTTTCCTATTTTGCTAGATTGACGGAGAAGAAGTCGGCATGACTGTGGAAGTTAAAGATTTGACCGTAGCTGTTAGTGGCAAGGAAATTCTTTCAAATGTATCTTTCTCCCTAATTCCAGGACGCATTACCCTGTTTATAGGAAGAAGTGGATCAGGGAAGACTACGATTTTGCGTTCGCTAGTGGGCCTTGCCAAGGTTTCTAGTGGAAGCATTTCTGTAGCAGGAGATCCTCCTGGATTTGTTTTTCAACAACCAGAACTTTTCCCCCACATGACAGTGCTAGACAATTGTGCACATCCTCAGATAGTGGTGAAAAAACGAGAACAAAGCGAAGCTAGAAAGAGGGCTGTCGAGCTTCTAAGTATGTTAGAAGTAAGCGAATGTGCTTCGAGTTATCCCCATCAGTTATCCGGAGGCCAGAGACAGCGAGTCGCGATTGCTCGCGCTCTCGCTCTTGATACGCGAACGATTCTTTTTGATGAGCCCACATCTGCTTTAGATCCTTTCTCTGCATCCAAGTTTCTTCAATTGGTGCTTTCTTTGAAAAAACAAGGCATGACTATCGCGATTTCTACTCATGATATGTTGTTTATCAATCAATGCATGGATAGAGTGTATCTTGTAGATAAGGGGCGGATTATCGGCTCCTACGATAGTCAGAATGAAGATCTTCAAGCTAGCAGTGCTGTTAAGCAGTATCTTGCTTTACAGGAAAGTTCTTCAGAGGATCGACAATAGCATTACTCGGATTCGGGAACCTCCCACGGCAGAGGGGAGACCGTCTGTGGAGGAGTTGGTTCTCCCAATGATGAGAACAGTTTATCTGCTAATGAGTTTAAAGGGCCCGCAATCGTATAGCTTTTCAATAAAGCAATTCGAGCATAGGCAGAGGACCAGTCTATCTCAGGAGATGAAATAGGCCCGCGAATCTTGATTAAAAAAAAGTTTTTCGTTTTGAGCACTGTATTGCGGAAAAGCTTTTTAATGAATTCGGGATCAATGCCCAAAGTCATTGCTAATCGCTCGCGGATAATGTCCGTTTTTCCCCATAACGCTAGGCGTATGCGTCCATCAATGAGAGCGTCAAAGCGCTTACAAATAATTTGCCCGTTTTGTACAGAAAAGAAAATCGGAGTGAACCAAGATTCAACACGTTGTTGCTCTGCTTCAACATCTAAAAATTGAAAGAGATCTTGCATAATTCCTGTATTCGCGATTTCTATCTTTCCGAAATCTAGAGAAGCGGATTGGAGACGGAAGTTTTCAAAAGAGTAAGGTTTAATTGGAAGGTAAAAATTTTGCTGATTGACGCGTAAACTTACGGGATGCTTAGAGTAGGCTCCTCCTTCTGCAATTAATGGATTGAATTCTCTGAGAAAGGCCTTATTAATTTCCTCATTAATGTGTAAAGATGCTGTAAGATCTTCTTTCAAAAGAATAGCATGTTCTGTAAGCACTAAAGGGAAATAGGCCGCCAGATTTTCAGAGTCTACCTTAATCGTTAAAGGCCCTTCTCCCCCAGAAAAGTCATTATAAATAGAAACGTGGATTTTTGGGCCTGCTAAAGAGGTCAGCTTAGCGCGAACCCCAGGAGAAATTGGAAAAATACCTGAGATGAAAGAAGTGGGAATATTAGTCCAAGTTGCGGTTTGAGAGAAGGTTCTTGTTTCATTCATTAAAATATTTCTGGCCTCGCCTTCAATGATAAAAGATACAGGCTCTTTATTATCTTGGTTGGGAGCTAAACAATTTCCATTGAGTTGATATTGGATCTGATCGTTCAAATTTTGTGCATGAATAGAACCAGATATATTATTCACGATAAAGTTTTCTTTAGACAGGTAGTCATAAAAAACTAAAGGAGTAGAGGATAGCTTTCCCTCTATCCCGCCTTCCGACAATAGGGAAAGACAGGAATACCCAGTTTTTTTGTCTGCGCAAGAAATTTTAGAAAGATCCAGTCGGAAGGTAGCTGGTCGGTTTAGAATACAAGATGGAGCACACGATGCTTTTTCAAAAAACGAGCTATATCGTTCGGGAGAAATTTCCCATTGTAGTGATCCGTGCGTTTGTTCAGTTAGAGACAATGACCGGTCCATCACGAAACGTAAATCCCCTGTTAAAGCATCGGTTTTGAAGCTGGAAGAGACCGTGAATGTTTCCTCTTGATCAGGGGAGTAAAGAAGCTGAAAGGAGGCCTCTCCTGTTTCTCCGATGTAACGAGATAAAGAGGCGTCTTTATGCTGTAGTCGAATTAGCCTGTCTATAGGTAATTGTAAAAGCTCTCCAGAGGCTTGAATAGAGATGTTTTCAGCATTCCAAGGAGAAGATGGATCTAAAGAGGAAATAACAATATCAGGAATAAGAAGTTTGGTCTCTACTGGATTAAGAGCTTCTGGATCCACTAAGGATAGTTTTATATTTCCTTTGAGCAAAGCTTTTCCTCCATCAGAATGTAAAGAAAAGCTCGAACGAGTCATGTGTAGGGGAGCAAATTTGGGTAAACACAGATCTAGAGGAAGAGAGGAAAGCGTTCCATATACTAACAGAGAAGAGTTAGATGGTTTAATTGCTTCGCTAGTTTTACCGAATTTCCCGTGGATAAATATTTCATTTTCTCCTGCAATGAGACGCGCGGATAGTTTTGGGAAAAAGATGTGTTTTTTGGCGAAATGCATTTTCCCAGAAAACAAGGTTTGTATTTGCAAAAAATGGGGAGCCAAATGCTCTTTCCAGCGTTCGGATAATGTGTAGGAGCCCTCTCCATTAAACTGTAAGGCTTGTAAGGGTCCAGAAAAGGTGCATGATAAGCGTAATAGAGGATTATCTAGAAAAGCTTCGCAGGAGAGTTGTTTATTGCGATACTTCCCTTGGATATCCAAAGTATAGTAGGGAACTTCGAGAGGGGTATTTATCTCAAGAGGTTTAGGAAGCAAGGCTCGTAAATATGTATGCGGCAATAGAGACTGTTGAATATGAAACTCTGCGGAATGCTTACGGTTGTCTATAGAGAGCGTGCTATGAATATAGGATGGAGAGGCTCCTCCTAAGCTTGCCGAAGAGGAAGAGCGAATGACCGTAAAGCGCTCTGATTTGTTTACAGAGATTTTTGTATTCTCTGTTCGAATGGAAAGATTAGGATCGGAGGCGGTTACAGAAATTTGAGGTAAGTTTGCTTGTAAGGAAAATTCAGCGGTTCCCCATTTCGAGATAGATAGGGGCAGTTTGGCATCAGATATAAAAAGGTATGCTTCTTGTGAGCGGATAGGGGTGTCCGTTGGAGATAGTTCTGAGAGAATGCTGGAGGTTATAGTCGGCTGTAAGATTACAGACGAGGCTCCTCCTTGAGTGATTAAAAACGTGTGATCTCGTATATACCCTCGCAACTTTGCTGAGATTTGGTTCCCTTCCGTGGTGAGAGTGATAAGAGTCGAATCTTTTTCTTGATGAGCCTTTGCTGTGAGGTGAATAAGGTCTTCTGTGGATAAGATCCTGTCTATCGGGGGAGATGCAATGAAAAGTTTAAAAAGGGATGCGGGAACAGAAGAAAGCCGAATGTCGAGAAAGATTTTTGGGGAAAGAGCTCCTTCTACAGATACAGAACCTTGTATGTCATTTTCTTTGGTAAGAGCTCGGATGAGTAATTGTTGAGCCGTTTTTTTTACATAAAATCCCGAAACCGAAAGCGTGGATCCCTTGATGGTTTTCATTGTTATAGATCCTAGCTCGGATATGATGTCGCTACGTTCTATTTTAGAAAGAATGGATCCCGGATCTAAATGATAAAGAGAGGGAGAATTTATGGACAAAGACTCATCTATTTGCAGAGACCATCCCGTAAGGGTTAGAGCTTTGGGGAATCTGTAAAGAAGTAGGCGGGGGAGAGAGCCGCGTATTACAATTTTTTCTGCAGAAAAAACTTCTGCTTCTGAATCGATTCCACGAACGCGTACCTTTTTAGCCGTTTGAGAGCCGAACCAGGAAAGATGGAGCTCTTCAATTTCACAGTGCAACCCCGTTTCCCTATTCAATACGGCAAGAAATAGATACTTCCCAGATTCGCTGGAAAGAATTTGGGGAAGCAGAGCTAAAAAAATTAAAGGGAGCCCCACAAATAAATAATAGCTAAATGTTTTGTACCACGGAGAACGACTCATGAAGACACTTTTTTCGCAAATTCTGAAAGAGAGAGGTTATGAGAGCTTTTTTTTATCTCTGTAAGTATATGAGCAAGGTTTTCTTGTATTGGTAACAGAGTAGGGGCACAAATTTTTGAGAACGAAGGAGCTTTGGTGAGCTCGTTAAAGATCCCATCTATATGCAAATTGGAAATGTTATGAGAGGGCTTGTATCCATCTTTATGTTTTAAAATCATGCCTTCTTTTTCTAAGATATCTAAACACTGGGCTGTTTCTCCAATAGAAGCTTTTGCTCGTTGTGCAAGGTAACTGGCGCTTGGAGGTGGGAGGGATTGATCGAAATACTCTGAAATAAGAGTAAGAAAATACAAACATAGAATGAATTTAAAATAGCTATTAGGGAAAACCTCGCCCTTAGGAATTAACGTGCTGAATCCTTTATTTTGAAACAGGAAGGCTAATGCTCCTCCAAATAAATAGATGATAGCATAAAGATAGAGAAGAAGAAGAAAAGAGGGGAGGGCAACAAGGGCGCCGTAGGTAAAACTGTAATTGAAAAGATGAAGCTGTAGGCAAAAGAAAACTTTTTGAGAAACTACCCAGGCGCTGCCGGCTATGGCTGCAGCCAAAAAGGCCGCGGATTTTTGTGTGGGGACCCTAGAAAGAAATGCATAACAGCAAAAGAGTATTCCATAAAGTAGGGCATAGGGAAGCACACGCGAAATCACATAAACGCAGGCCATGGCATGGCTAAAACTAAACAGCTTGGGATAACTAATAGGAAGGATTTGGGTGATATAGATCCAGGATCCACAGACGATAATGAAGATCATGGGACTCACTAGGGTAATAATAAAGTAGCTAATGAGTCTTTTTAAAGAGGCCTGCGTGATTCCCGAGCAAAATATTTTATTTAACCCATCCTCCAAGGATTGCAACATGAGGATCCCTGCCCAGCAAAAAACAAAAAAACTGCTGACCAGAACGACTCCGATATTGCTGGTTGTTGCATACGCCGCGTCAAAAATGGCGAGGATAGGAGCTTCATAATCAGGATAGTGGAGCAATAACCATTCCTTCCAGTCCAAGCTAATAAATAGGTATTGAGAGAGTCTTAAAAAAAAGACGAGTATAGGAATACAGCTGAACAACCCATAATAACTTAGAACGCAAGCTTCTTTAGAAGCTTCGCTATGATAAAGAACCTTTGGGGCTTTTAGAAAAGATTTAATGATGAAGTTGTTGCGAAAAGAAGAAAGGAGCTTTTGAATAAAAGACAAAGGCCGCAACATGGTGAATTTATAATAAAAAAGAGATCTTAAAAAGATTTTAAACTAAAAAGAAGATTTTTAATTATCTTTTTTTAATGCGGAGATGAACAAGAAAAGCGGAAACTCCTTGCGACAAAGGTTCTCTGCTCGAGCTCTCTTTCCAGAGGATGTTTTTGGAGAGGTCCACTCCTCCATGCCATCAATGAGAAGGTTATGTTTAGACAGAGCTTGCACCCAATAGCTTAAAGGGAAATGAAAGGAATAAGTTTTCTCAGACAGCTTCTCTCCAGGATGAGCAACGATAGGAATTGTTAAGGGAGACAGGTAGCGGTCAATCTTTCTAGATAAAAGTTTTTTGGGCTCATCATACAGCCAAGAAGAGAGGCGGGGAATACGAAAGCAGGGGTGATTTAATACGATAAACATTCTCCCCTGAGGAGCCAGTAGTTGCGCAGTATGCGCAATGGCCCGTTCCGGCGATTCCATATTTTGAAGAGAAAGAATAGCTACGGCATGGGAAAATGAATTACAGTGAGTTGTCGGTAGGGGGAGCATCATATCGTGATGCAGGAATTGGCGGGATCGTGAAGAGGCGCTCTTTTTAGCGAAACGCAACAGGCTAGGAGAAAGATCTATCCCTAGATAGGGGAGCTTTTTAGGTAAATGTTTTTCTAAAATCCCTTGTCCGCACCCTATGTCAACTAAAGAAGACTCGGGAGACAAATGTAATTGAGAAAGCAGGTTAGGAAGAATGACTTCCTTGTGATAAAAGTGCCCTTCACGATCGACTGCCTGGTTGTAATCCTGGGCAATAGATTCCCAGGAAGTATCTGAAGAAGGTCTTGTACGCCGCGATGAATAAGAAGCCGATTTTTTAGACATAACAAGAGATCCCCCATTTTTCTACCCCAAGCACAATAAGGGGTTTAGGGGCGTTTCGTCAAGCGAGAACTGTGTAAAGTTCTTAACGCAAATTTTTAAAAAGGAATCCTAGTTTCTCTAGGTATAGTTCTAAAAATATTGGTTAATTAATAAAGACCCTCGTCTTCATCTTGGATGATTTTTTTTGGGTCGGGTACAATGCCTCCCGAATCACGGCTTTGGCAGGATTTTGACGGTCTAAGTTTCAAAGATCTATGCGTATCGATGGTCGAAATGCAAGTTCTAGCTACGCAGGCCAGAATCCCAGAGGTACAAGGAAAGAAATTCTGTCGTGGGAGGGGGTGCAGTTATGGCTTGTTGTACTTGCGTGTATGGTTACAATGAGATTTGCCATAAAGAGACCGCAGAGAAGGTCGCCGCAGTTACTGTGGATTGCGTGCTTTTTCATCTGGCAGCAGCTGTGGCTACAGCGGTCTCTGTAGTGTTGCTTCTTGTTAGATTGCTTGCGTGTGCACTCTATAGCTATTGTTCTATAGAGCGACCAATGCCTTTCCTTCCTGTAACGGAAAGTCGTATTGAATGGCTCACCTTGCTTCCAATCCTAGGCCCTACGGTAGTTGCTTCCGTTATTTATTGCAGAGCTAAAAAAGAAGGATATGGTTGTTTAGACTCTCTTGTGTGTGCCATGCAGTCGCCATGGATGTTGATAGACTCTATTTGCAAAAATCGAACAGAACCGGTGTTGGTAAGAATCTAAAAATGCCTGAGGAGACTCTTTTGAAAAAAATTAAAGAGGATAACTTAAAATGGTAAGTTTCGATTGGAATGCGCAGACGCAAGATATCGGCGCACAATATGACGAAATTCAAAAGATGCTGAGCGGCGTGACTCGTTCTACTGGCGGTATGGGGTTATTAACTCCTTGTGCGCGCTCGCCAATGAGTCGTTTTTGTTCTTCCACAGAGCCATCTAGAGCCAGTGATTTAACGGATCATATTCAAAAGTTGGTCCGAAGTTCGGGGCCTATTAGCGGATTTTATTCCACGAGCAATGAGAAACTTTTGTTTGAGGAAGCCTTTGTTCCGCCTGTTCTCGAAGCAGTAGAGGCTACTTTTTGGGTCTCTGCTCTTGCCCGGCTGAGAGGGGATCAACCCACTGCTTGTGATACCGTACTCGTGAGTTTTTTTATTGGTGTCATTTCCTTGGTATGCGGGGTTATGTTCGTTGCTATTGTTTCCTGTGCGGTGAAAATTTATCGCTTAGTGAAAACGATGAAGCGTGCGCGCGCCCTCAAAGAAAATGCGCAGCACATGTTGGCTCTAAACGCAACGAGTATGCGCACTGCTTTTATGAAGCTTAAGGGAATGGTGGCTATACGAGCTCTCGACCAAGTAGAGAAAGGCTATCGAACATTAAGAAATAAAATGATCACCTCCTTTGTAGCAAATGCGTTAATTACGCTAGCTTTTGGCGCTTTGTTAGCATCGGCTATCATTGCCGCTTTCTTTTTTGGGGCCGCAAGCGTTGGTTTAATGGCTGCTTTCTTTGGATGCTTAGGGGGAGGACTTGGGGCCTTAGCTATTGGAGTGTTGGTTGGAATTGTTTCCGCCGTTTGTCAGCGTAGTTATAAGCGAGACGCTGCACGACACATCCAAAGCGGTGTTCTTTACGCTCTTATTCTTGAGCAAATGCAAAGATTCCCAAAAGAGTTTTTGAGGGATGCTGTGTCAAAGAGTGTGGTTGCTCTTCAAGCAGGAGAAGCTTTAGATGCAGGAGAATTTGATTGGACAGAAATGCCTAGCATCACCGCTTGCTTAGGAAGAGAAGGGGCTGATGCGCAAGCCTATTCCTTTATTTCTGCTTCTCCTATGGATGCTTGTGTAGAAGAAACTCCTTACTGATACAAAACTTTGTCAAAAGACTTTCGATAAAAGAATTTTCTGCCCATCGGGATTAGTTTGTGGTATAGTGCAGCCAGTCTTGGATGCACTTTAAAGGGAATCTATGGGAATTTCTTTTTTTCGTCGTAAGCTTGCTGGCATAGAATATATAGAAAGTCCCGGAGACCCAGAGGCTCCGCTGATTGTTTTTTGCCATGGGTATGGAGCTAGCGCGGATAACCTTACCTTTTTTCCTTCTATGTGTAAATGCGGCTCTTTGTGCCCCACATGGGTGTTCCCTCACGGAATAGAAAAGCTCGCTTATGAACTTGGTGGGGGAAGAGCGTGGTTCCCTTTGGACGTCAAGCTTTTTGAATACCTGATTTCTTCTCAAGAAGTTTCCTCAGATACGGACCGACTATACCAACAGTTATTGGATGTGGATTTCGAAAAGCCTCGGCAAGCATTGGAGGGGCTAATTCACGAATTAGGGAGAGATCGGTCTGAAGTGATCATAGGAGGGTTTAGCCAAGGTGCTATGATGACGACTCATCTCATGCTCTCTTCTCGTCTTCCTTATCGAGGCGCCTTGATTTGCTCTGGTGCTGCAGTTCCTAATCAGGGTTGGGAAGAGAAAACACTTTTATGTGGGAAAACACCGTATATCCAAAGCCATGGGTATGATGATCCCATTTTGCCCTATTTTCTTGGGGAGCGCTTACATAAGATCTTGGCTTCTTCCCTAACGGGAGAATGTGTTTCTTTCCATGGGGGACACGAAATTCCAGTGGCTATGATGCAAAAAATTCAGGAAAGCATCATCCTATGGAACCAGCAGACGTAAGGAGAACTCGAAATGTTTTCGCAACAGATTGAGAGAATCAAATCTGGGCAGGTATTTGCTTTCCCAACGGATACCGTGTATGGGTTAGGAGTTTCTTTTCATGTTCCAGAAGCAGATCGACAGTTGTTTGCTCTTAAACGCAGAGATCCCCAGAAAGCTCTATCTGTTTACGTCTCTTCTTTAGAGGAGCTAGAAGAGATTGCGCATCTTCGCTTAGGAGAGGCGTCGAATAGGCTTGTTAAAACATTTCTTCCAGGTCCGCTTACCTTGATTACGAAACATCATAACCCTAGATTCCCTCAAAAAACGCTAGGATTTAGGATCGTTGACCACCCTATTGTTAAGCAAATGATTCATGAGGTGGGGCCTTTGCTTGCCACTTCAGCAAATATATCAGGATTTCCTTCCGCAGTTTCTTCTGATGAAGTGAAACAGGATTTTTCCCAAAAGAATATTTTAGTGATTCCAGGGACTTGTTCTATAGGATTGGAATCTACTGTAGTTGATGCGGAAAAGCGTATTATTTATCGCGAAGGGGTGGTATCTGTCGCGGAAATAGAAAAAGTGTTAGAAACAAAATGCGTGTGCCTGCCCCAAGAGCAAGCTTTTAGAAAGCAGGTGCGGATGCATGTTGTGAAAAACCAAGAAGATTTGCGTTCCTATCTCTCTACTCGACCAGACTTTATGGGAGTCATTTGCCTTCAGCCCTGCCCGCAAACATTTTATTCCGTTCTGAGACAGGCTTTACGATCCACCACGCGGGAGGTGGTTTTTGTTTACGATGAGAGAAATACCAAATACCCTGTTCTTTCTCGTTTTTTAGGAGTGAGAGTATGATAGTGGATATGCATTGTGATATGCTTTCGCATGAAAATTTTTCTCCCACAAATCCTTCTGTACGAAGCTCTCCCGATCAATTGATCGAAGGAGGGGTCGGGCTGCAAGTCTGTGCGCTATTTACTGAATCGCAAGAATTCACAACGCTGGACCAACAAAATCAGTTGTTTTTTTCTTTAATGGAACAAGACGAAAGACTGGTTCCGTTGGCTTATGAGCCACAAGAGGCGTGTTTGCTGCAAATGATTCGTAGTATAGAAAATGCTTCGGGATTGGGCTCAGATGAAGTTCCCTTGCAAGAGCTTTTCCGTAAACTACTGGCTTTACATAAACAAGGACCTTTAGCTTACGTAGGACTGGTTTGGAATTTTGCAAATCGTTTGGGTGGTGGTGTTTTAGATCCAAAGCGTTTGTCGCGGGACGGGGAAATTTTTTTAGAATTTTTGCATGCTTTGGCCATCCCTGTGGACCTTAGTCATTGTTCAGATCCTTTGGCAGAAGATGTTTTAGATTTTACTGCAAACAAGTTGCCCGATATGTTTGTGTTGGCTAGCCATTCTAACTTTCGTGCAGTTCAGGATGTTGCGAGGAACTTATTAGATGTGCATGCCAAGGAGATTGCCGCAAGAAATGGGGTGATTGGTTTGAATGGAGTCTCCGCCTTCGTAGGAGACTCTCTAGAAGATATGAAAAAGCATATTTTCCATGCGCAAGAGTTAGGTATTGCAGATAGCCTGGTATTAGGAACTGACTTTTTTTACACGGATGAGGAGAAGTTTTTCCCCAATTTTTCCACAGCTAAAGATCACCCGAATTTACATGCATTCATTAAAGAATCTCTTTCCGCAAACCAAGCACGAGCTTTGTTAGAGGATACTGCGCAACAGTTTTTAAACAAGGTAATTGCTGCTCAAAAGAATGTGGTGAATACTGTTACTTATTAGTGAAATGTGCATACGTTAAATCTACACTCCCAGAGGGGAGATGAAGTACATGATCCAAAGGTCTGCCTAAAATGTAGTCATATTCCATATGGTATAGAGGCAGACAGGTAAAGTTATCGATAGCAGCTTGATCAAATTTAGCGCGAGTTAAAGGATGGAAGGCTATAGAAGTTGCTGTGGAAATAGAAAAATCTTGAATAGCGCGTTTTTGAACAAAAACATGGTATTCTAGTCCATTTAATGCCAAGTGGATACCTGCATCGCGGCATTGTTCCTTTAGTACTTCTGCCAAACGTTGACAGCGCGTAATGTTGTTGGGATAGATCAGAGTGATCTTACCCAAGGACTGTGCTGAAAAGTCTTCGGAACAGGCTGGTGCTTGGGGGCTTTCCGCTACTCTATACTGGTCTCCCAACGCATGTCTCACCAGCCTTTCTTTTTGAATGGCAGCAACTAATCGTTGTCGATTTGCTAACGACGATAACACGGGATCTTTAGGATTTAGAACTAACCAAAAGGTTCCGGCTACAGGATAATGGGTATAGAGCGGGGAAATGGAACGCAATTCGATAGGAATTCCTTGATGCCAGGGCTGCCCAACCCAATCTATGTCTCCTCTACGGAGTAAGTGTAAAGCTGTATAAATGTTTGGAATGATGCGAAAGTTTATAGAGCGAAGCTGTATAAGCGCTTTGTCGTAATAATGAGGATTTTTATGTAAAACAAGCGTCTGTCCTTGTACATACGTGTGGGGCATAAAAGGGCCGGATGATAGCAAAGGATTCTTCGGACGATATACGGAGAAGAAAGGGGATGCTAAAACGGCTAACAATTGAGAACAAGGCTCTTTCAATTGGACTACAATTTCTAAAGGAGAGGGGGCATAAAAAGTTAAATTCTCAAACAATTCGGGATAGCGACCCGTTTTTTGTGTATGCTCCCATGCAGCAATAACATCTTCTGCTAGTAAAAGCGAGCCGTCGCTCCATTTGGCATCTTTTCGAATGAAGAAGCGATAGCAGAGAGCATTTTCAGACACCTGATAGGAAGATGCTAAAGCGGGAATCGGTCCAGACGGGCTTTCGCGAAAGAGAGTGGTAAATAAAATTTTGGATAAAGAAAAATTAAACGCATTTTCTCCTCTTTCTGGGGAAAGAGAGTAGGGATCATCGTGAATAGCAATGGTTAAAGTGTGTTCTGGGGGAGAATAAGAGCAACTTGTTATCAAAAACGCTGTAATAACAAAAAAGACAGAACGGAATCTCATAAAAAATTTGATTGTTTCTGAGCAGAACCAGGGTTTTTTACTTGTTGCTGCTTCTATTTCAGAGACGTATAATGCTTGCCTGGAGAGCAGCTAATATAATAGCTGCTAGAGAAAAACTCCTAGTGTTTTCGCAAAGAAAAGTTCAAATGAATGGAATATATGCTGAATGAGATAGTTTTTTTACTGCAGATCCTTATCGTGGTTGGTTTCGGCTCTTTTTGTGCTGTAAGAGACGGGATTCTATTGGGCGCATGGGTCTCGTTGCTTTCAATCATTATGAATATCTTTGTGCTGAAGCAAGTCGTCTTGTTTGGGTTTGAAGTAACCGCTGCTGATGTGTACGTAATAGGACTTTTTTCTTGTTTGAACTGTGCTCGGGAATTTTTGGGTAAAGAGAAAACGAAAAAGATTATTTTCGTTTCTTGGTGCAACACGCTAGCTTTTCTTCTGCTTACTCAGCTCCATCTCCATTTAATCCCTTCTTCTGGAGATGTGAGTCAGAAGCATTATGAGGCCTTGTTTGCCCCCTCCCTTCGTCTTGTTTCCGCGTCAGTTATCACTACTATGATTGTGCAGTTTGTGGATTTTAAAGTCTTTGGGTGGCTTAAAAAACGTTCGCAAGGGCGTGTTTTTGGATTGCGTTCGACTTTTTCTGTTGCCCTTTCTCAAAGCATAGATACTGTGATTTTTTCTTTTCTAGGTTTATATGGACTTGTTGCCAATCTCCTAGATGTGATGCTGTTTTCTTTAATATCTAAAGGAGTAGCTCTTTTATTAGCTTCCCCTTGTGTAGCATTAGCCAAAGTGTTTTATAACAAGATGAAAAAAGAAGAATCTCTTTTTTAAGAGATTAACTTTTTTGTTGAGCGAGCTTTATTTAATTTTACGAATTAACGCGAACCTGCTAGCATCCCGGACTCTCATTTTCTTATTACCAAAAAACTCTGTTTGTGGACGCGGGTGTTGCAAAGAAGATCTTTTGTGGGTAATTTTATAGATGGGAAGAGACGGGAAAGAGTTCATGTTGAAAAAACCAAATAGAAACGATCCTTGTCCTTGCGGGTCGGGGAAAAAATATAAGCAGTGTTGTTTAAAATCGCAGACGCAGACAGTTCGTCATACCCCTGATGGGAAATTTAAGTTTTCTGTTACGACTTTGCCTACAACCAGTTATTCAACAGAAAGTTTTACCAAGCTATTTCAGCAGTCGGTAGATTCTGTTATCCCTGAGCAAAAAGAGGTGAAGAACAAGTTTCTTATTACTAAAAATAAGGAGCTTGTAGGAAAACGCGCGATTCGAAAAGCAAAAGCAAAAGAAGAACGTATCATCTCAGAAAAACTGAGTCAGCACGAATTTCAAGTGATGGATACAACTACTTCGGACGATACGACGCCTTCTTCGCAAAATCAAGAATCGGTGTTCTTGCCCACACAAGAAGATTATCGTGTGCACAAACAAGAAGAAAATCAGGAATCTGAACTTTCTTAAGTTTTTCATTGCGAATAAATTTTTCTTTTTGTCATAATACACCCTCTT
>SAMEA3663047__coassemble_357_pt1 | contig 16844 bp, 13 predicted proteins | sample SAMEA3663047__metabat2_low_PE_033 | metagenome-assembled genome bin SAMEA3663047 (sample SAMEA3663047) | pig gut metagenome | biome: pig gut; feature: pig-associated habitat; material: faeces | place: France | collected 2012
TCTAAACTCAAAGAAAAGAGTGTATCGATTGGAAAATTCTCCGGGGGAGCACAATTAAAAGTGGACGAGCGCAATTGGGTTTTAGATATTAGCTCAGAAGCTTTGCTAGATTTGTTAACTAGATTTTTACAGAAAGATTTTCGAGAGATGATTTTTCAGACTAACTAAAGAATCTTTGTTGTGAGGAGCTATGTTGTTGGGATCGTTGTGTTGAGAAAAGAAGACTGATATCTGAAAAGGTTCTATCCTGAGAATTCTTTAGTTGAGGTTGCGAGAGCGCGTTATGAATAATTATTATTTTTTGTCTTCCTTTCTTTCTCCGCAACAACCAGAATCTCCTCCTCTCTACTCGTTTCAAGAAATCAATGATCTATTAGCGCTGAATTTTACGGAGCAAGACTGGAAGTCTTATGTGATATTGCGGCGCTTTTTCGATCTTGAAAATTTTGCCTTTTTCTGGGCTGGGAAGTCTATTCCTTTTTCTTTTGGGACAGTTACAAATAATAATGTAGAAACTTTGTTGCGATTGCAAATGTGGTCCGATGAATGGGAATTCGAAGACTTTTTCAAAGATTTTTTACTGCGATATAAAACTTCTCAAGAACGTTTATTAAGTTTCTCTGAACTGGTTAGTGGTTTCTTAGACCATTATCAAAATTATCCTTCGGAATTTCTTAGAACATATTTTCGTTTTAAGCAGGATTTAAGAATCATTTTAGCAGGTTTTCGAGCTAGGGTAATGCAAAAAGATGTGTCTTTTGTCCTTAGGGATGAGGATAGCTCGAATCCTGTTGTTTTGCATGTGTTGATGCAAAAAGACTCTCCTAATTACGAACTCCCTGATGAATTTTTTGAGCTGAAAGATGTTTTAGGAGATTATGGGCGTCTTCCGCACATGTTAAATCAAACTCTCTCTCTTTATGAGTTTCATAAAGTAGAAGAGATGTCTCGAGACAAATACTTTAACACAGATGCAATTCTTTCTCGGGTAACAGCTTATTTAATGGCCATTCGTAATAGTTGGGCGAGTGTTCAAAAAGGGAAAGAACTGATTGATTTGATGGAGAAAGGAATCAGATGGTAGCAACTTCAAAACAAACGACGCAAGGCTATGTCGTAGAGGCTTACGGAAATTTATTGCGGGTGCATTTTGATGGGCATGTGCGTCAAGGAGAAGTGGCCTATGTCAGCGTGGATAGCACTTGGTTGAAGGCGGAAATTATCGAAGTTGCGGGGGATGAGGTTAAAATCCAAGTTTTTGAGGAAACTCAAGGGATTTCTCGCGGAGCCTTGGTAACTTTTTCTGGGCACCTGTTGGAAGCTGAACTTGGGCCCGGTTTATTGCAAGGTATTTTCGATGGCTTGCAAAACCGGTTGGAAGTGTTGGCAGATACGAGCTTATTTTTGAAAAGAGGCGAGTATGTTAATGCCATTTGTCGAGAGACTGTATGGGCTTATACGCAAAAGGCTTCGGTAGGAGATGTTCTTTCTCGAGGAGATGTGCTGGGTACGGTAAAAGAAGGGCGTTTTGATCATAAGATCATGGTTCCTTTTTCTTGTTTTGAAGAGGTGACGATTACCTGGGTGATCTCCTCGGGTGATTATACCGTGGATACCGTTATTGCTAAGGGGCGTAGCGCATCAGGCTTAGAGCTTGAGTTTACCATGGTGCAGAAATGGCCCATCAAACAGGCTTTTTTAGAAGGAGAAAAGGTTCCTTCTCATGAAATTATGGATGTTGGTTTACGGGTATTGGATACGCAAATACCCGTTTTGAAGGGGGGAACTTTTTGTACTCCTGGGCCCTTTGGTGCAGGAAAGACCGTGTTACAGCATCATCTATCTAAGTATGCTGCTGTAGATATTGTGGTTTTATGTGCTTGTGGAGAACGTGCGGGAGAGGTTGTAGAGATTTTACAAGAGTTTCCTCATTTAACAGATCCGCATACAGGACAATCTCTGATGCATAGAACCTGTATTATTTGTAATACATCTTCTATGCCCGTAGCAGCTAGAGAGTCGTCTATCTATTTAGGAATTACCATTGCGGAATATTACCGTCAGATGGGGCTACACGTCTTGTTATTGGCAGACTCGACTTCTAGATGGGCTCAAGCTTTAAGGGAAATTTCGGGGCGATTGGAAGAAATCCCAGGAGAAGAAGCCTTCCCTGCTTACTTAGCATCTCGAATAGCAGCTTTCTATGAGCGAGGTGGAGCTGTAAAAATGAAAGATGGATCAGAAGGATCCTTAACTATTTGTGGAGCAGTTTCTCCTGCAGGAGGAAATTTTGAGGAGCCTGTTACGCAAGCAACATTGTCTGTTGTCGGAGCTTTCTGCGGTCTTTCAAAAGCTCGAGCAGATGCAAGACGGTATCCATCTATCGATCCTATGATTTCATGGTCTAAATATTTAGATTCCGTAGCAGGGATTCTAGAGAAAAGAGTTCCTGGGTGGGGGGATTCTGTTAAAAAGGCTTCTCGCTTTTTGGAAGAAGGAGCAGAAATTGGCAAGCGAATAGAAGTCGTTGGAGAAGAAGGGATTTCTATGGAAGATATGGAAATCTTTTTGAAATCTGAGTTATACGATTTCTGTTACTTACAGCAAAATGCTTTCGATGCTGTGGATTGTTATTGCCCATTTGATCGTCAAATAGAGCTGTTTTCTTTAATGAACCATATTTTCAGCTCAAGATTTTGTTTTGATTGTCCAGATAGTGCACGGAGTTTCTTTTTAGAGCTTCAGAGTAAAATTAAGACGCTGAATGGTCAAAAATTTCTTTCGGAGGAATATCAGAAAAGCCTCGAAGTGATTTATAAACTATTAGAAAGCAAAATGGTACAGACGGCGTAGATATGCAAACAATATATACAAGAATTACGGATATCAAGGGGAACTTGATTACTGTAGAGGCTGAAGGGGCCTCTCTGGGTGAATTAGTACAAATTGAAAGAGCTGATGGGCGTTCGTCGTACGCTTCTGTTTTGCGTTTTGATGCAAAAAAAGTGACCCTGCAAGTGTTTGGAGGAACCTCCGGGTTGTCTACGGGAGACCGAGTGGTTTTTTTAGGACGGCCTATGGAGGTAGTTTACGGCGATTCTTTGTTAGGAAGACGTTTCAATGGGACTGGCAAACCTATTGATAATGAAGATGTATGCTTTGGAGAGCCAATACCTATTACAACACCTTCCTTTAATCCTGTTTGTCGTATTGTGCCGCGAGAAATGGTGCGGACGAACATTCCGATGATTGATATGTTCAATTGTTTGGTGAAATCTCAAAAAATTCCCATTTTTTCTTCTTCAGGAGAAAATCATAATGCATTGCTGATGCGTATTGCTGCTCAGACGGATGCTGACATTGTTATCATTGGAGGTATGGGATTAACTTTTGTTGATTACAGCTTTTTTGTTGAAGAATCTCAGCGTTTAGGATTCGCGGATAAGTGTGTAATGTTTATTCATAAAGCAGTCGATGCTCCAGTGGAATGTGTGTTAATTCCAGATATAGCGTTAGCTTGTGCAGAGCGTTTTGCTTTAGAACAAAAGAAAAATGTTTTGGTTCTGCTAACCGATATGACTGCGTTTGCTGATGCCTTGAAAGAAATTGCCATTACAATGGATCAAATTCCCGCAAATAGAGGGTATCCAGGATCTTTATATTCGGATCTCGCAGTGCGTTACGAGAAAGCTGTAGATATAGCCCAAGGGGGGTCCATTACTTTAATCAGTGTGACCACAATGCCAGGGGACGATATTACACATCCTGTTCCAGATAACACTGGCTTTATTACGGAAGGACAGTTTTACCTGAAAGATAATCGAATAGATCCTTTTGGCTCCTTGTCTCGATTGAAACAGCTGGTTATTGGAAAAGAAACTAGAGAAGACCACGGGGACTTAGCGAATGCTTTGATTCGTCTTTACGCGGATTCTAGAAAATCTGCAGAACGAATGTCTATGGGCTTCAAACTTTCTAACTGGGATAAAAAATTATTATCCTTTTCTGAGCTGTTTGAGACACGGTTGATGAGCCTAGAAGTAAATATCCCTCTTGAAGAGGCTTTGGATATTGGCTGGAAAATTTTGGCGCAGAGTTTTCATTCTGAGGAAGTCGGAATTAAAGAGCAGTTAATTCAGAAATATTGGCCAAAAGCATGTCTTCACAAATAAAATTAACGAAAAATGCATACCGAGCAGAGAAGCAGAAGCTTAATCTTTTGGGTATGTACCTGCCTACATTGAAGTTAAAGAAAGCCTTGCTGCAGGCCGAGGTGCAGTCTGCAATGCGTTTAGCAGCAGAAAGTTTGGCGGCTAATGAACTGGCTCGAGATAGGATGTATGCTTTTGCAGAGCTTTTCAGTATACCTCTCTATACGAATGCTGTAGAGCAATGCTTTTCTGTAGATATTCTAGAAAAGGATGTGGAAAATATCGCTGGCGTGGAAGTTCCTTTATTGAAACGTGTTGTGTTGTCTTCTCCAGAGTATTCGTTGTTGGATACTCCTATTTGGGTAGATTCTCTTATTGCTTCTGCAAAAGAGTATGTTTTAAGTAAAGTGCACGCTGAAAACGCTCAAGAAAGACTGCGCCTTTTGGAAGAAGAGTTGCGTCGCGTCTCTATTCGAGTAAACCTTTTTGAAAAGAAATTGATCCCCACAACCTCGCAAACGATTAAAAAGATCGCTATTTTTTTAAGTGATAGAAGTATTACGGATGTTGGGCAAATGAAAATGGCAAAGAAAAAGATTCTGCAGCATAAGGGGTAGTCTGCATGCGCGTAAACGTGGATAAATATCTATTTATTGGACGTAAAAAGTCTGAGTTTTTCTCTGCGTGTCGAGAACTTGGAGCTGTTGAATTTTTAGCAAAAAATAAGCTCAAGGACTCAGAAAACGTTCGCAGGATTTCTGAAGGATTAAAAGTGCTTAATTTGCTTACGAATCAATATCCTTCCGAAGATTTAGTTGCGGCCAAATCTGGATATTTGACAACGGAGCAGCTTCTTCAAGAAATTTTTGACATTGATCAAGAAATTACAACGATCACCGATTCTTTGAAGGCTCTAGAGAAGGAAATTGTTCGCGTTAAACCTCTTGGGAATTTCTCGTCCGAAGAAATTCGAGAGCTAACATTGAAAACGGGTCTGGCTGTTCGCTTTTTTTATAAGAAACATATAGAGGGCGCTCCTTTAGAAATTGAGGAAGAGAATGTTTTCTATCTCGCAACGGCATATAACTATGATTATTATGTTGTGATTGGAGTCGTTTCGCTATCAAAAGATGTTTTTACAGAAATAGAAGCTCCTCGTTCTGTCAATGAGTTGCGAGAAGAAGAGGCGCATCTTCAGAATCTTTTGCGTAGGAAAAGAACTCGTGTTTGCGAATTACATGCTTACCGAGAGGATCTATTAGAAGCTTTGTGTGAACAGTGCAATGAGCAAACTTTGCAACATGCAGAAGCTAGTGCGGAAAATCTGTTTGATGACAAAGTATTTAGTGCTTTGGGATGGGTAATCGCAGATCGTTTGGCTGCAGTACAAAAAGTTTGTGATAGTTTAGGAGTTTATTTAGAGCGGGTGCAGCCCGATCCTGATGAAGTGGTTCCTACATATTTGGAGAATCATGGATTAGGAGCTTTAGGGGAGTCTTTGGTAAATATCTATGATACTCCGGCATCCACAGATAAAGACCCTTCTCTATGGGTCTTTTTGTCTTTCTTCGTCTTTTTTTCGATGATCATTAATGATGCCGGGTATGGCTTGGTCTTTTTAGCAACCTCATTGTTCTTGTCTTTCAAAGCTCGGAAACAGGTAAAACATTCTTTAGCGCTAAAACGCTTTCTAAAAATGGTTACCCTGTTAGGGCTGGGCTGTATTTGTTGGGGGGGCGCTACCACATCGTTTTTCGGTATGTCAGTGAGTTATACGAGTTCTTTTCGTAAGTATTCATTGACGCACTTTCTTGCTATGAAGAAAGCTGAGTATTATTTAAAGGAGCGGCCCAAAGGTTATAAAGAGCTCGTACATGATTATCCTGTGCTTAAAGACAAAAAGACTCCTGAGGAGTTTCTTTTGGCTCAAGTGACGAGTAGCGGAGATTCTGTATATAAAGCTGTTGTTTATGATAAATTTACAGACAATATTTTAATGGAAATCGCCTTGTTGGTAGGAGTAATTCATCTGTCCTTAGGGATGTTGCGTTACTGTAGACAAAGGTATTCTTCTATAGGATGGGTGGTGTTCATGTGCGGAGCCTACATGTATCTACCCATCTATTTGCAAGCGGTTTCTTTCATTCATTATGCTTTGCATGTTCCTTATGAGCTGGGAGGGCAAATAGGATATTATGTAACCTTTATTGGCCTGGGATGTGCTGTTTTAGGTGGGATTATCCAGAGAGGCTTGAGAGGCCTGGATGAGATCACGGCGGTTATCCAAGTGTTTTCAGATGTGCTGTCTTATTTACGACTGTATGCTCTTAGTTTGGCTGGAGCTATGGTGGGAAACACTGTTATGGTAATGAGCGAAAGATTTTCCCCCGCAGTAGGGGTTTTGATAATTATCTTCGGGCACACTGTAAATATCGCGCTTTCTATCATGGGAGGTGTGATACACGGTCTCCGTCTAAATTTTATAGAATGGTATCATTATAGCTTTGATGGCGGAGGAAAGCTTTTACACCCATTGAGAAGAATCGTTTGTCAAAAGTCGCAAAATTTTTGATACCAAAAACTCCGTGTGTGCTTTGTGGAATAAAATAAGAATTGTCTAGGTAGAGGAAAGGTATGATAGATGTATCAGTAGTAGGGCCTGTATTAGCTATGGCTTTGGCAATGATTGGTAGTGCTATTGGATGTGGAATGGCTGGGGTTGCTTCTCATGCAGTGATGTCTCGAATCGATGAAGGACATGGGAAAATCATCGGTCTATCTGCAATGCCCTCATCTCAATCCATTTATGGATTGATTTTTATGTTGTTATTGAACGATGCAATTAAGGATGGAAAAGTCTCGGCTATCAGTGGTATCGTAATGGGTATAGCTGTGGGATCTGCTTTGTTACTTTCCGCTTTTATGCAAGGGAAGTGTTGTGTAAGTGCTATTCAAGCTTATGCACGTTCTTCCGCAATATACGGTAAATCATTTGCTTCGATTGGGATTGTTGAGTCTTTTGTGTTATTCGCTTTCGTTTTTGCGCTGTTGTTATTCTAAGTGGTGGGCGCCGATATTCTCTGCCTTGTGTTTAGGTGGGTGTTCGCAGCCTGCGCTATCTTCTTTTCTAGAATTTATAGATGAGGATTATACGGCTGCAGCTCACCTAGGCATAGATCGGGGATGTGTTGTGGAATCTGTGGGGCAGCAACTGGTTGTTACTTGGGGACTGCCGACCCGTTTTAGAGACTCTCTCCCTATGGTCCTTCACGTATGGGTGTATTATGGCAATGGCGAGGCCGAAAAATTCTCTTACGATGTGCACCACCTTTCTGGTTATCAGGTGTATCTTTTGAAAGACAGCGATTATCAGGAACGTCAGGGCATTATTTCTTATAAAGTCTCATTGACAAAAGACGGTAAAGAGATCCTTAGTAGAAACCATCATTTGTGGATGGAAGTCATTTCATTAAAAGCTTTTGATCAAACCTCTTAAGGCGCCTCGTGCTTGATCATAATCAAGCTCTAAAGGCAATATAATTGTCCGTTAAAGTGAATTTTCACTCAAAATGTGAACCAGTCAAGAACCAAAGACGTCAAAATCAATGGAAGTAAGGCATGAACGAAGATCAATTTCCTAAAACCTATGACCCTAAAAGTTCAGAGGCCGGGGTGTACTTGTTTTGGGAGCGCTCTGGCATGTTTGTCGCAGATGCTAGTAGCGAAAAACCGGCGTATTCGATAGTTATGCCTCCTCCCAATGTCACAGGAATCTTACATATGGGTCACGCTCTTGTGAATACATTGCAAGATACGCTCATTCGCTATAAGCGTATGCAGGGATTTGAGGTCTGTTGGGTTCCTGGGACTGATCATGCAGGAATTGCTACGCAAACCGTTGTAGAAAGACATCTAAAAGCTTCGCTTGGTAAACGACGAACAGATTTTTCTAGGGAAGAGTTTCTAAAGCATGTTTGGAACTGGAAAGAGAGCAGCCAGAATGTTATTCTTTCACAGCTTCGTCAGTTGGGATGTTCTTGTGATTGGTCGCGGCAACGTTTCACAATGGACCCTGAAGCAAATCGGGCAGTAAAGAAAGCTTTTAAAAAGTTGTTTGATAAAGGAATTATCTACAGAGGCTATTACTTAGTTAACTGGGATCCTATTTTACAAACAGCTTTAGCGGACGATGAAGTAGAGTATGAGGAGCGGGAAGGGTGGCTATACTATATTCGGTATCCAGTTGTAGGTTCTAAAGAATATATTACTGTAGCCACAACACGTCCAGAAACTTTATTAGGAGACACTGCTATCGCAGTTTCTCCTGAAGACGCGCGATATAATCATTTGATAGGGGCTAAAGTAGTAGTTCCTTTCGTAAATAGAGAAATCCCTATTATTGGAGATTTTTCTGTAGACGCATCTTTTGGGACAGGAGCTGTCAAAATTACTCCTGCTCATGATAAAGATGATTATCGAACAGGGATGAATCACCAGCTCCCCATGATCAATATTTTGACCCCAACAGGGGAAATTAATGAGAATGGGGGAATTTTTACGGGCCTATCCAAAGAGGTGGCTCGTGAGAATATAATTACTTCTCTGGAAGCTTTGGGTTTATTTGTTAAGAAAGAACCGTATTCGTCTCGAGTGGGTGTTTCCTATCGTTCAGGAGCTATTATCGAGCCCTATCTTTCAAAACAATGGTTTGTTTCGGTGGATTCTTTTAGAGGGCCTCTACAAGAATTTGTCAATAGCGAAGACATTCGTATTTTTCCTCCAGAATTTGTGAGAAATTATCTTACTTGGGTAAACAATCTTAAAGATTGGTGTATCAGTCGGCAACTTTGGTGGGGACATCGTATTCCTGTCTGGCATAATAAGCATGATGAGAATCTCATGATTTGTTTTGACGGAGAGGGGATTCCTGAGGAGGTAGCGCGGGATCCAGAGTCGTGGTATCAGGATCCAGATGTTTTGGACACCTGGTTTTCTTCTGGATTGTGGCCATTGACTTGTTTTGGTTGGCCAGAAGAAAGTCCAGATTTGAAGAAGTTTTATCCTACATCTGTTTTAGTCACAGGCCACGATATTCTGTTTTTCTGGGTTACTCGTATGGTATTGATGTGCTCTGCCATGGTCGATACTAAACCATTCACGGATGTTTTTTTACATGGATTGATTTTCGGAAAGTCCTATAAGCAATACGATGAAAATGGGGAGTGGACTTACGTTTCTGGCGAGCAGAAACGGGAGTATGACAAGGGTAAAGCCTTGCCGAAAAATGTCGTTGCTAAATGGGAAAAACTTTCGAAATCGAAAGGTAATGTCATCGATCCTATTGAAATGATTGATGTATATGGAGCCGATGCTGTACGTCTTACGCTCTGCTCTTGCGCAAATCGTGGAGAACAAATTGATCTTGATTACCGTTTGTTCGAAGAGTACAAAAATTTCGTAAATAAGCTGTGGAATGGTGCTCGGTTTATTTTCGGGCAGATTTCGGAAATAACAAGTCAAGATCTAGAAGAGGGAATTAATCAAGATCTTCTTAGATTAGAAGATTTTTATATTTTGGACAGGTTTAATGAGGTCTTATCCCTTATCGAGGGTTATTACAACAGCTATTCTTTCGATAAAATAGCCTCTTTAGCTTACGACTTCTTTAAAAACGATTTGTGTTCAACCTACCTAGAGATCATTAAGCCTGTATTATTCGGCAAGCAAGGATGTGATGAACAGCGAGTTGCTCAGCGTAAGCTTTTAGCCACTTTATTGATTAATGTTTTGGGTGTATTACACCCCCTTGTTCCATACGTTACAGAAACGCTTTTCCAAAAACTCAAAACAATGCTTGGAGATGTAGGAGAAGGACAGGGAGATGTCTTGACTGGGCATGCTGTGCGCATGTTGCGCTCGAAAGCCTGTATGGTGGCAGAATACCCTAAACCTATCGAGATCGTTTTTCCTCAAGGGTTAAAAGAATCGTTTGCTATGGCGGAAAAGCTTGTTTATACGATTCGGAATATTCGAGGGGAGATGCAGCTAGATCCTAGGGATCTTTTGCAAGCGTTTATCATCAGTTCGGAGAAGAAAGAGCTTATCGAGGCATATATTCCGATCCTATGTGCTCTGGGAGGAATAAAGACCATAGAGCTTCTATCAGAGGCCCCGAAAGATTGCGTGTTTAGTTTAGGGGTCGTGGAAGGAATCAAAGTGGGAGTTATTCTTCCTGCTGAGCATCTTGCGAAAGAGCGTGCGCGGTTGGAAAAAGAAAAAATTCGATTGGAGAATAGTGTAGAAAGCTTATCTAAGTTGCTAGCAAATGAAGATTTCTGTGCTCGAGCCAACCCTAATTTAGTGAAATCTAAGGAAGAGGCTCTAAGAAGTTCTCAGCAAGAGTTGCAAAATATTTTGGATAAAATAGCGTCGCTATAAAAGAGGCTTTTCTTTTGCAACGGTATGAACTGATTAGTCTGATAGGCCGAGGAGGCATGGGCGAAGTCTATTTGGCCTATGATAAGGCTTGCTCTCGTAGGGTAGCTCTGAAAAAGATTCGAGAGGATCTTAGCGAAAATCCCCTGCTTACAAAACGGTTTCTAAGAGAAGCAAAAATTGCTGCCGACCTCATACATCCAGGGATAGTTCCTGTATATTCCATATGTAATGATGGCGGAATCGTTTATTATACCATGCCATATATCGAAGGCTTTTCTTTAAAAAAATTGCTAAAGAGCGTGTGGCAGAAGGAGATTCTTTCCAAAGAACTAGAAGAAAAGACTTCTGTTAAGGCTTTTCTCCCCATTTTTGATAAAATTTGTGCCACGGTAGAATATATTCACTCTAAGGGAGTTTTGCATCGGGATCTGAAGCCCGATAATATTTTGCTGGGTTTGTTTGGAGAAGTCGTTATTGTTGACTGGGGAGCGGCTATATTTAAGCATGCTAAAGAGTTGCAGCCAGAAAAAGAAGGGGATGGCTTTTCTATTTTTGATGAAGAGAATATTTGTTATTCTAGCATGACGATTCCCGGTAAAATTGTGGGAACGCCTGATTATATGGCTCCTGAAAGCTTATTAGGAGCGGGGGCTTCAGAAAAGACCGATATTTATTCATTAGGGCTGATTCTCTATCAAATGTTGACGTTAGCTTTTCCTTATCGAAGGAAAAAAGGTCGGAAGCCCCCTTATAGGGACGTTGTTTTATCGCCTATAGAGATGGCTCCCTATCGCAACATTCCTCCAGCTTTGTCTCAAATTGCTATGAAAGCCATAGCTGTTGATCCTGCAGAAAGGTTCTCTTCGGTTCAAGAGTTGCGTAAGGCTTTACAACCTTATTTTCAAGGGGAGCCGGAAGGGACGACAAGGTCCATTTTAGCGACTAAAAATAGAGAGTGTTGGAAATATTACGAACCTATTTTACTTTCCCACTATTTACCAACATTAGCCAGTGCTTCGGCTCAGAGGTATAATTTTATGCTTTCTGATACAGAAGTGAGCTCCTCTATTCGTATCGAATGTTCGGTAGCAAAAAGCTCTATCCAAGAGGGGGTTGGGATTTTTTTCTCTCCTTCTAAGGAAGAGTTTTATTGTGATTATGGATTATGGTTCTCTGCTCAACAAGAACAGCTCTCAGTTTCTCTTCTCAAAAATGGAATAGAGATCAGAAAAGAGTCTCAGAGCTTTATCCCTCAACAGTCCCGTTTTACTTTTTCGATAGAAAGAGCGGATAATAAGATTACAGTCTTTGTTGATCAAACTTTGTTTATCTTGCACATAGATTATCTTCCTAGTTTAGGGAAGCATATAGGTGTCATTATCCGAGATTTTCAGGGCATTAGTGATATCACGCTGTTGGAAAATATTGGGGCCGTGTGCACGAGCTGTCTGGCGGTCCCCGATACCTTTCTTGCAAAGAAATTATACGACCAAGCGGTGAGTTCCTATCGCAAAATCCGAGATTCTTTTTCTGGAAGAAAAGAGGGCTGTGAAGCGCAGTTTCGTTTGGGTATGACTTTATTGACTCAGATAGAAGAGCTGGGGGGAGATTTAACACAAGCTCTTAGCGCCTTCGATGATTTGCATGGAGAAGCTGGAGGTCCATTAGAATATCTTGGAAAAGCTGTAGTTTACCAGCGGAAGGGAAGTTTTGTAGAAGAGATAAGATGTTTGCTTTTAGCCTTAAAAAGATATTCCCAACATCCTGAAATTTTCAGAATTGAGGACTACCTCTGTTTCCGTTTGTACGATAGTCTGCATAAACACCGTAGTGAAGCTTTGGTTTTTATGTTGATAATTTTATGGTTTGCCCCGGAAAAGATTAGCATTCGAGAGGAAGAGCGTTTCCTTCAGGTATTGCATCATAAACAACAAGCAACCCTGTTCTGCCGGATAGATAAGGCGCCTTTACAGTTTAGGTCCTCTAAAATGGAGTTGTTTCTTAGTTTCTGGACAGGATTTGCTTTATTCCTTCCTGAATTGTTTCAAAGAGCAAGAGATTTGCGGGATTATCAAGCCATTGCCGATATCTTTTATGTTGTATGTGCTTCGGGCAATCAGGAGGCCTTTTCACAATTCTCAGAAGCGTTAGCAAGTTTTGCTGATGAAGTCATTTTCCCAGAATCTTTGCATAATCAGAGAGTCTCTGAATTAGTGCTGTTTGTCAAGGGATTGGCGGCTTTGCAGAATAAGGAGTATGGGCGAGCAAAGGAGTTTATATTATCAGCTCCTTTTACTCTCCAGTTATATGTTTTGGATTTATTTAGTCTGCGGGCTTTTATCTATGAAGAGGTAGAGCCTTTTGAGGATTTGTTACAGGATATTTATAGTCGTGCTACTCAAGAAGAGCGCAGGCAGGTTCTGTTTTATAGGATACTAGTTTCTCTATGGAATAGAGATAGGAAGCAAGCTTACAAATTATTAAACAAATCATTCCTTCAAAACAAGAGAAAGGAAGAATCTTCCGAAGATTTAGTCCTTTGGGGGTATTATTTAGCTTTAACAGGGGATCAAGCCGCTGTTAAAGCGCATTTTTCGCGTTGCCAATGTAAATTCGGAAAATCTACTTTGGTTGGAAAATGTATAGAGGATGATTCGTTGAACTACTTAGAGGGACTTGTATGGTGGGAGAAGAAAATGATTTTGTTTCAAAGCCATTTCTTGCTTCGTTGCTTAAATGTTTCGCCGCAACAATATGAAGAGTACCGGCAAGCTTATATCTCTATGGAAAAAAGTTTCTTTGGGTGAGGAAGCAAAAATAGAAAGCCTCTCCGGGGAGGAGAAGCTTTTAGTATTTTAGTGAGATTGAAAAATGATTCTATTGCTCGACAAGGAAGGGGTTACGGCAGCTTGAAGCTCGTTGATGAATGTTTTTGGTCACAAGACCTATAGCATGGAAAAGGGCCATAAAAGCATACCCTAACGTGTATATTAGGACTGCTGCAAAGGCGGTAAGGCCCAATCCTCCAGCAATAGCCACACCAGCGCTACTTTTCCAGTGTGGCCCGCGTTGAACGCATAAGTAACAAGCAACCGCTAATCCTATGATAGGAAGTTGAGCTAAAACAAAAAGCAGAGGAGAATGGGTCTTGCTCGGAGGATAGAAAGGTTCGGAATTTGGAACCGAGCTGGATGAGCCCGTAGATGATATCAATTGAGTCATACGAAGACCTCGCAATATTGTAGCCTTAACTGCTATAGCTCCCAAAATCGATCGAATTTTTAATCGATAGTTTTGTATTGTCTTGCTGCGCAGCCCTGAATCATATTAGCAACGCCACGGCCTAGCAAAAAGAGTAGGCTACTAATTGTCAATATACAGAGGGCAGCTAGCGCAACCAAAGCAATCACTCCGAGGCCTCCTAGCATAGATAGACAAAACCGTTTTTCCCAGGATGGGTCAGAACGACCTTTAATCTTATCACAAACTAGTCTCGTGGCTACTACAAGGCCCACAATAGGGAGGAATATCCAAGACTTCTCAAAAACGAGCTTCGCAACGGCGAGCGCTTTGTCGAAGTTCGAAACACCACCCTCATCAGAACCTACAGAACTTGCGGAGCCGATAGAGCCCGTAGAGTCTCTACGAGATCCTGAGCTCATGTTCTGGCGGCCAGAAACACCAGCGCTCGATAAACCAGAGCTTTCGGTAGAGCAGACAAAGGGATTGTTTTTGTTTTGGGTAAGGGGATTGTTTGGGTTTCGGCCATTTCTAATTGCGAAAGCCGATTGCAGTCTGCTGGCAGCGGCTGCCAAGTCTGGATTATTGTTAGTGTTAATCATAAGTTCCGTACAGGATTAAAAATTTGGGACAGAGAGTAACGGAACGGAACGTTTTGTTTAAGTTTTTTTTGTTTTTAACAATTTTTGTGTGCAAAGGAATTCTTGTTAAACATACAAAGCATCTCGATATCTTCTGTTATTTTACAAAGTAAAAATAAGTTTTTCCAGCTTGCTATGTGCTGGCATGCAGTAATAGCTAGACGCCCTTGAAGAGGATGGTAGGGAGGAGGGAGGATTTTGGTGCAAGGAAGGCGCAATCCTAGTCGTGACACCGCAGCATTAGCCATGACGATGGCATCAAATTTTTGCTGTTTGAGAAGATTTAGGCGAGTTTGAATGGTTCCACGCAGATCCATGATCGTGGCAGATGGATATAGCGAGGAAAGGAGTTCTTTTCTACGAGCAGAGGAGCTTCCGATACGTAATTGGCGGGGGAGTGGAATAGAAAGATATTTTTCATGAAAGATGAGGACGTCTCGAGGATCAACGCTCGCTGTAATAGCAACAACCGAAGCTTGGGGATTTTCAGGAAGGTCTTTGGCTGAATGTATGCCGAGATCACATTCTCCTGATTGAACAAGAAGATCAACATCATCTGTGAAAAAACCAGTGTTTTCTACAGCATGTAAGGGAGTGTGTTGATCAAGATCTCCTTGTGTTGCTGTTGTGATCACTCTTCCCCATAACCGAGGGAAAAAGGCTTGAAGTTTTCTTAAGCATTCATGGGCTTGTAAAATTGCAAGCGGAGACTGCCGCGATGCCAAACGCAAAGGAAGGCGCCCTAGACAAAAATCAGCTAAAAAAGGGTTATTGTAATAAGCGGACAGCATCTTTGATTGTTTTTACTCCAATAATGTCAATTTGATCCAAAAATTCTTCAGGTAAACCTTTCATTTGCCCGAAAGGCAGAACAATGCCTTTAAATCCCATAAGAATACTCTCTTTTATGCGGGATTCTATGTGTGTAACGTGCCGAATCTCCCCTCCCAGTCCGATTTCCCCAGTATAGGTATAGTTTTTAGGTAAAAAGCGATTATATAGGGAAGAAACGACCGATAGCACCGCTCCCAAATCTGCTGAAGGTTGTGAGATTTTTAAACCTCCTGCTATAGAGAGAAAGACATCGGAAGTGTATAATTTAACATTTGCTCTTTTTTCTAAAACCGCTAAGAGCAAAGAGAATCGGTTGGGGTCAAATCCAGAAGTTTTTCGTACGGGGTTTGAGAATGGAGATGAGGAAACAAGCGCTTGCATTTCGACAAGAAGCGTTTCTGATCCCTCTACAATAGGAATAATGGTAGAGCCGGTTGTTTCTACAATTTTTTCTTGTAAAAAAAGTCCCGAAGGATTTTCTACTTCACGCAATCCATTCGTCTCCATGGCAAGAATCAGTAGCTCGTTAGTTGGGCCGAAGCGGTTTTTTACGGAGCGGATCATGCGATAATTGGCATGTGCATTGCCTTCGAAATAAAGAACTGTATCTACTAAATGTTCAAGAATACGAGGTCCTGCGATCTCTCCTGATTTGGTAACGTGCCCAATAATAAAGGTCGTTATCTGTTTTTGTTTCGCGAGATGCATAAGTTCTGCTGTGGTCTCCCTGACTTGGGCAACAGATCCTGGAGCAGAGCTTAGCGATGGAGAAAAAATGATCTGAATAGAATCTATGACTAAGATATCTGGAGAAAGATTTGTGATCTGTCGTTTGATATCGTCTAAGTTTGTTTCTGGGAATAGAAAAATATTGCTGCTAGAGATGTTTAGTCGTTGTGCGCGTAATGAAGTTTGGGACACGGATTCTTCCCCACAAACATACAATACTGAATAGCCTTGTTGGGCAAATTGAGAAGAAATTTGAAGCAATAGGGTGGATTTTCCAATGCCGGGCTCTCCTCCTAGCAGGGTTAAACTACCGCGAACAGTCCCTCCTCCAAGAAGGCGATTCCATCCTGGAGCACGAGTATGCAGTCGGATCTCTTCCTGAAATTCTACAGTGTTTAGAGGTATTGGGGCTGTGGAGTTGGGTAGGGATGTGGTGTTTGGTTTATAAGGAAGTTTTTCTTCGACCAAAGTATTCCAGTTAAGACACCCGGGACATTGTCCTAGCCATTTTGGAGAATAAGAGCCGCATGTCGTACAACCCCATTGTGTTTTAGTTTTTGTTGTCATGTTTTGATAAAGCCTGTTTAGCTGCTAATTTTTCTGCTTCTTTTTTTGACCCTGCAAAGCCTTCTCCCCAGATTTCTTCGTTAACAAAAACCTGTACATGATATCCTGGTGTGCCGTTTTCTGAAGACCAAGGTAAAGCTGTATAGGTGGGGAGAACTTTCAATGTTTGTTGTGTAAGTTGTTGTAAGCGATTTTTAGGATTAACAAGCATAAGAGGCGAGATAGCCTCTTTATCGGGTAGAAG
>SAMEA3663047__coassemble_394_pt1 | contig 16073 bp, 15 predicted proteins | sample SAMEA3663047__metabat2_low_PE_033 | metagenome-assembled genome bin SAMEA3663047 (sample SAMEA3663047) | pig gut metagenome | biome: pig gut; feature: pig-associated habitat; material: faeces | place: France | collected 2012
AGCTCATTGCTGAACCGTGGGATGCGGGAGGACTCTATCAACTAGGTCACTTCCCTTCTATATCAACTAGATGGAGTGAGTGGAATGGTTGTTATCGAGATCACGTGAAAGCCTTTCTTAACGGAGATCCTCATCAAGTCAGTTCTTTCGCCACTCGAATATCCGGGTCTCGTGATATCTATCCCAACGGAAACCCTACGAATTCTATTAACTATATCTGTTCTCATGACGGATTCACCCTCTATGATACCGTCTCTTACAATGATAAACATAATGAAGAGAATGGAGAGCATAATCTTGATGGCACCTCTGCAAATTACAGCTATAATTTTGGCCATGAAGGAGAAACTTCTGACCCAGACATTTGCCAGCTACGTGAACGCCAAATAAAAAATTTCTTTCTCGCTCTTTTTTTATCTCAGGGAATTCCTATGATAAAATCTGGGGATGAATACGGGCATACTGCGTATGGGAATAATAATCACTGGTGTTTGGATACAAAAATCAATCATTTCCTTTGGGACCGCTTAACGGAAAGGAAAGAATTGTTTTCTTTTCTATGCCAAGTCATTTCTTTACGAAAAGCCCACGCTGAATTATTCAATACGAATTTTTTGTCAGAAGAGACTGTAACCTGGTTAAATGCGAAAGGCTCTCCTAGAGAATGGACGCCAGACCACTATCTAGCCTTTGAATTGAAACATTCCAACTATAGCCTATTTATCGCCTTCTATAGTGGGAATGAGCGCATTGAAATTGCTCTGCCTAAATTAAGAAAAGAACACCTGGCTTACGAGAAAATTGTAGATAGTACAACAGGGTTCTTTTCTCAGATCCTATCTCCTAAGCTTGTACTTGAACCTTACAGCTCTTTAGTGGCTATCAGTAGAAAAAAGAAATCTTTCGATCTTCCTTAACAAGATGGAACCTTCAAGAGGTTTCGATCTTCCCAGATTCTATTACGAAGCTAGTCCCTAAACACCTTTATTATCGTCTTCCCAGGACTCAATAACCACAAGCTCTGCATCCTTATAGAATTTTTCCAAGATTTGCCGAGCATTGTAGCCTTCTATAGCTAAACGCCCCACATTTGCTTGCAATAGATAATCCGCATTAAAAACCAACCCCTCAGGATTATCTAAAACGAGTCTCGATGTCCAATCTACAGCTTCTTCTACACCATAAAATTGCGATGTAACTCCAAATCCCCCGTAACAGTCATCCTGAGCATTCACATGCCAAAAGTTGTTCGAGTTACCCGCAAGGAGACGCTCATACAGAGCAGTCCTTTCTAAAATAACGCAAGCGGATAAAGCCTCTTTGTCCAATTCCTTCAAATACTTCACAGAAAGAATCGATTTCAGATAATCTTCTACAGCCAGCTCATTCACGACAAATAGGCAATTACGCTCTGTTCTGTGAATGTATACAGCACCTTTATATTGAATACCATTAACGAACAGCGAGGCAGACCCATCAAGAGGTTCAATCTTTAAACACTCAACATTTGGATAGTTCTCTCCCCAACGAATTCCTCCATATAACGCGTGAGCAGCACAACGTTGTCCTTGAGAAGAAACTTGCAAAAGTTCACCGTCCCCAAATACAGAGAACGCGCCTTTAGCTTCCACCAAAGCTGTCGTACTTTCTTTGAGCAAAAGAACTCGGATTTTGGGTTCATTAAGAATAGATTGCGATAAAGCATCAGACACTTTAACGTCAGCATCCCCAACAACCCCTACTCCACAAAAAACTCCTAGCAGTACGAGTAGATTTAACTTTCTCACTTTATTCCTCTCCCCATCTGTCTTTTGGGTTCCTGTTCAGATGTTGATACGCCAACGGGGTTGCGACTCGTCCTCTAGCAGTTCGCTGAATCAATCCCTTTAAAATCAAAAAGGGCTCGTACATATCTTCCAGAGTTCTGACATCTTCTCCTACGGCCATTGCGAGCGTTTTCATGCCAACAGGACCGCCTTGATAAAAATCAATCATTACAGAGAGAAGTTTAATATCAATCTCATTCAACCCTAAGTTATCTATTAATAACATAGCTAAAGCTTTTTCTGCTACGACACTATTAATACAATTTCCCTCTCGCATTTGAGCAAAATCTCGAACCCATCGAAGCAGATTATTTGCTAAACGCGGGGTCCCCCTTGCTCTCTTAGCAATTTCCAATAGAGCTTCTTTATTCGCCTCTATATCGAGCAGTTGCGCAGAACGAGATAGAATGGAAACGAGCTCTTCATCATCATAGTAATCCACTCGTCCCGTAAAAGCAAAACGTGTGCGCAAAGGTTCACTTAACATTCCTGCGCGAGTCGTTGCTCCGACTAAGGTGAAAGGAGCCAAGTCCAGACGTACAGAACGAGCCCCCGGCCCAGAATCTAAAGTAATATCTACTTTAAAATCCTCCATAGCTGGATAGAGATACTCTTCAGCGGTTTTCCCCATGCGATGGATCTCATCAATAAAAAAGACATCCCCCTCTTGCAGCCCAGTCAATAATCCTATGAGATCCGCCGGTTTTAATAGCTGAGGACCTGAAGCAATCACTAGCCCTTTACCTATAGTATTTGCCATGATGTGCGCTAGAGAGGTCTTGCCCAAGCCTGGAGGTCCATAAAACAAACAGTGCCCCGGCACTTCTTCCCGCTGAACCGCAGCTCGAAGAAAAAGATCCAATCGCTCTTTTAACTGTATTTGCCCACAGAACTCTGTTAATTTTTTTGGTCTTAAAGAAAAGTCAAATTTTTTATCTTGATGTAAAACGGAAATTTTATGAGTCATATAAGTATTTGTAGCTGCGGTTATTGATTAATCAAAATCAAGAAACTTATTTTGACATCCTCTAATAAGCGAAGTCAAGGGATTCCCCTGACTGTTGATTTATTCCCGCCTTATATAAAAGACTATTTAAAGAAAAAAACCCTCTTCAATATGGCATTAAAACGTTGCGTCTTTTCATACAATTGCACATGCTGTAGTGTTGAGAGTTTCGGCTCTTGTTTTCTACAATCATTCTGAAAAATAGGCATAAAAAAAATAATCGAGAAAAGTTATGGGGATTAAAGAAGATAACTGGATTCGCAAAATGGCTATCGAAGAAGGTATGATTGAACCTTTTGCTGATAGTCAAGTCAAAGTACATCCAGAAACTGGTGAAAAATTGATTAGTTATGGTTTATCCAGTTACGGATATGATTTGCGCATCTCTAGAGAATTCAAAGTTTTTACCAATATCTACAATTCCTTAGTCGATCCGAAATGTTTCACAGAAGATGCTCTCGTTTCTATTGTGGATGATGTTTGTGTTATTCCCCCCAACTCTTTTGCCTTAGCTCGTAGCGTGGAATATTTCCGCATCCCCCGAAACGTTCTTACCGTCTGTATTGGAAAATCGACATACGCTCGTTGCGGACTGATTGTCAATGTCACTCCCTTCGAACCTGAATGGGAAGGATATGTAACTATTGAAATTTCTAATACTACTCCGCTTCCAGCTAAAATTTATGCGAATGAAGGTATTGCCCAAGTTCTTTTCTTTGAAGGAGATTCTGCTTGCGACGTCTCTTATGCAGAACGTCAAGGAAAATATCAAAAACAACAGGGAATCACTATCCCCTTTGTGTAACTTCCCATTCCCTGGACTGATATGGCGAGTAAAAAACCGATTTTTGGGTTCAGGTATATTGAGGAACTAGTCATCCGTTCTTGGTGGCTTATTCTTTATCTTTTGGGCGGAGGTTTTGTATATGATAGAGCAATCTCTCAGTTACGCGCGCAAGAACTCCGCCTGCAACAGCGCGTTTTTCACTTAAAAACTCGTTTAGAAAAAGCCCAGGATAAACAACAAGCACTCAGCACCCACTTAGCTTTCTGGGATAATCCCCAAGTCATAGAGTTAGCCCTTATTCATAAATTAGGGCTGGTTCCCAAGGGGTATGAAAAAATATGCTTCCAGGATCAGCCTCAAGCGGAAAAAAATGACCAAAAATAAAAAAGTTTTTCACGATCGCTTGACTTTTTATTGCCTATTGATGCAGAATGTTGCTTTAATTGTTCCGGAGTAGCTCAGCGGTAGAGCAGTGGACTGTTAATCCATTGGTCGTTGGTTCGAACCCATCCTCCGGAGTCTTTTTTTTGTTAGCCTCAGGATTTCTGTTTGTTTTTAAGCCTTTTGCAAAACGAACTCTGGGTCCTGTAGGAAATCTTTTTCAGATTCATCAGCGCCCCTTTGCAATAAACACCTATTTTTTGATCTCGTGATATATTGAGCAACTTTTAACGGTAAATCTTACTCTTTCTATCTACAGACAAGATCATTTTCTCCAATGCGCTCTTTTAGAGGATCCAAGGACCTTATGTATCCCATAGAATGTCACTCCTTTTATTCATCCTTTAGATACATTCTTTCCTTAGCAGCAGAACAGCTAACAACCAAGGCTTTTATCATTTTTTCGGGAATGCTCTCTCTAATTATAGGGTTCATCACTGCATGCGGGTTCTTTTTTGCTGGTCCCCCCATTTTCATTGCCTCCGGGATTTGCTTCGCCTTACTGGTTTCTGTAATTAGTTTTCTTGGATGCCAAAAACTCGTTCCCTATGCAATACAGCAGCTCATTTCCTTCACAAAATCCATTCCTTCTCTCTCCGCTTCTCTTATCGATTTTTTAAAAACAGAATCGAAAAACATCTCAAGTTTACGCCCTGATCCCGGTTTAAAAGATTGCTTTAAAGGGGCAAATTCTAAATACAAAGAGTTTTTCTTTAAGCACCCAGAAACCCTCCTCTCTGGAGCTTTTACTGATTGGACTCCTCAAATCATCCCTTCGGATTCGCAACAGCCAGAAACCGTGGTCTTATCGCATCACTATTTACCCTTCTCGTTAACACTATCGACCCTGGATTTTGAAACCCTCCACACCTACCTTGTCAAATCCAATGAATTGACCTGTAAAGTAGGCTATGCTCACCAATTACCCCCAGCCAACCCCATTATGCGTGAAGCTACCAAGGGCGTGCTGCAACAACACTACAATACAGGAACAGAAACTTTCTTTATCCCTATTCAAGAGAATAGGCCTTTACAGCAGGAAGAGCTATTTAAAACGCTTTTTATGCACTACGCACAGATCATAGAACATAACCTATCTAATAGCGTTTTGCTGCTAGAACCTCTTAAAACCCCTATACACACACCCAAAGCTCGAACATTAGAGTTATTGGCCCTGTTCTGCGCTTTAGAACAGCTGCGCTATGCAAAAGTTTCTGAGTGGAGAACAAAACAACTCGCTCCGATATTCCCTCTAGATTATGAAGATTTCTTTACTGTTTTCATGAAAAAACAGCTCTATACACTGCCAGGACACGTATCGAATATGCGGATTCTCTCTCCTGTAAGACCTATCAGTGAAACCGCGCTAACAACGATTATTTTATCTGGATTAGAGACAAAAGATACATTGGGATTGTTGGGACAAATTCAGCCATTCTTGTTCTCGGCAGAGAAAACTCATCCCCAAAGCTTCGAAACAATCTTAATGCACAACGTGTTCAACGACATTGCTTAATAAACGCTGGATTAAAGACTGCTTATATTCCTCGAGACTCTGGGAGTTATCCGCAATCAGCCTTCGAGCATGGACAACATTCTCTTCTTGTAGCGAGCAGAACTCTGGAATATATTCTATGTGAGGGCCAGAAAGAACCACCAAGCCTTTATCGAGACGACGAGAGATAATCGCTGCTGGGCACCCCGGAAGATCATGATAACGAGCCTCTACCCGTATTTCTGAGAAATCTTCAGCCCCCTCAAAATAACACCCTCCATTAAAGAGAGCGAAACTTTTTTCAGGGAAATCAGCAAACATTAGCTGCGCAGCGAGGACTCCGGAGGAACTTGTGTAAGAGAATGCGCTCTCATAAGCTGGGCCATGAGCTGTGCCTGGAAAAAATCCTAAATCCCTTTTAGCTACAAATAAAGAACCGTTTGGTTCTAAAAAAGCAAAACGAGCACACCCAAAATACGCACCTGCACAAATTCCCAGGTAACATCCTCCCTCTCTTACGTAACTATCAATCCTGGCGGTTCCTAATCCATGCAATACATTATGATAAGGGACATCGGCACCGCCCGGGATCACCAAAAGCTGAGTGGTCTCCTCCCAAAAGGGCTCGTGAATGAGAAAATGCCCATTCACACGGCACACCTCCATCTTGAAAGGTTCCGCAACTAGCTTCAGCCAACGAACGGTATGACGTAAATAGTAAGGAGAGACTCCCTTATCCGCATAAACTAAAATACGTTTCATATCCAAGCCCTCTGAAAACGCTTTCCACATTGTAACAGAAAACATTCTTTAAGCACTTATCCAATAGTAGATCTTTGACTGTTAAATAAAAGAGCTTTTTAAAATCTTTACTTAAAATGGTAAATAGCCCCACCCCACACTGTTTACCAAAAATCTTTATAAGAATATAATCGTCCTGTAATAGTCCTTTTTGGACTGTGAGCTCCTTTAAAAAGGGAGAAAAAAGAAAAGAGAGGCATTCTACCGGCTCTTTTTGTCTTTATCTGACCTTCGTCCTCACAAGTCCTCTGTTTTTGTAACGCCTTAGTAACACAACTTTTAAGTAGGAGAGCCGATAAAGTATGATGTCCTCCCCTAATCCAATGACAAGCTCTCGTAACACGCCCTTAGGTATCTTCTATAGCCTATTAGCTTGTTTCTATTGGGGCATTGTTTTTGTGATTCCTAGTATGCTAGGAAATTTCCCGGACTTGGATATTGTACTCACCCGCTATTCCGTTTTTGGAATCTGTTCGCTCATTACTATTTGTTATAGGCGTTCGAACATTTTCAAAACCGTTCCTTTTTCCCTTTGGAAAACAAGCACTTTATGGGCGTTTCTTATCAACATCGTGTATTATTTTGGCATTGCACAAGCTGTCCGTTATTCGGGATCCGCGGTGACAGTGATTATTGCTGGATTAGCTCCCATTGCTATCCTTTTTTATTCTAATCTTAAAAAAAAGGTTCTTTCTTACCCCTTTCTTTTAAGCATGAGCGGTATTATTGTGATCGGGATTATTCTGTCGAATATCTCTGAATTCCAATCCGACTCTAGTTCCTCCCTTCTTCTCTACCTTTTTGGACTAGGATGTGTAACAGTAGCAACCAGCATTTGGGCCGGATACATCATCTGTAATCATGATTTTTTGGAAAGACATCCTCAGATCTCTCCAGATACCTGGTGTCATATGCTAGGGATTAGCTCTCTTATTATTTGCCTCCCCTTGATTATTTTAGGTGATTGCTTTGGGGTTACTCATGTTGCTCAAGATTTTCTATTTCACACCCCACTTTCTGAAAGATTCTTGTTTATTCTTCTTTGCTCCGCCATGGGGATTTTTTCATCCTCTCGAGCCATCGCAGCCTGGAACAAAGCCTCCCTCCATCTGTCTACAGCTCTTTTAGGAGCGCTGCTTATCTTTGAACCAATCTTTGGCTGGATCCTTTCTTATGTGTACAAACAGGAAATACCCTCTTTTCAAGAGGGCTTAGGATTCTCTTTAATGCTGGGAGCAAGCATTTGTCTTCTTCTTGCTCAGAAAAAAGCTAATGAGCGCGAAATTGCTGCGGAAACTGTTGTAAGTTCAGAGATCGATCCCAACTAACCTCTATCCTTTCCCCTTTTCTTTCTTTTTTGGAGGCCTCTACTTTTCCCCCACCAATCGTCTAAAAGACTAAGAAACATTCCGCAAAAGTTTCATTTTTCCATAGACTTCTTTTGTTAGTTAAATATAAAAAATACCGATCAGAGTCTTATTAGAATCTATAATGCTGTCCGACACCGACTTAAGCCTTTCTAAAATTCAAGCACTTCCAAGAGAGTTAAAAAGATATGGGTTGTGAAGAAAAACTTTCCGGTATTTTGGAGCTCATCCTGCCAGAAGATCCCCTATCCGATCAAATAGCATATGCTTTTCTAAGGGTCCCTTATAAAAATTCACTCGTTACCATTTGTGGGAATCACTCCCTTTCTCTCTTTAAAATCGGCTCTTCTGTTGATTTAACTGGTCACTGGAGCGTAGATGCTAGCGGAGCTTTAGTATTTCGCTTTACTGCTGCTACAACGTACAATCCTGCTTCAGCAATTATGGCTTATCTTACCGCGCAAATTAAAGGCGTTGGACCCAAACTTGCTCAAAAAATTGTCTCGACTTTTGGGGAAAATACTCTCTTTGTACTAGATTCCTGTCCTTCTAAACTTGTAGAAGTGGATGGAATCTCCCCTACCCGATGTGAGGATTTTTCCAGACAACTCCAAGAACAAAAAGACCTGCGCAATGCCCTCTTATTTCTGCAACGGCATGGAATTGCTATTCACTATGGCTTACGCTTGTACAAAAAATACCAAAACCAAACTATTGATAAAGTCTGTCAAGATCCTTTTCTTCTTGCCAAAGAAATGTACGGCGTAGGGTTTAAAACTGCCGATCTTATTGCAACATGTCTAGGAGTACCTTTAAATTCCCCAAATCGTATCGTTGCTGGAATTCAGTACTCTTTGGATGAGCTACAAGAGGAGGGTCACACCTGCTATCCTCTTAATGAGTTTATTGTTCTTGTTGAAAAATTGCTGAATGAAGATACCCCTGAAAAAATTGTTCGTAAGGAGGAAATCCGCACACAAATTCATTTCCTTGCCCGCCAAAAAGCTGTTTATGTCAAAGAACTGGAGCAAGATTCCTATATTTGGTCCCGGCAACTTTTTCTTGCCGAACAGCAAATCGCTATAGACATCCGGAGACTTTTGTTTTCCTCGAAACGCATACGATCGATCAATACCCAAGAGGCCATTCTTGAAGTAGAAAATCTTTTAGATTTGAAGCTAGAAGAGAAACAAAAAGAAGCTCTCCACGCTAGTTCTTCCCAAAAAATTCATATTATATCCGGAGGGCCGGGAACAGGGAAAAGTACCATTACTCGGGCAATCCTCTCCATTTTTGAAAAGATCTCTTCTCCTAAAAAGATTATCCTAGCAGCTCCCACCGGGAAAGCTGCGAAGCGTATGACGGAAATCACAGGAAAACGTACTCAAACCATCCACTCTCTTCTCCAATATGATTTTAAGACTTTATCTTTTCGTAAAAATCATGCAGACCCCATTGATTGCGATCTCGTGATCGTTGATGAGTCAGGAATGATTGATACTATTCTCCTTCAAAGATTTCTTGCCGCACTACCCGATCACGCTATTCTTATTCTTATTGGAGATGTGCACCAGCTTCCGAGTGTAGGCCCTGGCAATGTCCTGAAAGACCTGATTCTTTCTCACCATATTGAAGTGACCTACCTGACCAAAATCTTCCGTCAGTTGCAAAACTCGAACATCATTACCAATGCGCATAAAGTCAATCAAGGAGAATTCCCAATTCTTAATAGCTCTTGCGGGAAAAAAGATTTTTTATTTTTTCAAAAGGAGGACCCAGAAGACGCTATCAAGCACATCATTCATCTTGTTTCTGATTTTGTTCCGAAGAAATTTGGTATCTTTACAAAAGACATTCAGGTTTTAGCCCCCATGAAAAAGGGTGTATTAGGCATACGGAATCTAAATAGGGAATTAAAAGCTGCTCTCAACCCGAACAAACCCTTTATTCAAGGGAAATTTCATTCTTTTTCTACGGGAGATCGCGTGATGCAAACACGCAATAACTATAATAAAGAGGTTTTTAATGGCGATATCGGATACATCGCCTCTATAGATCTTTCTAAAAAAAGCTTAGTAGCGTGTGTTGACGGTCGCTATATTGGTTATTCACAGACAGAACTGAATGACCTAACACCGGCCTATGCGACTTCCATACATAAATACCAAGGAAGTGAGACCGCGTGCATCATTGTCCCTATTCACACTTCACATTACGTTATGCTGTATAGAAATCTTCTGTATACGGCAATCACTAGAGGAAAAAAACTGGTTATTCTCGTCGGGACAAAGAAAGCTGTTGCTATTGCTGTCCGCAATGATAAAGTACAGCATCGGTGCACTGGGCTACAACAAGCTATGCATGCTCTTCTCAGCAAGCCTCAGCCTTTCTCGTCCTATACGATTTGTTGCCCATCTCAGAGTCCCCTAAAAGAAGGACTCTAATAAATAGAATCCTTCTTCCTAAAAAAATCTGACTAAAACTACTCGACTATAGTGAATAACAGCTCTGGTTCTTTCAATGAAAAACTTTCTGTTGAGTAATCGAAAAAGGCCTCTGTCCAAAGCGACTGCAGCCTATCTGGATCCTGAGAAGTTAAATCCAAAGAACGCGGGGAGATCATTTCCCATATTTTCAAAGCTGTTTCAGGCATAATAGGATAGGAGATAAGAGCCAGCAATTTTTGACAGTAACAAGCACAAAATAGAATCGCTTGTACTCGATTCCTATTCCCTTCTTTAGCAAGTTTCCAGGGAGCTTGATCATTAAAATACCCGTTCCCTAAAGCAGCCAACTCCATAAGCGTTGAGCTTGCTTTCCGCAAACTGTATTGTTGGTAGTGATTAGCAGCCTCTTTAACAAGAGCTTGCGCTTCAGCTATAAATTCCAAATCTTTTTGTTCTAGCTGAGGATTCGAAAGTTCTGTGCAGTCATTTTTCACCGCAAAAGCAAGAACACGATTCACAAAATTTCCGAATTTTCCTACGAGCTCAGAGTTGCATCGCGTTTTAAATTCCTGGAAAGAAAACTCACTATCCGAGGTTTCTGGAGCGATAGCAGCTAATACATAACGCAATTTATCCAAAGAATACGTTTCTAAAAACGCATCCATATCTATAAAATTGCCTTCGGATTTACTAAATTGGAACCCTTCCAAAAGTAAAAACTCGGAAGTCACTAAAGCATCGACCTTCTTATAAGGAATCGTCTGGCCCATTTCCATAGCCGGGAAAATCACTGCATGAAAAGAGGTATTATCTTTACCGATGAACTGAGTATAGGTCACTTGATCATCCAGCCAAAACTTTTTCCAAGCTTCAGGATCTCCAATAGATGCCGCCCAATCCATAGTTCCACTAATGTAGCCGATTGGAGCATCAAACCACACATAAAACACTTTATTCTCTAAACCAGGAACAGGGATTCCCCAAGACAAATCCCTAGTCACTGCCCGAGGACGTAAATTTTTAATGTAATCTACGACAAAATTACGCATATGAGGACGTAGATATATGTTCTCTACGAAGGCCAGTAATTCTTCCTTCATTCGTTCTAGATGCAAATAAGCGTGTTCTGTCTTTCGTAAAGTCAAAGCCCCACCAGTTAATTTAGAACGTGGGTCTTTCAAATCTTTAGCCTCGTAATCAGCACCACACTGCTGGCATTCGTCTCCTCTAGCTCGATCAAAACCACACTTGGGACAAGTTCCTACAACATAACGGTCAGCAAGAAACTTTTCTTCTTCCTCAGAATAAAGCTGCTCTGTTATCTGATTTTCTATCACTCCCCTTTCCTGCAGATTTCGATAAAAATCTTGCACGATAGCAGGGTGATAGGAATTGGTGGTTCTGGAAAAAAAATCTACAGAAATTCCGAGCTTATTAAAGGTATCTTTATGAAGTTTGTGATACATATCGACATACTCCTGATACCCCATGCCCGCTAATTCCGCATTCAAAGTAATGGCAATCCCGTATTCATCGGAACCGCAGATGTATAGCACTTCTTTTCCTAACAATCTTTGAAAACGAGCATAAACGTCTGCAGGCAAATAAGCGCCTGTAATATGTCCAAAATGGAGAGGGCCATTTGCATAAGGCAAAGCAGAAGTTATAAGAATACGGGACTGTTTCACTATTTCACATCACTCCAGTTGTACAGAGAAGGATCTTTTCTTCTGGAAATTCCAACACCTTGTTCTTTTCGTCTTTCGCCTGCTGCAGACAAGTTTCTTTCTCGATCATCCTTTTCCGCATATTCTGACTGAATTCCATAAAGATCCAGAAAGTTTAGCGCCTCTATCGCTACGTTGGAAGAACGTACATCACCTTTAGCAATTTTGTTTTTAGCTTGTTTAATTACATAATTAACCAAACTAAATGGGCTATCGAATAGCTTATTTAGTTTCTCATTGGTTAAACGCTCTTTTCTAGCCATGACTTATCCTATGTTCTTCAGCTATAAAAATACTTCTTAAAACTTGATATGCAGTGGTTAAATCATCATTAACAACGACGTAATCGAACTGGTTTACGGCAGCGATTTCTACAGCGCTATGCTCCAATCGCTCTTTTTTTTGGAGCTCTTGTTCCGAGTCTCTTGTATTTAAACGTCTTTCGAGTTCTTCTTGAGAAGGAGCCTGAATGAAAATAGCTACTGTGGGCATTTGCTTTTTCAAAGCTAAAGCGCCCTGTACATCAATCACCGCTATACAATGTTTCCCCTTTTGAAGAATGTTAGAAATCTCTGCTTTACTAGTTCCATAATAGGTCCCAAATAAAAAGACCCATTCTAGAAACCCATCGTTATCTAAAATTTCTCTAAACTCATCTTCAGACATAAATACATAGTCCACACCATGCACTTCGCCTGGACGAGGAGAACGCGTAGTTGCAGACAATGTTTTTTCAAACGTAGAAGGAAATTCTCTTTTCAGCATATGAACCAAAGTGGTCTTCCCAGCTCCAGCAGGAGCGCTGATAGTAAAAAGTTTAGGAAGACATTGAACCCCGTCTTGAGAAAAAGGGGAAACAACTTTCACTGACATATTCCCTCTCGAATAGCTTCCTTTACAGGAGAGAAACTTTTTCTATGATGTATACAGGGGCCAAACTGCTTTAAAGCTTGTAAATGCGCTGCCGTCCCGTATCCCTTATGCTTATCGAATCCATATTCGGGGAACTCCGAATGAAGCTTCCGCATCAATTCGTCACGATACTCCTTAGCTAAGATAGATGCCGCAGCTATCGACACGGAGCGCGCATCTCCTTTTATAATTTTAAGACAGGAGATCTCATGAGGCAAAAACAACCCATCAACCAATAAAAAATCCGGGGGAGTCTGCAATGAAGCTATGGCTTGAGTCATAGCTTCCTTTGTGGCCTCTAGAATATTGATTTCATCTATCCGCTCAACAGAGACAACACCGATTCCGCAGACGACTTCAGAATCCTCTAACAACAGCTCGTATAAATAGCGTCTCTGCTTAGGGGTTAATTTCTTGCTGTCATCAATACCTAAAAAAACCTTTCCTTTAGGTAAGATACAAGCTCCAGCAACGACAGGGCCCGCAAGGGGGCCTCTTCCAGCCTCATCCACGCCAGCAATTTGTGAGTATCCTTGCTTAATAGCCTGATTCTCAAAAATGCTTTTTTTTTCAAAAAGCAATGTCTGCTCAACGATCGATTTCATACACCAACAATCTCTTAACGTTGAGAATAGCAAAAAGAGGTTTATGCCGCCCTTCTGCTTTTACTACTTCTTAGCAGCCTTAGTACCAATAAGCTCTTTAACTTTAGCAGCTTTACCAGTTTTCCCTCTTAAATAGAAAAGACGTGCTCGCGATACTTTTCCGCGCTTAACAACCTCAATACTTACTACTTTGGGGCTATTAAGCAAGAAGCTTTTTTCCATCCCTTCGCCATAAGCGACTCTATGAAGAGAAACAGTTTCTCCTGCACCACCGCCTTTACGAGCCATTACCGTTCCTTGGAACACCTGAACTCGTTCTTTGCCTCCTTCCGAAATGTTTGTTGCTACACGAATTGTGTCACCAACACAGAAATCAACGAGGTCAGCTCTACACTGCTCGTCTTGCAATTCTTTGATTAAGTTCCCCATTGTATTTCACCTAAAAACATTCTTTTTTCTTTATTTTTGTACGCAAGAGATAACCCAAATATGGCCATCTAAGTCAAAAACCTGCCTTAGAAGAAGATTTCCTGCCCCGCTTTCACCGAGTCGCCCACCCAGCATTTCCCACCTTTTTAAAAAGCGAGCAACAGCCTCTTCTGTTTCCAACTCTAAAAATACTTTGGTCGCGCCCCTTCTTTCATTTGTCTGCTGCAGGTACAAACTGGTCTTTCCCAATACAGGCAAGCGATCGCCGTCTCCTAGTTCTTGCCCAAACACCCGAGAGTAAAACCTCCTAGCCTTTCGAAGATCCTGCACCTCTAGAATGATGGAAAAAGCCTGCAGAGCCCCTTCTTTTATCTCAGACTGTCCTTCGCGAACCTGCAAATCATTGCTATTCCCGTAAAAGTACTGCAAATACAGGTCTGGTCGACGCTCTTTCGTTCTCTCTAAACTGACCTGTCTTCTCCAGTCTGCAATTTTTTGATGGTCTCCGCAAAGAAGAACTTCAGGAACCTGTGCACCTTCAAAAACCCGCGGACGCGTGTAGTGAGGCCCTTTTAGCAATCCATCTTCGAGCGAATCACATTCCGCACTTTCCTGGTTTCCCAAAACTCCTGGGATGAAACGAGCGAGACCATCTAGGAGCACCAATGCTGCCGCACAGCCATTGGTAAGAACGTAATCGCCAATGCTGATCTCTTCATCTACTTCAGCAGCCAAAGCTCGCTCGTCAATCCCTTCATAATGCCCACACAACAAAATCAAATGGGAGCACTGAGAGAGTTCTCGACACTTCTTTGCGGAAAGAAGCTGTCCTTGCGGAGAGAGATATACAACTCTAGTCCCCTCTTTCTTTATGTTCCTGATAGCCTGCACAACGGGTTCGGCCATCAAAAGCATTCCCTCTCCTCCATAAGGAGCATCGTCTACTTGCTTCCACTTCCCTAACCCGAACTCTCGAATATCACGTGAGCGAACAGATAAAACGCCCTGTTTAATAGCTCGGCCCAAAATAGTTGCTTGCAGTGGACTAGCAAAATAGTCTGGGAACAAAGAAAGAATATCTATCTCCATTCCTCTTATCCCTATTATTTAGCAGCCGCTTCTGCCCTTCTTGCTGCAAGACGTTGACGGTAGGCTCGTCTCTTTTGTCTAACAACCGCTCTGCGAGCATTTTTTTTAGCCATTATCTCAGCATAAACACCCGGAGCCCCTTGTTTCACCAAAGCTCCAGCTTTCTCAGTAAGCTCGGCTCCTTGATTCAGCCAATAAAAAATCCGTTCGCTCTTCAGCTGATAATTTTGCTCACTATGAGGATCATACCATCCTAACATCTCAATATATTTACCATCTCTAGGAGATTCCACATCAGCTAGTACTAATCTATATACAACATGGTTCTTTCGCCCTTGTTGTCTTAAACGAATTTTTAACGCCACAGATTCCCTCCAGACATTTTTTTTCTCATCTGTTCCATTTTTTCTCGGGTCATCCCCTTCAAAAATTTCTTGGATTGCATCATTTGCTTGCGAAACTGATTCACATCACCTAAGGTTAGGCCACAGCCCGCAGCGATTCTTTTCATCCGGCTCATATTCAACTCAACCAACTCCTTTCTTTCTTCAGGAGTCATAGAAAGAATAATCGCCTCATTTCTTTTCATTTGTTTTTCGGATTCTTCTAAATCCTTATCACTGGGCTTTGCGCCTCCAAAGCTTGGCATCATATTCATGATTTTACGCAAAGGCCCCAAACGACGAAAAGCTCGCATCTGTTTATGAAAATCTTCATAAGTAAATGTTGCTTTCGTCAATTTTTCTTCTAACTCTTTATGCTCCTCTTCAGAGATGCACTCTCGCATCTTATCGACGAGACTTATAGTATCCCCCATTCCTAGGATACGCTCAGCCATCGACTGAGCATTAAAAAGACGTAGGTCCTTTATTTTTTCCCCACATCCTTCAAATTTAATCGGTTTATTGAGCAGAGACTTCACAGACAAAACAGCCCCAGCTCGAGCATCACCATCTGCCATGGATACAACGATACCCGTCAACCCTAAGCGCTCATCAAAAGCTTTAGCAGCGACTACAGCATCCTGCCCCATGGCAGCATTCATAACAAACAAAGTTTCGGAAGGATTTGTTACACGAGCGATAGCAGCCAACTCATCCATCAACGCCTCATCCACATGAAGCCGTCCAGCTGTATCGAC
>SAMEA3663047__coassemble_427_pt1 | contig 15472 bp, 5 predicted proteins | sample SAMEA3663047__metabat2_low_PE_033 | metagenome-assembled genome bin SAMEA3663047 (sample SAMEA3663047) | pig gut metagenome | biome: pig gut; feature: pig-associated habitat; material: faeces | place: France | collected 2012
GTTTCCGGTATGGTGAGATGGGGATGCTGAGAAACTCACTTGTGTTGATGCAGTAAGATTGGCATACTCTTGCTGGATGCGCCGTCCTATAGCCACTACATCTTCTGTAGAATGATTATTATGAATTAGTTCATCGTAGATTTGAAGGTTCACGCTCTGATGATCTGGAGCTGAGGCTACGTGGTGCGTTAGGTTTGATAAAGACTGGTTAGATTGTGTAGATGCTCGGGAAACTGTAGAAGAAGCTGGACTTGAAAAAGACATAACTGTACGAATAATAGAAGATTTTTCACGAGAAAGAAGGATAGCTCGAGCAAATCAAGGGTGTAGAAAGTAAGCTGCCAGTATCAACAATGAATGCAAAGTCTTGAATGAGTTGTTACATAGCCTCCTTCCGAAGAAAACGAGATCCGTACGTAACAGCAATAGCTCTTTAAAAGAGACTTCTCTTACTACTAGATAGCCCAGTAGCCGTTATTTCTCTTTTAGAAAAATTGCTGTGGCCAATTCATAAAAACTTTTCGATTGTCTAAATTTCTGCGGTAAGTGTCAAGTTTCTGCTACAAAACTTTTATCAAGGCGAGGTGTTGTATCAGAACAACACTCGTATTTCTCGAGGACTTTAACGTCTTTTCTTCGCATTCTCTCCTCCTGGAATGATAATGACACTCTTATCCGCACGCAATTTACGTTCTTCTTCAGTTGCCAAATCTAAAACAACATAGATTCGTTTCTTATCATAATCGCTCTCATCCACAGCTTTAACCGTTAAAACTACGTCTTCTTTGACATCACAAAGCATATATCCTGGAGATTGCTGCGGAATAACTTTTCCTTGTAACCCGTAAATGCTATAGAAGACTTGGAAGCCTCTATTTCTTTGGGGAGCAAAATATTCGTTTTGTGTCGTAATTAACGATACTTGAATACCTCCAGCAGGTAGCTGGATCAACGTGCCCCTTCGTAATAGCTGTTTCACCCAAAGCCCTACCCATGCACGATAATAAGCGAAAGCAAACTGTAAGAATTCTGGAGGAATTTTCCAGACCGGTTTATCTTTATCTAAAGACATACAGGCTTCCAGCAGGTAACTATCATAAGCTTTTGCTCTTTTCGATTCCCCTTGAGCTCGATCCTTAAGATTCCAAAGCATGAAGTCTGCGTAACTATAAAATTTGGTAGCAAGAGCGGGATTGTATAAAACTACTTGGTCATTCGTTGGAAATACAAGGCTGGATCGAGAGGAAACTCTTTCTGGTAAAGAACGACCTGCTACCATTCTCAAAAGGTCCATTTCAATATTCCGAATCTCAGGTCCAACAAACATAACCCCCGTCCCAGAAGATTCTAAAATCTTAGATTCACGAGAAGCCACATGCGCTCCAGAAATAAAAATATTCTGAAACTCTAACCATCTAGATTTAAAATTACGCAGTCTGAGTAAAAAGGCTTTTTCTGTAGGTCTGACTATAGAGACTCGGGTAATATATAAATCCCCACTTACAGGATCTATGTAGTAATAACTCTCCGCTGTTGTTGGGAGTGGCAACCGATACTCTTTCATCGCTTTATCTAAGAATCGAAGTTTCTCCTCTCGAACTTTATCTTCTTTTGGATCGATCGTGTAAGTCAAAACAATCGGATTTCTTGGTAGATGTGTAGGCTCTCGTAATTCATGCGTTTTTGGATCACGAGTCATACTAATAATGTGAGAAGAGTCCCCAATTTCTTGAATATAACGCGTTAAATCGTACTCTGTTTTTCCTAAGATGAATTTTAAGCAATTTTTATAAGAAGGATGAATAAGCCTGTGCGAATCTGTGACAAGTAAAGGTTTGGCCTCTTTTTGCAAAGTATGTTCTGAAATCTTCCCAAAGCTTTCTACAAAGAGATCTTTGAATACTAATCGAATAGCTCCAATCCCACTTCCTGGACGAATAAAGAAAAACTTCAAAGCAAGATCTCTTCCTCGAATATCTGCGAGGTTTTGCGCATACATCAGTTGACGATTCAAGCCATCTGTTGCAGCTGTGACATTATACACCTGGAATCCTTCTAATGTTAGAACCGCTGTACGCACACGAATCTCGTCATATTGAGACCAGATATGAGAATCGATTGGCGTGTTATTTTTTACTTCTAAAATTGCTGGTTCTAAATAGCTGCGAAATAGAATAGTCTCATTTGTCGCTAAACTTCCCTTAAAGGCAAAATACTTAATAGACCTTGCGGGAACGGTAATATCGAATTTCGATAAAAGATGGGGGAACATATACCAATGACGCTTCTCCATAGCTCCTTTGATATGTCCGGCATACATTTGACCATCCACTTTAAGAGGGATGCTTCCTCTATTTTCGACTCCTAAAACATGTTCTGTATTTCTTCTTAACTCTCGTAGCATCAATGTTACGGTATTATTCAAACTCAGCATACCGATGATTCTTTCTGGAATTAACATACTATTATGGAAGAGGGTATGCCAGATCGAAGAGTTAGTGTTTAATTTAGAATACCACTCTCCTAATGTAGGAGAATGATTAGGAATTAGATCAAATCGTGTACCTTTAGGTAAAAAGTGTGGATTCCAATTTACTTGTAAAGGAAGGTTATAGCGAGGAGAAGAGATCTCTAAATCTATAGAGGATCCGTTTAGGGTTTGATTGGTCATTCTGCCCCTTACAAGAGTCGGAACAAGTGAGCGCAAATCAACGGTTTGCGGGAAGCCCATATCTTCAGCTAACGTTAGTTCTATCGTAGAGAGATTTGCCTTCGGAGACTCTGAAAATATATAAGCATCCCCTACAGAACCATCTATGCGCGTGGAGTATCCTGTTTGAGGATGAAGATCTAATTCAGCAAAGGGGTTTGGACGATAAATTAAGGTTTTATTGCGACTATAAAAGTTTACCGTTCCCTCTTGCTGCAAAACCGTTACCTCAGGAGCTAGCCACCAACGCAATTTTTTCAGCCAATCAAAGATAATCTCTACATAAGAGGGTTCTTCTGGGAAACTCTTCAACCAAACGGGCTGATCTACCGTCTGCACCCCTAAGGTCACGGTAGTAGTGTTTGTCGTAAGAAGCTCTTTCTGATCGGCATCTTTTTTTAAAGCAAATAAGGTAATCCCATCTGCAAGTTTCACAACAAATTTATTGATCCAGCGTTCGAAAGAGGTACTATTATCAAAATTAGAAACAAATACTCCTATGGGGTTATCATCGCCTCCTCCTCTAGGAATAAGCGAGAGATTGGTGCCAAGAGATTGCCAATCATAGGAATGCGCCTCCATCAATAGACGGTGCTCAGTAGAATTCTCAGTAAGAATAATATCTAATCTTCCTTTAAGTGCCGGAATATGATACCAGTTCTTTCCTGCCCCAGAATAAATCTTTCCTCCTCCAGGGCTTATGTAGAAGTGAGAATCTTTACCGCCAACCAATACATCATATCCCCCTGCTGATCCCGTAATGACATTAAATCCCTTTTGGAGGATTTTTAAGGAATCGATCTTAGTTCCATTGGGACGCGTCAAAGGAACATTTTGCATAGCATGATTAGACAGATTAAAATGCACGCCTAAAGGCGGAGGAATTGCTCGAAAAGAGATCATATTTTGAGCTGAAGGGTCCCCAGTTATGTTATAGATCCCTCCACCTCCTATTTGCACGGTTAGACCGCCTTTGCCTCCGACAAGGTTAATCTTATAATCCTTATAAGCAAGAGTCTGATTAACCCTAGCGGGAGAGTCTTCATCTAAAAGACGTAACATGATCACATTTAAAGGCGAATTTCCCGCTATCACAGTGGAACTTTTGCCTTCTTCTACAAGAGGTGGCGTATAATAGCGAGACGTAGGATCCATTACAGCATCACGCCACACAATTTTGTTAGAAAGGTAAACGATCTCTGTGTAAACCTTGTACTTGATCCCATATCCCAAGAATACCGTTTCATAAATTCCCTTAGGAATTGCCGGAATCTCTCTAGGCCATCGACTATTCGCATGGCCTTTGGCCAATGCTCCATTAGGGCTAATACGATACCCGTATCCCAAACGATCTCGGACTCTTCGATCCGACCAGTCTCCTACGTGACCAATTAGCCTATCGTAATTGTAAGAAGAATCCCCTGTCAAAAGAGGGGGATTCTGTCGCAAATCTAGAATTAGATTCCCTAATACGCGGTTCCCTGATAAATCTAGCCTATGACTTTCGGGAGAAGCAAAAACAACATGTTGAGCAGCGCTATCTAAAAACCGTTTGTATTCTACCCAAGCCTTATGCCGCTCTTCCGTTCTGGCTACATTCCTGGCTATAGAAGAGGCTCCCATTCCAATGGCGGCTATTGGTCCAACAGCTAACATGGCTAAAGGAGCTAAAACAGAAGAAATCGTTAGTCCTAACGTAATCACATCGAAGGATATCTGGACTTTGGCTGCGACACGGTCACTATGCGACTCTGCATGTAAAAACTCTTCTACGCTAGAAACTAATCCCCAAATTCCGGCAACCGTCTCCAAAACAGGAAGTTCTAAAACGCGAGCTGCGGCCCCTAAGGCCTTACCCATCGTTCCCCCTACACGGCTTCCTACTTTTTGCAATTGTTGAGCCAGAAGCGTCTCTGTTCGAAAGCCATCTATTCCTGCTTGAGTAATAAACTTTTTCTGTAGAGCTTGAATGACCGAACCTACGGTCATCTCTGCCAATTCTTTTACGTCGAGGAAAAGGTTAAAAAGTGCTTCAGGAGAAGACCCTTTCCCAGCATCTACCAATCGAGCATATTGTATTAACGAAAGAACAGAGAGCCCTAACTCTAGGTCCATGACTCCTGTGTTAGCCAGCTCATTCAGGCTTCTTCCAAAGGATCGAAAAGATTCGCATAACAACTTCATGCGAACAGAAATGGTATGAGAAGCAACCGTTTTCGACCGCTTATCTTGCTTTTCTAAAGTAATAGAGACTTCTCCCGACTCTTCTATAGAGACTTTTTTGACGGTCACAGGATCAGAATCTTTTAATCCTGCAGCACGAATTTTCTCCCCTAATTCCGTGAAAAGTGTTTTAACAGTCCTTTTTAGGTGGCTCAGACGTTCCTTTGAAGCTTGGAGTAACGCGGCCATGTCATTAGGAGTTTCAACAATAGCCTCACGACTAACAACTTGAGTTCCTTCAACAAAAGGTAGGGTCTCTACTAACGTTCTTCCTAACAAAACTCCTTGCTCATCCAACACATGTCTAGATAAAAAGCTCGTCAACAAGTCTCCATTTATTTGAGCTTTATCAAGATCTCTTTCTTTAGTTTTGTCATCGATACGTTTACCATTTACGATCAGCCCCATTCCAAATAAAATTGCCCATGTCGTGCGGATCCCTGCAAAGGAAACGTCTCCTCGAAGAATCATTCTTTCTAATGTAGGCATCTGATGCTGCGTTACGAGTCCTGCATCTGTCGGCATGTTCCAAGCATTACGAGCTTCAGGACTATCTGGAACATAAACTTTCAGTTGTTTGGAAACTGGCTCTCCTTCCTTTATGCCATATTGCTTCCGCACATCTGCAGAAATTTGCACCATATATTCCACAAAATACAGAGCAGCTTCTAATGAAGGGAAATCTACGTGTCCAAAATTAGGATCTGTTACTCGAAATTTGCCGTCGAAAAAATGGAGAGCGACCACGTGGGAGGGAGTAGTCACAAGCACTCCAGAAGAAGCAGGTTTTTCGAACAGCTTAAGTAAGGTTGGAATATTCCACTCTAAAGTAGATAAAATACCTCCAACTTGTAAGTCGCTATTTCCTCTGTGCTGAAGCCATTCAACCAATGCTAGCCCGCGATCTAAAAATTTATTGTCGCCAACAGATAGCGGGAGCTTTTCTTTTTCTCGCTCTACAAATAAAGCTGACAGAGTAGATAGGTTTTCTTGTAATGTTCGATAAGCTACGCTATCTTCTGCCGCTAAGAATAGATATGCGAGCCCCATACAACGTCCTTCAGCTTCATATATAAATGACTGAGGATGGGTTTTCAAAGACTCAGCTCCCATCCGAAAAGCTAAATCTCCCCAAATTCCTGAATAACGTTCATAAAACTCTGACCAAGAAAAAACATCGTATTTAGCTCGATCAATGATCGTATGCACAGAAGGAACCTCTGGAGGGGTGGAAAAAATGTCCTTTCTTCCTCCTATGCCGGAAAAATCATAGGTACGAAGCCCTACAGGATCTGCCATGGAAGTCGCCAACGGAACCCCGAAATCGTGATCGCGTAGCATAAGAGGCCCTATCCCAGGCAATGGGGTCTTAAGAAGATGGGCAGGAGCCTGCCCTAAATAAGCAAGTTGCGATAATCCTGTGTGCACCTCTGTTAAAGAAAGCTGATATCTCATCTCCGAGAACCGTAACAACGTCTCGGCTCTTTCCTCGTTATACAGAGCGCCAGCGCCCTTTTTATCCAATACCTCCTTAACGGTTTCTTTGTTGTTTAACTCGCCATTCAAAATTTTTTGCTGCAACTCAAAGAGAGCCTCCATGTAGCGCGCCATAGCATAAGAGGAGGGATTAAAGAATCCCCCGCTTAAAGAAGTCATGACCTTATCAGACTCTAAACCTGATTCTATGGAAAAACGCATGCCTAGCGCAGATACAGAAGAGTCTATGGGAGGCGTCAAGAGATGTTCTGGAGCTTTGTCTTTAAGCTCCTTGCGCACAGATTCTGGGAGTTGCTCAAAAGCCTGTTTTGCCAGCTCTGAATTCGGATCTTCTAAAATCCAATCGTAAATCGCAGGAAGAGCATCCTGGAGCGTTAAAAAATCTTCTCCTAAACTTTTCTTGAGCAGGTCAACCAGCTGTTTAGAGGGAGCTGGGAAAAGCGCTTCTGAAGAAAAAATGCCAGAAGCTCCCTCATCAGCCACCATAAAACGTAAAATATTTGAAAAATCTGCAAAGGGATATCCCTTTTTAATCATATCTTGAAAGAGCTCATTTTTTGCTAAAAGCTGATCAGCGTCTTTCAAAACCACCCTTTGCGAGTCTCCGAACTGCTTAACAAGATCTTGCAGCTTCTTAACGGGTTCTTTGAGCCATTTCTCTTGTGCTTGATCATACAGAGATTCAAGCCATTGTTTGTGCTCCCGCTTCTCTTGATTAGAATTTTTGACATCCTTCTCTATTTCTTTCAGCAGATCGAGTATTTGCTGGCGACGTTTTGCTTCTGGAAGAGAGAACCATTGCGATACTCTACTTTCTAACTGGCGAAATACATACCCTGAGTAGATATCCCACTCTATCTTACCAAGTGCAGAAACAAGCTCGCTATTCTCTGCTATTTCCGTAGAGACTTCCAGGTAGTCTTGCTGCTCAACGGGTGAAAGCAAACTCAGCGAGTCCAGTGCTTTCAATTTTTCATATTTTGCTAGAAGGTCCGCATATCTTGAAAAATCTTTCTTTGAACCTTCTTCTTGCTGTTCTCCTTCTGAAGAAGGCTTTTCTTCTTGTTTTTGTTTATCCTTCTTTTTCTGCTCTTTTTTTTCTAAAGCCTTTCGCGCCTTCTCGGCTTCTTCGGGGTGTGTCAGATTATAAATAGCAACCCTTCTCTCTGAAATCGTCAAAAGCTCTTGAAATAACAGACTTAAATCTTGCCGAGAACTATGCCATAACACCACCGTAGTCGTAGAAGAGGTTTTTAAAAACAGCTTAATGGCTTTTGTGTAATCAGATTCCAGCTGTCTTTGAATTTGAGGAAAGAAATGCACATGGTTTGTAACTGGGAATGGTGTAGAGCGCAACAAATGCAGTAACTGCAATTGCAAAGAGAATAAAGAGGCTCTAGCCGCATCGTCATCATGAATAGATCCTAGAACCGCATGAATCTGCTGATCTAATTCCGCGAGTTTTAAAATATCAACAGTCTGTTCGGAAATGAACGCATTAAATCTTTCTAATAACCCGCCGGGAAGTTTTTTCTTGCTCTCTTCTTTCCATAAGGACGTGAAGGTTTCGACATTTACCTTTGTACGAGTAACTCCCTTTGGCTTAACCGTACTTAACTTAGATTCGTCGGAAAAAAGAAGCTCGGCAACACATCGTTTCTTAAGGCCACACCAGGTACTCTCATCGGCAGGAGTTACTTCATTACTTCCTACAGATAGAGGGTTCATCCAATCCAAAGTATATTTTTGGGGATCGCTAGGATCTTCCAATGGGACTTTTTTATAAGAACCTAAAAACGCCTCGTCTCCAAGTTTTTTACCTTGAGGATTTAGAAAATCCCGGCCTAAAGGGCCCCAACTTCTAAAAAGCTCTACAAGCGTGTGTGCTATGAGATCCGGTCCAGTGATTCCTAAAGTACTAACAGCTCCTGGTGTGATAGAATCTTGTCGGTAATCAAAAAAGAGACTCTTTGCCAAATAGTCAGAAACAAGATGTCCGCCAATGAGATCTTTATGGTTTCTGTGTGTTAGATCCTCTAAAGAACGGAAAAATTCTCCTGAAAGCACCTCTTGCCTGAGGGCTGCAAGCTCTTGATATGCATCCTGCTGCCCTTTAATCACAGCAGCAACCGCCTCACTTCCCTTATGAGAAACCATCACCCCATTCAAAGCCCGAATAAACCAGCCGTGTCCAGGGTAATAATGATAACGTCTTAGAATAGGTAAGGTATTTCTTACAATGTTCATGTCCATGGGTTGAAAAAAGCTTTTCTTTTTAGCTTTTCCATGTTCAGAAGCCCCTTCACCCCCTTCTTTTGCAAAAGATTCTAACTCTTTAAATAACTCCCCTAATTTTTGTTTATCCTCATCGGTTAAACGAGAAATATTAATATCTTTCTCAACATCTGCCATAGAGACCGATGTTGCCTTTCCAACGGCAAGCTTTAAAACAGCATCAGAAATGGCTCTCCTGGAGGTCATATCCTCAAACATACGGTTGCCACTACTATGCTTTTTAATAACTTCCAATACCTCTTTAGAATAGGCGGGCATCATATCTAAATCTGTATAAAGTCCGCCGATCTCTTCAAGCATGTACATACGGATCTGATCTGTTGCTGCGGCATAGTTCCATCGAAGCAACATCTCCGTCTCATAGTTGTAAATATTTTGAGTATGTTTCATGGACTCAAGATCTTTGATGTCCTTGATTTTTACTCGCTCACTTCCAAGCTCCGCGTTTAATTGCTTCACCATAGAAGCTATTTTTTCTTTGTTAGAGTCTTTCAGTGTTTTGTATTGCTCAACCTCCTCTTTCGAAAGCTTCAGCTCTTTTTCTAAATACTCTATGCGAGTCTCATCAGAAATATTGTCTAGGCCTTTCAACAAACAGTAGTTAAAAAAGCCGTCTTGAGCGATTACCATATTCTTAAGAAATAGAATATCGAATCTCTGACGAACCTCTGTACTGATGGTTTGATATTTCTCTAAAAGCTCTTGTAAATCTTGACGATAGAGCTTTTTGTCCTCTTTCGACTGTGCTGTTTTTAGCTTTTGCTCATACTTTTGCTTTAACTCGTCGTACTCTTTGATAAAGTTTTTTGTGGCTTCTTCCGTGGAACCTCGCAACTCTTGAATGGCAGCATCAAAAGCAGTTTTCTTTAAAATGCTCGAAAATTTAGCTGCTCCATACGCCTTCTCATCTACCCAAAAATAGAAGGTATGGTCTGGATAAGTGTCTACAAAGGTTCTAATATAGTCTTCTGTCCCGTCAGGAGGAGCGCCTGCAATCCATATCCCATGAATGAACTTCTCAACAGAGACTCGGTGTCCTTTAAACTCTACCTTGATGGTTTCAAGGACGCTTTTTATAGAATCATTCGGTTTGTTTTCTTCCGCTTTCTGTTCTTTGCCCTTCTTAGCTAAGCCCGTAGGAACGAGTTTCTTTTGGATTTCTTTTACTATTTTTGCTTGCTGGATTAAAAAGTCTTGTCCTTCACTAGAGTTCTTTTCAGTTAGAGTGTTGTATTTGGTAATAGCTCTTTTCAGCCTATTCAATAATCCTTGAACAGAAGCGCGTTGCTCTGGAAGGATTCCAAGCTTGCTTTCTATATTTTGATAGGTAAGGTCATATTTGCTAACGGGGCTTTCTTCCTTCTTAACTTCCTTTACGCTCTCTTTTTTTTCTTCAGAACGCTTCTTCCTAACAAGAAGAGGAGACGACAAAGTAACGTCTTTGTTGGATTTGGCAGCATGCACATAATTACGAACATCTACAGGATGCGTAACGATCAGCTTATTTCTTTTACGAGGAGAGCTTCTCTTAACGGAAGGCAAACCCTCCGGGATAGAAGAAGATGGTTCCTTCTCTTTAGAAACTGCAGTACGCGGGCTCTCAGGAGGGGGCGTTGACCTCTTCGTAGAATTTGTGGGAGACGGAGGAATCCGAGTAGAATTCACTCGAATCGGTTGCACGGTAGAAGGAAACAGATGCGCAATCACCTGGGCCAGATTATAAAGAAAAGCGGTTTTCCAGTTTCCGGAATGGTGCGATGGAGAGGTCGTAAACGGAATATGAGTTTCTTCCGTCATGTTATGAAACTGACGCTGCAAACGCGCCCCAATTCTAATCACATCTTCTGTCGTATGATTCGTGAAATTCCGGTCATTGTATACAGCAATCTGTTGGGGTAATTCCTCACGGCTACCGTTATTCGGAACTACCGCATGTTGAAACGATGGGGAGGGAACTCCTTTTGTCGCAGCAATCGGATGAGAATGGGGCATTACTTACCTTAAAAAATAGAACACCTGGCATAAAAGCTATCTATAAAAGCACAAAAACCATTTTTTAGGTTATCTCTACAAAGAAGATTTTATGGAGAGAGTGATCACGTGTATTCAGAAAAAAAGCTTTCTTTACTCTTTTAAAGGAGAAGAAGCCGAGAGACTGTACAAAACAAAAAAAAACACAGGTTTTTTAAATCAGGCACAAAAAAACCGACTCAAAAGAGTCGGTCTTGTCTCTTTTGCCAAAAAATATCCATTAATATTGAAATGGAGCTTTCTTATACTCATCATGAATAACGCGTACAGACCTACCATCAAACAAAAATGTTGTATCCAAATAATCTTGTGGAAACTGTTCTCCAAACGCGGTTACCGTTGCTTCCGAAGAGACCGCATCCCAGATCATAGAATAGTACCCCTTGATGGGCAGGACTGGCCGGGAACATCCTTCTTCTCTACGAACAATCCATGCATAAGCAACCTCTGGAAAACTTACGCAACTATCTTGGATTAAATAGGGGCGCACTTTAACGGGCACAAGATCATATACCCCCTCTCGTCTGCGACAAGATAGGAAATCTTCTTCGTTCAAACATAAAACTAACGCGGTGCAACAAGATCCTGGAGCATACGCTAAATTTAAAACTGCACGATTCAACGGGCCGTCTAACTCTGTCACTCGATTTAGACTTCCAATCGTTTCGATGCTGTAATTAAACACGCGTACATAATCACATATCCAAACCGGACTTGGATCTTTTACAAGAGAGGTAATGGTTTTTTTCAACGAGGCAGGATTCATTAAACTGCCATAAGCAAGAATAGGAACATGATCTCCTGTTCCTAATTTGGAACATAATTTTTTCCAGATCTCTTTAGACTCCTCATCTACACGAGCAATCACTTCTGGATCTCGGTTCGCTTTTGTTAATACCTGTTCAAAAGTATACGCAGCAAGAAAAGAACCGTCCGACAACTCTATAGAAGACGCATGCCCTATCAGGCTCAGACTAAGAAAAAAAGAAACTAGTTTTGTTCGCATTGCCTTCTCCTCTAGAAAAAAAGCTTCGGGGAACCTCGCAAAAAAATTACAGAGAGTTTACCAGAAAAACCCTGCCTTCTGAAGATTAAAAAAATTTTTGCCGCCATTAAAAACTTTTTCGAAAAAAGAGCTTAGATCTCTTCTATTCAGCAAGCAACATTTCGATAGCGTGACAGATTTTTCCAACTCCAGATCCAATTAGCACGGTACCAACGCCTAAGCAACAACTACTTACAACTAAACAAGACTGCGAGGGCGGAGCCCAAAGCAATAAAAGTAATGCGCCAACAACAAAAAGTAGAAGACCAATAACCATAAGCGCTATGGCTGTGACATTATGCTCTCTTTCAGGCTTTCCATCTGGTGTACAACGTGGAAAGACAGAGTCCGTCTTAGGAAAAAGACTTGCAGAAACAATCATATTCTTAGAAAAAAAAGAAATCCTAACGAAAAACCAAATACTTCTCAAGGCGTCTCTGAATTAGTAGCGAATACGACAATATTCTCCGCCCAAAAAATCGTCCATAGGGTCATAATCATAAAGGTCTCCCGTCGCTACCAACTCTTTCATGACCGCATGTAAACATAAACAAGCCAATCTGTTTCCTTCATTAGGAAGCAGCCCTAATTTAGCGCTTAACAACTGCGGAAGATTCCCCAGCAAAATCTGTCTAAGCAAGATTGGCGAACGACTAAGTAGAAACGTTCCTTCCGAACAGACCTGTTGTTTCTCTTGGTTATGTATTTGGTAAATACCTAGACAAATTTTCTCAAGCAGAGCAGAAGTCACTCTCCCGCTAAAGGCCATCCATTGTTTGTCTGAGAAGCTTGTTAATCGCTCTTGCGCATCCGAAGACAAGGTCCCCAGGAAAGGGCTCCCCGGTTGAACCGCCGACTTCAAAGTTTCAAAAATTTTAATAGAAAATCTCCAAGCTTCAGGAGTTATATACGGCGCACAATTACGTGATAGAGACACATTCTTTTTTTTACAAAACTCTTGGTGCCCGAGTACATGTTTAAAAAAGGCCAGCCCCTTATTGATTGAATTCTCTACCTCTTTCTTAGAGAATGGAATGTGCAGCTTCTCTGCTTCTGTAATTAAAAGGTTTTTATGCATAGGGAACATCACCGCCAATTCTTCAATGGGACAAGGGTGAGGATCCCAGGAAAAGGTTTCTAGATCGACAAGAGCAATTCGTCCTTCCCCTTCTTGAGTGAATAAAGGCAGATTATCATATCTTGGAAAAAGCCATCGATCTTGCACCTTTAGAGCTAAAGGAAAATTGTCTGTTGGAGCATCCGTTTCCGCAACAAGATCTCGGCAATGCACTTTTTTGAAAAGAAACAAAAGCTCTTTAATCGCCTCATCAAAAGCTTCCGGGTTTTCTTTGTACAAGCACATAGAATCGACATATATAGAAACCGGAAGTCTTTCCTCAAAGAGTACCTCTTTGAATACCCTGGCGCGAGGAACATACAACCGTTTTATATCCAGTTGGGCAAGAACTTTTCGCATAGAGAAAATATTATGCCATCGATCGCGAGCATCTGAAATCCCCACATGTTTTGCTATTAAAGAAGGGTATTGTTTCGAAGTATACACTAACGAACGCCCTTCCAGTACACGGGGATATTTTCCCCCGAGCAATAAATTCCAGCCCCAGTTTTTACACTTCAAATAGGTTCTTTGATTGAGTAGATGATTACGAACAAGAAAGCCTCTGCAAAATTTTTGTAGAGTTACAATACGTTGTTCTTGACCACGATACGTCTCCATTGCTTGTTTTTGCTCGCATTGATAACGAAGACGGTCGCGCAAGGAAGTTTGGTACGTCGAAGAAAATTTGTAAGCTAACAAGCCTAACACTGCGGCCAACAACATTAATGGCCCAGTTAGAAGGCAAACCACAATATTCACAATGCGTTGGCAACAAGAAACCTCGGCATGAGAAAACCCATAAGAAGCGTGGTTAGGGATTTTTTTTACATGATATAAAACATTCATCCCTCTTGCTATGCTGTGTAGAAAAAAATTCCCCGTCTTCTCTAAAAAATCTGGTCCAGCATCCCTGCAACAAGATTTATCAAATGACACAAACATTTAAGGCCTCAGATCAAAAATAAGGCGTCGATTTTTGCCTCAAAAACTAGATTTTGTTAAGAAGTTTTTATCCTTAAAATAATTAAAACAACCTCCCTTTTTCTATTGTATTTGTAACTTAAAGAGTTACATTCAAAACGCTTCTAATATTTGCAAAGAAAATAAAAAAAACGCTTAACAACAACAAGCTTCTTACCTACCCTCTCATCACTTTTTACAAACCGCAAAGAGAAAAAACCATGATCGTCACTTTTGATAAATACTTTGCCCCGAAACTCGGCCCAGATGCTTTCGAACGTTTAGGAAATATGCTTCTCTATCCAATCGTTCGAGGATTTGGGTCGCTTATGTCTGTAAAAACCATTGGAAAATCCAGCCTGCCCTTCTTTTCTGAAAAAACCATTTTGCTGTGCAAACGCATTATTTGTATTGTTTGCTGCATTTTGGCTGCTCCTATTGCCTGTCTGCTCGTTCTAGCAGGGCTCATCTCGTACACATGTTCCACAACCTATCAACATACATTCAAACTCTTTGAAAACCATTTTGCTATGCGTAAGCAAATTCAAGAAGATTTCCCAGAAAAACTCTCCCCTATAATCACCCTACAAAAACATTTACGTAGCTATGTAACAAGAAAACCCTTAATCCAAAAAGAACTGTTCCCAGAGTATAAAGCCATTTGCGACGCCATCTTAACCAATGATCTTTCTGATATTACTTGCTGTAGTAAAACTGGGGATCTTGTCTACACTTCCAAGCGATGTCCTTCTCTTTTATTCAAAAAAATAGGGGCATCTCGAGCCAGACAACACATTTTCGACAATATGGCACTCAATCATTGTTTAGCCAAAACAGGAGTGAACCGCCTGCAGATCTTACCTGCAAGCTGCTATAAAGACTTCCTAATAGAAGAAAAACCGTTTGGACACGGGGCCATCGACACTCTTATAGCTTATCGTTTAAATCCTTATTTATTCGATCAAGCTATAAAAAACCTCTGCAAACTATTGCATTTTTATCACTTCCCCGAGCTGTTTACAAAATCCAGCGAATTACCGAAAGCCTCCGCTTATTCCAAACTTCTGCTAGGGTTTGAAGACAGCAATCCTAATCTTACGCAAGATCCTTCTTCTCTCAATCCTATTATTTATCTCACAGGAATCCATCATATTTTAGAAGAACCTACTCCTTCTTTAGCAGAAAAGCTCTCCCATCTTTTCCCTTATCACAAATCTCTTATTCACAAAGAGGTCGCGGACCTAAAGGCCTTTACAACTCTGAAAATGCCTATTCCGAAACGCAAAATAGCCTCGTCTTCTCTCGAAAAAGCTACTCATTTTAGAGCTCTCTAAAGAACAGAATCGCACCCCATTAAAAAAATTCTTACCGTTTTGCAAACAATCGTTGTCAAGGTGTTCCCAACGAGAAGTAAGCACATTTTGTCAAAATCTTAGTGAAGAGATTTTCGTATTTTTTAGGATGCCTAGATTCTTACCTGGAGATAAGATTTTCTTTCTCTATGAGGCAGCCTCTCTGTCTGCCTCTTCATCTCAAATAAGAAACAGTTTTTACAAAAATTTAACTTTGTAAATTATTAAACAATAAATCA
>SAMEA3663047__coassemble_432_pt1 | contig 15436 bp, 9 predicted proteins | sample SAMEA3663047__metabat2_low_PE_033 | metagenome-assembled genome bin SAMEA3663047 (sample SAMEA3663047) | pig gut metagenome | biome: pig gut; feature: pig-associated habitat; material: faeces | place: France | collected 2012
CAGGAGATGCTGCGACCTCCTGTGTTGTTGTGGGAGTTGGCGTCTTATCCAAAATCCCAGAACAAAGCTTGATACAATAGTCACAAATATAAACCGATGGACCAGCAATAAGTTTTTCTACATCTTTCTCTGATCGCCCACAAAAAGAACAGACCGCAAGATTTTTTTTTGTCATAATAATTCTCTAAGACACAATGCTCTTATCTTTTGTCTCTTTAGCAGAGGAGACAACCTTATCGATTAGCCCATACGCAATAGCTTCCTCTGCTCCCATAAAAAAGTCTCGTTCAGAGTCTTCAATAATTTTTTCCACCGGCTGACCAGTACACTCAGCAAGAATATTGGAGAGATGTTTTTTAAGTGTCAAAATTTCGGCGGCTTGAAGCTGAATGTCCGCAGAAGTCCCAATGATCCCTCCGGAAGGTTGGTGGATCATCATGCGGCTATGAGGTAAAGCATAACGTTTCCCTTTTGTCCCTGCAGAAAGCAAGAGGGCTCCCATAGAAGCTGCTTGACCAATGCAGTATGTGTTCACATCGCAGCCTAGGAAACGAATGGTGTCGTAAATTGCTAACCCCGCTGTAATATACCCGCCAGGAGAGTTGATGAAAATTTGGATGTCTTTCGTGGGATCCTCGGACATTAGGAACAGAAGCTGGGCGATTACAGTGTTAGCCAACGGTTCGGTAATTTCTTGCCCAATCATGACAATTCGGTCCTTGAGCAGCCGAGAATAAATATCCATAGCTCGTTCGCCGCGACCCGTGTCTTCAACAACGTATGGTACCAACGTCATATGCGTGCTTCCTCTCAAATCATTTGGTTACAGGTGTGCGTACGTTATGTCTACCCTAGACCCAAGAAGGGGAGATCCCATCTAATTAAAAATACACCTACGCATCAAAATGATGAATTCTATGTTTAAGTGTCTCTTGGGTCAAGCGTTTTCCTGCGATCAAAATTAAGAGGGGGTGACCTCTAAATCTTTTTTCTCAGATGAAACAGCCTCGATTGCTTTACGGTAAGTCAACCGATCTCGAGCCACAAGAACCAACTCCTGGATCATTTGATTAGAAATGTCTTTAGGAGGGTGAGCTCCAAAACGCTCTCTCGAGCAGACATCCATCATATATTGAAGTTCTTCTCTAGAGATAGACAATCCTTTTTCTGAAAAGACCTTTTGTGTTAGGAACAAAAGCTTTACAGCCTTTCTTGCATCAGCTTTTGCTTCTTCTAATAAAGTTTGTTTTTGCTCTTCTAGCTCAGAATCCGAGCAATATTTGACTAAGCGAGCATTTAAAAGTTTTTCTCTAGAGAGAAGCTCTTCGCGTTCCTGTAATAGACTTTGTGGCAAGTCAAAATCTACGAGCTGAGCCAAAGCATCTTCAGCTGCTGAGAAACGTTTTTGGTATTGAGCTTCTTTAGCCTGGTTTTCTAGCTGTACACGAAGCTTGTTTTTCAAATCTTCCAAAGATTCTGCTTGCAATTGTCGAGCTTTGTCGTCATCCATCTCTGGAGATGAAATTTCAATGACAGCGTTGACTGTAAAAGTGAGGAGATCCCCATTCAAAAAAGATTGAATGTCTTCAGAACCAATTTCTTCTTCTACACGATGGCCTGTAGACACATTTAAAAATTTAGCTTTAAACGCGTCGGTCATGTCCTCTTCGCTAATTTTGAAATATTTGTTTTCAAAAATAGCGGTAGGAGTTGAGTTAAGATCTCCTTTTTTGGAAACATATAGTGACAGGGAGATAAAGTCTCCTTCTTGAGAGGGTCTTGTAACAGGCGTTTTTGTCGCAAAAAAGTAAGCAACGTTTTTCAAGCCGTTCTCTAAGTCCTCATCAGAGATTTCCTTTACTGGCTCTGGTTCTGGGAGAGCTAATTGTTCCCAGGGAAGAGAAGGGATAACCGGGAATGCTTCGTATACAAAGGAAACAGTCCCCCCGCTGACAGCACTGCACGAATCAACCGTGGAAGAGCGAACAGCCTTGGGAGATAAAGGTTTTCGATCACATAGTTGAGAAAGAGCTTCGAAAGAGGCTCTCAGTAACAACTGGCGAAGCTCATTCTCAACATGGGATGAATAGCGAGCCTCAATAATGTTATCAGGAGCTTTTCCTTTGCGAAACCCGGGTAACACGATATTCTTTTTCACAGTTTTGAGAGCTTCTTTATGACACTTCTGCGTGACTAAGGGATTAGCCTGAACTTTTGCAGACACAACGCAGCCAGCAGTTTCCTCTATATTTATAGAAAACAAATCATTAGAAAAATCTCGAGAAGACACAGAATACCCTTTTGGTAAGTTATCCGGTAAAGAGAAGCGGGTGATGAGGCTTGAACTCACGACCTTCACGTTGGCAACGTGACGCTCTACCACTGAGCTACACCCGCGAGAAGAAGAGCATTCTAGATAATCTGGGGAGTTTTTCGCAATCCTTTGATTTGAGGTTTCGCAAAAAAATTTTGGCTGGAAATTTTTTAGGAGGCTAATCGGGGAAAAAGGCCTTGTTGATAAAGGACTCTCTGGAGGCCGGAGGCGTCAAAATTTTCATTGATTTAGCGGATGTAAACAGGTACAAGTAACAGGTCTATCAACCCCCCTATGGTTTAGAGGAGAAATGCTTAATTTTCGTAAATTAAGAAGAGATTTTACAGCCAACATACTGCAGGATGGAAAAGAGTTGTTTACTCAAGGTGCTGTGGTTAGTGCGAAAATCTTGTCCATGAATAGCGAGACGGTGTGTATCAGTGCACAAATCCGAGGTTCATATGACAATGTTTACGAGTGTGAAATTGAAGTGGATCGAGCGGAATCTGATACCGTGGATTCGAATTGTGATTGCTCTTACAATTATGATTGTCAGCATATCGTAGCTTTGCTGTTTTATTTAGAGCAGTACTTTAATGAAATGGTGGTTACCTATTCTAAGGAAGCAGATCTTTCTTCTAATGAAGAGGTGTGTAAGGAGCTGCAAGAGACTTTTGTTGTGGCTGCCACGCGAGAAGAGGAGCGCCGGGATCGCGAACATCAAAAAGAAATACTTCGAGAATACAATCACGCAGCCACTGTATTAAGTGAAAATCCTTTCTTCTTGCCTTTGGAGTATTCTGAGAAGGATAGTGCGGAACTTGCGGTTCTATTTGTCCCTCAGAAAAACGAAGGGGACATTTTTTCTCCAAATCAGCCTATAGAGTTTCAGCTTGTTTTGAGGCTTCCAGGGCGTTCTAAGCCTTTTTATGTTTCTAATATCAAAACTTTTTTAGAAGGGGTTTTGTATCAAGAGCCAATCGTTTTTAGCGGGAGACGCTTCTTTTTTACGTTACAATCTTTCAGCGCGTCAGATAGAAAGTTAATTGATTTACTGATTCGTTATGCGCGTTATGCTACAGGAAGTTCTGAAGAAAAATTATTAAAATCCGCCTTTTTAACACCAGCATCTTTAGGGATGATTTTATCTAAAATGTTGGAACATCAAATGGCAGAAAGCAGTGGTTCTCAATTAGGAGAGAAAGAGAGTTTTCAAGGAATTTTTTGTGGGAATTTAGAAGAACCTCTGCTTTGGTCTATCTCTCCTGCTAAAATGAAATTTCACCTGGATTATTTTGACGCTCCGTACAAAGCGTTACTGATGAAGCCTTTAATTGTGGTGGATGAAGAAGAAATACAGCCAGAGCAAGCCGTTCTTTTAGAGTCGAGTTGTCCAGGAATCATTCATAAAAATGTATACCACCACTTTTTGCCCCAGATTAAGCGAGCGCATATACGGTCTTTTGTGGGATTGCGTGATGTAGCGATTCCGGAAGCGCTTTTTGGTTCTTTTTGTGAAAATGCTTTGCCTGTGTTCCGAAATTATGCGGAATTATCCAATGTCGAAGCGTTAAATGGTTTCAGTACGTTGCCTTATATAGAAGAACTACGAGGAGTTTGTGATATCAGCTACCTGGATGGGGAGCTCGAGGCCAAGCTCTTTTTCTTATATGATGGACAGCGGGTGCCTGCTACAGCATTTTCTTTACAATACCAAGAGGTGCGGGCTTTTGTTCGCCCAGATGGAATTTTAGCTCGAAACTTAGTAGAAGAGAGAAAAATTTTAGAAGAAGTCTTCTCTGGGTTTGTGTACGACGAGCGAGATGGGGCATTTCATGTAAAAAGTGAGAAAAAGATCGTTGAGTTCATGACGGAAACGATCCCAAACAATCAGCATCGCATTACGTTTAATTGCCCAGAAACCCTTTCAGACCAATTTATCTATGATGAAACGGTCTTTGATCTCTCTTTCAGGGCAGGAGAAGATATCAACTACTATGAGGCAGAGTTAAAAGTTCATGGGTTGTTGAAGGGAATCAGCTTAGATTTGCTATGGGATTGCGTTAGCGCGAAGAAACTCTTTTTAGAATTACCGAAAAAGGGTGGGCAATTGAAAAAAGCTCGTCGAGGTAAGTCTGTAGCGTCGAAGCTGCCGTGTATTCTTGTTTTGGATTTGGAGAAAATCGCTCCTGTAATTCAAATTTTTAATGAGATCGGGTTTCAGGTTTTAGATGATTTTGTAGAAAAATGTCCTTTATGGAGCTTATCTGGAATTTCCCCCGAGTCTTTCAAGAATCTCCCGGTTAACTTTTCTATGACAGAAGATTTGGCAGAGATACAGAAACAAATCCGCGGCGAAGTGGATTTTGCATTCCAAGAGGTCCCTGCTCAAATTCAGGCAACTTTACGTGGTTATCAGAAAGAAGGAGTGCATTGGTTAGAGCGTTTACGTAAAATGCATCTCAATGGAATTCTTGCAGATGACATGGGGTTAGGGAAAACCTTACAAACCATTATTGCTGTTACGCAAAGTCGCTTGGAGAAAAAGGGAGGGTGTTCTTTGATCATTTGCCCGACCTCTTTAGTATACAATTGGAAAGAAGAATTCCGAAAATTCAATCCAGAGTTTAAAACTCTTGTGGTTGATGGGATCCCCTCTCAGCGACGTAAACAGTTAGCTTCTCTAGGAGAGTATGATGTAGCTATTACCTCTTATAATTTGCTACAAAAAGATATCGATATTTACAGGGACTTTCTTTTTGATTACGTCGTGCTTGATGAAGCGCACCATATCAAGAATCGAACGACGCGTAATGCTAAATCGGTAAAAATGATTCGAGCTTGTCACCGCTTAATTCTTACCGGAACTCCGATAGAGAATTCATTAGAGGAGTTATGGAGTCTGTTTGATTTTCTAATGCCAGGACTTCTTAGCAGTTATGATCGTTTCGTTGGTAAATACATCCGTATTGGCAATTACATGGGGAATAAGGCGGACAATGTCGAAGCTTTAAGAAAAAAAGTGGCGCCGTTTATTCTTCGTAGAATGAAGGAAGATGTTTTAGAAGATCTACCTCCAGTTTCTGAAATTTTGTACCATTGTCATCTTACCGAATCTCAGAGGGAATTGTATCAGTCCTATGCTGCTTCCGCGCGGCAAGAGTTATCTCGTTTAGTGAAACAAGAAGGATTTGAAAGAATTCATATTCATGTGTTGGCTACGCTTACACGTTTAAAACAGATATGTTGTCATCCAGCGATTTTTGCGAAAGACACTCCGGAGCCAGGGGATTCTGCAAAATACGATATGCTGATGGATCTGTTGGGTTCGCTAGTAGATTCTGGTCATAAGACGGTTGTATTTAGCCAATACACCAAGATGTTGGGCATTATAAGACAAGATTTAGAAGCAAAACGTATACCTTTTGTGTATCTTGATGGTTCCACAAAGAACCGGTTGGAGATCGTTCAGCAGTTCAATGAAGATCCAAGTTTGCTGGTTTTCTTAGTTTCCTTGAAAGCGGGAGGTACGGGATTAAACTTAGTAGGAGCTGATACGGTAATCCATTACGACATGTGGTGGAATCCTGCTGTTGAGAATCAGGCCACAGATAGGGTTCATCGTATTGGCCAAAATCGTTCTGTTTCTTCCTATAAACTGGTTACCTTGAATACAATTGAAGAAAAAATTCTAAGCTTGCAGAACAGGAAAAAGGGTCTTGTAAAGAAAGTGATCAATTCTGATGATGAAGTCGTTTCTAAGTTAACTTGGGAAGAAGTGCTCGAACTTCTACAGATATAGTTTTATGAGCCCACATCGCAGCTTATACAAGATTAAAAATTTTTCTAATCGCCTGTATAACAAGGCTTTAGGCCGTTTCGATCGACTGTTTAATTTTTTTTCCGGGAATATCGGCATCGATTTAGGGACGGCAAATACTTTAGTCTATGTTCGCGGTCGTGGGATTGTTCTTAGTGAGCCTTCAGTTGTGGCTGTTGATGCACAGACTCATGCAGTATTGGCTGTAGGCCATAAAGCCAAAGCAATGTTGGGGAAAACCCCTCGAAAAATTGTTGCTGTTCGCCCTATGAAAGATGGGGTGATCGCAGATTTTGAAATTGCAGAAGGGATGTTGAAAGCTTTGATCAAACGGGTTACCCCAGCTCGTAGCATGTTCCGTCCCAAAATTCTTATAGCAGTACCTTCTGGTATTACTGGTGTTGAAAAACGAGCTGTTGAGGATTCTGCCTTACATGCTGGGGCTCAGGAAGTGATTCTGATTGAGGAGCCTATGGCTGCTGCTATTGGTGTGGATCTTCCGGTGCATGAGCCTGCTGCCAGTATGATTATTGATATCGGCGGAGGGACAACAGAAATCGCCATTATTTCTCTAGGAGGAATTGTCGAGTCCCGTTCTCTACGTATAGCGGGGGATGAGTTCGATGAGTGCATTATTAATTATATGCGGCGCACTTACAACTTAATGATAGGGCCGAGGACTGCGGAAGAAATTAAGATTACGATAGGCTCCGCATACCCATTAGGTGATCAAGAATTAGAAATGGAAGTGCGTGGGCGAGATCAGGTGGCTGGGCTCCCTATTACAAAAAGGATCAATTCTGTAGAAATTCGAGAGTGTTTAGCGGAACCCATACAGCAAATTATAGAGTGTGTACGATTAACTTTAGAAAAATGTCCGCCAGAACTTTCTGCAGATTTGGTAGAGCGAGGGATGGTTCTGGCTGGAGGTGGAGCTCTTATTAAAGGGTTGGATAAAGCATTAAGTAAGAATACCGGGCTTTCTGTTATCACGGCTCCGCATCCACTGTTAGCGGTTTGCTTAGGAACTGGAAAAGCTCTGGAACATCTAGATCAATTGAAGAAACGAAAAGAGAGTTTAGTATGACAGGCGATTGGATGTCTAAGATAACCCATTTAGGGTTAAAATCCTGGATAGAAGAGGTGATTGCCTTAGTATCTCCTGATGACGTTTGTTTATGCGACGGCTCAGAAAGCGAATATCAACAACTGTGTCAGCAAATGCAGGAGTCCGGGGTCATGACCCCTCTAAATCCTGAGTTACATCCAAATTGTTTTCTTGTTCGCTCTTCTCCCAAAGATGTGGCTCGCGTTGAGCAATTCACCTTTATTTGTACTAAGACTCAGGAAGAAGCAGGACCTACAAATAATTGGCGAGATCCGCAAGAGATGCGGGCAGAGCTGCATGAATTATTTCAGGGGTGTATGCGAGGGCGCACTCTTTATATCGTTCCATTTTGTATGGGGCCTTTGCATTCTCCTTTTTCTTTAATTGGAGTAGAGATAACCGATTCTCCTTATGTTGTTTGTTCCATGAAAATCATGACTCGGATGGGATCTGCTGTTTTGGAGATGCTCGGGTCATCCGGAACGTTTTATAAGTGTCTGCATAGCGTTGGAAAACCTTTGTCTCCGGGGGAAAAAGATGAGGCGTGGCCTTGCAATCCGGAGCACATGCGCATCGTCCATTTTCAAGATGATCATAGTGTCATGTCTTTTGGTAGTGGATATGGAGGCAATGCTTTGCTTGGCAAAAAATGTGTGGCTTTGCGTCTAGCTTCTTATTTAGGGCACAAGCAAGGTTGGTTAGCAGAGCATATGCTAATTATTGGTGTGACTAATCCTGAAGGACGAAAGAAATATTTTGCAGCAGCTTTCCCTAGTGCCTGTGGGAAAACCAATCTTGCTATGCTGATGCCCAAACTGCCAGGGTGGAAGGTAGAGTGTATTGGAGATGATATTGCATGGATCCGTCCAGGGGATGATGGAAGATTGTATGCAGTAAACCCTGAGTTTGGGTTTTTTGGCGTGGCTTTGGGAACTTCTGAGACCACTAATCCCAATGCATTGGCAACATGCAGAGCAGATTCATTATTTACGAATGTTGCTTTGACCGCAGATGGAGATGTGTGGTGGGAAGGTAAAACAACAACGCCTCCGCCAGGGATTATTGATTGGAAAGGAAGAGATTGGATTCCTGGAGGTGATCCAGCAGCGCATCCTAACGCGCGTTTTACAGCGCCGCTGGATCACTGTCCTTCTTTAGATCCTCAATGGAATAATCCTCAGGGGGTCCCTTTAGAGGCAATTATTTTTGGAGGAAGACGTACAGAAACGATTCCCTTGGTTTATGAAGCGTTAAGCTGGGAGCATGGAGTCATGATGGGGGCTGGGATGTCTTCCACAACAACTGCTGCAATTGTCGGAGAATTAGGGAAATTACGCCACGATCCTTTTGCCATGCTCCCTTTCTGTGGGTATAACATGGCAGCCTACTTTAAGCACTGGTTGTCTTTCGCAAACAAAGGGTTGCGGTTGCCTAAAATTTTTGGAGTGAACTGGTTCCGCAAAGATGCGGACGGCCGTTTTATTTGGCCAGGGTTTTCTGAAAATCTTCGGGTGTTGGAGTGGATCTTCCGTCGTACGGATGGAGAGGACTCTATCGCGCAGCGTACGCCTGTAGGCTATCTTCCTACGGAATCAGGGCTCAATACGACTGGGCTCAATTTATCTCAGGAAGCTTTGCAGGCTTTGCTTACGGTGGATACGTTAGGCTGGCGAGCGGAGGTTAATAACATTCGGGAGTATTGTACTATTTTTGGGGCGGACATGCCGCAGCAAATTATTAACGAATTATCCAGAATAGAAAGCGAATTGAAATAATTAAAAAAGAAGCGAGTTTGTTTCTTTGGGTTTAAAAACTATTGTTTTTTGTTTTTAAAAAACGAATTTTGTTTTTAAAATTAGAAAAACAATAGTTTTCTGGATAACCTCGTGTCATTACAACCCACGTCCATTTCTTTTTCTAAAAACATAACAGCGGCTTTAGTTGGAGAGCAGATTGATGCGGCTGCGGTGTATATGCCGCAGGCTGTTTTTTTCTTTCATCAGTTGGATGAAAAAAGTAAAGGACTAAAGCGGGCTTTAGGATTGCTAGAAGAGCTTGATCTAGAAAAATTTACTCCAGTTTTGGAGAGCGCTCCCGCTATTGTCGCTACGGAGAAATCAGGAAAAATTTCCGCAGATGGGATAGAAATCGCAGGATCTCTTACCGCAGAGCAAATTTTAGCAGATCCTGATCAGGCTGCAGCACAGGTTTTTGGGGAGGGGCTTGCAGATAGTTTTGATGACTGGCTAACGCTATCCGAAAATGGCGGGATACAAGATCCTCTTCCCATAGAACAAGAAATCGTTGCTAAGTATCAAACAGAACTCAACACGCTACGTAATAAACTTAAACAGACTGCGTTAACGGATGAGGAATATGCAAAGCTTTACGCGATGCCTCAAACCTTTGTGAAAGAGATAGAAAGCCTAAAGAATGATAACAATATTAGACTGGTTCCCAAAAGTAAGGTAACAAACTTCTGGCAGAACGTGATGCTTACCTATAACTCGGTAACATCGTTATCGGAACCCGTTTCCGATGCAATGAATACTGCTATGGCGGATTATTCTCTTTATATTGAGCGTGCTACGAAAGCAGCAAGTTTAATTCGAGAGATTACGAATACGATTAAAGATATCTTTAACCCTGTCTGGGATTTGCGTAACCAAAACAACTCGGTATTTAATCTAAAGGGAGCGGATTACAATGCTTTAAAAGGGAGTATGATCCAGAGCTTATTGAGCTTTGCGGGTCTTTTCCGCCAGTTAATGAGTCGTACATCCACTGAGGATGAAATTGGTGAGCTGTATCCTAAAAATACACAAAATCAAGATGTTATTCATACGGCTATCGATTCATATGTGAATTCTCTTGCGAATTTGAAAGCCAATAATAACGTGAACTTAAATGGTTTATTGAGCCTTGTTTATGCATATTTCTCTGGGACCAAGGGGTTCGCCCAGAAAGATGTATTTGATCGGGTATTGGTCACGCTTACCGATTATAGCACGTTCTTAGAAAAGGAAATACAATATTGGACTCCAAGAGAAACGAATAGTTTTAAGGTTTCGGATCAAGCATTAAAGACGTTTAAAGAGAAGCCTTCGGGGGATTATCAGGGAATTTATCTTTTTGATGCTAAAGGGTTAGAAACCAATCTGTTTAATCCTACCTACTTCTTTGACGTTGTCAGTCTCATGACTAAAAATCCTTCTCAAGCGATGTCTAGAGAAGAGTATAATACAGTCATCACAGCTTCTGAAAACAGTATTAAGAAAATCAATGAGGCGATCGCCGTCTGGGAAGCGGCAATTGCGGAGTGTAATACACAAAAAGCTAAGTTAGATCCGACAGGCCTAAAATATTTTGCCGCTATGGGTTTAGCAAAGCAGACTTTTATAGAAAGCTCCCCTATACAAATGGTGTATGCATCCTTGATGTTGGATAAGTATTTGCCAAATCAGCAGTATACACTGGAAACATTAGGGAGTCAGATGACCTTCTCTAATAAGGCGGCTCGCTACCTAAATGAAATTATTCAGCATGCGGTGAGTTTTCAAACCGCAGATGTTTATTATTCTTTAGGGATGTATCTCAGACAAATGAATCAGCAGGTTTTCCCTGAGGCAATCTCTCGAGCCTATGATACTGTGAAACAGGAAATCGAGCGAAGCCGGGCGGATTTATTTCACTGTCAAAAGGCTTTAGAGGAAATCAATAAACTCGCGACCTCTGTAAAAGCGGATACGGAATTAACCTCTTCACAACGGGCAGAGTTGTTGGAAACGTTGGCGAGTTATGCATTTGAGTTCAAGAATCTCCATCACAACCTTTCTAATATCTATGTCATGATTTCTAAGGTGCAAATTTCTGGAGTAAAGAAACCAGATGAGGTGGATGAAGCTTTTACTGCAAAGATTGGAACCAAGGAGTTTGATACTTGGATTCAACAGCTGACAACTTTTGAGAGTGCGGTTATTGAAGGGGGGCGCAATGGCGTCATGCCAGGAGGAGAGCAGCAGGTGCTGCAAAGTTTAGAAAGCAAGCAGCAGGATTACACTTCTTTCAACCAAAATCAGCAATTAGCATTACAAATGGAATCTGCGGCTATTCAGCAAGAGTGGACAATGGTCGCTGCAGCACTAGCTTTGATGAACCAAATCTTCGCAAAGTTGATCCGTAGATTTAAATAAAATCGTTTTAGGGGGCAAAAACGATTATGAGAAACCAACCGATTCAAGAAGGACAAAAATTTTTTGTTCCAACCATAGAAACTGCGGCTCCTCGGGAGCGTCGGGTATCTCCTGCAGAAGTTGCTGCAGATTATACCCAGATGCATGAGGCCGCAACGTATCTTCAAGTATTTCAAGATTTATTGAAAGAAGCCCATCAGTTTGGATTGAATGAAGAGTTTATAGAGGGTTTGCGTCAAGATTTCTTAAAAACAGGTTCCGAGATGTCTTTGATGCAAGCTATATGGACGGAAGAAAGCCAGAGAGAAGCTCGCAGAAAAGAGCGCAAAGAGCTTAAGCAGCAGCTAGAGGCTAAGGTATTCAGCCCGCAGGCGCTGACAACAGCTGAAGAGTTGCATCCTGTAGATGGAAGCGTGATTAATAAAATGCCGTTTCAATCGGCTTTTGCATATATTCTTCTCGATAAATACATTCCTGCTCAGGAAGAAGCCTTGTACGCATTAGCTAGAGAACTGAATTTTTCTGGGTATGCACAGACCTTATTTAGTCCTGTTTTAGAATTGGTAAAAAGCTTTAATAACGCACCCATTGTGTATAATCTAGGCTCTTATATTGGGCAAACAGAGGGGACTGCCAATTTTAAATACGGATACCAGATGGTCTTAGACCGTTATGAAACGGAGAAGAGCCACTTAAGAAAAGATATCAACAATGCCGAGAACGCCAAGCAACAACTTACACAAATTATTAAGAACGTAGATGCAAATAACTCTTTAACGCCAGCGCAAAAAAGTAAGTTAAAAGATATGGCAAATGGGTACATTCAGACATTAGATGTCTGTATTACACAGATGCAAGAGTTATCCACAGGATTAAGGGGATTGGCTTTTATTCCCGGGAGGGATGAGTATAGCCCTGCTTATGAGATTATGGGCTCTTCTTTTTCTATAGTTACGTTACAGAATTTAGAAGGGAAGGTTGTGGATGGAGAGATTAATGTTTCTTCAGGAGAAACGAAAGGGGGCTTGTTAAATTTCTTTACATACTTTCTCGCCGACGTCCAAAACTTTGGAGATTTAGCTCAAACGAATCAGTTAATGCTAGAGTTGCAAATGCGCGCTATGCATCAACAATGGAGCTTAGTTACAGCTTCTCTGAAGTTGTTGCATAACGTTTATCGAACGTTAGCTTCTAGTTAAAGAAATATAGTTCGGGGTTAGAATTGGAATCCTCCAGAGACGTTGATAGCGCGCTGGCTTCCCCATCTTCCTTCTACATTATAGAAGAAATTATCGGCGATATAGTTCGTAGCCCCGATGCAGATATTTCCGCGATGAGAACTCGTAATTTTACGAACTTTGAATTTGAGGTTCGTGAACCTATCCTCGAGCTTTTTGAAACTATTGTCTGGCGCTTCACGAGAAACGTTCCCTACAGAGAATGCGATGTAGGGGAGGACGTAATCGTTTACGTAAGTGGTGAGCCCCACGCAAACGCTCCATTCTTTGAGGCTAAGCTTCCCTTCCGAGTCTGCAATAAACACTTCGGGATTTGCTTGGCTGTTCGCAATGATGTAGTCAATAGGACATGAGGCGTGGCGATAATCAGCTCCTACTCCAACAAAGGAAACCCCATCCTTCCAGAGCACTTTCTTCAGACTTACGTCCCAGACAAAACCATAATTAGACTGTACCTCAATAAGCCCATCCGTAACTTCTGACTCAGAATTGAGTGGATCAGAAGTAAAATCGCGATAGGCGTTCATGGGAAGCCGATAATACTGTTTGAGCCCGCCAATTTTTACTTCGCAGCTCATATCAAAAAGAGGGATTGCGCTGAATGTACGATCGGGAATAGAAAATGCTGCAGCCACACAGTTGGAGCTCAGAGAGCAGTCAACAAGATCGAAATCTCGATTTTTAGTGGTTGAAGTGATGGTTGGAAGAGGCCCTATTCCGGCTGTGTTTACCGAGGTAACCACAGGAACGTCTTTTACCTGAGCCTCTTCGGAGAAGATATAGTCCCCACAGAAGCAAAGTTTTAAATTCCCCGAGAGGGCGGACAATACATCGTAGGAATTGCATAAATCGAAAGTGCAGGCACTTTTCTGTTCAATATTGATCCCCGGGATGACTGGAAACGCAGGGTTTCCTGCTGGCATAGCGTCTAATGAGGTGGATGCGATCCCTAAAAAAGATAGTAAAGTCAAACGGAGGTGGTTCACTAGCTTGCTACTCATTTAGTCAAGGGCCTTTCTTTGTAGTCTGGGACTGAACCCGTATCTTTAGCAAATGCTAAAAAATTGTACAAAGGAAAAACATTGTCCCATGAGTAGCGCCAAAGCTCTTCGAGATCTTTTTTCTAAGAAGTCCCTACAAATATTCTTCTTTTGTATTTCTCTGAAGAAGCTGAGCAATGCCTTCTTGAATGTCTAGGTTTTCGTAAAGTACACGATAGACGCTGCTAGTGATGGGCATGTCTATTCTGTGGTGCTTCGCAATTTGATGAGCAGAGAGAGCGGTATATACCCCTTCCACTACCATTCCAATTTTTGTTTTTGCTTCTTCTAGGGATAAGCCTTCGGCAAGCAACTTTCCAAATAGGGTATTTCTGCTGAAGGAAGAGAAGCAAGTGGTACAGAGGTCCCCTAGACCAGCAAGCCCGTTCAGGGTCTCTGGACGACACCCCATAATTGTTGCGAATTTTCGGATTTCATGAAGGCCTCGGGTGACGAGTCCGGATTTTGCATTATCTCCGAAGCGGAACCCATCAGAAATTCCACAAGCAATAGCAATGACATTTTTTAATGCTCCGCCTAAAGCAACCCCTTTGAGGTCACTGTTAGGATATACGCGAAATGTAGGAGTGAGGAAAGCTTGATGGATTTGTTTTAAGGTGGAAGGATCATATGCACTGATTACAACGGAGCACGGGCAACCGCGAAGAACTTCACTGGCGATAGATGGGCCGCTGAGATACCCTAGATATTGCGCGGAAGCTTTTCCAAAAATTTCTAATGCGATCTCGCTTAAAAGTAACCCCGTATTTTGCTCGATCCCTTTCGATGTGATGACCAAAGGAACCTGAAGATCTGTTATAGACTTTAACTGAGAGAGAACGGGGCGTATTCCTGCGGAGGTGACTCCTTCCACAATCATGGTCGCTCCATCTAAAGCTTCTTCCATATTAGAGGTGAAAGAAAGCGTTGATGGGATCGTAACGTGAGGAGCCGCAGGGTGCCGGCGTTGAACAGATAGTTGTTCAATTAAAGAAGGATTTCTTGCCCATCCCACTACGCGATGGCCATTGTTAGCAAGAAGATTGGCTAAGGAAAATCCCCACATGCCCATTCCAAGGTAGGCGATAGTCTCTTTCATGAAGCCTCAATAATTGGTTCCTGGAAAAAAATTTTATTTTCCCACTCTAAGGAAGTATGTGAGGATGGGTAATAAAAGTCCGCTTCTAATTCAAATATCGTATTTGGAGAGAGTTTTTTTTCCGTAACAGCGGTGAATAAGGCATGTTCTCTTTTGCGCATAGCTTCACGAACCGTTGCAGGACTATGGTTCCCCTCATGATTTTTAAGAGGAGCAAAGCATTCGTGACGAGGATATACGATGGCCTGACTTCGTCTGCTGTAGCGGAATAAATCAAAAATAAATTCTTCAAACTTCCAGGCATTTTTTTCGGTTGGAGAGGAGAGCAATTGTTTAGCTTGTTTATTTGCTTTGTGGATAGGCAGCGTTTCTTTTGCTGTCAGGGCTAGAAAGTCCATAGATAAACAGTATAAACCAATGTTTGCGAGCGAATAAGCGAGCTCTCCTGAAGAAGTTGTAGCAAAACGTTCGTTATCCGGGAGAGCGGAATATTCAATGACTGAGATATTTTGTTCTGCGGATTCTACGAGGACTCCAACGTCTTCCTGTGCATTTTGGCGTAAAGTCGTTTTGATGGTGACATCATTGTGTTCTGCAGCATGAAATCCACATAATTCTCTATCA
>SAMEA3663047__coassemble_476_pt1 | contig 14695 bp, 9 predicted proteins | sample SAMEA3663047__metabat2_low_PE_033 | metagenome-assembled genome bin SAMEA3663047 (sample SAMEA3663047) | pig gut metagenome | biome: pig gut; feature: pig-associated habitat; material: faeces | place: France | collected 2012
CATCCACGGTAATAACCTCAAGAACATCCTTTCTATTCCATAAGGATAACCCAATGTGTTTTCCTAAATATTTACGAATAGACTCTACTAATTCCTGAGAATTTTGTGCTTGAGCACCAAACACATCAATAGCTTCGATAATTTTAGGAAATAAATGTAAGGAGACCTGCTCTTTAACAAGAGCCCTCAATAGAAAGACCAAGGAATTTTCCGAGAGTTTCTGCGGGATAATCTCTTCTATCGATAAAGAAACGCCTCCTCGAATTTCTTCAACAAGACGAGCAACGAAACTTTCTCCTATCATTTCGGGAGCCAGCCTTCTCATAGCCTCTACTAAGGCAGAGTAAGAAAGCTCTTTCAAAGCAACCTCCTGCCCAGAAAACACCAATTTGGGAGAAACTCCGTTTACATAATGGACCGCGCTCAATTTTGGGAAGACTACCCCTAATTCCTGATAAATACGCTTACAAGCATCTTTATATAAATTTTCTGGGTCTGCGCATTCTTTGCTAGGCAGCAGGAATTCTATCCGCTCTTTACGAAACAACAAAGCTTCTTCCGAAGAAGAGTTCTTATACCCCAACAGTAACAAAGCAGAGAATCCTAAAACAAGAGCTTTGGGAGCCCCAGGAATACAAGCTATTCCACACAGAATCAATGCGATAAATAAAAAACTTGGTCTACATTGCTCATAATAGTCTACTAGATATTGCGCTAAACTTTCTTTTTCTCCGACTTTTGCTATAAGAGTGGCTGCTGAACAAGATGTTAGCAAAGCAGGAACTTGACTGACTAAAGCATCCCCCAATACGGTTAACCATAAATCGTAAACACAGATATCTCGTCCAAAAGATAACGCTGCCAGACTATTTACTCCCAACAATACCCATCCCATGATCGCATCACCTTTGACGAAGCGAAAAACCCCCTCCATAGCTGAAAAATAATCACTCTCTTCAAAAAGAGAATGTTTTTTGGCAGAAGCTCTACCCGGACCAACTCTTCCTGCAGCAACATCAGCATCCAAAGACATCTGCTTACCGGGAAGAGATTCTAAAGAAAAACGCGCCCGCACTTCCGCAATACGCTCCGCTCCTTTGGTTACGACAAGAAAATTCACAAGAAACAACAGTAAACATGCCGTAAGCGCAACAGGAATGCTCCCCAAAGAAAAGAAGTTTCCTAAAGCAAAAATTAAAGGAGAAGCCCATCCTGAAGCTAAAATCCACCGTGTGGAAGCTAAATTGAGACCAAGCCGCAGTAGACAAAGGTACAGTAAAAGCGAGGGAAAAATTCTAGCGGAAGCAGAAGAACGCAGAGAGAACACCCAAAAAATTATCGATAAGGAGCAGGCTAAATTAGCGCACACCCCAAAATCAATCAGCCATCTGGGAAAAGGGAACACCAAAGTGAATACTATACAGATAGGAATGACTACAACTTTCCATGAACTTCCTTTAAAGTGATTCACTATGTCCCCCCTGATGCTACACCGAACGAATACCCAGCAAAAACATATATCTTCAAGAAGAAGTTCGAAGAATATTTTGCATTTTCTACAACCTCTTCTTGTCGAATATATAGTGTATATGCTAACCTTCTGAGCTCTTGCCTTTTTGATCGGAGTATAGCGCAGCCTGGTTAGCGCGGTTGCTTTGGGAGCAATAGGTCGGGGGTTCGAATCCCTCTACTCCGATTCCTAATAAACACAACGTTATTTTTCCTCTGGAGACCTTATGGCCAAGCTCATCATTTCAGCGGACGGCGAAAATCAAGAGTTTGATTTAGAAGATGGTGCACCTATAGCAGAAGCTTGTGAGAATGCTGGAGTCCCCTTGGCTTGTACAGAAGGAGTTTGTGGAACCTGTGTTGTTGAAGTCCTCGAAGGAGCAGATAATTTAAGTGAATTTTCTGAGGCAGAACAGGATTTTTTAGGAGAACCTGAATCGTCCAATGAACGTTTGGCTTGTCAGTGTTGTATTAAAAGCGGCTGTGTCAAACTTACCTTCTAATCCTAAACTTTCGAATTCTTGCGCAAAACGGTCTGTTTTCTTAAACTTTTAAACAAAATTTTTAAGTTTAAGGGTTTATGTTTGCGCCATTATCTGCAATACAGAATGCTGTACGTCATTCTTGCCAATCTCCCACTTTGACTCATAAACAGGCTCTCGTTACTTCACTTGCAACAGGGATCATTTTAGGACTTGCGGGTTGCATAGTGGGAATCCTTGCCTCTACTACCTCGCTGATCGCGATTTCTGCTCTCTTTTTAGGAAGCAGTCTTCTCGTTGCGGGATTCCTTATTTACCAACATTTTTGCCCTCTAAAAAGAGTAGTAAGGGAACTTCCCTCTGAAGCTATTCCTGAACTCCCCGAGCTCGAAATGCCAGAATCCATCACCCCTCCTCCCTCTTGGACCCCTTCTAAACCAGAATTAAAAAAAACCATAAAAGAGATAGTTTTCGGCTGGAATCGCATAGGATCTCCGAAAATAATGCCTTATTTTCTTTCTTCAGAGAAAATTACCTTATCATTTAGAAACTCTTTGGCACGCTTTTCTGCTTGGAATATCCCGAACACAAAGACACTATTCATTTCTACCTCAGGACACTTTGCTTCCCTAAGACTTAAATCCAATTTGCCTGCGGCACTTGTCAATTTGGCACAATCCATATCCTGCTCTAAAGGCACTGGTGGAGGTGGAACGAATTATTTACTTTCTTCTGTGCTTACTGACTCGTGTTGGGAAGAGTCTAAACCCCGTTCAGGCCTCTTAGCCCCAGGAGAATGCTCTTCCGCCCAATGGGAAGACCGAGACTCCTTTGTCCCTACTTGGGACCCTGAAACGAAAACTTATAATAAACCTACTCGATTTATCCAAGTACAGGCCCCTAAAGCCTCTATGTATGGGAATAATTCCGGGGATTGCTATAGAATTTGTTTGAAAGCCTATTCAGCTTGTTTTGAAGAAGCCATAAAGCACGATTGTCCAATTATTCAAGTTCCTCTTTTGTCTGGCTTCTCGGACTTTATTCCAAAGGATCCGATCAAACAAAGGTCTTGGCTAATTTCAGCAAAACTCGCTTTGCTTCATGCGGTGGATAAGATTGCAAACAAATATCACCACAAAGATTTAATTATTGTTTTAACCAACATCCCTCAACCGGTTTATTTCTGAGGAAAGCTTAGGGAGGTTTTTCTTCGTAATAAACCTTCCTTTAAATCTGGCCAAATCTTACACTTTTTATGCCTCTAAAATTTTCTAGGATGAGCTGCAATTGGCTTACACAGCCTAACAAAAATTCAAAAAATGATTCGTAGGAGACTTTGTCATGGCAACGCCCTGTTTACAAAAGCCTTTTCGACGTAAGACACTCTCTGTAAAAATCGGAGATCTTTTTGTTGGTAGTGAACACTCTATCAAAATACAGTCTATGACAACAACAGCCACTACTGACGTAGAGGGCACGGTTAAGCAGATCTGCGCTCTACAGGAATGTGGATGCGAAATTGCCCGAGTCACTGTTCAAGGTCTAAAAGAAGTGAGCGCGTGTGAGAAAATAAAAGATCGTTTAATCCAACAAAACGTCTCTATTCCTCTTGTAGCTGATATTCACTTCTTTCCCCAAGCGGCTATGCATGTCGCAGATTTTGTAGAAAAAGTTCGTATCAATCCAGGAAATTATGTCGACAAACGGAATATGTTTACTGGAAAAATCTACTCCGACGAACAATACGCGCATAGCTTAGAACGTTTGTTTGAAAAGTTTTCTCCTCTTGTTGAGAAATGCAAACGCTTAGGCCGAGCAATGCGCATAGGAGTCAATCATGGCTCTTTATCCGAGCGCGTTATGCAACGCTATGGCGATACAATTGAAGGGATGGTCTACTCTGCTTTAGAGTACGTCGAAGTCTGCGTTAATATGGATTACCATGATGTTGTGTTTTCTATGAAATCGAGCAACCCTAAGGTCATGGTAGCCGCGTATCGAGCTTTAGCTCACGAGTTAGACCAAAGAGGTTGGTTCTACCCCTTACACTTAGGTGTTACAGAGGCGGGATCTGGCATCGATGGAGTTGTGAAGTCTGCTGTAGGAATAGGAACCTTACTTTCTGAAGGACTAGGAGATACGATTCGTTGTTCGTTGACAGGATGCCCAACTATTGAAATTCCGGTGTGCGTAGATCTCCTCAAGCAAACCACAGGATATTCTGAACTCTCAGAAAAAAAAGACAATCCTTTTGAAATCTATCGTTCGGAACAGCTTGCTACTCAAGAACTCTCAAAAAATCTCCCTTGGGGGAATGTTTATGGACTTCTAGTCAAGTTAACCGAAACTCAGCTATTAACTACAGAACCTGCAGAACTCCTCCAAAACTTAGGAGTAGACATAACCACCGGGAAAAAAGACCCAACCGCACCGGAAGGGGTGGTCATCCCTCAAAATATGCGTTCTTCAGCTATTGTTGCTGAACTTGAAAAACATCTTCTTGTTTTTGATCAAGAGGCGGCTCCTATTCTTAATGAAACGAATGAAGAGGCTTGGCTTTCTGAAAAGACGCTTGCTGCCCCATTTGCTTATTTTGAAGTAGAAGATATTTATGAGGCGCGTCGCTTTTTTGCTTTACGAAAGGAACACTCACACTCACAGCCCATTTGTTTGAGCTTTTCTTTAGATCCCAATCTTCCAGAAAATGAAGCGGTGATTGATTTATCAATTCGTTTAGGCGCCTTACTTTTGGATGGGTTAGGATCCTGCGTATTACTGAATCTTCCGGATTTACAACTTTCTAGAACTCTAGGATTTTTGATTTTGCAAAGTGCAAATATTCGATCTGTTACTGTGGAGTATATTTCTTGTCCCGGATGTGGCCGAACACTCTTTGACCTACCAGAAGTTACTCAACGCATTCGAGAACGAACGAAACATCTTCCCGGAGGATTAAAGATTGCTGTCATGGGATGTATCGTCAATGGCCCTGGAGAGATGGCTGATGCTGATTTTGGCTATGTAGGATCTAAACCTGGAATGATTGATTTGTATGTTAAGCATAAATGTGTCAAATCTTGTATTCCAATGGAAAATGCTGAAGAAGAATTAATCCAACTGCTAAAAGAGCATGGTGTATGGAAAGAGCCTGAATAGGATACCGATGACAACCGCTTCCAAAGCATTACGAAAGTTGACTTTCCCAGAGCTGGAGCAATTCCCTATCAGTCATGGGATTTTCCCTAAACAAAGTGATGAGGAGGAAGCGAATCAAGCCTCTGATGCGCAGATCGCCGCTTGCCTGGGAGGCAAGGGGTTTTGTAATGCGCATCAGGTACATAGCACAAGCCTCCGCCATGTCACGCATAAGACGCCGAAACGCTGTCCCGCTGACGGGCTGTTTACAACCACTCCATTGCTTTCTTTACACATTTATCACGCAGACTGTCAGGCTGCGATTTTCTACGATCCTCAAAATCATGTGATCGCCAATGTACACGCAGGATGGAGAGGCCTCGTCGGCAATATCTATGCAGTTACAGTTCGTCGTCTGAAAAAAACTTTTGGCAGTAAGCCTCAGGATCTCGTAGTAGCTATATCACCCTCCTTGGGCCCTGATATGGCGATCTATCCAGACTACCAAAAACTCTTCCCCTCTAGCTTTTTCCCTTTAATGCCGAAAGAAAATCACTTAGATTTTCGCGCTGTTGCAAGAAACCAGCTGCTCTCAGAGGGATTATCTAAAAAAAATATCTTCATTTCCGAACGCTGCACCTGTTCTGAGGCAGATACCTTTTTCTCTTATAGAAGCTGGAAATGTAGCCATCAAAACAATCCTGCCGCGATTCGTCCGCGAAGAAATAATGTGACAGCAGTGCTGCTTCTTCCTAGATAATCTTGATCCTTAAACCAGCTTTTTAGAGAGCAAATAAAAGATTTGGTTGTTCCAGAAGCTCTTTTACATGAACAAGAAAGCCTACGGCTTCTTTTCCATCTATAATCCGATGATCATAACTCATAGCCACATACATCATATCGGCTATAACGATCGCGTCCTCTTTAACCACAGGACGTTTTTCTATCTTATGCATTCCAAGAATCCCCACCTGAGGAGGATTAATAATTGGTGTCGATAGAAGAGATCCGTAGACCCCTCCGTTGGTAATGGTAAAGCTCCCTCCTTCTAACTCATGAATCGCAAGTTTCCCCTCTCGAGCCCGAGACGCTAAATCTGCAAGCTGTAATTCAATTTCTCCACAGGACAACTGGTCACAATGACGCAGCACAGGAACCACTAATCCCCTATCCGTTCCTACAGCAATAGAAATATCGTAATAATGTCTGTAAACAATTTCATTTCCCTCAATATAGGCATTCACTCGGGGATATTTTTTTAAAGATTCTACTACGGCCTTAATGAAGAAAGACATAAATCCGAGCTTCACTCCGTATTTGGCAACGAACGCCTCTTGCTGCTCTTTACGCAAAGCAATGACAGGTCCCATGTATACTTCATTAAACGTAGTTAACATGGCAGATTCGTGCAAAGATTGAACTAATCTACGAGAAATCGTCTTCCGAATAGCACTCATGGTCTCTCGAGTTTCTCTATTATCAGAAAAGGACCGTTGGGCATCTTTCAAAGGAACAAAAGTTTTCCCTTCCGCAGGAGGATCCTGCCGTACCGATGAAGGAAAAGAGATGATTTGCGCATCGCTCTCTTGTTCTACCAAGCTAAATGGCATCTGCTCATGAATAGATAAGGTGTCTTGACTCTCCGCTTCAAAAATAGTACCAACAACACTGCCAACTGCTACCGTATCGCCTACAGAAATATTCCACTCTACTCTTCCTGAACAGGGAGCGTAGATCAACTGATTCACCTTATCGCTTTCTATCTCTAAAATCCCTTGATTCTCTTGCACGAAATCTCCGGATGCCACCAAAAGTGAAGCTATTGAGACCTCACTAATAGATTCTGCAATATTTGGAATACGAACCTCTGTACTCATGCTCTACTCTCTACCTATAGAAAACAAAGTTTCCATTAATGTGGATAATTCCTTCTGACTCAAACTTGCCGATCCCGTTGCTGTAGAACTGCTCCTAGGACGACAAACACATTGCAATTTACTGGGGAAAATTTCATCGGTGGCTAAAGAAAAATAACTAAAAATCCCCATATTTTGGGGCTCTTCTTGCAACCACACATAATGTTTAACTTGCGGATACTTACCGATTAGAGCTAATAAATCTTCCAAATACAACGGATACAGACTTTCTACCCGAATACATGCAAACGTATGCTCACACTCTTTGGGTAACGAGGCTCGGTAGTCGTAATAAATTTTACCGCTGCAGAACACTAGAACACTTGCAAGATAATTCGGACTAGGTTCCTCAAGAAAAGGTTTAAATCCTCCTTTAACGCCGAATTCTTCAATGGAGCTTACACACTGAGGATGTCTCAGCAACATTTTAGGAGAAAACACAATAAGCGGAAGAGATAGGTCTCGTTTTGTATGCTCTCTAAGAATACGAAAATACTGCACAGGGGTGGAGGGAAGCACTACCTGAAAATTCCAGTCGGAAGCGAGCTGGAGATAACGCTCGATACGAGCGGACGAATGCTCCGGGCCCTGCCCCTCATAGCCATGAGGAAGTAAAACTACCACATCAGAATGCAAATCCCATTTTTGAATACCAGAAGAAATATACTGATCAAAAATAATCTGCGCGCCGTTAGAAAAATCCCCAAACTGCGCTTCCCAAATGACTAAAGTTTTTTCAGCTTGTTGTGCATAACCGTATTCAAAGCCCAAAACCGCATATTCAGATAAAGGAGAGTTGTGTAATTCCACTCTTCCCTGACTCGAAGAAAGATGATACAACGGAGAGAAAGTATCCCCCGTTCGAGTGTCTGTCCAAACGAGTTGTCTTTGGCTAAAGGTTCCTCGAATAGAATCTTGGCCAGATAAACGTAAAGAAAAGCCCTCTTGCAATAAAGAGGCAAACGCGACCTCTTCTGCCATTCCCCAATCATAACCAATATCCCCATTAGCCATGCTCATCCGCTTATTCAATAGAGACTGGATCTTAGGATGTGGCGTGAAATGCTCTGGAATATCACAAAGCTTGGCGCTCACATCGAATAACGTATCTTTGTCCAAAGAAGCATCTACGTTATCCACTAAGAGCTCTCCTGCTGCCATACGCGAGCAATGCATACAAGCTTTGGCATCGAGTTGGTCAATACGCAGATCTTTTAGAGAAGCAAATTCTTGGGTTAAAACTTGCGCGATTTCTTCATCAATTTGATCTAGCTCTTGAGAGGAAATCATCCACTCCGGATGAGCAAGTAAGGTTTCTCTAAACAATAAAGAAACAGGCTTTTTCTTCTTAATTTCTTCATAAAGAAAAGGCGCCGTAACGGAGGGATCATCGCTTTCATTATGCCCGTATTTTCGATAGCAGCATAGGTCAATAATCACATCACAATGGAAACGCTCGCGAACACGCATAGCGTACTCCACAGCCTGTAAACTAGCCAAAACATCTTCACCATTCACCCTAAATACAGGAATGCCCATCATCTTAGCAATGTCTGTGCAATAAGGAGTGGAACGAGATTCTCGAGGCTATGCGGTAAATCCTATCTGGTTGTTCACTACGATATGCAACGTTCCTTCTGTTGAATAGCCAGGAATCCCGCTCAATTGGAAGGTTTCGTAAACAACTCCTTGGCCAGATAAAGCAGCATCCCCATGCATCAAAACCGCTAAACAGGCTTGTTCCTTACCTGATTCTCCTTGACGCTGAATCGCAGCTACAGCGCCTTCTACAACGGGATCCACCGCTTCCAAATGACTGGGATTTGGCAATAAAGCCATCATCACATTCTGCTTTGGTCTATTAGCAACGTATCCTTTGTGATACTTCACATCACCAACAGACTGAATCCCTCTCATTAAAGGAGCATCTTCAAACTCCAAGAAAATTTGCCGATAAGGTTTACCAAAAATGTTTGCTAAAACATTTAGTCGCCCACGATGCGGCATCCCCATCACATAACGATTCGTTCCTTGTTGAGCCCCAACAGCAATCAGATGCTCTAACATAGGAATCAAACACTCTCCCCCTTCTAAAGAAAAGCGTTTTTGGCCAGTAAATTTTACCTGCAAAAATTCTTCAAAAGCCACAGCTCTTTTGAGTTCTCGATACCGAGATAGCAGGTCCTCTTTCGTCAAAACCGTCTTCTCTCCCTCCATAAGCTGCCAAATATACTCTTGAATTTCAGGAGAGCAGTTCAGGGTTTCAACCGCAATACTACGACAATATTTGTCCTTTAATACCTGAATGAAATCTGCAATACGAACAAACGGCTGAGAAAGTAATCCCAAAGAAGGGATCTCCTCCTGTAAATCAAACCCTCGAACTTTCTCCGTAACTAAAGGAGATTCCTCTACAGAAGTTATTGGGGAGATTTGTCCCTGCAGGTACCCGTAATGACGGTATATCATCAAAAGACTTTGCGCTTTCTTCTCTTGTAGAGCCTCAACAGCTTGCTCGTTAGTATCCGCTGTTGACCCACCATCAGCCTTCCCAACCTGATAGCCTTCAAAAAAATATTTCCAAGAAGTGTCTATGGGCTCTTGTTTCTCAAACCGCTCAAATAAAGACTCTATCCAATCGATATCCGATGCATGTACGTGCTTAGCAAAATCCGAGTCCATAAGACGAATCTATTTATTGAAGGTGATACTTTTAGAAGCCTCTCCATAACAAAATTTTTATTTTTCAAAAAAAGCAAACTTTGCTTTTTTTTGAGTATCGAGTACCCTGGCCTCCTGACTTCTTGCAAGAGCTAGCAAAGCTTGGCTTAGCAGTTGCACTAATACTTCAGAACGAGTATTTTGTTTGCCAAAATCTCTCCTGATCTATTTGTTTATACCTGCTCACTTTTTGCCCTTCAGGCAAAAGATGCAGTTACCCTTGGTAAGAAGCAAGTACATTGGCTTTCAGGGGGTTTCCTATTTCAATCATAGTACGGGACTATTTACGAATGAAAAGTGAGCGTTTAAAAAAATTAGAATCAGAGCTTCAAGACCTTACTCAGTGGATGCAACTCGGGCTTGTTCCCAAAAAAGAAATTGAGAGACATCAAGAGGAAATCCGCCTTTTAGAAAGTAAAATCTTGGAAGAGAAAGAGCGCTTGCAACTTCTTAAAGAAAACGGAGAAATCAAAGAATACGTAACTCCCCGCAGAAGTCCTACCAAAACCATTTACCCAGACGGTCCTAGCGTTTCAGACGTAGAATTTGTGGAATCTTCAGATACAGAAGTCGATCTTGATACTAGCGATACGATTGAGATTGACCTAGGTGACGAGGGCAGAGAAGACATCGGAAACGAGCTAGATTACTCCAGCGAAGACGATGAAGATCCTTTTAGCGATCGCAACCGTTGGCGCAGAGGGGGCATCATGGATCCAGATGCGAATGAATGGTAAGATTCCCTTAGCTCTTTACATACACATTCCTTTTTGCTCGAAAAAGTGTCACTACTGTAGTTTTTATACTATCCCGTACAAGGAAGAGCTTGTTCGCTCTTACTGCGAGGCGGTTATCAAAGAGGGGCTAAAAAAGCTAGCTCCTCTGCGCTGTTCCCACTATGTTGATACCGTATTTTTTGGAGGAGGCACTCCCTCGTTAGTCCCGCCAGCCTTCATTCAAGATGTCCTCACAGCATTAGAAGTTCAAACAGCGACAGAAATCACACTTGAGGCAAATCCAGAAAATCTATCTGAGAAATATATTCAAGATCTCGCCCAAACAGCAGTTAACAGGATCAGCATCGGAGTGCAGACGTTTAACGATCCTTTACTCCGATTGCTTGGCCGCACCCATTCTTCTTCTAAAGCAACTGAAGCCTTCTTGCTCTGCTCTCAATATGGTTTTTCTAATCTATCAGCAGACCTAATTTACGGGCTTCCTACGCAATCGATTAGCGATTTTATTGTTGACCTTCAACAGGCCATTGCTCTCCCCATCCAGCATATCTCGGTCTATAATCTTACCGTAGACCCTCATACCTCTTTTTACAAGCATCGTAAACGCATTCTGCCTTCCATAGCAGATGACGACGCTCTAGCAGAGATGGCCCTGACCGCTGAAAGACTGTTAGAAAGTCATGGATTTGCCCGCTATGAACTCGCCTCTTATGCAAAAAATCACGCAGCCTCTAAACATAATACCTACTACTGGACAGATCAGCCGTTTTTAGGATTAGGAGTCTCGGCCTCACAATATCTTCACGGAATTCGTTCTAAAAATTTTTCCCGAATTTCCCATTATCTAAGAGCTGCACATCACCATCAGCCTACTGCAGAGTCCATGGAAGAACTCCCTCCAAGCGAACGCATCAAGGAGGCTTTAGCCTTGCGTCTTCGCCTCTGCGATCCTATTCCTTTTGGAATGTTTCCCCAAGAGCTTGTTGATGAAATGTTAACAAATCCAACTATACGCTCTCTATTTACCGTAAATAACCAAGCATTTTCATTGAATCAACGCGGACGGCTTTTTCATGATTCTATAGCAGAAGAAATCATGAGTTCTTCTTTTTCATTTTAAAAATAAAAACTAATCGATATTAAAAACTAATAAACTAATCGGTTAATTTTTAATTGAAAAATGAAAAAAACAAAAAAATTACAAAAAATTATTGCATCTACAGTTTTTCAACGGAATACTCCTGCCGATGCGCTATTGAGCGTCGGCTCGCAACAAGTTGCTTCATTCACCAAGCTCAGTTTTAATAACCCAGCAAAATTAACTGGGGTCGCCACTCCCACTCGAGATACTGATGCGGTTCCTTTACAATATCTCCAAACGCACTATCTATCTAAAAATGATCCTAATCCCGGATACCTTCCTATTCAAGGAGGAAGTATGACCGGAAACATTAATATGGGAACGCACTCTATCTTTAATTTGAAACAACCTGAAGCCCCAACTACCCCACAACCACAAGAATCAGATAAACCCAAGGATCCTCGCGAAGAAGCCGGTTTTGAAAACAAAACAGCTGCTGAACAAGAACAAAAGATCGCGGAGTACAACACAAAATTAGCTGAGTATCAAAAGAAAATCGATGATTACAATGCCGAATGGCAAGCTTTTTATTCCGAAGATGCCACAGTAAAATATGTGAAAGACATCGTCGCAGAAATCACAGGCAACAAAGATCTAGACACAGCAATTACGTCTGCCGAAGCAGTAGAAAAGAAAATTGACTTAGCCCATAAAACCTTGGGAATTGAGATCACGCAAAATCCTGATGCCCCAGATCCTACGACTATTTCGAATACCGGAGCAACTACAACACCTGCTCCTGCAGGACCCACAACGCCCTCTACTGGAACAACAGATCCAGACGCGCCATCCTATGAAAATCTTCCCTCCATTATTACAAAGTCTCTGTTTGTGCTAACGCAATCCGACAATACTCTCCAAAACGATCTGAAAATGACCAACGCTCAGATCTCTAATATCAAAACTCCTGCAGATAACGGAGAAGAGAATTACGCCGCAAATGTTGAGTACCTTAATAAAAAACTGCAGCCACCTAAACGAGCCTTTGTCTCTCATACGCTCCCCACTCCTAACTCTAACCCTAACTCGATTTCAATTAGCGGACACATTCCTTGGATCAGCGCACCCAGTGGGTCGTCCACGACTACAGAACCCGATTTTAAAAGCTCTCTTGCCGATCAATGCCTGGAACTCGGACAAGAGAACCTCAAAATCAAAACCCCAGGACTCCTTGTCTTATCTGTAAGAGGCACCTGGAATGGTACTGCTTCAGGAGGAAGCGGTGGAACTGCACAAACTCCAGCGACTTTCCCCTTAAATCTAACTGTTACACCAGACACTACATCAAGCGGATCGAGTTCCCCAGGAAGTTCAACAACAACAACCACGTTGACACTCCCTCTGACACTTCATTCCGGAGAGTCTGTAATGTTACAACTTCCCATTACAGCACCTTCCAGTGTGAAAATTGCACCCAACACCCAATCTTCAGGAAGTGGTGGAGGCGGGAACACACCTGCTCAAACAGCCCTATCTTCCTGGTCCTGGGAAGCTGCGCTGTTTCCGACAGATGTTACTACTGCAACACCAGCTCCAACACCACCCCCAGCACCGGCTCCAGCTCCAGCTCCTTAAGAAAGGTTTTGATTTAAAGGCTGAGCCCTTAAATCAAAATCTGTTTTAAATAAAAAAAATAACATGAAAAATTCAGAAAATAAAGATTACAAAACTAAAATCATGAGCTATAAAAAAAATAACACTTCTTCCTCCCTTTGGAACAATAGCAGAGTGGTTACCAAGGTCTTGTTGAACGTTAGCGAGACTGGTATTGAATCCACTCCTGGAATCATCAAAAATGCCAAAAAGATTACCCAATCCGCAGACCCTAAGGATCCTTCTGATGCGGTCACGCTTAAATATCTAAAAGAGAATTACACAAAGGAAGATGATCCTGACCCAGGTTTTTTAGCTACGACCGGGGGAACGATGACAGGAAACATTGATATGCAGGGAAACAATATTACAAACCTTGCTATGTACACAAATGGTCAACAAAATCCCTTGGATCACTCCGCAATCACTATCAACTACGTAAATGAGCAGGCCGACGCCATCAAAACGAATGACAAAATTACAAACGCCGTAACCAAGTTATCGGATATCGATACGCAGGTAGCAACGTTAAACCAACTGTTAGGTATTACGGATGATCCCGAAGCCGACAACACGACGGCTGAATTTTTGAAAACAAGCGGAGGAACGGTATACGGAAATATCGATATGAGCGGACATACCGTATCCGATCTCGGGACCCCAACAAATCAAGATACCAAAAGCGCTATCAACGTGGAGTTCGTACAAGCAAAAATCACCTCTCCTCAAATGGCCTTTCTAAAAAACAATGACAAAAACCTCTCCCATGTTGTTTCAGAATACTTTGACTGGCTACAAGATCCCAATCCCGTAGTCGAGGATCCTGATCCAGCCCCTTCTCAACCAAATGCAGGGACTTCTTCTACCCCCCCCTCGAATAATCCATCATCCCCATCTACTACAGTAACTACCTCCATCCAAAAATATGCAGCCACACCTTCTGGAGCAACACCACCTTCGGGAGCAACAACACAAGATTCAGATCCCGTTACACCAAATGCGACGTTTTCAGAAACATCCCCTTTATGGGAGGAATTCTTTTCCTTTTCAGAAAGTTCCCGATCCGAAATGGTTGTTCAAAAAACAGGACTCCTGACCTTTTCTATGCAAGGCTCCTGGGAGCATCCGACCCCACCCACTAACTCTACCCCAGGATCCGGCGGATCACCCCAACCTCCAACTCAACAGCAAACTCAAGACCCAATTTCTTTAGAGCTGACTGTTACCGCCCCACAAGCCCCAGGCACCACTACAACGCCCCCCTCTACACCAACAACAACAGTCCCCGCCCCTATTACAAAAAAATTTACGCTATCCTCGGGACAATCTTGTACCCTACAGATCCCCGTGCAGGCCGAAGGCTCTATATTAAAACTGAAGTACGTCAACCCCAATAAAACCTACAACGATAGCCTAAACAATCAGGGAACTGGAGGCGCAACAACCCCTCCTACTTCCGGG
>SAMEA3663047__coassemble_508_pt1 | contig 14219 bp, 10 predicted proteins | sample SAMEA3663047__metabat2_low_PE_033 | metagenome-assembled genome bin SAMEA3663047 (sample SAMEA3663047) | pig gut metagenome | biome: pig gut; feature: pig-associated habitat; material: faeces | place: France | collected 2012
GTGGTATAGGTGGACGATCGTAGTTGCCTAATGGCAGAGCCATCACCAGAGGCTTTTCCTGTTTGAGCTGTATCAGATGGGGTTGAACGAGATACATCTGCGCTGTTAGACAATCCGTCATCATCCGTTGATAACCCGCTCTCGTATTCGGTATTGTTGCTCTCCACATTGCTGGATGAAGAGGCGTTGGTTTTAGATGAATCAGAAGATTCAGAAGTGCCAAAGTTTCTTGCAGCAGATGATGCTGTTTTGTTTGCTGAGGCAGAGGCTGTTTGAGATGGAGACTCTGTTGAGACGCTAGCTGTAATAGGGGTATTGGAGCCGGTACTGGCCTGGATCTGCTCTCCACTAGTCGGAATGGCAGTCCCTGCCAAGGAACTTGTTTTGGCTGATGTGTCTATAGCTGTAGAATTGGTAGATGTGGTGGATACAGAGGAAGTCCCAAGAGATCCGGAAGCTGCGGTGGTAGTGGAGACTGTAACTGTTGGGATGTTGGGTCCAGTATTGCTTATTGGAGTCGTCATAACTACAAACAAAAACAAAAACAACGTCTAATTTAATTAGATTTTAAAAAATTGCTTTTGTTAATTGATAGAACAATTGTTTTTAAAATCTATTGTGTTTCTAACAAGCTTTTGTTTGTTAATAAGATGGTGTTTTATTAAAAATAAAGTTTTCGTGAAAAATAACTGCGTACCAGGTAACGTTTGTGAAGAAATGCAATCAAAGGAACTAAAATGCCTGGTATCAAGGTTTTTGGAGGAACGGTCCTACAAGGATCTGTACGTGTGTCGGGAGCTAAAAACGCAGCTACTAAGTTGCTTGTGGCATCTTTGCTTTCGGATAAGCGGACCATTTTGAAGAACGTCCCCAATATTGAAGATGTTCGGCAAACAGTGGAGTTGTGTCGGGCTTTGGGGGCTGTCATAGATTGGGATCAGCAATCGCAAGTGATTGACATTATTACTCCACGTATTTTGTTGTCTAAAGTTCCTCCACAATTTTCCTGTGTAAATCGCATTCCTATTTTGTTATTAGGAGCTTTGCTTCGTCGTTGTTCTTATGGGATCTTTGTCCCTATTTTAGGGGGCGATGCCATTGGACCGCGTTCGTTACATTTTCATCTCGAAGGGCTAGAGAAATTAGGAGCAGAGCTTGTTGTTAGTAAAGAAGGGTACTGGGCTGCTGCTCCAGATGGGCTTGTTGGAGCGCATATTACGTTGCCCTATCCTTCTGTCGGGGCTACAGAAAACCTTATTTTAGCATCTGTCGGGGCTCAAGGAAGAACCCTTATTAAGAATGCCTCTCTGGAAGTGGAGATTATTGAACTTATTGCTTTCTTGCAGAAAGCTGGTGTAGAGATCACGACTGATAATGATAAAACCATCGAAATTTTCGGTTGCCGGGACTTTTCCCCTGTCGAACACACTGTGATTCCAGATAAAATCGAAGCAGCTTCTTTTGGCATGGCTGCTGTGGTCTCCCAAGGAAGAGTTTTTGTAGAACAGGCTCGTCACGAGCATATGATTCCTTTTTTAAAAGTTCTAAGATCTATAGGTGGAGGATTTTCTGTTCAAGAAACAGGGATTGAATTTTTCTATGACAAACCCTTGAAGGGAGGTGTTCTTTTAGAAACGGATGTGCATCCAGGGTTTATTACGGACTGGCAGCAGCCTTTTGCAGTACTGCTCTCTCAAGCAGAAGGATGCTCTGTTATTCATGAGACGGTGCATGAGAACCGATTAGGGTATTTGCGGGGGTTAGCGAAGATGGGGGCTCACTGTGATTTATTCTATGAGTGTCTAAGCGCAAAGTCCTGTCGATACTCTACAGGAAATCATCCGCATAGTGCGGTCATTCACGGTCCCACTCCCTTGAAAGCAACAGATTTAGTGATTCCTGATCTGCGCGCGGGATTTGCTTATGTTATGGCAGCTCTTATCGCCGAGGGGGGAGCTTCTAAGATTGAAAATACTAAGATGTTAGATCGGGGGTACACAGACTGGTTAGGGAAACTAGAAAGCCTTGGAGCCAGAATATTGACAGAAAAAACGAGGTGCGTTTAGGAGAGCTTTCAAAAGCTCTCCTTAGAAGCTTTTTACAGGTGGTCTAAAGTTTTTAGCCCTAATAGGTGCATACCTGTTGATAACGTTCTCTCGGTCAATCCGCAAAGATAAAGACGCTCTTGTTGATAATCAGATCCTTCGATGTGACAATCACGGAAAAACGCATTAAATTTGTTTGTCAGCGTGTAGAGATAGTCCGAGAGAAAATGAGGACAGAGTTCTCGTAGCGTTAGATCTAAAATTTCTGGGAAGCGTAGTAAGGTAAGTGCTAACCCTTCCTCCGCTGGCTCATGAATGGATAGAGCCCCCTGTTCAGGGAGAGAGGCTAGCTTCATTCTACGTTTAATGCCCTGAATCCGTACGTAAGCATATAGAAGGGACATCGCGGTGTTTCCTTCGAAGCGTAGCATTTTCTCAAAAGAAAACACATAATCGTTGATTCTATGAGAAGAAAGGTCCGCATATTTAATGGCATTGATGCCAAGGATTGGCCCTTGATAGGCCAGCTCCTCCTCGGAAATTTCGGGGCGATGTGCTCTTAAAGATTCTTTAGCTTTTTCAACAGCAGTATCGAGCAGTTCTTTGAGTTTGATATTTTCTCCCGATCGGGTTTTGAATTTTCTTCCTTGAGTATCTAAAACGACACCAAATCCCACGTGGGAAAAGATTCCCCGGCGGGGAAGATAGCCTGCTGCCAGACAGGTAGCTTCTAGCAATTGGAAGTGGAGGGATTGTCCAGAGTCTGTGACGATAAGGATTCTATCGGCGTGGTCTTGCTGCATGCGATAACGCATGGCAGCCACATCCGTTGTTGCATAATTGTATCCTCCATCGCTTTTTTGAACTATCAAAGGGATGGAGAATCCTTCATGGAAGACACATTTTGCCCCATCAGAAAGAGTAACAAGGTTTTTGGATTCTAGATCTGAAACCACATCAGCTAAAAAGGGGTTATAAAAAGACTCTCCTCGAGTATGAAGTTCGACATCTAAGATAGAATAAATCGTTTGAAAGGATTTTTCTGAAACATCACAAATCTGCTTCCATAAGGCAAGCGCATTAGGATCTCCAGATTGTAAGGCTACGACATTGTGCTGAGAGCGCTTTTTAAACTGTGGGTCTTCGGCAAAACGTGCGTGGGCTTTCTTATACAATTCTGTAAGATCTTCTAATTGATGGATGTTGGCTTGCTCAGTATCTTGCAGATAGGTGATAAGCATGCCAAAAGCTGTTCCCCAATCTCCAATATGATTCAAGCGAAGGACATCATGGCCTACAAAAGAGAAACAACGAGCTAGACAATCTCCTATGATTGTAGAGCGAAGATGCCCCACATGCATATCCTTAGCAATATTGGGGGAGGAGAAATCAATGATGACTTTTTGTGGTGAGGAGACAGGAAACCCTTTCGCTAATTCTTGAGAAAAGATTTGGAGCTGATCTGCTAAAAATTCTCTCGAGAAGGTAAAGTTTATAAATCCTGCTCCAGCGATTTCTACGGAGGAAAAAGGAGTTGTTGGAATATGAGCGAGGATTTCTTCTGCAATTGCGCGAGGAGATTTGCGCAAGACGGGAGCAAGCTTCATGGCATTATTACATTGGTAATGCCCAAAATGCTCTTTAGTAGAAGGGGTAATATCGAGGGGGAGTTCTTCCAATTCTGGAAAAGCTGTATGAATCGCCGAAGAACATAGCGAAGTCAGAAAAGAGAGCAATGTTGTCATAAAATCTATAAACTAAGGGATTTCTCCGATGCATCCTTGTTGGAACCAAGTTTGTAGTTCTGTAATCTTGGCCATGATGCGATCTGTTGCTAATTGATAAGCTTCTTTTTTATCGAGAGCGGAGTTGTCAATGAGGTCTTGAAATGTGATAGGTTTGCCTATCACGGTAGTTAAAGTTTTCCAAATCCTTGGGAATGTGTGTTTTTTTCCAAAAGCCTCGAAGGTTCCAGCAACATAAACAGGAATTACAGGAACATTCCCTTTCAGAGCTAGCATACCTACACCTACTTTCCCTCGGTGAATTTTTCCATCAGAGTGTCGGGTCCCTTCCGGGTAAATAATGAGCTTTTCTCCTTTAGAAAAGATGTTGAGCGCGGCCTTAAAAGCGGCAGAATTCCCAGCCTCCCTGCTGATTGGATAGCAGCCTAGTGCACGAAAAAGCCATCGAGCAAAAGGATTTGCAAATAAACCGGACTTAGCCAAGTGATAAATTTTGCCAGGGAAAGCAAGAGGAATCACTATAGGGTCTAAAAATGAAACATGATTTGCAGCAATAATAGCCGCTCCCGTCACGGCAGCGCTAGCTTTTGACCTAAAAATTTTTCTTCTGTAAAACAGAGGGAATAATAAGCGGACAAGGCTCTTTGCAATAGTAAAAATCATATTAAGCGGGAATGTACCAAAGGTAAGATTTTCTCCAGAATTTGGCTTATTGTCAAATCAGAAGAGTCTATAACTAGAGCATCTTGAGGAATGACAAGGGGGTCGAGTTCTCTTTGTTGATCTGCTTGATCACGCGCTATCAGTTCTGCTACTAATGCTTCTTGAGACAGAGAGCCTTCGGGCAAGTCCTTTAGTCGTCGCTTTGCGCGAATCTCTGGATTGGCTGTTAAAAAAATTTTGATTTCAGCATGGGGGAACACTTTAGATCCCATATCACGCCCTTCAAAAACACAGCTCCCTGTCGTAGCATATTTTTTTTGCAAAGTCTGCATATAGGAGCGAACCTGCGGATTTTTGGAAAGACTAGAAGCAAAATTAGCGACTTCTTGAGAGGAGAGCTCAGTGGTGAGGAGCAGGTCTTTATAGAAGGCTTGTAAAGGAGTGTTTTTAGAAAACGAGAAAGAGAAGGGAGGTGATGCAAGAAAATCTTCTAAGGGGACTTCTTGCCAATCAGGCTGTAAACGTGCATACGCCAGCGTCCGGTACATAGCCCCTGTATTGCAATAGTTGAACTGCAAAGCTTCTGCCAAAGCTTTTGCTAGCGTGCTTTTCCCTGTTCCTGAAGGACCATCTATCGTGATAATCATCCTAAAAATGTTCCGTTTTGAGTGATGAGAAGGATAGCATAAACGATAGGAGTGGAAAGAAGCAAGGAGTCTAGGACGTCTAACACTCCTCCGACAGACTCCAAATCACTACTATTTTTGATTTGTGCATCGCGTTTGAAAGTGGATTCAATAATATCTCCAAAGAATCCGCTAATTCCTAATGTAATGCCTAGGGCAACAAGAATCCAAGGCATGGCAATCTGATCCGCAAAGGCTTTAGGAAGATGAGAGTAGAAAAGCAAACTAACTAGAATAGAGCCTATGCAACCAGCCACGAAACCGACTACAGTCTTATTTGGGCTAATGACTGGGGCAATGCGTTTTTTCCCAAAAGCTTTGCCAAAAAAGTACCCAAAAATGTCCGAGCTTTTTGTCGTGGCGATAAGAAAAATAGCCCACCAGATCCCTTCGAAAGGTGTATCAGTATGAATGAATCCATAAAGGATGTGGAGGAACAAGCGGATAGGGACGGATACATAAAGCATGCAAAACAAGGCTAGGCTGGTGGATCCTATCGGACCAAGTTTATAATGCCGACTTTTGAATACAAGACGAATGGTCCAAAAAAATAAGAAAAACCAGGGAATCAGGTCTGCATGGTCTGGTAGCATCGTTTTACAACGAGCTGTAAGACAAGTTAGAGCGATAAAAATAGCGGAGCCCATAGCGCTATATCGAGTAAAAGAAAAAGGAAATTTCATTCTTGCCATGGCAGCGATTTCATATGTCCCAACCGCTGCGCAGGAGGAAGCAAGCAGTCCAACAATGAAGGCAGAGCTAGGATATAAAGAGGTGCAAAGAAGAATAATAAGGAAGACAAGTAGAATCGAGTGGACGACCAAGCGTTGGCAAAAGTCGCTTTGAAAAATGGAATTGTGATCCGAGTCGAACATTGCGTTTATTTCCCTCCGCGTCTTGATCGTTGTTGGTATGTTTTAATTGCTTCTAGCAAGTCCTGGGCTGTGAAATCAGGCCACAACACATCCGTTACGTAAAGTTCTGTATAAGCTATTTGCCATAAGAGAAAATTACTGACACGCATTTCGCCGCCCGTACGAATCAGCAAATCTGGGTCAGGAAGACCAGATGTGTCTAAGTGGGAGCTGATAAGCTCTTCAGAAATATCATTAACAGATATTTTTTTACTCACAAGATCCTGGTATAGTTTTTTGAAAGTTCGAACCAATTCATTTTTGCTTCCATAATTAATCGCAAAAATGAGTTCCATTTGAGAGTAGTGGGCGGTTGAAGATGTGGCTTGTTTGATGTTGTTTTGTAACTCTTGGGGGAGTTTGGATAAGTCGCCAATACAGCGTAACCGGATTTCCCGATCATGTAAAAAAGAGAGCTTGTTATGCAGTTGTGAGTTGAATAACGAAAATAACTCTGCGACTTCGGTTTTCGATCGGGAAAAATTCTCTGTAGAAAAAGCAAATAGCGTAAGAGCTTCTACTCCTAAGTGTAAGGCCGTATCCACAACTTGTGGGATGCTATCCGCCCCTCGCCGGTGGCCGGAGATCGCATGCTTTTGACAAAAACACGCATGTTTTTTTTGCCAGCGACGATTCCCGTCCATGATGATGGCGATATGCTTAGGAATAGGAGTTTCCTGTGTAATTTTTTTTTGAATTAGGTTCGTCTGTTCTAAAGCTAGAGACATGCGCAGTCTGACATTCTGTAATGGCTGGAGATTTTGCTATTCCTCTGCGAATTGTGAAGGGATTCATAACCTCTGTTTCTAAGAGACGATTCCCACAGTGGCAGGAAGGGATGAGGCGGAGCCTTTGGCAAAACGTTCTTAAAACTCAGAGCAGGGATGGTACTCATAGACGATGATTATTATCAAGTCTCCTCTAAGTAGAGAATTTTTATTCTCTAGAGAAATTTTTTAAGATGAGTAAGAAAAAATTTTTTTTGGTTTGTGAGGGTGTTTTGAGAGTTGCGGTTTAGCGGCTCAGTTTGGTAAAATGGACGGACGTTCTCGTTGTTGCTAAGAGCAAGAGTCTTAAAACTCTGTTTGTTGTTGGACAGGCTTCCCTTGAAAGTAGATTTTCTTGGGAGCTCGATGGAGCGATAAAAATAGTTTTGCTATTACGATAAGTAAGGAAATTTCGCATGAAAATACCAGACCTCTGCTCGAATTTCCCCTCACCTCTATTTACAACTTCTTTGAGACGGTCAGAAGAAACTCTAACCTCTCAGTGTCGATCACAGGCAACGGATTGGATGCAAAAAATTGCTCCAGCGTTGATTGCTCTGCTCGGAATCTCTATTTTAGGTTGCTGCGTTCTGGCTTTTTGTACCTGCTTGACAGCTTTGCCGGGAATGGGCCTGATGCTTTTAGGTGCACTACTTTTTTATTGGGCCTATCATCAAATGGCAAATATACGTATTCGTCAGGCGCTTTCTTTTGATGCTCTTTCTGAAAAAAACATTCAGTAAAGGTTTCTGAGAAAGAGTTTTACTTTTTACTTTTTTAGACGTCTTTGCTTGTTGGTAATTGCCCTTGATTATAAACGTTACAAAAAACATACTGAGCTACAGTTTTTTGACGTGAACAAAGGGTATAGTCCGGGGAAAATCTTGCCTTAACCAGGCGTTAGGCGAGAGTTTTCTATATGAATTGAGTGGAATCCTTGGAAAGCGACTGTTTTTTTTTGTAAGAACCCTTCCATCTCAGCTTATCTCTAAACGTCGAAAATGAGGGAGACTCTGGGCTCCTTCTCTTGTCATTGAGAGGGCTTTTTTCTTTTCTAAACCCATATGTTTTGAAGAGCCTAGAACTTCCTTCTTGCTGCTTTAGCGTAGGGCTAAGTAGCTGCATTCGCAGAATTCACGAATAACGAAGAGCCTCATAATGAAGCGTAATTTTAAGCGAAATCTAAGTGTTATAATTTTTGTCTTTGCTTTGGCTTTATATCACGTTTTACCTACCTGTTTATACTATTCGCGTCCTTTGAATAGGAAAATAGATGGAAGAGAGGCGCAGAGGATTATAGAGAGGTTAACCAAGCAGGTTGCGGATACACGAAATGATTTGACGGTTCGTGTTGCAAAGATTTTATCTACATTAAAATTGCGCGGGGTTATTAAACAACATCCCAGCATCCCGGGGGTAGTAAATGTTCATTTCCCTCTAGCAGAAGAGGCTGCCACTTTCGTTGATAATGTGGTTCATGGGGAACCTACAGTTCCTGTTAAATCGGCGCGACTACATGTCGTGGGAAGTTCTGAACTCTCGGGGGAAACAGTTGTTCAAGTCTCGGGAAGTTTAGTGACTTCTTTAACAGAAGAAGATCTTTCTTTTGTTTCTTATGAAGATAAAGAACTTACCGTGTCACAGGAATTAGCAGCGATTGCAACGAACGTTTTTATGGAATCAGAAACCCTCTGTGAATGCGGGTATCATTCCCTATGGGACTCTATGCCTATAGAAAAAGTCGCCCATATAGCGCAGAGTATTTGTTCTGGTTTGCGATTATTACCTGCAGGAAAGACGCAGGCTTTCTTATCGCGTTTTTTAGGTTCGGAGCGAGATTTTTTCGCTTTTTTGGCCAGGATCGAAAAAGCTTTACAGCATGAAGATGTCAAAGAATATCGAGAGGAACTTAAAGAAGCCGCTTATTTTTTACACTCTCGTAATGTACGTTGGAATGAGATCAGTCCTAAAGTCGTCGGGAATGTGGTAGATTGTAGTGAGCTTTCGCCCTGTTTCTCATCGATGTCATTGACTGGTGATGGCAAGTTATTATTCCATTTTGATGCAGAGGTTATTGCTAAGCGTCAACAACTGGTGGGCAATGAGCGCTTGGATTTGGAGCGGCTGTTTGTTGTTGAAAAACAGCACATAGCTACTCGCTTGAATCGTGCAGTTGAAGAAACGGAATTTGGATTTGCCTTACGGCTCAGGGATGAGGCTGCAAGCGGTAGGATTGTTTTGCAGGGGAGCCGGGTGTGCCAAAGAATAGGGGAACATTTAACGGCTTTGGTTCTGAATCGGCCTGCTGCAGGAACCTGTGATTTGTCTACAGAAAATTTTCCTGTGTACAGCAGAGCCCCTGTGGAAAGTGATGCTTTGGGATGTTTTATTTTTTCCCCAGATAGAAGCTGCCGGCATTTTTCTAAAGGATCCGTATATATTGTTTTCAAAGGTTTACGTTCGATCATTGCTAAATATGAAAATGCTGGAGCCGAAGAAGCTGCTCTTTTACAGCAAGATTTGCAGAATTTGTATGCGTGTTTTGTTCATACGGATGCTGTGTCTTGGAGTTTAGGAGAGGATCGAATTCTAGAAATCAAAGAACCTTTACAGCGTATCATACAAATTTGGGGAGAGGAGTTTGTCCAAAGCTTTGGGGATGCTTCCCTTGAAGTTCGGGATATTCGCGACCGTTTGGCTGTGATGAATCGTATTGAGAAGGCTCAGCAGGCAGAGTTAGTGCGCTGGGATGAGCAGTATCGGCAGGCGCAGTGTTCTATGAATCCTCAGGTGCGGTTGCGAGCAGCGATTCCTCATAAAAATGTTTTTATCGAGAATTTTAAGTTAAATGTAAGAAAGTATTCTCGAGGGGAGCATGTTTTACGATTTGGTACAGATTTCGTAGGAGGGAAGCAAATTCGATTAGCTTTCCGAGACCATCAGGGGAATTTTGTAACAGACAAGGAAAGCATTGATAAGGTCTCTGATGAGTTGTATGCCCGGTTAAATAAACTGGGAGTATCAGAAGTCAGCATGCAAAGAGAGGGGGATCATCTACAGGTAAGCATTCCTGGAGCCGCTAACCTGTCTTCTGCGGATATCTTGGGAACTTCGAAAATGTCTTTTCACGTAGTGAATGAGCAGTTTTCTTCAAGAAGCCCTTTACGTTACGAAGTACAAACTTTCTTGGATTATCTTTGGTTTACTGCACGTAGTCTTGATGAAGCATCTCCTAGAAATATTAATCATTTAGCAGCAGCTATTTTCCACGGAGATCAAGGAGCTGTTCCCGCCAATGTTCGCATTGCTGTTGAGAAACTGAAAGAAGCGGGATTAGATTTTTCCAAAGAGTATGAGGGGGGAGGGGCTTGTTTAGATACGCAATACTCGATGATTGCGGTAGAAAAAGATTCTGGAGAGCAAGTAAACCCTCTTATGATCGTGTTTAGAAACCACGCTTTAGAGGGGGCCTCTCTTAAGAATATCCGTCCAGAATTTGCTGTAGGGGAGGGCTATGTTTTAAATTTTGGCGTGAAGGATAAAGCTGTCTCTTTAGACAGTAAGGAAACTCCTGTGCACCAATTCCATGCTTGGACGTCGAAGTTTTGTCAAGAAGGAGTAAGTAAAACACAAGATAGCCGTTTCTCTGGAGGACGAGGATGGCGTATGGCTGTGATTTTAGATGGATATGTTATTAGTGCTCCAGTCTTGAATGTCCCTCTCAGGGTGTTTCTGGGAATTTTTCGTATAGGGAAGTGAACCGTTTGGCTGCAGATCTTAAATCTGGAGCCATGTCCTTCATTCCAGAAATTTTAAGTGAGGAAGTCGTTTCTCCAGAATTAGGAAGCACGCAGCGGTTGCAAGGGATTCTTTCGATAGTGTTGGGACTCGCGGCTCTCATTGTGTTGATGAGTGTTTACTACAAATTTGGAGGAGTCATTGCTTCGGTAGCGGTTCTTTTGAATTTATTGCTTATTTGGGCCGCTATACAATATTTAGATGCTCCTCTCACCTTGTCCGGATTGGCTGGGATTATCTTAGCTATGGGAATGGCTGTAGATGCCAATGTTTTGGTTTTCGAGAGAATTCGAGAAGAATATCTATTGACCAGAAGTTTATCGGAATCTGTAGAGGCTGGGTACAAGAAGGCTTTTAGTGCAATTTTTGATTCGAATTTAACGACTATTTTGGCTTCAGCATTGCTTCTTATGCTCGATACAGGCCCTATCAAAGGCTTTGCCCTAACCTTGATCATTGGTATTTTTTCCTCCATGTTCACAGCTTTGTTCATGACGAAGTTCTTTTTCGTAATTTGGGTAAGAAAAACAAGGGAGACCCAATTACATATGATGAACAAGTTTATCGGGATCAAACACAACTTCTTAAAAGAATGTAAACGTTTGTGGATGGTTTCTGGAACCGTTGTTGTTTTAGGTTGTATTGGATTAGGGTTTGGTGCCTGGGACTCTATTTTAGGCATGGATTTCAAAGGAGGATATGCGCTGACTTTGGATGCCGATGTATGTGACTATAATCCAGAGCAAATGTGTTCCGTCTTGAAAAAACGATTCCAGCAAATAGGATTGTCTTCTCGAGATTATCGTGTACGTAAAGCCGATAGCTCTGGAAAGGTTAAGATCTATCTTTCTCAGAATGCTTTAGATTGGGTGGAGCGAAAGGATGGAGGGAACGTAGAACAGCAAGGGCCAGACTATCATTTGGCTCGGGTTCTGCAAGTATTATCGGATTCTGGAAGTTCTACTTCTTCTATGGCATTCGATGCCTCTCAAGGCAGCTGGTTTAAGGTTAGCGGGCAACTGTCCAATAAAATGCGTACACAGGCAATCTTCGCATTATTGGGGGCCTTGGGAATTATCCTGCTTTATGTTAGCTTACGTTTTGAATGGAGATATGCTTTCAGTGCCATTTGTGCTTTGCTGCATGATTTGTTGGCAACGTGCTCTGTGTTAGTTGCTCTGCATTTCTTTTTACAAAGAATACAGATCGATTTGCAGGCGATAGGCGCATTGATGACAGTGTTAGGTTACTCTTTGAACAATACGTTGATTATTTTTGATCGTATTCGGGAGGATCGCCGTGAAAAACTGTTTACCCCAATGCCAATATTAATCAATGACGCTTTGCAGAAAACACTGGGACGTACGGTTATGACCACCGCGACTACCCTATCTGTGTTGGTCATCTTGTTATTTATTGGAGGTGGCTCTATTTTCAATTTTGCGTTCATTATGACAGTAGGAATCTTATTGGGGACGCTATCTTCGTTATATATAGCGCCTCCGCTTCTCCTGTTTATGGTGCGCAAGGAAGAACAAAATTCCCCACAGTAAAAGCGCCCAGCGTCAGCGTATGTAATCCCAGAGTATGGGGTTATAATCAGGCTCCTTTCCTCCTGAAGGGGGAAGGAGCTTTTTTTTAAAAGGAGTTTTCCTCTGGTGATGAGAATATATGGAAAAAGACTCTCTATCTGCACTTGGACAAAAATGGGCTTATCCTGAGCGTAATGAGGTATTCCTGAGGGAGATTATAAAGGAATTCAATCTTCATCCTGACATTGCTCAAGTTCTTGTATCTCGAGGCTTCCAATCTATCCAAAAAATCCGGGATTTTTTGGATCCACAACTCTCGGAATTACACCCTACCAATCTGTTCTTAGATATGGAAAAAGCTGTAGCGCGGCTACTCCTAGCTAAGGAAAATAATGAGCATGTGATGATCTATGGTGATAGTGATGTAGACGGTATAACAGGCGTAACTTTACTTGTAGAATTTTTACAAATACTTGGAGTGAAAACGAGCTATTGTTGTTCGGGGACCTTATTTAAGCAACATGGAGAAACCTCCTCTTTGATCTCGCAAATGCTGCAGGATAAAGTTTCTTTATTAATTACGGTAGATTGCGGTGTTACTGCAGGGAAGGAAGTGCAGGCAATGAATAAACAGGGCATAGATGTGATTGTCACAGATCATCACATGCCTACAGGGAAACTTCCCCATTGTGTTGCTATGCTGAATCCGAAATTAGATAAAAATCCTTATCCTAATAAGGAACTGACAGGTGTTGGCGTTGCTTTTAAGCTAGTCAGCGCAACTTATGAGGAGCTCATTAAACAAGACTCCTCTTGGACAGATAAAATAGACTTGGTGCGCTTTTTGGATTTGGTAAGCTTAGGAACGATTGCGGATGTTGGGAGACTTTCCGGTGAAAATCGTATTTTGGTTGCCTATGGAATTAAAGAAATCGCCAAAGGAAAGCGTTTGGGTTTGAAAAGACTTTGTTCTTTATCTGGAGTAGATAAATGTGAAGTTTCTTCAACCAATTTAGGAATTCGAATCACCCCAAAATTAAATAGCCTAGGGAGATTAGCAGATTCTGACCAAGGGGTTAGATTGCTTTTGTCCCAAGATTCACGAGCTATTGGAGCGATTGTTTCAGAACTCGCTACTGTAAATCAGGAGCGCCAGCGTATAGAGGCTGAGGTGCTTCGAGATGTGGAAAGGATTTTGGCAGCAAATCCTAAGCTAACTGCCCAAGCTGCGATTGTGCTAGCCTCTCCTAATTGGCACTCTAGAGTGATCCCGATTATTTCTGCTCGTTTAGCGCGCACCTATAACAAACCGGTAGCAATTATTGCGCTTCAAAATGGTGTGGGGAAAGGATCTTTACGTACTATAGGATCGTTTCCTCTATTGGGAGTGCTCCGCAAGTGCGAACCCTTTTTTCTATCTTATGGGGGGCATGATTTTGCTGCAGGGTTGATGATCAAAGAGGATCAAGTAGAAGGTTTTAGAAAGAAATTTATTCATTTGGTGAGCTCTTCTTTGAGAAAAGATGAGGCTATGCGCACTCTTCCCCTAGATGTGGAGATGGATTTTTCTCATATTAACCGCGATCTGATCTCTTCTATGGAGCTATTGGAGCCTTTTGGTAAGGGGAATCTGTCTCCTGTTTTTTATACAAAGGCTATACAGGTGCGATATCCTAAGCTACTACCTGGAAATCACGTGAAATTATATTTGAATAGCGGGGAAAGAAATTTAGAGGGCACGGCTTTTGGTCAGGGAGATAAAATCAGTTTACTCAAAGCCAATTGGAATATGCCTCTAGAGATTGCCTACACGTTGCGTGTTACGAGGCGGTCAGCTCATGGGGCTGTGCGGCTTCTTATCCAGGACTTTCGTATACTGGCGTCCTGATTGCGAGATTTTCTCAGAAAATCTGTAAAATTTTTGAGGGGGCAATGCCTCCTAATCTATTGTTTTAATGTATCCTTTTATCTTGTTTGTGATGAGAGCGGAGAATTTGCGATTTTTTTGTCCTCCATTCTCTTCTCTTGTCAGTCGCAATTGTAAAAAATTTTACAAAGGTTTGTTTCAA
>SAMEA3663047__coassemble_665_pt1 | contig 12450 bp, 10 predicted proteins | sample SAMEA3663047__metabat2_low_PE_033 | metagenome-assembled genome bin SAMEA3663047 (sample SAMEA3663047) | pig gut metagenome | biome: pig gut; feature: pig-associated habitat; material: faeces | place: France | collected 2012
TAAGAAAGGCTGCAACTCCCAATCCCAAGGCTGCTAACCCTATAATAATCATAAAAGGAAGGCTGGGAGGGAGAAAAATAACCAGGCATGCTACCGCAGCAATCGCGCTTAAAGATAAAGCCACCTTCAAAAGGGTATACAGCGTGTGGCTAGTTTTACTAAGCGTATTTGCTTTAATAGAGAAGATTCCCCCTGATTGAGGCAGAATCCTGATCATGTTAGAGGTGATTTGTGTCAGTAAGCGATTTTTACTCGATAAAGGAGGGTTGAGGTATCGGTCGTGACGTTCCTCTCCTCTGTATAGCTCTTCTCTTGAGCGAAGAAGGGAAAGTGTTTTGGAAAGGCGAGCTGGGATTTCTTCGATAGTTTGGCTAAGAGTGTCGTATTTAGAACCAAAAAGCTCTTGTAAAAGTTTTTTTTCTTGAGGCCGAATGGTTAAGTCTATCTGGGAGAGTTGCTTGACAAGAGCTTCCAAGGAATTCCATTGGTTTCCTGGAGACGGATCAGTTGTGAGGTACTGAACATGTTCAGTAACTGTATCTGGTGGAAGAGTATCGGTTAGCTGCTTTTGTTTATGGAGAGCAAGAGCTTTTTTTGCTGAGTAGATGGCTACGGCAGCAGATAAAAGGCCTGTTGTTGCAGCAATACCCCCAATGACGACAAGAGGAATGGCGGCTCCTGCAGAAACTGCTGCTATGCAACCAATTAAAGCAATAATTGCTAAGGCTGTTAAGACTACACCTGTAATCTGTAGAGCCTTAGTTATTTTTGGATGTTGGTCTGAGAATGCGCGATTTGGTTGTAGGGGAAATGTTTGAGGCGAATGTTTGGGTTGGTGAGGTCTAAAAGAAACCATAAAAAAGATTCTCACGTAATTAAGGTTACTATTTTAGAACAAACATTTTTTTTGACAACGCAGAAAGTTTTAATCTCTTTTATGAAAACAAAACTTTAAAATTAAAAACTTCTTTTTTAAGAAAGCTGTTTTTTTGATCTCTTGTTTCTGCTAACATAGGCTCCTTTTAATCGTTTTTGAGTTTCAATAAACGAAGACGTTCCCAAGGTTTGTTGTTGTGCGTAAAACTGTTGTTGTTGCTATGTCTGGAGGAGTAGACTCCTCTGTTGTCGCTTACCTTCTGAAGAAGCAGGGAAACTATAACGTGATTGGCCTTTTCATGAAAAATTGGGAGGAGCAAGACGAGAATGGCGAGTGCACGGCGACAAAAGATTTTTTAGATGTAGAACGGATAGCTGAACAGTTGTCTATCCCTTATTATACGGTTTCATTTGCTAAGGAATATAAAGAGAGAGTGTTCTCTAGATTCCTCAGAGAATATGCGAATGGTTACACCCCCAATCCCGATGTATTATGTAATCGGGAAATTAAGTTTGATTTGTTACAAAAGAAAGTGCGTGAGCTGAAAGGAGATTTTTTAGCTACAGGACATTATTGTCGGGGTGGAGTCGATGGCTCAGGCTTGTCTAGAGGGATAGATCCTAACAAAGATCAGAGTTATTTCTTGTGTGGGACTCCCAAAGAAGCTTTGTCTAATGTTTTGTTCCCTTTAGGAGGAATGTATAAAACAGAGGTTCGGAAGCTGGCTTTGGAGGCGGGATTAGCAACTGCAACCAAGAAAGACAGCACGGGGATTTGTTTTATTGGGAAACGTCCTTTCAAGAGCTTCCTTGAGCAGTTTGTGGCAGATTGTCCAGGAGATATTATTGATTTCGATACACAAAAGGTGGTTGGTCGTCACGAAGGTGCACATTATTATACAATTGGCCAGCGACGAGGTTTAAACGTAGGAGGGATGGAAAAGCCTTGCTATGTTTTAGGCAAAGATATGAAAAAGAATATTGTCTATATTGTGCGAGGCGAAGATCACCCTCTATTGTATCGTCAAGAGCTTGTAGCAAGAGAGCTTAACTGGTTTGTTCCGTTGCAGGCTCCGACCACTTGTAGTGCGAAGGTGCGGTATAGATCCCCTGATGAAAAATGCCATGTGTATCCTTTAGAAGATGGATCTGTGCGAGTTCTGTTCGACACTCCTGTGAAAGCTATCACCCCTGGGCAGACAGTAGCCTTTTACCAGGGGGATATTTGTTTAGGAGGAGGAGTGATCGACGTGCCTATGATTCATCTGCAGTGACAGTGGCCGGCCCATCTCCTTCTACCGCCAAAGCAGGGGATTCCTCCTCTCGTTCAAAAATAACACGTTCTTCTAGTAAGCGAGCGCGTAACTTCCGCGCTTCTTGTCGGCAAGACTCCTTCAACAACATTTCTGCTAAGGGGTCTTCTAAGTATTGTTCTACGACGCGTCTTAGTGGCCGTGCTCCCATTTCTGGAGAATGTCCTTTAGCCACTAAGAAGGAGATCACTGAATCTGGGATATTCAGCGCCATCTGGTGATCTTGTAAACGAGAACCTAGCTTATTAATTTCTAAATGAATAATTTCGGAAAGAGCTTCTTTCTCTAGAGGTTTAAAGATCACGCTTTCATCTAAACGGTTGATAAATTCTGGTTTTAGGTGTTTTTTGACGGCGGCATCAATTTTTTCTTTGATGACTCCGTAGTCCATATGGGAACGAAGACCGAAACCTATTTCGCCACTCTTACGAATTAAATCTGCTCCTAAATTGGAAGTCATGATGATAATCGTATTGCGGAAATCAATTTTACGTCCAAAAGAGTCGGTCAGACGTCCCTGCTCCAGGATCTGCAACATAAGATCCATAATATCCGGATGAGCCTTCTCAATTTCATCGAAGAGAACAACACAATAGGGGCGTCGACGCACTTGTTCTGTCAGATGCCCACCTTCTTCATGACCTACATATCCCGGAGGCGACCCCATCATTTTGGTTGCAGCAAATTTCTCCATATATTCAGACATGTCGACTTGAATAAGAGAATCTTCTCCGCCAAACATTTCAATAGCGATCTGTTGAGCTAATAAAGTCTTCCCGACCCCCGTAGGACCAAGGAACAAGAAAGAACCCATAGGTCTATTGGGATCTTTAATACCTGTTCTGGAACGACGTATAGCTCGACAAATACTTGCAACAGCTTGATCTTGGCCAATGACTTTCTTTTGTAGAGTGCTTTCTAAGGTCAACAGTTTTTCGCTTTCTGCTTCTGTCAGACGAGCTGCAGGAATCCCTGTTTGTACGGAGACAACTTGAGCAACAGCTTCTTCATCAACAGGAACCTGATGTTCCTCCTTATTCGACTCCCACTGTTGTTTCATAGAGTTCAGTTTCTCTCTCAGCTTTTTCTCTTCATCACGAAGACTAGCCGCTTTCTCATATTCCTGAGTTCCTATAGCTTGTTCTTTAGCCTGTTTGGTGCTTTCTATTTCAGCCTCCAAACGTACCAGCTCAGAGGGTTGCCCCATTGTATTGACGCGCACACGAGCTCCAGCTTCGTCTAAAAGGTCAATAGCTTTATCTGGAAGAAATCGACCATGGACGTATTGATCAGCTAGTTTAGCTGCAGCAACAAGAGCCTCATCCGTAATAAAGACGTTGTGATGCTCTTCATATTTTTTCTTCAAGCCGCGAAGAATTTCTACCGTTTCATCGACGCTAGGCGGTTGTACAACGATTTTTTGAAATCTTCGTTCTAAGGCTGCATCTTTTTCAATATGCTTACGGTATTCATCTAGAGTGGTAGCTCCTATGCATTGAATTTCTCCGCGAGCTAAGGCGGGTTTCAAAATGTGGGAAGCGTCTATTGCTCCCTCAGCAGCTCCAGCGCCTACAATAGTGTGCAGTTCATCAATAAATAGAAGAATATTTCCATGTTTGCGCACTTCATCCATAACGGCTTTAATGCGCTCTTCAAACTGTCCTCGGTATTTAGTTCCGGCAATCATTAGAGCCAAGTCCAAAGTGATCAACCGTTTCTTACGAAGAGCTTCAGGGACTTCTCCTGCGACAATTTTTTGAGCTAATCCTTCGACTATAGCTGTTTTTCCAACACCGGCTTCTCCAATTAAAACTGGGTTGTTTTTTCTACGACGACAAAGAATCAAAATAAGCCGCTCAACTTCTGCAGATCGGCCAATAACAGGATCTAGTCGAGCCTCTTTGAACATTTCTGTCAGATCATAACCATATGCTTTAAGAGCGGAAAGTTTCTCCGGTTTATCTCCTCCTAAAGAGTGTCCTCCTAGGGGAGAGGAAGATTTAGAAGAGGATGAAGAGCTATTAGAACTTCTTGGAGTAATCGAAGAAGATGGAGGAAGTTGCAGATTGAATGTCTCCAGCTCTTTTAAAATTTCCTTTCGGATTTCTTTTGGATCTATGTGTAGGTTTTCTAAAACCTGTAAAGCTACGCCATCAGCTTGATTGAGAATTCCCAATAAGAGGTGTTCTGTCCCGACATAGTTGTGTTCTAAAAGAGCTGCTTCTTCGTTAGCAGATTCAAAAGATTTTTTTACTCTTCCTGTTAGTGCAGGATCCCCGTATACTTGGATCTCAGGTCCATATCCAATCAGCTTTTCTACTTCCTGTTTTGCTGTGTCAAAGTCGACGCCCAGAGTGCGTAACACGTTAACAGCTACTCCTTGGCCAAGTTTTAGTAATCCTAATAAGATATGCTCGGTTCCTAGATAATTGTGATTGAGCCGTTGAGCCTCTTTTTTCGCCAACTTAATCACTTGCTTTGCGCGATTGGTAAACTTCTCAAACATAAAAACCTGAATGAATGGGGAGGTGGAATACTTTTCTGCATATACGACATTTATGATAATGATGCAACTTTTCGTAAGAGAAGAGGGAGGAGATTTGTAGCGTTTTTTTTGTAATAAAAATTTTTCTAAAAAGAGGGTTTTCTAAGGGCAAGCATTATTTAATTTTATTAGATCGGTATTCTGATGTAATATGTTTCTGAAATAAATAAGAGAGGACTGTTCTCGGTTTATTTGCATAGGTTGTAGGTATTTATTGAATAATGAAAATTCGTGTTATCGATTCTACTAAAGCGACTCCTGAAGAGCTTATGGAGAAGGATCGTTCGCTCCTGGATTCCTTGAAAGCAGGAGAGGTGATTCTTCATTTGTATGAGTGGGAGGGCCTTTTTCCTGTTACGTATGGATGTTTTATTAAACCCGAAAGATTCTTTCGGGCAGATTGGGAAGCTTTAGGGGTAAGGGCTGCACGTCGTCCTACAGGAGGAGGAGTTACCTTCCATAATGGAGATTATGCGTTTTCTCTACTTGTGTCTTCAGAGCATCCAGCCTATCAAAAGTCTGTTTTAGCGAATTATCATACGGTGAACCGTTTTGTCCTCAGAGCCATTAACAAATTATTTAGATTAGAAGGTTCGTTGTCTCCTAAAGAAAGCTCGACGGAGCAAGTGGAGGCTTCTAATTTTTGTGTGGCAAAAATTTCTAAATACGACGTTCTCATAGGAGATAAAAAAATAGGGGGAGCATCTCAAAGATCTGTAAAACAAGGATTTTTGCATCAAGGCTCCATCTTTTTGTCAGGAAATTCACCGCATTTCTATCGAAAAATTTTACAGCCGGATCTTGTGGACAAGATGAGCTCGAAAATGGAGGAACAAGCGTTTTTCCCCTTAGGAATAGAAGCTCCTGCATCGGTATTAAAAGAAGTTAGAGAAGAGGTGAAGGACGCCTTAATGCGCATCTTTATGCAGGAGGGGATTTAATGGGGATGAAAACACTTTTTTTACGAAAAATATTTTTGTTTTTGGCTTGCGCAACAACATTTAGCAGCTTTGCGCACACAATAACCGTTCCTGATAGAGGCACAGAGGCCAAGGTGCTTATTCATGATAACGGCTATGAAATGTATGAATACCTGTTAGCCGCTATCGATAACGCCGAATATACTGTAGAATTATGTCCTTGTATGACAGGCGGAGAGATTTTATCTACTATTTTGCAACATCTGGATCAGCGTATGGAAAAAGCTCCCGAACTTGTGGGCTACATGTTGATTCAGCCTACGCTTATAGATGATAATGACCGAAAAAACTTACAAGCTCTTCAGAAGAAGCGCGCGGATCGATTCTTTTATTTATTTTCGGATTGCCCCCCGTATTGCAATATTTTTTCTCCTAACGTTATCGAAACACACATCAAGCTTTCTATCATTGATGGGAAGTATATTTTTATTGGGGGAACGAATTTAGAAGATCTTATGTGCTCCAAAGGGGACGTTGATCCGGGAATCTCGGATTCCCCTCGTGCTATGATAGGAGGCGTGCTTCGGCCTTCTGCTCTTAGAGACCAAGATGTCACGATTGTTTCAGCAGAATTAGGAGCTTTGCTTCGAAAAGAGTTTTGTGCTCATTATGCCTTATGGAAAGATTTCACTAAAAAATTATGGTTTAACAAAAAATTAGATGATTTCAGAGGTATAGATCCTGTTAATCTTCCTTTAGAAAAAGCGAGACACTCTTTCTGTCCGGTGATTGAAACGAGTTCTTGTTCAGTTTCTGTTCCGCTAGATAAGATTCGATTTATCTTTTCTGGGCCAGATGAGGCGAATAATACGATTACCCAAGAGTATAGTCAATTGATTGCTCAGGCGGAACACTCCATTCGAATCGCGCAGATGTATTTTATCCCCGCAGACAAAATATATGATAGCTTAATGGAGGCCTGTTGGAGTAGAAATGTATATATTCGGGTGATAACTAACGGGAGAACTGATCGTAGCCCCGATATTACGAGAACATATGCTTGGGGGAATCGGATTAATTATTTTCCATTGACTTTTGGGTCTAGGCCTCTCTTGTGGAAACGGTTTCTCTTTTCCCCTAGTCACGCTACCAACAATTTTTCTGTTCATGAGTTTTACGTAGCCAATACTCAGCTACATAAAAAATGCATGCTCGTAGATGATCGAGTCTTAGTTATAGGCAGCTATAATTTTGGCAAAAAGAGTGATGAATGTGATTACGAGTGTATCGTTGTTATTGAGTCACCAGAAGCTGTTGCTAGGGCACAATTGGTATTTGAAAAGGATTTGGGGCTTTCCAAAAAGGTGACTTACGATGAAATTATTAATTGGTATTTTGATCCAATGAATTATTGTTTAGGGTATTTGGAAGACAAGTACATGCCGGCCTAAATTGTTTCAATAGTAGTCTGGAGAGATGCAATATATCTCTCCGTTTCTTTATCTAGTAAGCTTGATAATAACTTTCGCAATGAGTACCATGGGGCGTTCTGGGAGAGTTCTCTCCCTTGTCGAGAAGGAATGCTTTAAGAATGGTTTTCCTTTTTTTTAATGAAAATTTGCTCAAAGAAAGAAGGGGCTCTTGCTAGCGTTTTTCAACAAACATCAAAAAAAATTTATCGGGTTAGTGATCGCCGGCGTTTGTTTATCTGGATTCGGTGTTGGGGTTGGGCAAACCGTTAAAACGCGAAATCTAGGATCTAGCAACACGGTTTTTAGGACTCCGTCAGGTAGAAAATATTCTGAAAAAGAATTCCGATTATTGAAACGTTTTTTATCTAACGAAGCCTATCCTTTTACAGGCAATCCAAGAGAGTGGAATTTTCTTAATGAAGGGATGCTAACGGAGCGTTTTTTGACCAATAAGTTAGGGGAGAGCTTATTCTTAGAAGTGTATAAGTCCGGTTTCCCTGCTTTTGATAAAGAACGAGTTTATGAAGGGTATCGGCGTTTTGATGCTCCTTTTATTTCTGCCGATGAAGTTTGGAAATCTTCTGCTCCTCAATTACGGGATGCTTTTCATGTGTTTCAACGCTTAGAAAATCCTGTTTCTTCAGAAGGATTTGCTGCTCGAGTAAGATTATTTTTAGAGGAGAAAAAATTTCCTCACTACGTCCTTAGACAGCTGTTGGAGTATCGGCGTCAGATGTTTCATCTCCCGATAGACAACTCTTTATCGCAGGGGCGGGACTTGCGTTTGTTTGGATATCGTAATGTTAAAGATTGGTTTGGGGATAGGTATGTTTCTGCAGTAACAGAAGCTGTGTTACGTTTCATAGATGAGCAGAAGAAGAACATAGGGATGCCCTCTTTGAAAGAAGCTCGGCAGGATTTTTATGATAAAGCTCAGCAAGCTTTCGCTAGATTGAGTAAGCATGCGGAGTTCCATTTAACATTTGATCAGTTAGTAGCTTCTTTTTACTCTTTTATGGGAGTTGAAGAAACAGAGTTTCTCCGCATGTATCGGGAAATTTTGTTATATAAAAAAGCTATCTTAGCGTTGGAAGGAGCCGTTGCTTTTGACTACTATCCCTTACAGAAGTTCTTTTCTATGGGGAAAGATTCCGTTTCTGTGGAGATGTTTCATTTACCAGATAGTTTAGTCTTTAAGGATAAAGAAGATTTAGAGGCTTTTGAGACCTATCTTAGTTTAGTAACAGCTCCTTCGGATCATGTCTTAGACATCCCAACGAAATTCCTTCCTGTTGAAAAGGTAAAAAACAAAGCAGAGTGTCTGGTTGGGAAACGTTTTTCCATTTTTTATCGGAGTGTAAAGCTGTCGGAACTTGAAAAATATGTTCCTATGGCTCAGGTATATTTGTGGTATCAGAATCCAGAGAACTTTGAAGAAATTTTAGCAGAATTTCCAGAATTAGAGACCTGTACGTCTCTACGCGATATTTTGAATTTGAAACCTGCTGTTGTAGAAAAAGCGCATGCCTATGTAAGAAAGGCAATTCTTCGGGCGGATTCAGATATGATTCAGTCTGAGTTGGCTAAGCAGGAGCAGAAATCGGGAGAGCTTTTCTTGTCTGTAGGGCAGGAGCCCCTATTGCCGGGCATTCAAAATGGTGTTCGGTTAGCAAATATTTTGATGCAGCAAGATGTAATTGATAACTATTCCCAGGATAATGAGCATTTCTATTGTGTTACGGTAAGAAATCGGCCAAGTAGAGAGGAGGTGCTGCCGTATAAAGAAGTGATTCGTAAAGGGTTAAAGAAGACTTTGCTAGAGAATTACAAAGCAGAAGAGCGTATTCGTCGTGTCTTAGCCTATTTGCAAGAAGCCTTTCCTAACCGCTCGGGCAAAGATCTCTATCAGAGACGTCTTGTTCGATTTGTTCAATCTTTTCAATCCGGAAAACTATCGCAAGGAGATCTTTTTGGAGGATTAGAGAGAACGATAAAAACATTTTCTAGAGGGGATCAGGGTACTCCACAGGAGTTTGAAGATATGTTGTCCCAGAAAGAAGGGCAAGTATCGGATGTGCTATTTGATTCAGATAGAGGTCCTTTCTATTATGCTTTTATTTCAAAAATATATTGCGATTACCCGGCAAGTTTAGACAAGCTATTATTTGCTAAGCGTCATTTGAATGAAGAGATTTTAGGACCTTATTTAGCAGAGGTTTTTTCCCAATCCACAAATTAACAACATAGAAATGGAATAGGACACGTATGAAAGGTAAAAAATATTATTCTGACTACCATGTATGGATAGAGCCTATTCACCCTTCAGTTGTAAGACTGGGGTTATCAGCCCAAATGCGTGAGCATCTGGGGGATATTTTGCATGTCGATCTTCCTTCTTTAGGAGCGTTTGTCAAAGAGGGAGAGGAGCTTTGTGTTTTAGAGTCTTCAAAATCAGCGATAGAAGTTCTTTCTCCGGTTTCCGGAGAGGTGTTAGAGGTCAATGCCGCGCTTGAAGACGATATCCTCCCCATCAACCGTGCCGCAGAATCCGAGGGCTGGCTAGTTGTTCTCCAATTGTCCGAAGATTTTGATGGAGAACGTTTTTCTTTAGAGCTTTAGCGGGCTGCTTGAGCCGCTAGCTTTTTTGGCCTTCTTCCAGTCCAGGCTGTGTAGGTGCTTTCACATTGTCGGTAGCGCTTGTAACAATGGCTGCTTTAGATGTAGGTTTGGAGATGTCTATTCCAGTCAATCCCATGAAAGCCATAGCTATGAGGCCTGTCATAATGAAAGAGATGCCCATTCCTTGTAGGTGTTTAGGGACATTAGAATATGCTAGTTTTTCTCGAATTGTTGCAAAAAGAACGATAGCTAACCACCATCCACATCCTGATCCTAAAGAAAATACAACCATAGGAAAAAAGGGATAGTTTCGGGTAATACCAAATAATACTCCGCCTAAAATAGCACAGTTTACTGCAATAAGGGGAAGAAAGATCCCTAAGGCCAAATACAGGTTTCTTGAAAATCGCTCCAAAAGAAGTTCTAAAATTTGTGTGAATGCTGCAATCACCACAATGAATGTAATTAATTCTAAAAAACTCAGATCTATATCTGCCAATGCAGGAGACAGCCAGGCCAAAGCATGAGGCTCTGTAATAAAATGATGGACTAGCCAGTTAATACTACCTGTAATAGTAAGCACTAAGGCTACAGACATCCCTAAGCCGTTAGCTGTTGACAAGCGAGAAGAACAGGCTAGATAGCTACACATTCCTAAAAATGTAGATAGCAAAATATTTTGGATAAATGCGGCCTGCAAGAAGATCCCTAAAAGATTCACTAAAGAATAGTCTCCTAACCACATATTTTACCTCTTTGTCTTTTGGGCTCTAATAATGTTCACCAACCAAATCATGATTCCTAATAGGAAAAATGCTGATGGAGCTAAAACCATTAATCCTAAGTTTTCATATCCATCGGGATGGGATACAGAGGAATAAAAGATTGTAGGAATGATGCGGAAGCCTAAGATGGTTCCAAATCCGAATAACTCTCTAATTACACTAATGCAAACAAGCACCCAGCCATAGCCAAGACCTGCTCCCAGACCATCTAAAAATGCGGGTATCGGAGAAATATGGCGAGCCATACTCTCTGCGCGGCCCATGACGATGCAGTTAGTAATGATCAATCCTACAAAAACCGAAAGGGTTTTAGAGATATTGAAAAAAAAAGCTTTTAAAAACTGGTCGATTAGGATCACAAAAAGACTGATGATGATAAGCTGTGCAATCATTCGCACGCTTTCTGGGGTAATTTTTCGTAGAAGGGAAACCACAAAAGAGGAACAGCCTGTAACAAAGCTAACCGCTAATCCCATTGTTAAAGCTGTTGTTACCGTAGTAGTAACAGCTAGCGCTGAGCAAATCCCTAAAATAGCAACAAGAGGCTGGTTATTGACCCACAAAGCATCAATAAAATAACTCAAAGAGGATTTATTGGTTGTCATGAGATTCTCCACTAGAATTCAGATCGGCAAAAAAGGTCAATAAAGGGCGATAGGGAGCTAGCGAATTAGCAAAAGCTTCAGTAACACCATTGCAAGTTAGCGTAGCTCCTGAAATTCCATCGACAGCGGATGCTGCTTTAGGAGAATCTCCTAATGCTGCGGCAACAGATCCTTTGATGACTTCTAATCCCAAAGTGGTTTTCGTAAAGTCAGTTTCCCCAGAAGAAGATGCAAGAAAAACTTTCTTCCCTTTAAAATTTTTTTGCCATTGAGGATTCGCTATATTTGCCCCTAATCCTGGGGTCTCGCCATGTTGATACCAAGATGTCCCAAGAACTGTATTCCCATCTTTTTCTAACGCAAGAAATCCATAGATAGGCCCCCATAAACCAAAGCCCTCTATAGGAATAACTATGGACTCAATGGCTGTAGGGTTTGCTGCTACTTGGGATGCAGATAAATTTGAAGATTCCTCGTTGGTTAGAATAGCGTAAACTACATAAAGACTATGGTTTCGTATTGAGGGGGTCGGTTGAGATAAGAATTCTGTTAGGCTGAGATTGTGGTCTTCAAAAGAGGAAAGATGACCCTGAGAATCCGTAAGCAAGACTCTAACAAAATTTTGAAAATAAGAACTTAGAGTTGCTGCGGTTACTCGAGGTGGAGTTGAGGAGCTTTCTAATAGCTGGTTTTTTGTGTTATAAAGAGCGGGTTTCCAGTCTCCTTCGTCATGTATTTGGAATCTGTTGTCACAAGAAATAACCTGTGCAGCCATTAACATTTGCTGATTGCGGTCGAATTCTGCGGCTTGCTTTTGGATGGGGGTCAGAAAATAAGCAGCTGTAGAAAGAAGAGTTCCCGCAATCAAACTAAGAACAAAGATGAATAAGATGATGTACCAAGGTTGGTTGAGATAATGACTAGGCTTGGATGCCATATTTTATACTCCCTGTTGTCTGACTTGCTTAAGAGCGATCTTGTCAAATAGGGGAGCGAAAACGTTCCCTAATAGAATGGCCAGCATAACTCCTTCAGGATACGCGGGATTAATTAAGCGTATGAGAATGGTAAGAAAGCCTATAAAAGTGCCGTAAAACCATTTCGCTAGTTTGGTTGCAGGAAAAGAAACGGGATCTGTAGCCATAAAGACTAGGCCAAAAGCTAATCCCCCAATAAAAAGATGGCGATAGACCGGAATAAAAAATTTAGCTGGAGCCCAAGCGCCAGCTTGTCCAGCTGTTAAGACGCTTATGATTTTAAATAGCCAGGCAAAAAATAGAGAACTGAGACCAAAAGAAAGCATGGTTCTCCAGGA
>SAMEA3663047__coassemble_750_pt1 | contig 11654 bp, 8 predicted proteins | sample SAMEA3663047__metabat2_low_PE_033 | metagenome-assembled genome bin SAMEA3663047 (sample SAMEA3663047) | pig gut metagenome | biome: pig gut; feature: pig-associated habitat; material: faeces | place: France | collected 2012
GTTTGGGCCGCATTTGGGTCCGCAGCTGTTATCTTTGGATTGTCGGCTGCTTATGGAGCTTTCACAAAAAATGATCTAACGCAAATTCACAGAATTTTGATGTTGGCTCTTGTAGGCCTTATGGTTATATCCTTAGTATTTCTAATAGTATCTCTTTTCACACCAATGCCATTATTGTATCTGTTGATTTGCTATTTGGGGTTGGCTATTTTTGTTGGGCTCACGGTAGTTGACGCGCAATCTATACGTCGCGTAGCTCGCAGCGTAGGAGATCATGGAGATTTAAGCTACAAACTGTCCTTGATCATGGCGTTGCAGATGTATTGCAATGTGATTATGATATTTTGGTACTTGTTACAAATTTTTGCTTCTTCAGACAAAAGACGTTAAACAAAAGACGTTAAAAGCAAAGAGGCATTCTTTCGAAAGAGGATTTTTAGGGTTCTAAAAATCCTCTTTCTTATTTAAGGAAAAAGTTCAACTTTCCAGTAATTTGTCTAAAAAACGATCGATAGAAAAAGGCTCAAAATCAGAAACCGTTTCTCCATACCCAACAAATCGTGTAGGAATCTTAAGTTCATCAGCGATGCGAAATAGGGAGCCTCCCTTAGCAGAGCCTTCCACTTTTGTGAAAATTAACCCATCGATAGGTACTGCCTCATGGAACATGCTCACCTGACTTAATGTGTTGCTTCCTAAGGTTGCATCGATAGTCATGAGCGTTTCATGAGGAGCTCCGGGAAAAGCCTTGTTACATACAGAAACAATCTTTTGCAATTCTTTAAGGAGGTTCGTGTGAGTATTCAGCCTTCCAGAGGTGTCGATGATCACTTGGTCGTAGTCTCTAGCGATTGCAGCAGAGATGCCATCAAAAGCTATAGCCGCAGGATCTCCTCCAGGTTTGCCGGAGATAAAACCGCAGTTTAAAGAATTTGCCCAACAACGCATTTGATCCATTCCTGCAGAGCGAAAGGTGTCTGTAGCCACGATCAAAACTGTTTGGTTTTGAGAAAGATAGTAGTGGGCCAGTTTCGCTACTGTAGTTGTTTTTCCGGAGCCGTTAGTTCCTAAAACAAGAGTCGCGTGTGGACGAACAGAAGAGAGTTCTCTTTGGGGTAATTTAGCAATAATCTCAGAAAGAAAAGAACGAATAAGCCCTTTAAGCGTGTGTTCATCAGGATGCTTATGTTTGCGCAACTCTCTACAAAAAGATTCGGTTAGTTTGGGGCCAAAATCTCCTTCATACAGGAGAACCTCAGCATGTTCCAGTAAATCTGAAGGAAGAGTTTTTTTAAAAAGAGAGCGAAGTTTGTTCCCGAAAAACTTGAACACAGACAAGGTAAAGTTGATTGAAGTAAAAAGAATAATAAAAGATAAGGAGGAAAAATTAAAGGGTTATTTATGCATCTTCATGAGTATCAAGCTAAGGACCTTTTAACTTCTTATCAACTTCCTATTCCCTCTTATCGTGTAGCAGCTTCTGTGCCTGAAGCGGAAGCGGCCATTCAGGCTGAGCAATGGAGGTCTGGGGTTGTTAAAGCACAGGTTCATTCTGGGGGAAGAGGGAAAAATGGAGGAGTGATTATTGCTGGTTCTCCAGAGGATTTATTAGCAGCGACAGATCAATTGCTGCATATGCAGTTTTCTAGTAATCAGACGGCAGGGCGCTCTCTACCGGTCAATAAAGTGCTAATTTCTCCTCTGATAGAGATAGTTGCGGAGTATTATCTTGCGATCGTAGTAGATAGAAAGCATCGTTGCCCTGTAATGATGCTTTCCAAGGCGGGAGGTATGGATATTGAAGAGGTAGCAGAAAAACAGCCCGAGCTCTTGTTAACAATAAAGCTGCCCTCTTCAAAAAAAATCTATAACTATCAGTTACGCCAAATCGCTAAATTTATGGAGTGGGATAAATCGATTGCTGATCAAGGGAACCGCATTATCTGTCAGTTGTTACAATGTTTTTATGACAACGATATCTCTTTATTGGAAATCAACCCACTCGTGCTGACTGCAGATCGATCTCTTGCCATTCTGGATGCTAAAATCACTATCGATGATAACGCTCTTTATCGGCACCCACAGTTAGCAAATTGTTACGACCCCTCTCAGGAAAACATTCGTGATGTGCTCGCTAAGCAGCTGGGACTTTCCTATATTGCTCTAGATGGGACCATCGGCTGCTTAGTGAATGGAGCCGGGTTAGCAATGAGTACTTTGGATATTCTTAAGCTATATGGAGGCTCGGCAGCGAATTTTTTAGATGTTGGAGGAAGTGCCTCAGAAAAGCAAATCCAAGAGGCGATCTCTTTGGTTTTATCGGACAAAAGCGTTCGTGTGTTGTTCATTCATATTTTTGGCGGAATCATGGATTGCTCCGTAGTAGCTGCTGGACTAGTATCTGCCATGCAAGGACAACGAGAACACGTTCCTACGGTAATCCGTTTGGAAGGAACGAATGTAGATAAAGGGAGAGACATTATTCTCAAGGCAGGAATTCCTTGTGAATTTGTTGCCTCTATGAGTGAAGGGGCTGAGCTCGCTGTGAAATTAAGTCGTTAGCTTGGAGAGAGATTGTGTTAGAATTATTAAGCAAAGATCTACCGATTATTACTCAAGGTATTACGGGGAAAGCAGGGGCTTTTCATACTGCGCAATGCGTCTCTTATGGATCTAACTTTGTGGGTGGGGTGACTCCTGGGAAGGGAGGAACTCGATTTTTAGATTTACCCGTTTTCGACTCGGTTTTAGAGGCGAAACGGGTAACTGGATGTCGAGCTTCGATGATTTTTGTTCCTCCAGCTTTCGCTGCAGAAGCAATTTTTGAGGCTGAAGATGCAGGAATGGATTTGATCGTATGTATAACAGAAGGGATTCCTGTACAAGATATGCTGGAAGTTGCTTCTCTTATGGAAAAAAGCTCCTGCCGTTTAGTTGGGCCTAATTGTCCCGGCGTCATTAAGCCAGGGATTTGTAAAATTGGCATTATGCCTGGATATATTCACCTACCAGGGAATGTAGGCGTGGTTTCTAGATCTGGTACGCTAACATATGAAGCTGTGTGGCAATTAACACAGCGAAAAATTGGACAAAGTGTTTGCGTTGGAATCGGCGGGGATCCTTTGAATGGAACCTCCTTTATTGATGCGCTTCGGGAATTTGAGAATGATAAGCAGACAGAAGCTATTCTTATGATTGGTGAGATAGGCGGAAGTGCAGAAGAAGAAGCGGCAGATTGGATAAGCCAGTATTGTAGTAAACCCGTGGTAGCTTTTATTGCAGGAGCTACAGCTCCCAAGGGGAAACGTATGGGGCATGCGGGTGCAATTATTTCAGGAAACAGTGGAGATGCTTTGAGTAAACAACGGGCTTTAAGAGAAGCGGGGGTTATCGTTATAGAATCTCCTGCACAGATTGGAGAGACTGTTGCTGCCGTTCTAAATCCTCGTTAGTTACAGGGTATTGGAGCACTCTACAGAGTCGTGTCCTTGATTTGCATCATCAGATTTTGTATGCTGCAAACCTGTTCTTTATGATGCATAAAATACAAAAAGGCCTAGAAGCCTGGATCGCTTATCAAGGAAAAGATGATGAAAAAATTATTATGTGTGTTGCTATCGACATCGGTTTTCTCGTCGCCAATGCTGGGCTACGGTGCGTCTAAAAAAGATGCTCAGAATGATATTTGTTTGGCAGGATCTTTGGGTGAACGGGATCTTTCCCAAGAAGAGTTGCTAAAAGAAGTTTCTCGAGGATTTTCGAAAGTCGCCGCTCAGGCGACTCCTGGTGTGGTCTATATAGAAAATTTTCCTAAAACAGGAGGGGCGGCGATTGCCTCTTCAGGAAATAAACGGGGGATGCAAGAAAATCCTTTCGATTATTTCAACGATGAATTTTTTAATCGTTTTTTTGGTTTGCCATCGCATAGAGAACAACCTCGTCCTCAGCAGCGTGATGCGGTGAGAGGGACAGGTTTTATTGTGTCGGAGGATGGATATGTTGTGACCAACCATCACGTAGTAGAGGATGCTGGGAAAATTCATGTGACACTACACGACGGACAAAAATATACAGCAAAAATTGTGGGGTTAGATCCTAAAACGGATCTTGCAGTTATCAAGATTCAAGCAGAAAAGTTACCCTTTTTAACTTTCGGGAATTCTGATCAACTTCAGATAGGCGATTGGGCCATAGCGATAGGAAATCCTTTCGGATTACAGGCGACGGTAACCGTCGGGGTGATTAGTGCTAAGGGAAGAAATCAACTGCATATAGTTGATTTCGAAGATTTTATTCAGACGGATGCAGCCATTAATCCTGGAAATTCTGGTGGTCCACTGTTAAATATTGACGGACAAGTTATCGGAGTGAATACAGCGATTGTTAGCGGTAGCGGGGGGTACATTGGCATTGGATTTGCTATTCCAAGCTTAATGGCCAAGCGCGTCATCGATCAACTAATTAGTGATGGCCAGGTGACAAGGGGCTTTTTAGGAGTGACCTTACAACCTATTGATTCCGAACTTGCTGCTTGTTACAAATTAGAAAAGGTGTATGGAGCTCTGGTTACGGATGTTGTTAAAGGGTCTCCGGCAGAAAAGGCAGGTTTGCGTCAGGAAGATGTGATTGTTGCTTATAATGGGAAAGAAGTGGAGTCTTTGAGCGCTTTGCGTAATGCCATTTCTTTAATGATGCCAGGAACTCGTGTGGTTTTGAAAGTAGTTCGTGAAGGCAAAATCATCGATATACCTGTAACGGTGACGCAGATTCCTGCGGAGGATGGGGTGTCTGCTCTTCAGAAAATGGGTGTTCGGGTACAAAATATTACGCCAGAGCTATGTAAGAAACTGGGATTAGCATCGGATACTAAAGGGATTCTTGTTATGTCCGTAGAAGCAGGTTCTCCTGCGGCTTCCGCAGGGGTAGTGCCAGGACAGCTTATCTTGGCTGTGAATAGACAAAGGGTTTCTTCTGTCGAAGAATTGAATCAAGTTTTGAAAAATGCAAAAGGGGAAAATATTCTTCTTATGGTCTCTCAGGGAGAAGTAATTCGATTTATCGTTTTAAAATCCGATGAATAATTTTGGCTTTTTGTTTTGAAAAACTGAATGTAAGGGGGCTCTACGGAGCTCCTTTTCTTTTTATGGGAGAATGCTTCGGAAAGAATATTTGTGTGGATATAAGAGATCTAACCATGTAGGCTGTCTTTCTTGTTGTTAGTTAGAAAAAAGTAGAGGAGAAAGGAATTCTCTCCTCTGTTGTAGAAGATTGAGTGGGATATGAAAATTGGGGATACCTATAGAAATTTTGTAGTCAAGTTGAGTCAGGATCTTCCCGAGATTGAAAGTAAGCTTATCGAAGTGGAGCATACCCCGACAGGGGCAACAATTATGATGATCGTCAACAACGACGATGAAAATGTGTTCAATATTTCTATTCGTACCTGCCCTCAGGATTCTAGTGGTGTGGCTCATGTGCTGGAGCATATGGCCTTATGTGGGTCCGAAAATTATCCGGTACGAGATCCCTTTTTCTCAATGACAAGACGTAGTTTGAATACATTTATGAATGCATTCACTGGGGCGGATTTCACCTGTTATCCGGCAGCGTCTCAGATACCGGAAGATTTTTATCATTTGCTCAGTGTTTATATTGATGCAGTATTCCATCCATTGTTAACAGAGAATAGTTTTTTACAAGAGGCTTGGCGGTATGAGCGGGCGGAAGATGGCTCCCTTTGTTACACAGGGATCGTGTTTAATGAGATGAAGGGAGCTCTGTTGTCAGGAGAGTCTCGACTCAGCGAAGCTATGAATGCTGCGTTATTTTCATCAGTAACCTATGGAGTGAATTCCGGAGGAGATCCCAAAGCCATTGTCTCTCTAAATCTAGAGACCGTGAGAGCCTTTCATGAGAGCCAATATACTTTAGGTCGATGTCTTTTTTATTTTTATGGGAATATCCGTCCCACTCGTCATTTAGATTTTTTAGAAGAGAAATTATTAAGACGTGTTGGAAAGCTAGAAAAACAAAACATTACTCTTCCTCTGCAGAAGCGTTTCAAGGAACCTGTGCGAGTAATGGAAAAATACCCTTCCGATGGGGCTGATGAAGATAAGGTACTTTTTGGATTAGCTTGGTTGACCTGTTCGATTTTTGATCAACAGGATCTACTTGCTTTACACGTGCTGGAGTTGGTGTTGATGGGTACGGACGCGGCTCCTCTGAAATCTCGATTGCTAAAATCTGGGCTGTGCAAGCAGGCCGATATGAGTATTGACAGTGAGCTGCATGAGATTCCTGTATATCTTGTTTGTAAAGGATGCTCTCACTCGGGAAGTCAGAAGTTAGAAAGTATGATTTTAGCGAGTTTAGAAGAGATTTTACAGGAAGGGATTCCCTTCAATCTGGTGGAAGGAGCTGTTCACCAGCTAGAATTAGCACGGAAAGAAATTACAGGGTACTCGCTCCCTTATGGATTATCTTTATTTTTCCGAGCTGGGTTGCTTAGACAGCATGGAGGGAAAGCAGAGGACGGATTAAGGATTCATACGTTGTTTGCTAATTTGAGAGAAAATATTCAAAACCCGGAATATTTACCTCGATTGGTGCGGAAGTATTTTCTAGACAATCCGCATTATGCTCGCGTCATTTCCCTCCCAGATTCTCAGTTAATCGCTCAAGAGAATAAAGAAGAGCGCAGTGCTCTACAGGCGATTCAGATGCAAATGAGTGCGGAAGATTTAGAAAGAGTAGAGGCAAATTCTAAGCGTTTAGAGGCATACCAGTCTCAGGAAGAAGATTTAAATAAAGTGTTACCGCTTTTTTCCTTGGATAAGGTTCCCTCTTTAGGCAAAGAGTTTGTTTTGGATAAAGAGACGTTCGGTGAAGGAGAGGTCTTACACCATGATTGCTTTACGAACGATATTATTTTCTTGGAATTAGTTTTTGATCTACCAGCTCTTTCTGTAGAAGAGCTCCCTTGGTTACGGCTTCTTGTTTTTGTGCTGCTTCAGCTAGGAAGTGGGGGGCGTTCTTATAAGGAACAGTTAGAATTTCTTTTGGAGAATACCGGAGGAGTAGACGTCCTTTATGACTTTTCTTCGCAGGCTACGGATTCCAGTCGACTCTCTCCCTCTATAAGCATTCGTGGTAAGGCCTTAATTTCTAAGGCCAAGTATGTGTGTCAAGTAATGAAGGAGACACTAACTTCTGTGGATTTTTCCGACACAGCACGTCTTAAAGAACTTTTGATGCAGCATGCTGAGGCTTTAACGAATAGCGTGAGAAACAGTCCTATGGGATATGCTATTGGTCTAGCTTGTTGTAACAAGTCCATTGCAGGAGGGCTGGCGTATCGTATGTCGGGACTTCCCTATGTCAAGCATATTTGTGAGCTTCTGAGCCAGTTTGATCAGCGAGCACCAGAAATTATTGATCGTTTACAACAGCTTTATAAGAAATGCTTTGTTGGGAGACGCCAGCTTATTATCAGCAGTAGTCGGGCAAATTATCAAGTTCTCCATGAACAGCGTTTCTTTGGTTTATTAGATGAGCGATTAGGGGTGGCAGAGTTGTGGAAAAATCCCTCTCTGGATCATGTTGAGGACTCTCGAGGTCTTGTGATTCCTGCACGAGGAGCCTATAATGTACTTGCGATTCCTCTAGGTTCTCTCTCTTATGATCACCCAGATGCCGCGGTTCTCTCTGTTGCTGCAGAGGTTTTAGGAAATGTCATTTTGCATACCAAGATTCGAGAGCAAGGTGGTGCTTATGGGTCTGGAGCTAATGCGAATCTGGGCCGGGGAGCCTTCTATTGCTATAGTTATCGAGATCCTGAAGTGTCTGCTACGTATCAGGTATTTTTGCAAGGGATTCGAGATATGGCAGCAGGAAAATTCTCAGAGGAAGATGTTCATGAAGGAATTCTTGGAGTCATTCAAAATTTAGATGATCCGATATCCCCAGGGAGCCGTGGGTCTACGTCTTACTATCGATCCAGAAGCGGTAAGGTGCCTTTCGTTCGTCAAGCCTTTCGCCAAGCTGTTTTAGCAACAACGAAAGAGCAGATTTGTGAGGTTGTCCGTAAGCGGCTTGAGACATGTCTTTCAGAAGCCTCTTTCGTTTCTTTTGCTGGAGAGGAGATGTTGCAAAAAAGCGCAGAAGAACTTGATAGACCTTTTCAAGTAGAAAGCGCTTTGTGAGCTAAACGTTTGCATTTAGAGAAGCTTCAAAAACCCTCTCAATGAGAGGGTTGCTTTTCTAAATCAGGATCTTGACTGGACTCTTTCAGGACATGAGGTAAGGTGCTTACCTGGGAAAGCTCTTCGATTGTATTATGAGAAGAGGAGACTTCGAGCTTGTCAAAAGTTCTCAAGATAGGAAGCACTCTAGCAGAAAGACTGGAAGACATATCATTATAGCTGTGAACGGCTTGCCCTAAATGCTTGCCAACCTTATGAAAATGATCAAATAGCTTGTGCATTCTTTGATAGAGATCTTTCCCCAACCGGCCAATTTCTTGAATTTGCTTATGTACATTTTCTTGTTTCCAAACATAAGTAACTGTTTTTAATAAAGCCATCAAAGTGATGGGGCTAGATAGAATGACATTAGATTGTCCTGCATAATCTAAGAGGTCTGGTGCGCAGCGGATAGCATCATTGAATAGACTCTCTCCTGGGAGAAATAAAATCACGAATTCAGGAGATTGCTCAAATTTATCCCAATAACTTTTTGTTTTTAGAGTTTTAATATGGTCTTTAATTTTTTTTACTAAATCGGAGGGATCTGCTTGATTATCCGTAAGGTACTCTTCGGAGAATGGAGTTTTAGCATCAATAACAAGACTACGATTCTGCGGTAAACGAATGACAATGTCTGCTCGAGAAGATGAGGTCTGGGCATCTACGGTCTGGGCACTATAATCGCAATATTTCAGCATGCCAGAAATTTCCAGGATTCTTTCTAGTTGAATTTCTCCCCATCTCCCGCGAGATCCTGGATGCTTCAGAATATTCGTGAGAGCTTGGGTTTCTCGTTCTAGCTTTTTTTCTGCTGTAAGCAACTGAGATAGTTGCTCTTTGAGAGCTCCTCGGTCTTCAGCTTGTTTCGTCTCAAACATTTCTAAATTTTGTTTGAAAGCAGACAGTGTGTTGTGGACCGGAGTAAGAACAGAGGTAATCGCTTGAGTTTTTTCTGAGAAAAATTCTTGTGATTCCGCTTTGATGTCTCGAGCAAAGGCTTGAGATGCTGAAGATAACTTGTGCGAAAACTCTTCGATAAGTTGCTCTTGACTGCGGCGAGTGTCTAAAGACATTTGTAAAATGGACTTGCTATGCTCAAGATCTCGGATGGTGTCTTTTTGCAGAGAAAACTTTTTCGTAAAAATTTTAAAAGAACCGGCTATTCCTAACGAAAGCCCAAACAAAAAGAACACACCATGCGTCCAAAATGGGAGTATATGCGAAGTGTCCATATGCTAAGAAGAAGGTCTCCTATTGATAAAGCAAAAAAGAGGGGATATCACCAACACGTACAGCCAGGAAACCAGGAAAAAGACCTGGTTGAAATGATCCACTAATCCAGAAAAGAAGAGACAAGCTCCTAATCCGATGCCTAGAACCAAAAGCGAAGAGGAAACTCGAAAACGAAAGTGTTTGAGTCCAGGGAATCGCCAGGTAGAAATCATCAGGCAGCCACTCAGAAGTAACCCAAGAGAAAGAAGAAGAACACGAGCCTTTTCGGGTAGATTATTCAAGGTATCCGAAGCAAGCAAGACTCCTAGAGAGACTACGCATGCTGCTGCTGCAGGAATAGGAAGTCCTGTAAACGTGGTTGCTTTTTCTCCTGTCGCCGCGAAGAGATTGTAGCGTACTAAACGAAGCACTCCACACAAAGAGTAGATAATGCAAGTAACCAGAAGGAAAGAAGAACAGAGGGTACCACCATATTCCCCGTTTAAACTTTTGATCGCGATTAAAGGAGGGGCAATGCCAAAAGTAATAGCATCTGATAAAGAATCAAAATGTGCTCCAAAAGCGCTTTCTGCTTTCATGATTCGTGCAACAGCGCCATCGGAAAAATCGGCAATCATGGCGCTAATGAGAAGGAGAGAGAGTCCTTGTAAGCGGTGCATAAGTTCCAAAGAAGAGGAAGTTTTTAACACGCTTTTGAAAATAATAAAGAGCCCGCAGCAAAGACCAAAAGCCGTAATAGCATTAGGGGTCACAACTCGGCGCTTACCACGAAAATCTATTTCAATTGGATTCATATGTTTCCTGGGAATAGCGGAATTTTACTACATAACCAGAGGAGCTCTTTCTGTCTTCCTGTGAACAGACTTCTCTTCACAGTTCAAAATCTAATCTATATGAATGAAAAAGAGAGAATCTCTACTCGACATAAAACCTTCTAAAACCAAGGAGGTTGTGTGCCGCATATTTTTATGCCTTTCTTTGTAAAGCCTAAGGCCATGTTACACAAAACTTGTTTTCGGCACTACACAGAAAACCTGCAGATGGTTATGGTTATTGCGTGTTTTTCCTAAGTAAGAGAAATAGGCAAAGAGGTGAGAGCTTTCTTTTTGCAAGAAAAAAATCACGGAAAGGCGTGATTTTTTATATGGGGCATCATGCGCAAACGTTTGCTCTCGAAAAGAATTTTTTCATCATAGTTTGTGCTATTTTTCAATTGCAGGAAACGATGCTAGCTTCTATATATGGTATACAAGAGCCGAGACATTCACAATATCTTGGGTTTTTAGGGGCTCGCATACTCAAAGGATAATACTCTGATTTTAAGTGTAAGATGAAGGTTCTCTCTGCCGTTTTTTTTGTAACGGATAGGGACTATAGGCTTCTTTGCTTCAAAATAGAATAGATAATGCGTATTCAACGTTTACAAGGATAATTATGGTTGATCTACAAGAAAAGCAATGCACGATTGTTAAGCGCAATGGAATGTTTGTTCCTTTTGATCGGAACCGTATTATTCAGGCTTTAGAGGCTGCTTTTCGGGATACTCGCAGAATCGATGATCACACGCCCTTGCCAGAGGATTTAGAAAGTTCTATACGTTCCATCACACAGCAAGTCGTCAAAGAGGTGGTGCAAAAAATCTCGGATGGACAGGTCGTTACTGTGGAGCGTATCCAAGATATGGTCGAAAATCAGCTCTACATTAACGGTTTGCAAGATGTCGCTCGTGATTACATTGTGTATCGTGGTGATCGTAAGGCCCACCGGGAAAAATCTTGGCAAAGTCTTTCTGTGATTCGCCGGTGTGGAACGGTTGTTCATTTTAATCCTATGAAAATTTCTGCCGCTTTGGAAAAAGCATTTCGTGCGACGGAGCGGATCGAGGGCGTGACTCCAGATTTTGTACGAGAAGAAATCAATACGTTAACGCAAAAGATCGTCTCGGAGATCGAAGAACGCTGTGCTCAACAAGACAGTCGTATAGATATTGAGCAAATTCAGGATATTGTTGAGCAACAACTCATGGTTGTCGGGCATTATGCTATTGCTAAGAACTACATTCTTTATCGAGAAGCTCGGGCTCGAGTTCGTGATAATAGAGGAGGGGAGGACCAGACCATAGAAAAAGCTTCTTCGGAAGAGGCTTTTGACGTTCTGGGCAAAGACGGTTCTACG
>SAMEA3663047__coassemble_830_pt1 | contig 11090 bp, 8 predicted proteins | sample SAMEA3663047__metabat2_low_PE_033 | metagenome-assembled genome bin SAMEA3663047 (sample SAMEA3663047) | pig gut metagenome | biome: pig gut; feature: pig-associated habitat; material: faeces | place: France | collected 2012
CCCTCTTTTGATGCCCGACGAGTTATAACACAAGCCGAGCAATCACAGAGCTCCTTGGGTGTTCCCACCTCTGCTCTTAGATCCAGATTATCCGCGGCAGCCCCGAGAGGCCTGCCGCCTTCGTATGAAGAAGCTTGTTATGGCGAACAGCCGCCCTCGTATCAAGATGTTTGTAATGCCCCTCCGCCGCCCCCGTATGAAGAAGCTGTTACCATGGATCCCCCACCTCCTTATTCCGAGCGTGGTGATGCCCGTCTCCCTAGAGGAAGCCGTTCTAGTTCTAGAGGAGGCTCATCTTCTTCTCCTTCGGCAGGATCAAGAGGAGGCTCTGGCGCTACATTACCGTTGGCGACTATTTACGAAGCGCAAGGCGCAAGACCCCGGGCACAAGGAGAAGGACGACGCGGCGGTTCATCAGGAAGAACACATCAAGCAGCACAGCGAGTTCTCCCAAGACCGTTACCAAGACCCTTACCGAGTCCGGAACCATCAACGCTTCCCATTCCTTACCATAGAGCGTTGCAAAGCATCCGAAGTGCTAATCCGCGCCGCCAACCTTCTGGTTCGGTGGGTCCTTCAGAAGTACACATAGTTTCTGCTGCTTTGGGACACAATTCTTCTCGGCAAGAAATTTTACTTACAGCTCGTGGTGCCTCTTCTAATTTGTTCCTGCGCTCAAACGCGTTCAATTGGAATGATTTGATAGAGCTTTTGATTGGAAAATCTCAGAGCGGAGTGAGGGTGTGTGGTCGCTATAATCCGGAAGCTGGAGCTCCTCCTCCGCATCCTGCAATTCCTTCGCTAGACGTTCGTCCTTATTATCAAGACCCTCGTACACCCGTTAGAGAGCATTACCAACATCTCCTTGTGCGAGATGGACAAACCTCTCTTCTCTTTTGTAGCGATTTCTCCAACAACCCGCCAGAAGGGTTGGATTTGATGTTCAAAATCAATAGCTCCAGCTTCGCCAATCTTTTGGAGACCCGCTTACCTGGAACTGTAGAAATTCATGGAGAAAATATTCGCTACATTCCATTAAGTCCTAACTGTCAAGAAGGAACACGAGCCGTTGTCCAGGCTATCGGTCTCGCAAAATCCTCCATTTACATTTACAACACAAACATAAATGATCCAGAGGTTCTGCATGCATTGAAACAAGCCGCACGACGCAACGTTGAGATTATCATCATCCTTGGGCCTTCCGATGACCTGCAAATCTTGTACAATCATGCCGCTTTGATATCTACAGACTATGTGACGTGCCAATCCTCTCAACCTATAAACACCAATTTTGCTATTGTTGATAAAAAGACATTCATAGCAGGATCTGCTCCTTGGACCATGCAAGGGCTAGAGTCTAGCTATTCGGATTTAGTTATGATCTCCCCTCTATCTACCCCGAATAGTATCAGCCTACAAAATTTCTGGAGCCTACTGAGCAGCTCTGTAGACATATTAGATTTAAAAACCATACAAACAAAAATAGATCTGGCCTTGTCTGGTTTGCCACAAAGTAATCCTCAAGAACCAACAGGAGCTATTGGCGGAAACGAATCCCCCCAGATTTCCTTAGAGGCTTACTTAGAGTTCTGTACACAAAATGGCTTGGACCCAGACCTATATCAAAGCGAGAGCAGTCTGGAAGAAGAGATCGCGAGGCTATCTTTAGATGACTCCTGAGAAAAGGAGAAAAGGAAAAAAATGAAGAAACAAAAACATTTTGCCGGGACCAAAGACGTCTTTTCCTTTAAGTAAGTAGAGCTGCTTTCTTTTTCAAGAGACAGCTCTTCTATAGAATTGCTCCCAGTCTGATTTAGAGGCGGTTGTTTAGAAAAGCTTCTAGTGCCGCATTAGACAAGTCTTTAAAAGATTACAAAATCGCTTAACAATAAAGACAGCCTCCTCTAGACTCCTCGGAACATTTTTCAGAGGAGGAAAAAATGTTTGTTTCTTTTGATAAAACATTAGCCAATGAATACGGGCCTGATACTGCAGAATCCCTTGGGAACCTACTCTCTTACCCTGTAAATCGTGGGTTTGGATCTCTCGTTGCCGTAAAAACTTTAGGTCATAAAAGCCTCCCCCTTTTTTCTACAAAGGTTGTATCGATTTGCAAACAAATTTGTTGCATCATAGCAACAATCCTGCTAGCTCCAATCATACTGTTAATGGCTCTTGCAGGAATTATAGCTTATAACTGCTCTACATCCTATCAGCAAACAAAGGCTCTTTTTTCTAAGTGGTTGTGTAACAGCATGAACACTTTGGAAACATTCCAAGAAAAAACTAAACCTATTATCACGCTGCAAAAACACCTTAAAGGCTTTTTAATAAGAAAACCTCTTCTAAATAGAGCTCTTTTCTCCCAGTATAAAACTGTATGCGAAAAAATTAATTCCGGCCTTCTCGATAACATTGATTGCATAAATCGTGATGGGGAGATCTCTTATATAGCAAAAGAGCTCCCCTTCTTAATTTTTAAAAAAGTGGGGGCTCAACAAGCTAAGCAGCACATTCAGAAGAACGTCGCTCTGAATGCCTGTTTGACAAACGCTGCGGTCCGGCATATCCAGATCTTACCCGCAAGCGCCTATCAAGATTTTCTTATTGAACAAAAGCCTTTTGGGCAAGGCCCCCTAGATACGTTAATCACTTACCAGGTGCGGCCCCAAAGCTTTGATGCCATCGTCAAAGACTTACTTAAGTTATTTCAGACTCACTATTTCCCAGAGTTGTTCTATAAGCCCAAACACTTCCGAGACCTGCCCTATAATCATTTTTTGCTAAATTTTCAGCAACCAAGATCCTCTGATCCGAAAACAAATCCTAGGTTGTATTTGACAGGCATTTCTGAGATCAGAAAACAACCTACGCCTAATTTGGTAGAAAAGTTAATCTCTCTTTTCCCTCAACACGGAGATCTGATTTGTGAAGAAGCGGTTAAATATCGGATTCCCATCCCCTCTGTTGTTGATGCTTTACAAAAACAAAGAGAAGGAAATTTAGCCCAAATACGAGTAACCGGCAACATTGACGATTCCATTAGCTACCTAACTCAAGAACACTCTAGTTTTAATAATTTTATTGGGACATGGCCCATATCTGGCATCTATTTTGCTTCTCAACAAGAACAGTTAGTCGACTGGCTGGAAGAACTTGATAAAAATCCATCCCTAACATCGCGTCCAAGAAAGTTTTTTAGAAAGGGATTTCTGTATTCTTTAACATGCAGTACATCCAGAGATATGGACTACAATTTTTTTGTCAAAGAACTGGTTGAACACATTTGTTCTGATCTACAAGAAGCTATAGAAACCCACCATAAAACGATGAGTGCTTTTGTAAATAGTTTCGGATCTTTACTAGAAAGTCGCTCCCCTGTGTTATCCAAAAAGACTATCCTGGCTTCCGCAGTAGCATTTGTCAAAAGACGATTTGCAACTTATGTTGCTGAGCGCACTGATTTTGAACAACAAGGAAAGACTCTTCCTGACGATCCTAGAGATGATTTTGCCTCTTTAGAGGAAATACATAATCCTGAGTTTATAAATGAATTTAGCAAAGAATTTACAGAAGAATTTCTTTGGAAAATGTTGGATATATTTATGACGACTGATTGGATTGCAGGGTATGATCGTATGGAAGATTTTGATAATGGAGAATTCTTTAGAATCTTTCTATAATTATTGAATCGCCGTGTAAAGGCCTTGCACTAACTTTATAGAAAGTGCATAGGCCTAATCTTTCTTTTCTCCGACTCCAAATAATTATTAAGAGTTTTCTTTTTTTGTTGCTCGCTGAAAAACTGTTTTGGCTTTTTGCTAAGTTTTTTTGTACAATCCCTAAGCCGAATGATTGATTTCGTTAAAAGAATTACAATACTATTTGATTGGTTGCTGAAACTCTATGCATCAAAAGAAGTTTTTAGCGATTTCCATCGCTTTTGTGACTCTCGCCTTTGGATTAACATCTTGTTATCATAAAGAAGAGCTCCCAAAAGACTCCTTGCGTGTAGCGATTGGTCACGACCCCATGTCCTTAGACCCTCGCCAAGTTTTTTTAAATAAAGACGTTTCTATAGTGAAGGCGCTTTATGAGGGATTGGTTCGGAAAAGCGATAACAGCCTCCAGTTAGCTTTAGCAGAAAGGTATCTTCAGTCCAAAGATGGGTGCGCATATACGTTTTTTCTAAAAAAAACGTTTTGGTCTAATGGAGATCTTGTAACAGCTTATGATTTTGAAGAATCTATTAAGCAAATTTATTGTCGAGAAATTGATAACGTTACCTTAAGATCTCTTGCATTAATTAAAAACTCACATGCCGTTCTAACAAAAGAGCTGCCTATTGAACAATTAGGAGTGCGCGCTTTAAACGCATATACACTTGAAATCACTTTAGAAAGACCCTTTCCCCATTTTTTAGAGGTATTAACACACCCTGTTTTTTATCCAGTACATACTTCTTTACGCGAATATTACAAAGACAAACGCAGCAAGCGTTCCTTCCCAAAAGTTTCTAACGGCCCATTCACAATCCAGTGTTACGAGCCACAAAGCTTTTTATTGCTCAACAAAAACCCGCTTTATCACGATCAGCAAAATGTGTTACTAAATGCGGTACGTTTACAGATAGTTTCTGATATTCATACAGCAACACAACTATTTCAAAAAAATCACGTTGATTTGGTGGGCTTTCCCTGGAGTTCTTCTTTCCCCCTAGAAGAGCAGAAAACTCTTCCCCGAGGCGTTTTATTCGATTACCCCGTCCTCAGCTGTACGGTTTTATTTTGCAATATTAACGATAAACCCTTAAATAATGCCTCTTTAAGAGCTGCGCTTTCTTTAGCTATCGATCGAGAAACTTTATTAAAAATAGCAGGTAAAGGGAGCGTTGCTACAAGTTTCGTACACCCTTGTTTATCTCGAATACCTTCGGAAGAGCTTCCTCGAGAAGAGCGCACAGCTTTAGCCAAAGCGCATTTAACAGAAGCATTAAACACGCTCTCTAAAGAAGATATAGAAAAAATTACGTTAATTTACCCCGTGGAATCTATTTGCCTACGGACGGTTGTTCAAGAGATTCGACAACAGCTTTTCGATGTTCTTGGCTTTAAAATCTCTACTTTAGGATTAGAATATCATTGTTTCTTAGATAAACGTGCTAAAGGAGAGTTTTCTTTAGCAACGGGAAACTGGACTGCTGATTATCATCACGCGAATTCTTTTTTATCTATTCTTGGGAACGGAACCGGCTATAAAGACTTGCAATTAATTGATTGGCAAAACCAAGAATATACGGGTATCGTAACCCGACTTTTGATAGAAGATTCCAGAGATTTACAACTTGTGGCGGAACGCCTACTGCTTAAAGAAAGTCCTCTTATTCCTCTATATCACTTAGATTATGTCTATGCTAAACATCCTAGGGTTTCTAATCTCCAAACCTCGCTTCTTGGAGAGGTTGATTTGAAAAAGGTTTCCCTATCAGAGTAATTAATCTCTAATTACTCCAATCTTATAGCGAAGATAAGCAAACAAGCAATAGCAAGAAAGGCTACAGCCGACGCCATTGGCATAGTAATAAAGCCTAAAAGGAACAGCTTGGTACTGCAAGAAACCTTGCCGCAAATATCAAGTGTCATACCTGGGATTTCTTGCAGACATATCTGATATATGGCAATACCGAACCCAATCAAAGTTAGCGGCAGAGCATATAGTTTAACCGCCAAATCTTCTCGGTACGCTGCAATACCAAGAATAACTACCAAAGGGAATAAGCAAATTCGTTGATAATAGCAGAGAACGCAAGGCTCTATGTTAAGCAGATAGCTATAATAGACGCTCATCAAAGTTCCTATACAAGCAACCAACCAAGCACAATATAAACAATAAGAGCGCAAGAGCTTAATCACTGTCCCTCCTCTTCCATCGCTTGTAAATGGCGCAGTTGTGTGATGACTCTTTCGATTTCATCGAAAGTTGGATCTTCAATAAGATAATCTCCTACAATCGCCGTGGGAGTAGCTAGCTGGCCTCCCATAACCTGAGAGCCATAAATATTATTTTTTTTGAGCTGTTCTGAGAATCTTTGAGAATTGACACATTGCATCAACCCCTTGGGATTGATTTCTCTACCGGAATGCGTGGGCAGTTTTTCTGCTAATTGCGTTAAAACTTCAGAAGTCGCCCAGTGAGATCCTTTATCTTTTTTATGAGTTAGAATTCTATGGAAATACTCCATATATGCTTCTGGATCTGGTCGCTTAGGGTCATGATGATAGACACAAAGTAAGGCTTGTGCTGCAGGCAGGGAGCCTTTGATAAAACAAACAGGAATTAATGTAAAAGAAGCCTCCCCTGTATCAATAAAACGCTTTTTAATTAAAGGGAAAACCTCAGAGGAAAACTCTTCGCATGCAGAGCAAGAAGGCTCTTCAAACACGGTAATATTGATGGGCGCGTAAGGATTTCCAATCGTTGGAAAATGCTTCGCTGTAGTTGGAATGTGAGCCTTTGGAGGCATAACGGAACGCTTAGTTTGTACCATTAACCCCGCGCATAAAACAAATCCGATCGCAGTGGAAATAACAAGGATCTTTTTTCTCAAAGGAATCCTCTTACTCATTCTTTCGTATAGAAGTTGAGATAGGATAAAATTAAAAAAAACGGAACCCTTTTCTTGCTGAAATAGAAGAAGCTTCCACAACCTCTTTCTTAAAAAAAACTTTTTCTTTTCTCTTAGACTTTTTATGAGTCAAGAAACTCAAAGGGTCTTGTTTATGGAGAAAGATCTTTTAGAAAACGTTTATCGTCATTACCGTTATCGTTTTTTTAAATTAAGTATACTTCCTGCTCTACTTGGTCTTTGGCTATTTTTTACGCCAGACATTCTTAATTACTTAGATCCGGCGACGGTTCTATCAGATAGAGTGAGTGGTCTTCTTTTGATTTTGTTATCTGCACTTTCTTTTTATAATCATCTTATCTTGCGTTTGGGTATTTTCATCGGGCTTTGGATCTCCGCTTTCTCTTGTTATCCTGGTCTTTCACCTTTAGTTTTTGCTCATGATTCGTTGTTAGGCTTTGCTACTCTCGCTGTTATTTGCTTGCTTCCTAATCGCCCAGAAGATTTGGAAGTCGGGCCTACTATCCCAGAAACCTGCCACTACAATCCCTCTTCCGGAGGGAAAAGAGGAGCTGTTCTTCTCTTTTCTTTTTTAGGGTGGCTACAAAGTCGATATCTTACCTCTGCGGCTCTTCATATTGCAGATGCTGAGGCGACTTGTTCTCTTTTCGTTTCCTCCATCTTAATGATTATTTATTCCCTGCTTATTGTGCTTTCACTAACAGGAGGAGAACGAAGATGGCATACCCGCCCAAAAGTCGTTTTTATCACAGCTTTTCTGCTTTTTTGTGCGATAGGGTTAACTTTAGCAGCTATTCTCTTATCTCAATTATTCTTAACAAATTATAAAGGCGTAAGCTTAACGATTGCCCCAGTGTTTTCTCTGGCATTTTTTTATGATGAAATTCAGGCAGCATGGCATTACCTTACCCAATTTTTCTCGGATAAAAAAAAGTTAACTCGAATAGCCTTTTACGGATCTGAATATTATAAGGAATCTTTGTTTTGGGAAGAGCGCTCTGTTTTGTCTTTTTCGAAAGCTTGTAAACAGGCTTTCGAAGGGCTCGCTTTCCCGCTAAATTTAGTCTTAGCCTGCGTATTGGCTATTTGTTTCGTACAAATAAATGTGCACCTATCCCTTCCCGATACATGTCGATTCTTTATAAACAGCGCTTGCTGGTTTATTCTTGTGTTATCGATTTTTTCTTTTGCAAAAAGTCTTCACCATCTCCGGTGGTTAAACCTGTTGTTTGCAGCCGGGATCGTACTTTCTCCTGTGATTTTTCACCTTCCTTTAGATGCAAAAACTCTATTGTCCATCGTCGCATCTGGGATTGCCTTTATTGCTCTATCTATAGGTCGACTATGATTCCTTCTGCGTAAAAGGTGTTGCTGAAGAGTCTTGTTTCTCTAGCTGGCTTTCATGATCCCGTTTCTCCGATTCTGATAAATACAGTCCCTCTCGAACGTGAGAAAACGCTGTTTCTATAGTCTCATCAAAAGAGGTTTTAGTAAGAGAGGTCTTCTTTATCAACAGAGAAGGCTTGGCTAGAGTTAACACAGCAAAAGTAAATCTTTTTGAAAAACCCTCAGGAAGTACTTCGCTTCTAAGAAAATTTACGAGCTGTTTTACAGAAGGCTCCTTAGGCTCAGCATCCCTACAAAAAGCTACAGACTCAAAATAACAACTCGTGGCTATTTGCTGTTGTTTTTGGGTCACCAATTTTTGTTCTTTCCAAGCAACATAAAGCAGTAAAGCAACGGGAATTAACGCTAAAATTCCCGGAAGAATAAAAGGAAGAAAAATTTCAGAAAGAAAGCGCGCGTTTCCAATAAAGCAGAGCATAGAGCCTATACATAAAGCAAAAAGAGCTCCTACAGCCACGAGCATAGAAAAAAATATGATAGGCACGCTTTTGACTTTATGTTTATGAATTTCTTGTTGGATAGAGAGTTTTTCTTCTTTTGAGAGTATTTGTAATTGTTGATCATAAAGAGCTCGCGAGGCGTGTTCCAGTTTTAAAGGATGGATCATCGTCACCCCAGATACTCTTTCATTTGTTGCAAAAGCTCTGCGATTCCTCGTTGTTTGTCTAGAAAAATTGGGAATAGCTTATGCTGCTTAATAGCAAAAAACGTTTCCCCTATTTCCAAACAGTCTTGCACATCATGCGAGGCAAGAATGATCGTTTTGCCTTTTTCTTTGGCCAACCTTCGCACATCTTGATACAGCGTTTCTTTTGTCAATGGGTCTAAAGAAGTAAAGGGCTCATCCAAGAGCAAAATCGGATTAGGAGACAAACTTTGCATAGCAAAAACAACGCGCTGCCGCTGCCCTCCGGATAACTCATCCGGAAACCGATCTAATAAGGAAGCTAGCCCGAAGGCTTGCACAACTTGATAAAAGTCTTGCTCTTGAACAACAGCTTTTTGTTTACGTGGACCCAATTCTGTAGGCAACAAAATATTTTTTTTAACAGTGCGCCAAGGCAAAAGCGCGTCTTTTTGCTGCATATAGGAGACTTGTTCTTGTTTTATAGGTAGCCCCTCCCAAAGAACTTCTCCTGAAAAATCTGAGAGGAGTCCAGATAGGATTCTAAAAAGAGTTGTCTTCCCGCTTCCGGAAATTCCTAACACAACGGAAATGTGACCGGAAGCAAAGCTTGCCCCTACGTCCTCAAAAACTAAATGAGACGCACGAGCATATCGCAAAGATTTCACAACTAACATGGATATAACTAGAGACTTCCGGACTTGCGGTTACCAAGACTTGAACTTGGGACCTCGACATTATCAGTGTCGCGCTCTAACCAACTGAGCTATAACCGCGGAAATGGAGACTAGGAGATTCGAACTCCTGACCTTCTGAATGCAAATCAGACGCTCTACCAACTAAGCTAAGTCCCCTCGAGAGCGGTTGCTGCCGACTAATACTCAGTAGCAAAGCGAAATCTTACTCCAAAAGGGATTTTAAGCACAAGAAAAGATTGTCGAAAAAAATAAAAACTTTTTCTTTTTGGTTAACAGCTCTCTTTTGGGGCCTAAACAGACCACTCCTGTGAAAAAGAGAGCGGTCTACTAAAAAGCTATAAGGACACGCGTTTTCTTATATCCATCTTTTTGGCACTTCGAACTTTAGTGACTTTAAAAGACTGAACAAAAGTGTTGTACTCCTTATCTAGAATTTCTGGAGAGCGCCCTTTATATACCATAAACACTTGATACAGAGTGTGATTTACAGAAACTAGCATTCCTCGGAAATATACATTGTCGCAAGCAATCCAAAATTCTAATGCTTTATGGCCCTGCATGGATGTTGCCTTAAGGTAAAGAACTTGGGATTCTGGGAGGGCATACAACATTCCCGCAAAACCTTCCTGTAGATTCAATTCAGGCTTGCTGATATCCACTTTTTCTGGATATTCCCAAACAGACACGACATATACCGTGTTATCGCTAAAAGTCTCTGCTACATAGGTGTCATAGCGGATAGACAAATCCGATTGCGGGACTTCTATAACTTGCCCAGAATGTTCGGGAAGCTCCGGAAACTGAACGGAAAAACCGCATTCCTGAGTATAATCATAGCGCTTCCAGGATGCTGGGTCGGAGACTTTTGTAATAGCAGCCGTTGGAAGCTCTTCTGTGTCAGTAAGATTGCTCTTTCCTCCCGAGATCCACGCTTTCATCCGCCCAAAAAATCCACCCGTCTCTTCAGCGGAAAAAACTTCCACAGAAGACAGGGGGCTGATCAGGAGAATGGCTGATAAAGAAAGTTTGCAGAACTTAGAAAGCATAATAACAATAAAAACTAAAAGCTTTTTATTACTTTATGATAACTCTGCAGATAGTTTTTCTTATAAAGAAAAATCGCAAACAAAAACACAGCTCGTACACGATAAGCTTTTTAGGAACGGCTTCGTCTCAATAGAACTTCCCCTGAAGTTTTTTCGAGAAAAAGACGTGATTCGTTATTTAAAAAATAAAGAAAATAGCTCCTATCAGGAATACTCTTGATTGTTAACTATTCTCTTGTTAGGATGATCGAGTTCTGTTCTGGGACTCTGATCATAAAGTAAATGTAGACCAACATTTTAAGAAGAACTCTCTTCTTAGAGATGTTACATTAAGGGGGTACGATGTTTGCGTTCTTAACAAGCAAAAAAATCGGTATTCTCCCCGCTAGATGGGGAAGTTCTCGCTTCCCCGGTAAACCTTTAGCAGAAATTTTAGGAAAAAGCCTGATTCAAAGAGCTTACGAGAATGCCTTACTTAGTCGTTCTTTGGATTGCGTGGTTGTGGCAACAGATGATCAACGAATCTTCGACCATGTCGTAGGATTCGGAGGATTATGCGTAATGACTAGCGAGGCTTGCGCTAACGGAACAGAACGCGTGGAAGAAGCCGTCTCACAATACTTCCCTCAAGCAGAGATCGTTGTGAACATCCAAGGAGATGAGCCTTG
>SAMEA3663047__coassemble_1108_pt1 | contig 9291 bp, 6 predicted proteins | sample SAMEA3663047__metabat2_low_PE_033 | metagenome-assembled genome bin SAMEA3663047 (sample SAMEA3663047) | pig gut metagenome | biome: pig gut; feature: pig-associated habitat; material: faeces | place: France | collected 2012
GAGAGATATTCCCAATGGTAACTTGTGTACGTAATTGTTGGGATAGCCACTGTTCTACAATACTTTCTTTTTTCATCCAAAAGTATCCTAAAACACAACAGACAAGAAAAAAGGCGCTCTTGATCAATTTAAACATAAGCAAGATGGTCATAAGCACTAGATGTTTACGATAGAGGAATAGGAGAATATTGGAAACGAAAAAAGCCTCGCTTTCTTTAGAAAACGAGGCTCAAAGGATTCTGAATTCCTTTTTTTAAGAATTAGTAATCCATTCCTGCGCCAGGCATTGCTGGAGCTGCTGCAGGTTTCTCTTCTGGGATCTCAGCAATGAGAGCTTCTGTTGTCAATAACAGACCTGCTACAGATGCTGCACTTTCCAAAGCAGAGCGGGTAACTTTAGCGGGATCTAAAATACCAGCTTCAAGCATGTCTGTGTAAGCATCACGTAAAGCGTCGTACCCTTCGTTTGCCGAACGAGACATTACTTGTTGGAAAATAATTGCCCCTTCTTTTCCTGCGTTTGCTGCAATTTGTTTCAATGGAGCTGAAAGAGCTTTCAAAACAATACGGGCTCCGATTTGCTCATCTTCATTAGTCAACATTGGCAAGAAGGCTTCAAGAGTAGGGATGCAGCGAACCAAAGCTGTTCCTCCACCAGGAAGAATTCCTTCTTCGACAGCGGCAATTGTAGCATGCTGAGCATCATCAACACGATCTTTCTTCTCTTTCATTTCGATTTCCGTTGCTGCGCCAACACGGATAACCGCTACACCGCCAGAAAGTTTGGCAAGGCGTTCTTGAAGTTTTTCTTTATCGTAATCAGAAGTGCTGTCTTCGATTTGTTTTTTGATGCTTTCGCAACGAGCATTCAACGCTTCTTTGTCACCCATTCCTTCAACGATGGTGGTGTCTTCCTTAGAAACGATGACTTTTTTAGCTTTACCAAGCATGGACAAGTTAGCGTTTTCAAGTTTCATTCCCAACTCTTCGCTGATGAGCTGGCCGCCAGTCAAGATCGCGATGTCTTCCAACATAGCTTTTCTTCTATCTCCGAATCCAGGAGCTTTAACGGCGCAAACTCTAAATCCTCCACGGATTCTGTTAACAACTAGCGTTGCTAAAGCTTCTCCCTCAATATCTTCTGCGATAATAAGAAGAGGGCGTCCAGATTCTGCAACTTGCTGTAAAACGGGAAGGAAATCTTTGATTCCAGTGATCTTTTTATCGTAAATTAAAACAAGGGCGTCTTCCAGAACGCATTCTTGAGTTTCTGGGTTCGTTGTGAAGTAGCTAGAGAGAAAGCCTCTGTTGAAATTCATTCCTTCAACAACATCCAAGACGGTTTCAAATCCTTTAGCTTCTTCAACAGTAATAGAGCCATTTTTGCCCACTTTTTCCATGGCTTCAGCAATGAGATTTCCGATCTCTGAATCATTGTTCGCAGAAATCGTTGCTACTTGAGCGATCTCTTTATGATGTTGAACAGGCTTACTAATTTTTTTAATTTGATCTACAACGACTTTAACAGCTTTATCAATACCTCTCTTGAGGTCCATTGGATTAGCTCCAGCTGTTACATTGCGTAACCCTTCTGTGTAGATAGCTTCAGCAAGTACGGTGGCTGTCGTGGTTCCGTCTCCAGCTTTGTCTGCAGTTTTGCTGGCGACTTCTTTAACCATCTGAGCTCCCATATTTTCATGCTTATCGGCGAGCTCTACTTCTTTGGCAACGGTAACACCATCTTTAGTTACTTGAGGGGAGCCAAAGCTCTTGTCAATAACGACATGTCTTCCTTTAGGACCAAGGGTAACCTTTACAGCTTCTGCTAAAGTTTTTACCCCTTTTTGAATTTTCTTTCTGGCTTCTTCGTTATACTTAATATTTTTAGCGACCATTGATGCGCTCCTTAAATCTTACTTCACTCTCTTAGTTTTTATTGTAGGACTGCGATAACTTCGCTCATTTGGACGATGACATACTCTTCACCTTCGACAGTGAGTTCTTGGCCAGAATATTTATCAATTAAAACGATGTCGCCAACCTGAACTTCAAAAGGAAGTTGCTGCCCTTTATCATCTTTTTTACCAGTTCCCAAGGCCAGAACTTCAGCTCTGTCTTGTTTTTTCTTGGCTGTATCGGGAAGAATGATTCCGCCTCTTGCTGTAGAAGCTTCCTCTTCTCTTTTAACTAAAATCCTATCTCCCAAAGGTTTAATCTTGAGGGTCGTTGCTTGATCTGACATGTTTAAGCTCCTCGTACTTTCATATTCTATGAGGCCTCGTTGTTCAGCTTTTCTCCGCTATCAACGTAGGGATTTGAACGACAGAACGTTCAGAGGGGAGACGATAGCAAAGCGTTAGCTTTTTTGCAACAGGTTTAGCAGTTGAACACCTCAACTGCTATTTTAAAAATTTATAGCAAGTTAGCAAGCTCGTCTAACTTTCGTTCAATATAAGAAAAAGCCTTAAGCATAGGAGAGGAAGAGGTCATATCTAAGCCAGATTTTTTCAAAATTTCGATAGGAAAATCAGATCCCCCACTTTGCAAAAATGTAAGGTAAGCTGTTTGAGCCCCATCTTCTTTAGCAAGAATTTTCTCGGCAAAGCATAGGGAAGCGATGATCCCCGTAGCATACTGATAAACATAAAAATTGTAGTAAAAATGAGGAATGCGAGCCCATTCAATGGAGCTAAGTTCATCAAATGCTACGCAGTCTCCGTAAAAGATGTTCTGTAGTCTTCCATAGCTTTTGGAAAAGAATTCTTCCGTTAAAGGCTCTCCCCGTTCGGCTGCAGAATGTGCTTCTAATTCGAAGGCAGCAAACAAGGTTTGTCGGAACAAGGTAGCAAAAATGGTATCTAAAGATCGGGAAAGAATGGCGATTTTTTCTTCTTTAGAAGGAGCATTTTTTAGCAAAAATTCCATCAAAAGAGTTTCGTTTAAGGTGGAAGCGATTTCAGCTAGGAAAATGGGGTATTGTGCTTCGTGATACTGCTGGTGTTTATGACTCAAAAAGGAATGCATGCTGTGACCACCTTCGTGAGCAACTACAGATATGTCATACAAAGTCCCAGTGTAGTTTAAAAGGATATAGGGTTTGCTATCATAGCATCCAGAAGAATAGGCTCCAGAGCGTTTGTTTATGTTTTCATATTTATCTACCCACCCATCAGAGGTAAGGCCTTGGCGTAAAGTTTCTACGTAATCTGTCCCTAGAGGAGCTAAACTGTCACAAATTAGGGAGACAGCTTCTTCATAAGAGTAGTGCCGAGCTGCTTCACTAGCTACTAATGGAGCGTAGACATCGTAAAAATGAAAGTCTGGTAAGCCAAGAGCTTTTTGTTTTAACTGGAAATATTTTGTGATCAGGTGAGTGTGTTGTTTTACGGTGTCGATAAGCGTTGTAACGACAGAAGTGCTAATGTTATTTTGAAATAAAGCGGCTTCTAAACAGGAGTCGTAATTGCGAGCTTTTGCCTGAAACAGGTGGGCTTGAATCTTGCCGTTCAATAAATTTGCGAGGGATAAACGATATCCGTGATAACGTTGACATTGTTTGTGATACGTACTTTTTCGCAACTCTCGGTCCGCAGACTGCATGTAAAGAGAGGCAAGGGCGTGAGAAAGGGGATGTGATTTTCCTTCAGAATCTGTAGCCTCTCCAAAGGGAATTTCAGAGTCTGTTAAGCTGGAAAATGTTTTGTAGGCTACTTCTAGCGCAGGAAAAGAAGAGGCCAAGAGTTTTTCCTCTCTAGAAGTTCCTGTGTGAGGGGCTAAACGAAATAGTTTTTGCAGATAAAAACGGTAAGGTTGAAGTTCTGGAGAGGCAAGTAAGGCATCAGAAATGTTTTGAGGCAGAGCAATGAGAGCGGGTTGAATCCAAGAAGTTTCTTCTGCGAATGCTGTAAGTAGGTAAGTGATAGACTTAAGATCTGCGGCAGCTTCTTGGTTAGCGATATCTTCATCATGAGTAAGATGAGCATACACATAAAGTTTTTCTAAGGTTCTTTCAATAGAAAAGACTGTAGTAAGTAATTTACAAAGAGAAGAAGGCTGCTCTATATGAAAATGCTTTTCATTAAGATGCGGCCAAAAAGGAGCTTCTGCAGCACCCGCTTTTTCTAAATCTTTTTTCCAAGCTTCTCGATCTGCATACAAACTTTGCACATCCCAACAATCGGAAGAGTGAACATCTTTTCTAGAGCGTGGAGCTGTTTGAGAAGGCGTAGCTGATGTCATGAAGGTCTCCTTAAAGAATTTTAGGCTAGAGAGTTGAGCCTGCCCCACCCCTCTTTTTATGAGAGAAGAAGAGAGAGTGTAGCCGTCTTTTCAATAAAAAGGGGCAGTTTTAATCAATAAAGATTTCTAATCAAGCCTTTTGCCTGCAGATTTTTATAACGAAAAGGTTGTTTCTCTTTTATTGACTGTAAGGGAATGAAGCGGTATGGATATGGGTTTACTTTATTGATCCATATGATGGATAGGCCTCTTCTTTTGAAAATGGGTGTCTTTCTGCAAGAATTATGATAAGAAGGTGTTTATGGAAAAGTTTTCAGATGCAGTGAGTGAGGCCTTGGAAAAGGCGTTTGAGTTGGCTAAGGATGCTAAGCATTCCTATGTTACGGAAAATCACTTGCTAAAGAGCCTTTTGCAAAATCCTGGTTCTTTGTTCTGTCTGGTCATTAAAGATGTGAATGGGAATCTCGGGTTGTTGGCATCTGCTGTAGATGATGCTTTGCATAGAGAACCAACTGTTGTGGAGGGGACTACGATTCCCAAACCTTCTCCTGGTTTGCAGCAGTTATTGCTTAACGCGCACGAAGAGGCGCGAAGTATGGGGGATGAGTATCTCTCAGGGGATCACATACTATTAGCTTTTTGGCGATCTGCTAAGGAGCCTTTTGCTTCGTGGAGAAAGACGATAAAAACTTCTTCAGAGGCATTGAAAGAATTAATCATGAAACTAAGACAAGGAAGTCGTATGGACTCGCCTAGCGCCGAAACAAATATGAAAGGGTTAGAGAAGTACTGTAAAAATTTGACCGTTCTTGCAAGAGAAGGTAAGCTCGACCCAGTGATTGGGCGAGATGAGGAGATTAGACGTACGATACAAGTGCTCTCCAGACGAACAAAGAATAACCCGATGTTAATAGGAGAACCGGGGGTTGGGAAGACAGCTATTGCCGAAGGATTAGCTCTTCGGATTGTGCAAGGAGATGTTCCAGAAAGCTTAAAAGATAAGCAGCTTTATGTTCTGGATATGGGGGCCCTGATTGCCGGCGCTAAGTATCGTGGAGAGTTTGAGGAACGGTTAAAAAGTGTGTTAAAGGGTGTGGAGGCTTCAGAAGGAGAGAGTATCTTATTTATTGATGAAGTGCACACTTTGGTTGGGGCTGGGGCTACAGATGGGGCTATGGACGCCGCAAATTTATTGAAGCCAGCTTTAGCACGAGGGACTTTGCATTGTGTTGGAGCGACGACTTTGAATGAGTATCAGAAATACATTGAAAAAGATGCTGCTTTAGAAAGACGTTTCCAGCCAATTTTTGTTACGGAACCTTCTTTAGAAGACGCGGTTTTTATTCTTCGAGGATTACGAGAGAAGTATGAAATTTTTCATGGGGTACGCATTACAGAGGGAGCCCTGAATGCCGCTGTAGTTCTTTCCTACCGCTACATTACAGATCGTTTTCTTCCAGATAAGGCGATTGACCTAATTGATGAGGCGGCGAGTTTGATCCGAATGCAGATCGGAAGTTTGCCTTTGCCTATAGATGAAAAAGAGCGAGAGTTATCGGCTTTGATTGTGAAGCAAGAAGCGATTAAACGAGAACAGGCTCCTGCATATCAAGAAGAAGCTGAAGATATGCAAAAAGCTATCGATCGTGTCAAAGAAGAGCTGGCTGCTTTGCGGTTGCGTTGGGATGAAGAAAAAGGGCTTATTGCTGGGTTAAAAGAAAAGAAAAATTCTTTAGAAAATTTAAAATTTGCGGAAGAGGAGGCAGAGCGGACAGCAGACTATAACAAGGTCGCAGAGCTTCGGTATAGCCTTATTCCTTCTCTTGAAGAGGAAATTCGTTTGGCCGAAGAGGCTTTGAATCAAAGGGATGGACGCCTTTTGCAAGAAGAGGTTGATGAACGGTTAATCGCGCAAGTCGTTGCGAATTGGACAGGGATTCCCGTGCAAAAAATGTTAGAGGGCGAGTCTGAAAAATTGTTGGTCTTGGAAGAGTCTTTGGAAGAGCGGGTGGTAGGGCAACCTTTTGCGATTACGGCTGTTAGCGACTCTATTCGGGCGGCGCGGGTCGGTCTGAGTGATCCGCAACGCCCATTAGGGGTGTTTCTTTTTCTAGGGCCTACGGGTGTCGGGAAGACAGAGTTGGCCAAGGCATTAGCGGAGCTCCTGTTCAATAAGGAGGAGGCCATGATTCGATTTGACATGACCGAATATATGGAAAAACATTCTGTGTCAAAATTAATCGGCTCTCCTCCAGGGTATGTAGGATATGAAGAGGGCGGTAGTCTTTCAGAGGCTTTGAGAAGAAGGCCGTATTCTGTGGTGCTCTTTGATGAGATCGAGAAGGCGGATAAAGAAGTCTTTAATATTTTATTGCAAATTTTTGATGACGGGATTCTTACCGATAGTAAGAAGCGCAAAGTAAACTGTAAGAATGCTCTTTTTATTATGACATCTAATATTGGATCACAAGAACTTGCAGATTATTGCGCGAAGAAGGGGACTATAATAGACAAGGAGGCGGTGCTATCTGTAGTTGCTCCTGCTTTAAGAAATTATTTTAGTCCTGAATTTATCAATCGGATAGATGAAATTCTTCCATTTGTGCCTTTGACCACAGAAGACATTGTAAAAATCGTTGGTATTCAGATGAAACGGGTGGCCCAGCGCTTGTTGGAAAAAAGAATTTCATTAACTTGGGATGATTCTGTGGTTCTATTTCTTAGTGAGCAAGGCTATGACAGTGCTTTTGGAGCGCGGCCATTGAAACGTCTGATCCAGCAGAAAGTAGTGACTATGTTGTCCAAAGCTCTTTTGAAGGGAGATATTAAATCGGGAATGGCAGTAGAGCTCACTATGGCTAAAGATGTAGTTGTTTTTAAAATTAAGGCAAGTTCTGGGACATAGGACGTTTTGTGTGGATGCGGCGCTGGATTCGCGTTATTGGAACGGGCGGACTTCTCTTGCCAATGCTGTTACAGGCGGCAGGCAAGGCTGAGAAGGCGCCTGTTTTTTCAAAAGAAAGGCAGCATATTTTTTGGAATGTCGATCCCTATTGTTTGGATTCTATTTGTGCTTGCTTTGTCTCTAATCAAGATTCATTGAGTGCTGAACGCCTATTTTTTTTATTTCCGCAGCTCTCTCAAGAGGAGCTATTGATTTTTGCTAAGTGTATTTTGTTGTCAAAAAACGCAAACTATCTTTTTTCAGACGAAGAAGAGGCCATTTTCTCAAAGCTAATTCTTCCTCGGGTTTCTTTAGGTTGTAATCGAGAGGATGATTTAGCCAAGGTGTTGGTGCTAGCTGATTCTGATGCGGAAGAGGGTAAGGTGCGTCGGTATTCTTTGTATTTAGATGTTCTTGCTTTGCGAGCATATGTTGAGCGTGAGCGGTTAGTGAGGGCGGCTTATGCAGAATCTGACCAAATCGAATTAGCAAGCATAGAAGCGATTAACACGATTCTTTTTGAAAAGGAAGGGGTCCGCTATCCTTCGAAAAAAGAAATGTTTGAAAGTCGGTTTTCTGAATTAGGAGCTGTTACAGACAGCAAGTTTGGAGTGTGCTTAGGAACAGCGGTTCTTTACCAAGCTTTGGCGCAACGCCTCACCCTTTCTTTAGAAGCCGTGACTCCTCCGGGGCATATTTATTTGCGTTATAAGGATGTTATAAACATTGAAACGACTTCCGGAGGAAGACATATTCCTACAGACAGGTATTGTGAGTGTATCAAAGAGTCGCAATTGCGAGTGCGTTCACAAAAAGAATTGATCGGACTAACCTTCATGAATAGGGGAGCTTTTTTTTTGCAAAAAGGAGAGTTTCTTCAAGCTTCCCGAGCTTATGAGAAAGCTAAACAATATTTAGCAGATGAGCAGCTTTCTGACTTGTTGGGCATCACATACATCCTTTTAGGAAAAAGGAAGGAAGGAGAGTTTATTTTAAAAAACTCTTCGGAAAGGACTCGCAAAGGCTCTGCTGTATATGACTATTTACAGGGATATATTTCTTCTGAAGTTTTAGGGGTGCTATTTGCGGATTCGGGAGTCTCTTGGCAGGAAACTGCGAATTATCGAAAAAAACTTCTTGATCTAGTCGAGAAGTTTCCGAAAAGCGGGGCTTTGCGTTTGCGGCTCGCAGCGATAACCTTAGAGTTGGGGCTGGTAAAAGAGGGGGTGCGGCTTCTAGAAAAAAGTATAGAAGAGGCTCCGGAAGATCTTTCTTTGCGGTTGCAGTTTTGTAAACTTCTTTGTAATCGGCTTGATTATTCTCGAGCAAAGAAGCACTTTGATCAAGCAAAGGCTATTTTAGCTAAGGAAGGCTTGCTCTTTGAAACATCGTCGTACACTCTTTTAAGAGCTCTAGAGAAAAACCTTGCTTTGGCGGCTCCAAACTGAACCGCTTTCTTTTTTCGCTTTTGTAAAAAAATCTTAATCCAGAGCTTTTCGAGGTTAACGGAAGCTCTTAAACAGGTTTAATTTAAATATTTTTTTAGTTATAATAGACGCCTAAAACAATTTGAATCTAATAGTTTTTGGTTATCGAAGGTTTGTTATTAAGCCAACGTTTAACTAGAAGCTGATGGGGGAAAGATTTTTTATGGTAAACATTTGTTTTAGTGCTGGGTCTAATCATAATGAACGAGTTAGTCTCTTAAACAGGTGTTTGGATCTTGAGCGGTCGACACCAGTCTCAAAAAGATTAATCACAGCTGCCTTGGCTGCGATATTAGCTATAACTCTTCTAGTTGTTGCTGGTCTGTTGTTTGCGGGAGTGATAGCTAGTCCTGCATTACCGATTGCCGCGGCTTTATTCTTGGGAGGAGGAATGTTCTTCTTAGGAAGTGCTTTTATTGGTGCGATGCTGACCGTGGAAACTTCGGCTAGAGAGCGGTTACATCGTTCACAGATTTTAGCTTGGAACGATCTATGTTGTAAAACAGCCAAAGTGGGGGTGAAAAAACAAACACAACCTGAAGCTCTTTAGAAAAATGGTGATGGGCGCAGAAACTGTGTTTATGAAAAGGGGCTGTGTGATAACGTAGGTCCCCCATTGGA
>SAMEA3663047__coassemble_1458_pt1 | contig 7970 bp, 7 predicted proteins | sample SAMEA3663047__metabat2_low_PE_033 | metagenome-assembled genome bin SAMEA3663047 (sample SAMEA3663047) | pig gut metagenome | biome: pig gut; feature: pig-associated habitat; material: faeces | place: France | collected 2012
GAAGTGTATCAATTGGATGGCGGCGTTATTGCCTATGGTCTAAAAGTGGGTACCGGGAAGTGGAAAGGCAAGCTATTCGTGTTTGACGATCGCATGGCCGTACCTATCGACGAAGCAGACCCTGATGTTGCTCCCATTTCACGCTGTTCTCTTTGTAATATAGAATCCGACACGTATTACAATTGTGCAAATACGGACTGCAATAATCTGTTCCTTTGCTGTGAATCTTGCATCACAACGCATAAAGGATGTTGTTCAACAGAATGCTCTCAAGCACCTCGTATTCGAGCATTTTCGGCAGAAAGAGGAAACAAACCTTTCCGAAGAAAGCATTTATGCCCAACTATTGAGCAATGCTGTTGCACGACGGTAAAATCTTCTCAACAAGACTAAAAAAGAGAGGCGTCCTTTTTGGGACGCCTCTTCCAAAGTCTTCTAGAAGCAAGTTAGCACAACTGTTATTTATTTCTTTTATAAAAAACACGCTGGCACAACCCTTCTAAGGGCTTCACGAGTTTTAGCCCCTCATCCCTCAGCAAACAAAGATTTTTAATACACTGCTCAAAAGCTTTATCAAGTAAATCTTTCGCAGCTTGCTCGCCAAAAAGAAGGGCATAATTCAGTTTTTTTTCTTCCTGATCATCTTGATGCAAATCAGCAAGATCATCTCGTATTTGAAAAAGAATCCCAAAATGTTCTGCAAAGGCAGAGACCAAAGAGGCGCTTTCTCGTGCTCCGCCTCCAAATAACCATCCAGCTACACAAGCTATTTCAAAAAGAGCCCCGGTTTTCTTCTTGATAATACCTAAAACACTCTCTTGCGTGAAATCCTGAAAGAAGACGTCTTCATATTGTCCCCCTAAAATCCCTCCAACACCAAAGCGCTGTTCAATTAGCTCTAAAATGTCCTCATAAGCATCCTCTACCTCTTGTTGAAAAGGAACCCTCTCTTTCAAAATCTTTGCATTTTTTCGGATCCTTGCATAAGCAGCAGGAATCAGCGCATACGAAGCAAGGAGAGCAGAAGCTTCATCAAAAGCCTTATGCACAGCCGGCTTTCCTCTACGCATGTCATCATTATCCATGCAAGGCAGATCATCTGCTATTAACGTGGAAGTGTGGATATATTCCACAGCAATGGCTGTATCCAAAACTTCTCGTCCCTTTTGGAGGCCATCTGCAAACAGACAAACGAGCAAAGGACGCACACGCTTCCCTCCACTCAAAAGAGCATACTCTATGGGTCTCCGTAATCCCTGTTGAGCATTTCCAAAATCCTCTAAAGAATCGCGGAGCTTGTTTTCCACCTTCGATCGATAATCATTAAAATCATCCATTTTAGAGCCACCGCCTACTTTTTTTATCAAAGTCTACCCAACTAATCTTCTTCCTAATCAACCGTTTGATTAGGAAGAATTTTTGTTGTGCTAACTACAGAACATCCGGGATTAAGCACGGTATTACACCCAACACTTACTCCTCGGCCTAGAAAAGCTCCTAATTTTTTTCTTTGTGTATCATATCGCTCGCCAGAATAACGGAAGAAAATAGTTTTTCCATCCAATCGAAAGTTTGCGCAACGAACTCCAGCTCCTAAATTCACCCGAGCCCCAAGAACAGAATCCCCTACATAAGCAAAGTGAGCCGCCTTAACATGGTGCCCTAAATAGCTGTTTTTGATCTCAGAACAATGTCCAACCACACTGTGAGCTCCTGTTATTACACCGCCTCGAATATATGCACCATGACGAACCTGTGTGTAAGGTCCGATAATGCAAGGCCCGCAAATATATGCCCCAGACTCTACATAAGCTCCTTCTTGGATCTCAATAGTCTCTGCATTTTTTAAATACACACCGGACTCAAGATGTCCCAAAATCCCAGAAAAGGTATGTGAAGAGAGTTTTTTTTCTAAGAGAGTTAGAATAGACCAAACAAATTCCGCCTGACTCACAATCTCTGGATAGAGAAAATCTTCCGGGGAAAAAAACGAGGCTGCTAAAACCATACTCAGCTCCTGATATAAGCTTAGGCTGGTATTTAAGCACCCCTAGTTGTTTTAAGAAAGCTTTGTATCTTACTGTGCAAGATTTTTATTCTCATCATCAGAAAACAAATACCCAACACCACGTACAGTGACAATTCTATTTCCGTAGACGCCTAGCTTTTTCCTTAAAGAAGCTATGTGTACATCTACATTTCTCGCCACAATTGCTTTAGCGTGATTTTTGATTTCCTCAAGAAGATGCTTGCGCAAACAAAGATGACCTTTGTTCAGTAAAAGCCTTTTCAAAATGCCAGATTCAGAGGGTGTTAGATGAATAGTTCCTCCAGGAGTTTCTACCACCAGTTTCAGAACATGGAATACGTTTGGACCAAAGCGAATACTTTCTGGAACAGATTGTAAAGAACCTTGAGAAAAAAAAGCGCCTATAGCCGCTTTTAAGATTCTAGGCGTGATGGGCCGAGTTAAAAACCAAAAACCCCGCTCTAAAAGATCGATACAGATCTCTTCGTCAAAAAAATCTAACAAAACTAAAACAAAACTTTCTTCCAGGAATTTAGGAGCAAGAATCTGTTTAGGAAGTAATGAATATTCGCAAACAATTAAGTCTGCGGACGCATCTTGTTTGTATTGCTGACCGATTGTGCACCGATATTCTTCAGGATTAAGTAATTCTTTTGTGTGAAAAAATAAATCCCAATTCTCACTGACCAGTAGCACATGTTTAGGCCCAGCCATATAAACAAACCCATTTAATTATTAGATTACCTAATACAATAAAAATAATTTTTGCCAACCCCCAAAAAAAGCCGATATCTTCAGACTTTTTTTCAAGTTTCGATTACACTGCTTTTGCAATAAACAGTTACTCCTCCACGATCTAAAAATTTGTGAGACAATGAAAACATTAATTGATAACAACATCGTTAGATTCAAAAACATCTCTAAAACCAAGCAAGGGATTTTTGTTAATTTTCAAGTTAAAGGGGAACGTGGCGGGGCTTCTTTTACCGCTTCTATCGCGGTGGATATCGATGCAGCAGACGTCTCGGCAGGAGATTCTTTAGAAACCATTATCGAGCGCTGCGCCCTCATTGGTATTCGAGAATTTCAGAAATGTGAATTCCAATTCGAAGGGATTACCTGTTTATAACAGATCCTTTTAGAGTTTTTTATTCTTTATAGCTAAATAGCTTGACTCCGAAAATCATTATTGTAAAACTGTGAGTGGTTAACACCCAGCTTTTTATCCTTTTCTGGATGTAGCGCAGCCTGGTAGCGCACTTGCATGGGGTGCAAGGGGGCGGAGGTTCAAATCCTCTCATCCAGAATTTTATTTAATCTTTCCTCCGAGACTCTTGTTTCAATCTTCCTAAATCTGTTTCTGAGTAATCGACAAACTTAAAGAATAGCTCGTACGCTGGATGAAACTGAATCACTTCCTTTGCCATATTTATGGCGATTTGTCTGTAACTCTCGTGTCCTTGTGGCTGAGAGCGCAACTCGCAAAGCCATTGCAAACCTCTTGCGTTAATATGGAAAAGCCAACGAATGTTATACGCCAAAGGAACAACATATTGAGCTTCTTCAGGAAACTCTTCTGCTATTAACCGGTAAGCCTGGTCGGCTTTTTCCATAGCAGCCCTAAAAGGAGCCTCCATCGGAGTGCCTATCAGCTGCTGAGGAACGGTATACCCCAGCTTAGTCGTTAAGAGTTGTCTCTCTTGAGTTAAGATACGATGTCTTTGCAAATCCCGATAAGCCCCGAAATCCGCTGTAATATCGAAAGCAAATTCAGCGCACTCCAAACCTCTTGGAGATTTATGTCGGCGATTTTCTCGGAAAGAGGATCCTGCTTCTAAAATGCGCATCAGATCCTCGTTAGGGATTTTGCGACAAATATCCAGTAGCTCGGCATACGTATGTTCAGAATATGGAAACAGAGAGGCCGCCGCGATCTTGTATAAACCATCCGGATCCCCGTAAACCAATCTTACTCCCGTCTCTAAAGAAGGTTCTCTTTCTTCTCCATAGCGTTTTGCAAAACTTTGGAGCTGTTCTCTTAGAGCCCGACGATAATCCACCATAGCCTGATGATGATAGTGATGAGTCTCTGCACGACTCACAAAGGATGGGATGATTTTCATCAACTCCGTTAAAGACTTCTCCCCAATATTCCGCACTTCAACCAGGTTGTTGTCCTGTAAACGATGTAATAAATTTTGCCAGAATCGACCATTACCAAAAAAACCTAGATTGGTAAGGGTAGCAGCTGGCAACAAACCTCTTAAACAGTCCAAAACTTTTGCTCGTAAAGAAACAGTATACGCGGACTGAGAAACCTCAGGATCTTTTGGGTATATTTTCTCAAAATACGCGCGAACCTGTGGGATGAGCTCCGAATACGTATTGAATAGAAAATCACAGGTATCCAAAAAGACGTCTTTAAAGGCCGAGGTCATCAAAATAGGGTCTCTATAGTATAAAAACTCCCCATTCACCTTTTGATCAAAATAAACGTATCTTGAAGACTTTTCTAGAGGAGACCCTCCTATGCGTGCATCCTCTAAAACTTTAGCAGCAAGCATAGATACTTGTTCCAAGGCGAGATGAGCTCCTCCTAACTCACCAACAGAGTCATCGCCAAAGTTGTCCAATACACGACGATAAAAATCTGCGGCTTTTTGAATCCCTAACTCACAATCTTGTTGGTCATTATCGAGAAAATCTCCGCCCTCTCCATCTAAAAATTCTTTTAAAAGAAGAGCACGCAACCCCAAAGTAGATCTGGAATATTTAGAAAATAAAGCACCTTTAACGACTTCAGGAAGATTTTTTAAAGCAAATATCGGGGAATCCAAATTTGTCACAAAATGCGACAAACGGGCTCTTTGTTCCTCCGAAAAATCTCCTTCTTTGCTCAACATAAGAAAACTCCCATAAAGCGGATCAGCCTATCACACATAACAAAACACACAAAGTTTTTCAGCAAAAAAGCTTGTTGAAAAATTTGTTGACCACCTGTTCATAAATAGGCATAACTTTCTGTTCTGAACAGTTTGAACAAGCTACAAACAGAGTTATGAACACTTTTTTCACAGCTTTTTCTCTCGAAAAAACAAAGTTATAAACAATTCCCACACCCCCTAAAGAAGAAGAGACTAATAAATATCTCTAAGTATTTTCTTCTAGGGGTGTGGAAGTTTTTGATAAGAGTGCAATTTTATGATGAGACTTCCCCTACTCAAACGCCTACGCAGAAATCGTAAAAGTGCTTCTGTTCGAGCGATAGTTAGAGAAACCAATATCGTTTCTAGCGATTTAATTTGGCCGATTTTTCTCAAAGATGGCTCAGGTATTCGAGAGGAAATTGAGGGTATGCCAGGAGTATATCGTTGGAGCTTGGACGTTTTAGCTAAGGAATTGGAGAGGCTCTGTCTTATAGGACTAAAAGCGGTGATTCTTTTTCCTGTCATAGATGCGAAAAGAAAAGATCAATTTGGATCTTATGCCTCTCACCCATACAACATTGTTTGTAAAGGGATTCAGGAAATCAAAAAATCTTTTCCCCATCTGTGTGTTATCAGCGATATAGCTTTAGATCCTTTCACGACAAGTGGTCATGATGGAATTTTTCATAATAACGAAGTTCTAAATGATGAAAGTGTTCTTGTGTATGGAGAAATTGCTGTGTTGCATGCAGAGATGGGAGTAGATATTGTTGCTCCAAGTGATATGATGGATGGTAGAGTTCGTCATATTCGCGAAAAAATGGATCAGATGGGGTTTGTCAACACAGGAATTCTATCCTACAGTGCAAAATATGCATCTGCTCTATACGGACCTTTTCGAAATGCTCTTTCTTCACATCCTCAGTCTGGGGATAAACGGCAATATCAAATGGATCCAGCAAACGTTCGAGAAGCTTTGTTGGAATGTTTGTCGGATGAAGAAGAAGGAGCAGATATGGTGATGATAAAACCTGCGGGCTTTTATCTAGATGTGATTGTTAAAGCTAGGGAAAGCACGCATCTTCCCGTGATTGCCTACCAAGTTAGTGGGGAATTTTCAATGATTATGGCAGCAAGTCTTCATGGATGGTTGAATAAAGAAGACGTGATCATGGAATCTTTGGTAGCCATTAAACGAGCAGGAGCCACGTCTATAATTAGTTATGCGACTCCATGGGTTCTAGAATGGTTGGCGCGAGACACACTTCCTTTTTATGAAGGCGTTCTTTGAAGAACTAGCTAAAAAATATTAAACGTTTGGTAAAACGTTCTCCTTTGCATAACGAAGAAGAGATTCTTTAACAATAGCAAACATTTCTGTCTTAGAAGGATCTATAAATGTGGGTAGAGCAAAATCTTCTGGAGCGATCTCTAGGAGACCCAAACGAGACGCTTCTTCAAAATTTTGAGTTTCCAAAGCTTTGATAAGAAGTGCTACAGGAATAGGAAGCGCAGAGACTCGATCGTAGATCTCAGCATCTATGATCGGGCGTTTTTCTCCGTGTAAATTCGTATCCATGTCCATGAATACGCGTTTCCTTTTGAAAAATCCCGAAAGATAGGTACGAGTAACTGTATGTTTATTCCATCCTAAACGTAAGAAAGATAAGGCTTCTCGAACTTTAGGTTTAGGAAGAAGTGTTATGGTATGGTCTCGAAAACCTAAACAAGGATTCTCTTCTTTGCTACATAATCTTCCTGTAAGCGGATCTCCAGCAATTAAGCTTATGTCTTGGGAAGAGAGAATCTCTTCTGAAAGAAGATCTTTGAAACTAGCGCCCTTTGCGGTAATCAGGTACTTCCGTTGAGAAGGAGGAAGAGCAGATCCGGCTAGGGCAACAATTTGTTGTCCTAAAACAAATCCTTTTAAGAATAGGTGCCCGATGGAGAGAACTTCTTGGAAGCTAATTGTGAAGACAATATCTTTGTCGTTTTTGATACGGGCAATGTGGTGAATATGTGTTGAAGGAGATCCCGATGGGAAAGGACCTTTCACCGTGTGTAAGTGGGCTATAGATACTAAATCTTGAGAGGGTAAACTGAGCTTGTCCGTAGAAATAATATGCGGTTTTAACCCGAACAGTTTGGCTATTGCCTGAACTCCCACGACAAAAATGTAGTAACCGTCTTCTTTAGAAGAAAATAGACTTAGATGCTTTTCTACAGACGGGGTGAAAGGACGATTATCTGCTAGGTTGATGAAAACATCTCTAGGAGAATGGGTGGGAAGCGCAGGAATATCAAAAGGTCTTTGTTTAAAGAGGGCAAAAAGACCCTCTTTCTTAAAAACTTCTAATAGTTCTTCTCGGGATAAAGCTTGGAGATCATAAGAAAATTTAGACTGAGAGCTCCCGGGTTTCTTTCTAATCACGATATCCAGAAGAGACCTTTTGTGCCCTCTACGGATTTCAAGAATCTCCCCATCAACAGGGGAGGTAATAAAAACTCCTGGAAAAGTCTTATACTCTGCTAAAGGAGTTCCTGCTGTCACGTGGTCTTCAGGAGAAACTTTTACCCCTAGTGGAAGGGGAGCAAAAGGCCTTAGGTCCACGGAAACTACTAAAGGGTCCACCTTTCCGCAAAAACCAGACTCCTTTGGAGCGCCCTTTAAAGACAAATCTAATCCGCGAGAAACAACGATCTTCATGTCTCGGGATTATAGAAGTTTTTATAAGGGAATCCAATTTTTTTTCTTATTTTTTTTCGAAGACAGAGAATTCGTCGTTTTAGGAGCCGGTTTTTTTTCTGAGGTATGGCCGATATCATTGGTTACCTCTTTGATTAATTCTTCTGCTTCCTTTTTGTATTCATTGCAGGAAGAACGAATGGTTTCCAGCGCTCTCCACTCTTCTGGAGAAAAGTTATCAGGATTGTTAGCAAACACTTCCATTTGCTCGCGAGTCATGCCTGTTTGTTGGAGAATTTCTTGAGAGCGTTTGTCGAGCTCTTGGATT
>SAMEA3663047__coassemble_1469_pt1 | contig 7920 bp, 5 predicted proteins | sample SAMEA3663047__metabat2_low_PE_033 | metagenome-assembled genome bin SAMEA3663047 (sample SAMEA3663047) | pig gut metagenome | biome: pig gut; feature: pig-associated habitat; material: faeces | place: France | collected 2012
GGGAGGGGTAAGGACAGTTATTGCACACATAACACCGCGAAGTGATGTTGTCGGAAATTTCTGTAAAGCAAATCACTGCTGGTTGTTGGCAGTTATAACAAAGAGCAGAAGACTCTTCCGAAGGATCCATATCAAAAGCCGTGCAAATACAATGAAGTATTTCCAGCAATAACAAAAAACGTAAAGGATGAAAATATTTTTAGTGAAAAGGATTACCTTCTGAGGAAAAAAGAAATGGGTCTTGAAGGATTCGAACCTGCGACCCTCTCATTAAAAGTGAGATGCTCTAACCGCTGAGCTAAAGACCCATATTTCTTTTTTGTTATGACCCCAAGGGGATTCGAACCCCTGTTACCGGAATGAAAATCCGATGTCCTGGGCCAGGCTAGACGATGGGGCCAGGACGGGTGTAATGTTACCATTAAACCCTTTTTTTCTGCAAGTCTCTTTCTTTATAAATCGAATAATTTTCAAAGAAAAAGCTCCTTGCAAAGAAGCTGTCTATAACGAAGATAGCTCAGCCTCTTTCTGCTTCGTAAGCTCTTCTACCTGCTTACAAAACTTATCCGTAAGTTCCTGAATTTTTTTCTCCAGACCTTTCACGGCATCTTCTGTTAGGTTGTTATCTTTTTTCAACCTATCGTTAAATGTTCGTCGAATATTGCGAATAGATACTTTGGCTTCCTCGCTTTTGCGTTTCAGCTGTTTTACTACTTCACGTCTGTACTCTTCTGTAGGCGCCGGAACGTTGATCCGAACCGTAGCCCCTTCAACAATAGGCTGCAGGTTTAAATTCGCAGCTAAAATCCCTTTGGAAATAGCAGAAACAGTCCCTGCATCATAAGGAGAAATTAAAAGCTGGCGTACATCAGAAACACTGATCGATGCAATGTCTGACAACCGCATAGTCGTCCCGTATACTTCAACGGTGACAGTTTCTATCAGAGCAGGGTGTGCTTTCCCAGTTCTAAATCCTCGGATTTCCTTCTGAAAAAACGTTAAAACCCCAGACATCTCTTTCTCAGCAGAAGAGAGCGTCATAGCTGACCCTCCTCTTCAGAAGATATTATTGTACCAACAGCATTGAAGATCGCTTCTTCTAGAGAATGCCTTGAAAAGCTAAACATTCTAATTGGGATGCCCGCCTCCATACACAAAGATACGGCAGCCGGATCAATCGCGCCCAACCCTTGGGAGAGAAAATCTCTGTAAGAGATGTGATCGTATTTTACCGCATCAGCAAACTCTCTTGGATCTCGATCATAAACTCCATCCACATGCATCGTTGCTTTGAGTAACACATCGACTTTTAATTCACAGGCACGCAAAGCTGCGCCTGTGTCTGTGGTTAAATATGGAGCCCCAGCCCCCATAGTACATATGACAATTTTACCCTGACTTAGGGCATCAGATGCTTTCTGCGGATTATACAAGTCTGCTAACTGTGGACAAGACAATGTTGACGTTAATAGATTGGGCACGTCTTCAGTTTTCAAAGCATCCGCCAGAGCCATTCCGTTAATCAACGTCGCTAACATTCCCATTTGATCAGCTGAAACCCGGTTGATCTGCAGGCTTTGGCTTTGAGAAAGTCCGCGGAGGATATTCCCTCCGCCGATTACCACCGCGACCTCAACATCTGCATTGCGAACAACTTTAAGTTCCGCAATCAACCGAGAAAGACGCTCTTCACTGATTCTGCTGCTGGAACTCTCATCAGAAAGAGCCTCTCCAGAGATCTTGAATAAAACTCGTTTCACTCGTTTTTTCATCATCTCGCCATTTAGTTATGCGCCAATTTTCCAAAAGATAAAATGCTCAACTTTTAGTGGTTCTCCACTAGCTTGCGCAGCTCTATCAACAAGTTCTCGAATGGTAATTTCAGGATCCTTAATGAAGGCCTGCTCCAATAAACAAGTCTCTTGGAAAAATGCCTTAAACTTCCCTTTAGTAATTCTCTCAATTACTTCCTGGGGCTTCCCTGCTATCTGGGAAGAAAACACCTCCCGTTCCCTTTCTAAAACCTCCTGAGGAACGGTTTCTTGACTCAAAAATTGTGGCTGACTCGCCACAATGTGCATCGCGATGTCTTTCGCCAGAGCCTCTTGTTTCTCGGATCCGGAAAGGAAAACTACCGCAACAGCCTTCCCATTTCCGTGAGAATAGACTCCTATGCTTTGGCCGGAGTTAACTGGCGTATAAAGCGCGCGTGTTATACGAATATTTTCTCCGACCGTTTGCATAGTTACAGCCCTGAGCTCTTCCACTGTCAGAGAAGGCTCTTGAGAGGACATCACATGAGCTAAAGCATCAACATCACTAAGTTTATTGTTGAGGAGGTCGGATAATAAACCTGTGACGAATGTCCGAAAAACGCTATTGTTGGCGACAAAATCTGTCTCAACATTTACTTCGATGATGGCCGATCCTCGTTTATCGACCAGCGCAGCAATAACGCCTTCTTTTGTTTCTCGGTGTTCCTTCTTGCTCGCAGAGGCAAGCCCAAGTTTCCGTAAGTAGAGGACAGCATCTTCTAAGTTGCCCTTAGCATGTTCAAGAGCTTCCTTACATTTCGTCAGGCCCACGCCTGTTTGCTGTCTTAAATTTTTCAACGCTTCCATGGAAAAGTCGCTCATTTTAATGCCTCGCAATTGTCTATGTCTGCCCAAAGTAAAAAGCCTTCCCGAGACTTGTTGTCGTTGTCTTGAGATTCGCTTGAAACAGGGACCTCTTCAACAATTTCGACAGGTCTTTCCATAGGACGCACAGGGGATAAAATTTCGATTCCCGAACGTTTTTTCGCATCAATAACAGCATCCTTAAGAACGTTAACAACAAGCCGGATGCTTTTTATTGAATCATCATTACATGGAATAATATGTTGTATGGGGGTCGGATCACAATTTGTATCAACTAAAGCCATCACAGGAATACCAAGTTTCCCGGCTTCTGCTACTGCAATACGCTCATATCCCGGATCAACGACAACCAGAAGCCCTGGAAGAGAATTCATATAACGAACACCTTCCAGGTTGTTGAGCAGCTTGCGATGTCTTTTAGCTAATAAAGCGATCTCTTTTTTCGTGAGAATAGAATTTGGAGCCTCAAGGTCCAACTCAATTCTGTTTAATGTTTTCACGGAGTTTCTAATGGTCGACATGTTTGTTAACATGCCGCCCAGCCATCTTTCCGAGGCAAAGAACTCTCCGCATTCGATGGCGGCTTCTCTAACGATCGGTTTTGCTTGTTTTTTTGTTCCAACAAACAAAATAGATCTTCCTTGTTCTACGGCTTTTTGAATGTGAAAAACAGCCTTTTTCAGTTGAGCTAAAGTCTTAGCCAAATCAATAATATAAAGGCCATTTCTTTCTTCAAAAATGAAAGGCTTCATTTTTGGATTCCAGCGGCTTGTCTGGTGTCCAAAATGTGCCCCAGATTCTAAAAGTTCTTTTAAAGTTAGTTCGCAAGAAAATTCCAAGCTTTGTCCCTCCCTATTTAAGTGTTAACAAGGCATCTGAGCTGTTCTGCTCAGATTTCAGACTTGGTGGTTGTTGCGTGTTAGGAAGCGCCCGATCAGAATCGAACTGACACCGGTAGCTTGGAAGGCTACAGCTCTACCATTGAGCTACGGGCGCGCTCAAGTAGACCGACATAGTAGTTGACGGAGGGGTTTTTATGCAAGCGTGTTTTGTAGAATTTTTTGCTTTTTTTTAACTAAGAATAAGGAAGCTTTTGTAAACAGGAGGGCAATTGTGTGTGCGGGAAGAGTCTTTGAAAAAAAACTGGACTCGGTGGAAGCCGAGTCCAGAAACACCGGAGTGTTTGTTGATGAAAAATAAGCTAATTAAAAAAGATTCTAATAAAATTTTACACCGCTATTAGAAACGGAATTGAGCATTTACGTGAGCTGCTCTTTCGTCGATTAAGCGAGTCTCAACAGTAACTGCGTATTTATCTGCGTCTACAATTGTTGTTCCAACTGCAAGACCGCAAGATTTTCTAGATTTCATCTTGTTGATCTGCATGGAGACGATTTGCATTGTATCTGCAAGCTCGTTGTCTGCGTTTCCAGAAACCAAATCTCCTTTACCAGCAATCGTTGGGTTCAAAGTAGTAACATCTAAGATAGCCGCAGCTAATTTTGGCTGAGCAATACGGATCATGTCGGCATCAAAGCTTGCTCGAGACCATTTAACTCCAATGTAAGGAGTGAACATATTTAATCTGTAAGAGAGAGCTAAACTTGCTTGCCATTCATGGTAATCGATAGAGGCATCTTTAGTCCCTGTAGCAGCCTCCGTCCCTGCAGTAATATCTAGAGGGAATGCTTGGTCTACGTACCCTTTGGGTTTGTTAATAGTGAACTCAGCAGCATTGCAAAGAACGTTTAATTCTTCTACTTTAGGTTTAGACTGAGCATATTGGAAAGAAGCCCCTAAAGTTGCGCACCCACATTCCCATAAAGCGGCTCTAGCACCAACGCTCCAAGCAAAAGCAGTATCCGTATAAAGTTCAACAACAGCTTGACTTAAAGAAACGTTGGGAACAAGCTTAGCTGTGTTAAATTGTGCTGCCTGTGTTTTTGTTCCAAATAACCCAACTAAGTTAAAAGATGCAGAATTGCCTTTGAGGTAACCGTTAGTTGCTCCTAAAGTGCAGAATACATCAAAACGATCCCAAATGTTCAACGCCATAAAAGCGGCGTTTGTGAACATTTCTGCATCTTGGAAATGTTTGCCGTAAGCTGGGTTTGGTCGAGGAGTTGTGGTGGTTGGATCATTTTGTAATCCTGTCGTATCGGCAACTGTAGGTGCAGCCCCCATTTCAAACTCCTTGTTCACGTCTGTTTTTAAGACGCGATCAAAAACATAATCTCCATAATAGCCGAGACGCAGGCTGATAGCATCACACCAAGTGGTGCAGGGATCACAAGGATCTCCGCCAAAACCTTCCCAAAGAATCCCGTCAATCATAAGGCTTGGTTCAGCAGGATTCCCCACAGGCAGAGCTTGCAAGGAGGAAGCAGAACCCAAAGCGGCAAATACTAATACCGATTTCAAGAGTCTTTTCATTCTTACCTCTAAGATTGTATATTTAGCTCTCTTTGTGCTCGCTATCTTTTTCTGGCGGCACTATGTCCTAGTTAAAGCCAGACAAGATGTCCTGTAGCAATTAAGGATTAATGGCTCTGAGGAGTGTCTTGCAAGTAAAAGCAGCCTTAATCGAGAACATGTCGTTCAATGCTCGAGACCATAACAAAAATTTCTTATTATCGTAAAGTTGATAAGAAAAACGTCTGTCTCAGGAAGAAGCCTTCAAGCGCCTCCTGATTTAGCAATAAAGCAGACTTCGATTTTTGTATATCTTTTTATGTTTTTATATGTTTGTTTTTTTGCGGGAAAAACAGCCTTGAAATAGAGTGTCGGATCAAAAAAGAAAAGCTTCGAGTCGCTTAGAAAGAACGAGTTGCGAGTTAGTTGCAAAAAGAAAGGAAACAGGGTTTTTTAATTGTGTGTCTAATAAAAATGGGTTGAATTAACCACATATGAAAAAAAAACGATGCAAACCACTTTCTGTCCCAGAAAAAGCCAACAGGCTACTTGTGGGGTTTATTATCGCGTTGTCGATTATCACTTTGCGTATATGGCACGTAGCTGTTGTTCAGCATGATAAAAAAAAGGAGGAGGCCTACCGGCCTCAGCACAGAAATATTCCAGAGCATTGTGATCGTGCAGGAATTTGCGATCGATTTGGTAGGACATTGGCTGAGAACGTTCTGCAGTATAATGTGGGGATTTCTTATCGAGCAATACGAGATATTCCTACTCGTGTTTGGCATACAGATGCGAGTGGGAATAAAAAATTGGTGCCTGTTCGGAAGGATTATATCAAAAAATTTGCCAATTTTTTGGCTCAAGAGCTCCATATGGATAGCAATTTTGTTGAAGACACTATCCATGCTAAAGCCTCTGTATTGGGCTCTGTTCCATATATTATCCAAGCAAATGTATCTGAGCGTACTTTTTTAAGGCTTAAGATGCTGGAAAAAGATTGGCCAGGATTACACGTAGAATCTTCTGTTCGTAGACATTATCCAGAGGGACGTACTGTAGCAGAGTTGTTAGGATATGTAGGGCCGATTAGTACCGAGGAATATAAGAAAATTACGAGAGAACTAGGAAATTTACGAGAATGCATACGCGCTTATGAAGAAGGAGAAGATCCTAAATTTCCTTCGGGGATATCTAGTATTGACCAAATACGGAAGCTTTTACGCGAGTTGGAGATGCATGCTTATGGGGTGAACTCTTTAATAGGAAAGTTGGGTGTAGAAGCTTTTTGTGACCGGAAGTTAAGAGGATTAATTGGTAAACGATCCATGTTAGTTGATCGTCGGGGGAATTTTATCCAAGAGGTGGAAGGCTCTTCTGTTGGAATCCCGGGGAAAAAGATACAGCTAACTATTTCTACAGAATTGCAAGCTTTTGCTCATGAGCTTCTTGCGGAACATGAGCGGGGAGAAGTTTTTCGAGACTATAAGCAGTGGCGGCAGCAACAATACTTGCCACCTTTTTTCCCTTGGATAAAAGGTGGCGCTATCATCGCTATGGATCCGAAAAATGGTCAAATTTTAGCCATGGCTTCATCCCCGCGCTATGACAATAACGATTTCATTAATATGAAAGATTCTCCTAACCAAGAGGAGTGTCGCTCGTCTGTTTTGCGCTGGTTGGAGAATCTCGAATACCTAGGAGAGATTTTTGATCGGCGAGTTCCATTGAGAAGAGAGCGGCTCAATCCTCTTACAGGAGAATATTTTGATGAAGAGCTTTCCTTTTCTTATCGAGCTTTTTTAGATTTTATTTTACCGGACACTTCTAAAGTAAAGCAGATTTTGTGTGATAAGGGCTCGGTTGGACTTTCTATTTACTTACAGAGCATAGTAACGCAGCTTTTGGAGATGTTCGATTCTGAGGAAAAAGACTGCGGGTTGATTTTCGATGTGTTGTTTCCAAAAGAAGAGGGGCATGAGCCTATAGGAGAGGTCACGTCTCTTAAACGGCAAACACTATTTAAAAAAGTGTTGCTGGAAAGAAAAGAAGAAATCCAGGAGTTGCGAGAGCGCTGCAGCTCTATTTTTATGGAGTTGCCAGCAAATTACGATAAGGTGCTGTTTTTAGATTTGTTACGAGCAGCGGTGGATCCGGAGCGCGTCTCTATTTCTCTGCTATCGGAAATAGGGCATATGTCCATACTAGATTTTGTGGATTGTCAGGGACATTTTATCGCGTTGCGGAAATCTTTTTCTAAATTGATGGAAAATGTTTTTATCGATCAAGATTTTGCTGCCTGGAGGGAGGAACATTTTACGCAATTTCTTAAACAAAAGCGAGAAGAGGAGTTTTGTCGTAAACAAAGATATCCAACTCCTTATGTAGATTATTTAACAGAAGAGAGGTCTCGGCAGTATGCGCTTTTTTGCCAAAAGCATGTGGATTCCTTTATTGCTTTTCTGTTGTCCGACAAGGAACCTCCTCCAGACAATCTCTATTATCAAGAGATCGCTTGTTGGCGGCAGGAGTTGCGTTCCGGAGCGTATCGAGCTTTAAATTGGCGAGAACATTATGATTTTTTACAGAAACGTCTAACACACACATCTTATGATTTGTGCGAACTATTTGCAGCTTTTCGCGAATTTGCAGAACTCAAGCGCCCTTTGTATGGACAGTATCCACTTACGCTCACGCGTAATATAGAGCAGACCGAGCAAGATCTTATAGCTTCTTTTTATCCGCTGTATGGGTATGGCTATTTATCTGCTCATGCCTTTGGTCAAGCGGCTACTTTAGGGTCTATTTTTAAGTTGGTTTCTGCTTACTCAGTGCTTGCACAACATGTATCTGATTCTGAGGATTTATC
>SAMEA3663047__coassemble_1563_pt1 | contig 7667 bp, 9 predicted proteins | sample SAMEA3663047__metabat2_low_PE_033 | metagenome-assembled genome bin SAMEA3663047 (sample SAMEA3663047) | pig gut metagenome | biome: pig gut; feature: pig-associated habitat; material: faeces | place: France | collected 2012
CGTGGATCCCTTCTATTGTATCCTTAAGCATCTTTTGGTTGCTTAGAGACGTGCCCTCATTTACGTTTTGTTTATTTCGCTGATGAAAGAGAGTCTTTTTTAAGCCGCTTCTGTGAAAAATCTTGCAGTTTTTTTCTATCGAAAAAAATCAAGCATTTTTGTACTAGGGATGTAACAGCGTAGGATTTATAAGGAGCTGGAGTATGCAACACACAATTATGCTGTCTTTAGAGAACGACAATGAAGAGCTCGCATCTATCATGAATCGGGTCGTTACCGCCTCATCAAGCATTCTTTCTGCTTCTAAATGTTCTGAATCCGATAAACAATTTAATATTTCTAAAGCAGCAGAAGCTCCCTACAAAATATCCGCTGTAGCAGCAACTACGTTTTTAGAGTAGACCGTATACCAATCTGGGGCGTTTCTTCGTATAGGAGTGGTGGATACTCCTCCGCTCAGAGCAATAATTTTTTGTATTCTAGCGGCATAAACAGAATCCTTTTCCAAGGCTTCTGCGTAACGAACAAATAGAGCTGCTCCAGATCCAGTGAGCCCCACGTAAACGGGGATTCCTTCCCAAAGATCTTCCAGCCAGCGTTTTTTGGCTTTCAAATCCAAACGCAAACGGAAAACGGGGTTCTCTAAGTCATTTCGATCATAATTTATATTCCTGCTAAGAGAATAATCCGTAGGTTTTACAGCCGCAAAAGCCCTGCTGGTTAACATTCCTGCTTCAGATAAATATAAAACATATTTATCTAGAACATTGTCTTCCAAAGACACAATCTCCTCTCCCCGCCCAAATCCTAGCGCAGATCCTGAAGAAAAGAAAAAAGGCGTATCCATACCTACATATTGCGCTAAAGAGCGCATCTCTTCTTCGGATAAACCCGTTTGAAACAGCTTATTCAAGGCAAATAATGCCGTTGCAGCATTACTACTTCCTCCTGCAAGCCCTGATCCAACGGGAATATGCTTGACTATACGCCAAGTTACAGGATCGGTAATCCCGGTGTATTGACGGAAAAGCTCCGTGCTTTTCCAAACAGAATTATTAGGAGTTTCAAGCTGAGGAGAATTGACAACATGCAGAGAATCACAAGAGCTTACCGATAGAGAGAGTTGATCCCCAAAGGCTACGGCTTGATAGCGAGTGACTATCTCATGAAAACCATCATCTCGTTTGCCAAGCAACTGCAAAAAGATATTAAGCTTGGCGGGAGAAAAAAAATGCATAACTAAAATAAAAAAAAGCGATGGGGGAAGAAAGAATTTCTTCCCCCAATAAACAAAAAGACTAGCCTTCTTGTTCTTCTGTAATTTGGTGTTCTTTTTGTTCAACGATTTCGTGATCGGCACGAACTTCAATATGAAGATCTGCAGTCACGCCTTCCTTTAATTTCAGGCCGACTACATGTTTCCCTAAAGTTTTAACGCCACTGTGGGCACGAGGGAAATTTTTACGTGTAAGAACAACACCTTTTTGCTCAGCAGCACCAATGATATCATTCACGGTCACTGAACCGTACATATTGTTCTCAGAATCTACACGAACCTGAAAATCTAAAACAAGGCTTCTTAGCATCTCTGCCAAACGAAGAGACTCTTCCTTATCGGCTGCAGCCTGCAACAAACGTTGTTCCTGCAACTTTGCCTGCAAACGGAGAGTTCCCGCGCTAGCAACTACAGCTTTCTTTTTAGGAAGCAGGTAATTCCTAACGTATCCAGGTTTGGCAGAAACAAGATCGCCGGAACGTCCCAAGCCATCGACATCCTCTAACAAAAGTAATTGTGGTTTCATCCGTTATTCTTCCTTTAAGTTTAATCTTCTCCTACGAAAGGCAAAAGCCCAACATGTCGAGCTCTCTTAACGGCCTGAGCAAGTAGCGCTTGGAAGCGAGAAGAAACCCCAGTAATCCTTCTTGGTAGGATTTTTCCTCTTTCCGTAATAAACCTTTTTAGAGTGACGACGTCCTTGTAATCGATGGTCTTCCAACCCGCGGAAACAAAAGGACATTTCTTGGCGAAACGCTTCCTTCTGTGTTCATTATGAACAGGTCTATTCATACGTTCTCCTTAACTGTTATTCTGGCAATGTAGCAAATTCTAAAACTTCTTTAACAGCGGTTGCTTTAAGAGTCATAAATCGAAGAAGATCTTCGTTTAAATGATACTCTCTCCACAATTCGGCAATGGCTTCTGGGGCTACTGTGAAGTAAATGAAATAGTAATAACCCTCTCTAGCTCCACGAATTGTGTAAGCTAATTTTTTGCGCCCCTGATCGTGAATTTTCAGAACTTCGCCACCATAGTTGGTAATTCCAGAGGTAACTTTTTCTAAAGCCTTACGTCTAGCGTCTTCACTCAACGTCACGCTAAAAACATAGGCTCCCTCATAAAGTTGGCCTGTTTTTTTTTTCATTAAAAACTCCTAAGCTTTGACCTAGCTTCTTCCAATAACTATGGATAGCTACCCTATAAGAAGCGCCTCCATGTTATCGAAACTGATTATTTTTCAGGAACTTTTTTTCAAAAAGCGAATAGCAAATCTTTTTTGAATTAAAAACCTATCCAAGGCAAGATTTCTTCTACGCCTTTTTCTAAAAAATCATTTAATTGCTCTTTTTCATTACAAGAAAAATTAGACAGTACGTAATCAGCAACTCCTTCTGCCTGAGGACTAGGTCTTCCTACCCCAAGCCGTAATTGCCAGTAATGATTAGTTTGCAAAGACTGCGTGGTATGCTTAACTCCATTATGCCCTCCAGAACCACAATCCTGTCGAAAGCGTATAGAGCCGAATTCCCTATTTATATCGTCTGCAACAACGAGGATATCTTCTACAGAAATAGAGAAAAACTTTTTAGCAGCGAGAACAGCTTTACCTGTAAGATTCACATAAGTTGTGGGTTTGATAAGAATAACTGCTCCGTTTGCTGTATCCATCTTCACAAACGAAGCAAAAAAACGCGGAGTTTCGCGAAACTCGCAAGAAAAGCGAGAAGCCAGAACGTCCAACAGAAGAAATCCTATATTGTGTCTTGTCCAGACATACTGTCTTCCAGGATTTCCTATGCCAACAACCAGCTTCACCATAATAATAGATCTTATCGTCGAGCTACTGTTACTACAACTTCTTTGAGAGATTTAACCGGTCTAATCCCCTCTGGGATGCAAATATCCGACAGTTTTAATGTCTGAGAAAGTCCTAAAGATTGCACATCCAATTCTAAAAATGGAACAATATCCTTAGGCTTACAAGCAACGCGCACGCAACGAATCACCTGTCTCAAAGATCCCCCTAATTTCACCCCAACACAGTCCACTGTATTGATGCAGCGAATAGGAATATTCAAACGAACTTCGCGATCTTCTACTAATTCTTCAAAATCAAGATGTATCACATCGTAAGTCGTTACATGATACTGAATGTCTTTAACTAAAGCCTTGATTTCCCGTCCTTCGTAAGAAAGAGTAAAGACTGTAGACGCCAAAGCTCCACTCTCTAAAGTTGAAAGAAACTTATTGAAAACATGCGCATCAACAACAATATTGGCTAAGCTTTTTCCACCGGAATAAAGAACAGCTGGAATTCCACCCTGCTGACGGATTTTTTTAATAACAGACTTCTTATCAGTCTCACGACGTTGAACTACGAGTTCCATAAATTGCTATTCTCCATTACCTTGAGCTAAAAGGCCTTTGATAAGGCCTTTGGGGCTTTTTTTCCCTCAACCGGATAAACGGTCCTACGCGCTATACCAGCCGGCCTTAAAACGGCACGTACGAAGAATTTCTCTCCGAGCAAGCGCCTACCATGGTACTTGCAGCCTCTGATTATTATCAAGCCTTCTGTTCCCTCGGATAGTCCTAACAAGAATCTCCTTTCGAGAAGAGAGCTATATTAAATCAGACATAGGGGGGAGCAAAAGACATTTCTGGGGTGGAAGGATTCGAACCTCCGATGCGCGGTACCAAAAACCGCTGCCTTACCGCTTGGCCACACCCCAACAGAAGAGTTCGAGTGTATACTATGAAACCTTTTTATCGATAGAAAAAATTCTCAAAAACCAAAGTTTTTTACGTTTATGTGAAAACGTGTGCAGTCTACGGCTTCTAAAAGGAACCAAAAAACTTTTCCAACCAAACAACTAACTCCAACAAAAAACCCCTTGATTATTTTTTATAAAAAAAATAATCAAAAGGTTAATTTAATTAACAAAAACAAAAACCTGCTAATGAAGATTATTCACACAGCCATCGAATTTGCTCCGGTCATCAAAGCCGGAGGCCTGGGAGACGCACTATACGGACTAGCAAAAGCTTTAGCAGCTAATCATACCACGGAAGTAGTTATCCCTTTGTACCCCCAACTATTTACTTCGCTCCAGGAACAGGATCTTTGCTCCGTTCAAAAAATTTCCTATTTTTTTGCTGGAGAACAGGAAGCCACTGCCTTCTCCTATTTTCATGAAAGGATTAAGATAACTTTACTCAAATTGGACTCGCAGCCGGAATTATTTGAAGAAGCCAAAACAATCTATACAAATGATGATGCGTTTCGTTTTTGTGCTTTTTCTGCCGCTGCTGCAGCTTACATTCAAAAAGAAGGTGCTGACATTGTTCACTTGCATGATTGGCATGTTGGATTAGTCGCCGGATTACTCAAACAACAACCCTGCCCTCAGCTACAAAAAATCGTTCTTACCTTACACAACTTTGGTTACCGAGGGTATACAACACGAGAAATATTAGAGGCTTCGTCTCTAAATGAATTTTATCTGAGCCACTACCAACTATTTCGAGATCCACAAACCTGTGTCTTATTAAAAGGAGCTTTGTATTGTTCGGACTTTGTGACCACTGTCTCTCCCACATATGCTAAAGAAATCCTTCAAGATTACTCAGACTATGAGATCCACGATGCCGTTACTGCTAGACAACACCATCTTCGAGGAATCTTAAATGGAATAGACCCCACGATCTGGGGGCCAGAAACCGATCCGAATTTAGCGAAAAACTATAGCAAAGAACTTTTTGAAAACCCTCCTGTCTTCTTTGAAGCAAAAGCAGAAAACAAAAAAGCTCTTTATGAAACCTTAGGGCTTTCTTTAGAAAAATCTCCTTGTTTATGCATCATTTCTAGAATCGCCGAGCAAAAGGGCCCGGAGTTCATGAAGCAGGCGATCCTTCACGCCATGGAAAATGCTTATACTGTGATCATCATAGGAACGTGTTATGGAGAGCGACTGCAGGAAGAATTCTCTAATCTACAAGAATCTTTAGCAACCTCCCCAAATGTGCGCATTCTTTTAACCTATAGTGATGCACTGGCGCGGCAAATTTTCGCTGCAGCAGACATGATCTGCATTCCCTCTATGTTTGAACCTTGCGGACTTACTCAAATGATTGGTATGCGCTATGGAACAGTGCCATTAGTAAGAGCAACTGGAGGATTAGCAGACACAGTGACTCATGGAGTCAATGGTTTTTCTTTCTATAACCCCCATGATTTCCACGAATTCCGCAACATGCTTTCGGAGGCTGTTGCCACCTACCGCAACAAGCGAGACAAGTGGGAATGCATCGTCCGCGCATGCTTAGAGTTTTCCTCAGATTTAGAGACCGCTGCCAATAAATACGTAGAAATTTACAAACAGTAACCTTGCCTATGACTCGCTATCTAGCGAGTCATTTTTCTGTAATAAATGATTTTTATTTACCCAGATATATTCTACTCCAGAGCACACAGAGTAAAACGCGACCAAAGAAACGACAATCGTGGCAAAAAACTCTAAATCATCCGTAGAGATAATCCCTTTAGCACAGAAAAACATGGCGAAAATAATGAAAAAGAAACTGATAGCCTGAAGAATAGCTTTTAACTTTCCACTTGTTCTGGCAGCTAACACTTGTCCTCGACTCGCACACAACATACGCAAGGTACTTGTCACTGAATCTCTAGCTAAAAAAATAAAAACAAGTATGAGAGGAAGATTTACAGGAGGTTGTGTGAACGTCAGATAGAGCGAAATACGATACACACTATCTGCCATAGGATCTAGGAGCTTCCCTAGGTCCGTCACCTGGGAAAATTTCCTCGCAATATATCCATCCACAGCATCTGTAATTTCAGCCATAACGAGCAAAAAGAGTAAAACGTAAGGCAAAACTGTTGCGGATAGCCCAAACCATCTCCCTTTCAAATAAAGAATCATAAAAATCGGTGTGATGAATAGACGAAAAACTGTCAGGCAGTTTGGTAAGCTCACTCTCATCTGTTCCTCAAGAATTCCTTGAATTCCCTAAGCTTAGCGCTACCACGCTGCGCGCTTCACGCCAGACATCTTTTTTTTGAAAAAGTCTGTTCCCTCGTGCACCCACCAACAGCCTCATTTGTCGTGTCTCTTCTGCAAAAAGGGAAAACTTCTCTCAAAAAAGCACTCTTTCTTAGTTCTCTCATTCTTAGCATTTCTAGAATTTATCGCTAGTTTTTCTGGTCGAGGACCAAGAATAAACCGATTCTTATGAAATTAAAAAAAACTGTCGACAACACTATGCCTAACGCCGTTCTTTTCTCCTATCACTAGGATATTTCTCGCCTTGTTCAATTAATAGAGCTTCCACTAGTATGTTCCTCTAGGAATCCGGAGATTCTTCAAAAGAGTCGGCCCCGTTTCTGCCGTATCCACATACGCATAGCGATTCCTTTTCTCAGATATCTAGGAGTTTTTTATGTCCTCACAACCTTTAACTCTTCAAGCCATGATAGCGGCCATTCTACGTTTTTGGAGCGAACAAGGATGTATCATTCATCAAGGATATGATTTGGAAGTTGGGGCGGGGACATTCAACCCTGCCACCTTTCTTCACGCCCTAGGCCCGGAACCTTTTAAAACAGCTTATGTTGAACCGTCTCGACGTCCGCAGGACGGCCGTTATGGACAACATCCTAATCGCCTACAAAAATACCACCAATTGCAGGTCATCCTTAAACCTGTCCCCGAAAATTTTCTCTCTCTTTATCTAGAATCTCTCAAAGTCATTGGCTTACATTTAGTTGACCACGACATTCGTTTCGTCCACGACGACTGGGAAAATCCTACTATTGGAGCCTGGGGGCTGGGATGGGAGGTATGGTTAAATGGCATGGAAATTACCCAACTCACCTATTTCCAAGCTGTAGGAAGTAAACCGCTAGATGCGATTAGCGGAGAAATTACTTACGGCGTTGAGCGGATCGCTATGTATCTTCAGAAAAAAAATTCTGTCTATGACGTGATGTGGAATGATTCCTTAACCTATGGGGATATTACTCGCCACGCAGAACAGGTCTGGAGTCAATATAATTTTGAGACCGCCAATACCTCCATGTGGTTAAAACATTTTGAAGACTTCGCTGCCGAAGCTTTGGCTACATTAGATCAAGGCCTCCCTCTCCCAGCCTATGATTTTGTCATTAAAGCCTCCCATGCATTTAATATGCTTGACTCTAGAGGAGTGATTTCTGTTACCGAGCGCACGCGCTACATTGCTAAGATTCGCCAATTAGCACGCGCTGTTGCAGATAAATACGTAATGTGGAGAGAATCTCTCGGATTCCCTCTTCTTAAAACGCTTCCTTCCTCTCCGAAGGCAACACCTAGACCGATTCCTCATGTCAGCC
>SAMEA3663047__coassemble_1605_pt1 | contig 7527 bp, 7 predicted proteins | sample SAMEA3663047__metabat2_low_PE_033 | metagenome-assembled genome bin SAMEA3663047 (sample SAMEA3663047) | pig gut metagenome | biome: pig gut; feature: pig-associated habitat; material: faeces | place: France | collected 2012
CGGTGGTAGACTTTGCAACTTTCGGTGGTAGACTTTGCAACTTTCGGTGGTAGACCTGGTCAAGATAGACTTTTGTTAAGAAAAAAATTAAACTCTTGTGGCTCCGATTTGGAATTGCTTTGTTTAAGAAAAAATGGATTCAAGAGTTTGCCACAGAAGCCGGTTATTCTTAACTTTTGGAGATGCTGCGGAAATTTGGCTGTCAACACTATCTCCTTTAACTAGAAAAAATTACGCATCCGGAATCAAGTTTTTAGTTTCTTTAGAGATATTTGACCTAACGGAAACGCTGGAAAAAGCCATCTCTTTTGACCACAACGAATCTTTGTTTAAGATCAAGTCTACCACCGCATTTAACGGAAAGGTTTTTTCTGAAGCCTCTAAACAGGCTAGAGCAGCCTGTTATATATCGTTCACCAAGTTTTTATGCAGATTAACCAAAGGATATATTAAGCCTGCCATTCCTTCTAAAGAGTTCGGAAACACCACATTTTTTAAAATTAGAGATAAAGTCAAAACAGTCTCTATTTCTAAAAGGGAGTGGACTATATTTTTTGATGCGCTTCGTTTGGTGAATTACAGAGATTATCTGATTGGGAAGCTAATTGTGCAAGGCGTTAGGAAACTAGACGAGATTTTGTCTTTGCGTAAAGAGGATATTTTTTTCGCGTCTAACCAAATTGCTTTTCGCATTAAAAAAAGACAAAACAAAGAAGTTAATGTCTTGATTACATTTCCTTTTAGCTTGATAGAAGAGTTGAAAGAGTATGTCGGCAAGAGAAACGGCTTTGTATTTATTTCTGAAGACGGATCTCCAACAACAACAAGTCAAGTTGCGCATAATTTTAAAATTGCAGCGCTTCGGAGTGCAATGACAACAAAAATCACTCCAAGAGTTCTTAGAGCTAGTGCGTTGATTTATTTGAAGCAAATAGGATTGAGAGACGAAGAAATTATGCGAGTTTCCTGTCTTTCTTCAAGGCAAAGCTTATGTTCTTATGCATGTTCTGGGGGAAGTTCTATTTTATGTTTGCCGAACATGCTGTGATATAATTAAAATTATATGCGTTTTTGTTGCGTGAAAAAACCTTTGTAGACTATATTAGAGCCATCTTCTTTGAAGCGTTGTCTTCTCTGGAGGATTTATCGTACGCAAATATCATCTTTGCGGTTGCGTGTCCTGTGACCTTCATGATGTCAGAGTCTGAACACCCTAGGCGCTTGTACTCTGTCACGGCGGTTGCTCTAAGCACGTGTGGGGTTATCTTAAATGGGATCGATGCTTGCAGTCCTGCTTGAGAGAACGTGCGGGCGATTTGCCTTAACCCCACCATTTTTCCAGAGCTAGTTACGAAGACCAAACCTCTTCGTAGCCCAATGTACTCTCTTAAAGAGTGCATGAACTTCTGAGGATAAGTTATAATAATCCTCTTTTCTGTCTGACGGTTCTTAAGCTGGGAGAAAGAGATGGTGGCTTGTTGAAAACATATCTGATTAATCTCCAAGCTTAAGACTTCAGAGGATCGCTTGCCTCCTTGTAGCATGGTTTGAGCAATTAGCCAATCTCTAGTGTTGATTTTTTTTAACTCGTTTAAAAACGAAACTGTTTGAGATTGGTTCATCGCGTTTGTTTTTACAATTTCTCTAGTTTTAAAGAATGTTCGGCTGTTTTCTTGTTTAGAGGGCTGTGCGATAGTAACAATCCCTTGAGTCATTCTATTTAAAAATCTAGTCAAAGAAATATAGCTGGCCGCACGAACTTGTTTGGTTCCTTCTGTCCAAGACGCTTTTGATGAGGGAATTTTTTTTATCGCGTCTAATATCAGGTTGTGGTTCAAAAGAGAAAATTCTTGTAGATTCATATCTAAGGACAATAATCCGATCTTCTCTAAAGACAAAAAAGCTCCTCGATAAGATCTGCAAGTGTGTTTATTTAATGATGCGGTCCAATGCATGATAATCTCGAATAAAGAGAAGCTTCTCATGCGTTTCCAATAGGATTCTTGTCGAATTTTTAAAACTTCCTGATAGGACTTTTCGCAATGTTCTAACGACATTTCTTGCTGCAAAGATAAAATCCCTTTACCCACGAAATCCCTCGTGATATAACCTATCCACAACTGTCCTGATTAGTGAAATAATCAGGATGTTATTAGGATAGCACGCACTGTATTTTTTTAGAAAAACATGAAAACAGAGTCTGAAATAGTACGCCGCATGCAAGATATCGAGTATGCGTTGTTAGGAAAAGCTTTGGTATTTGAGGATTGCACCGAGTATGTGCTGAGACAACTAGCTAATTACGAATTTAAGTGCTCTCATCACAAGAATATTTTCAGAGTTTTTAAGTACTTAAAGGACAACTCGTTACCAATAAGTATCGATTCTACCTGGGAAGAACTTCTAAGACGGAACATTAAAGATATAGATAAGTCTTATCTTGGGTTAATGCTGCACGATGCCTTGTTTGAAGAGAAACTTAGAAGTGTTTCGCATACGGTGCTTCTTGATGATCTAAGCGTATGTAGCGCCGAAGAAAATTTAAGCAATTTCATTTTTCATTCGTTCAACGAATATAACGAAAACCCTTTAAGAAGATCTCCGTTTTTACTGTTAGATCGCATAAAAGATCGTTTGGATAAGACGATTGCAAAGACTTTTTCTATTCGTAGTGCTAGAGGCCGATCTATTTATGATATTTTTTCTCAAGCTGAAACAGGCGTATTAGCTCGTATAAAAAAAAGGAGAACGGCTTTTTCAGAAAAACAAGATGCTTTTTATGACGGATTACCAACCGGATATCAAGATATTGATAGTAAAGGAGTTGTCTTAGCAAACGGAAACTTTGTGATAATAGCTGCTAGGCCTTCTATAGGAAAAACAGCTTTAGCTATAGATTTGGCTATAAACATCGCTATCCATCAACAGCGTCGGGTTGGCTTTTTGTCTCTAGAAATGAGTTCCGGACAAATTGTTGAAAGAATCATAGCCAATTTAACAGGAATATCTGGTGAAAAATTACAAAGAGGCGATTTATCCCAAGAGGAGCTTTTTTGTGTGGAAGAAGCTGGAGAGACTGTAAGAGAATCACACTTCTATATATGTAGCGACAACCAATATAAGCTCAATTTGATAGTGAATCAAATTCGTTTATTAAGAAGAGAAGATCGTGTTGACGTTATATTTATCGATTACCTACAGCTTATTAATTCGTCTACAGGAGAAAATCGCCAAAATGAAATCGCAGATATTTCCAGAACTTTAAGGGGGTTGGCTTCAGAGTTAAATATTCCTATAGTTTGTTTATCCCAACTGTCCAGAAAAATTGAAGACCGAGCAAATAAGGTGCCTTTGCTGTCAGATTTAAGAGACAGTGGTCAGATAGAACAAGATGCAGATGTAATTTTGTTTATTAATAGAAAAGAATCCTCTTCTAATTGCGAAATAACTGTAGGGAAAAATAGACACGGATCGGTTTTCTCCGTAGTGTTACAGTTCGATCCAAAAATAAGTAAGTTCTCTGCTATCAAGAAAATATGGTAAATTACAGCAATTGTCACTTCATTAGAAGTCCTATCCATTTGGAGAATCAGAAATTTGGTAGAAGACCGGGACGCTCGATTAAGATATCTCCAGAGCTATCTAAGAACGGATTAGTTGAAGTTATTGGTCTTGATTTTCTTTCTTCTCATTACCATGCACTAGCGGCTATTCAAAGATTGCTTACGGCAACAAACTATAAAGGAAATACAAAAGGCGTTGTTTTATCAAGAGAATCGAATAGCTTCCAATTCGAAGGATGGATTCCTAGAATTAAATTTACAAAAACAGAGTTTTTAGAAGCCTATGGCGTTAAGCGATACAAGACATCCAGAAACAAGTATGAATTTAGTGGTAAAGAAGCCGAAACCGCGTTAGAAGCTCTATTCCATTTAGGACACCAACCTTTTTTGATAGTGGCAACAAGAACAAGATGGAATAATGGATCACAAATAGTTGATCGCTACCAAACTCTTTCTCCTATTATTAGAATCTATGAAGGGTGGGAAGGATTAACCGATGAAGAAAATGATGATATCTATTTAACCCCATTTAATTCGCCATCAACCAGAAAACATAAGGGGTTCGTTGTAGAACCCTGTCCCATTTTGGTAGACCAAATAGACTCTTATTTTGTTGTTAAGCCTGCCAATGTATATCAAGAAATCAAAATGCGATTTCCAAACGCATCGAAATATGCCTACACGTTTATCGACTGGATAATTACCGCTGCAGCTAAAAAGAAAAGAAAAATAACCAGAGACAATTCCTGGCCAGAAAACATGTTTTTGAACGTTAGCGTCAAAAGTCTGGCTTATATTCTAAGGATGAATCGATACATTATCACACGAAACTGGAAAAAAATTGAATTAGCTGTTGATAGATGTATAGAAATAGCAATTCAATTGGGGTGGCTTTCTAGGAGAAAGCAAATAGAATTTATGGATTCATCCAAACTTTCCAGAAAAGAAATTCTTTATTTAAACAAAGAACGTTTCGAAGAAATAACAAAACAATCAAAAGAGCAAATGGAACAAATAGAACAAACCGCGCACAATTAATACAAGCTTGAAACAAAAAAGCCAGTTTATTTAAAGCTCAAAATAAAAAGAGTTTTAAAATGGGAAATTCTGGTTTTTATTTGCATAATACTAGCAACTGTGTATTTGCAGACAATATTAAAGTCGGGCAAATGACAGAACCTCTTAAAGACAAACAGATAATACTTGGAACAGAGACGACTCCCGTCGCAGCAAAAATAACTGCCTCTGATGGCATTTCTTTGACTATAACAAACTCTCCGCAAAACAATGCCTCAGTAAATATCGGGTTAGATGCTGAAAAAGCTTACCAAACTATTTTAGAGAAGCTTGGCGACCAAATTTTCGATGGAATTACAGGATCTATCGTAGATGGTGCAGCTCAAGAGATTTTAGATAAAATCACATCAGACCCTTCTTTAGGATTATTGAAAGCCTTCAACAACTTTAGAATCACAGAGAAAATACAATGTAATGGTTTATTCACGCCTAGCAACATCATGACTCTTGTAGGAGGAACAGAAATAGGTAAATTCACGGTAACTCCTAGAAGCTCTGGAAGCATGTTTCTAGTTTCGGCGGATATCATTGCATCAAGAATGGAAGGTGGCGTTGTACTAGCGCTAGTAAAAGAAGGAGACTCTCAGCCCTGCGCGATTAGTTACGGATACTCTTCTGGAGTCCCCAATTTATGTAGTTTAAAAGCCTGTGTTACTAATTCTGGATTAACACCAGCAACATACTCTCTCCGTGTAGGAGGTCTAGAGAGCGGTGTTGTATGGGTTAATGCTTTATCCAATGGGAACGATATTCTCGGAATAACAAATACTTCTAATATTTCTTTTTTGGAGGTGATACCTCAAACAAACGCTTAAATAATTTTATTGGATTTTTCTTATCGGTTTTATATTTAGAGGAAACAGTTCTAATTACGGGGTTTGTTATGCAAAACAAAAGAAAACTGAGAAACGATTTTATTAAAATTGTTAGAGATGTAGAGAAAGACTTCCCTGAATTAGATCTAAAAATACGAGTAAACAAAGAGCGAGTTACTTTTTTAAATTCTCCCTTAGAACTCTATCATAAAAGTGTCTCACTAATTTTGAGCTTGCTACAACAAATAGAAAACTCTTTAGGATTATTCCCAGATTCTCCTGTTCTTGAAAAATTAGAGGATAACAGTTTAAAGCTAAAAAAGGCTTTGATTATGCTCATCCTGTCTAGAAAAGATATGTTTTCTAAGGCGGAATAGGTTTTTAACTCTAACGTTGGAGTCGATTTGCAAACCTTAGTTTTTTGCTCTTTTAAAGGGGGGACAGGTAAAACAACTCTCTCCCTAAACGTGGGATGCAATCTAGCTCAGTTCTTAGGGAAAAAAGTGCTTCTGGTCGACCTCGACCCCCAATCCAATCTTTCTTCTGGATTGGGGGTCGGAGTCACAAATGACAAAAAAGGCCTTCACAATATAGTTTACGCCTCAACTGGTTTAAAATCAATTGTTTGCAAAACAAAAAAACCTGGTGTAGACATAATTCCTTCCTCGTTTTTGTCTGAGCAATTTAGGTTATCATCAACGTCAATCATCCCCAAAAATAATTTAAAACTGTTTTTAGATGAGTTTTGCGCTTCTTTTTACGATGTCTGCATAATAGACACTCCTCCTAGTCTTGGAGGATTAACGAAAGAGGCGTTTATTGCAGGAGATAGATTGATAGCGTGTTTAACTCCCGAACCATTTTCTATTCTTGGACTACAGAAAATTCGAGAGTTTTTAATCTCTATAGGAAAACAAGATGACGACCATATTCTTGGAATAATATTGTCCTTCTGGGATGACCGAAACTCGACAAACCGGACATACATAGATATCATCGAGTCCATCTACGAAAACAAGACTTTTTCAACAAAAATACGACGAGACGTATCCTTAAGCCGTTCTCTTCTTAAAGAAGACTCTGTAGCTAACGTGTATCCACATTCCAGAGCTGCAGCAGACATTCTAAGCTTAACATATGAAATAGCAAATCTTTTGCACTTCGAACACAAACAAGACTTTTCCCAGAGGACACTGTGAATAAACTTGAAAAAGAAGCTAACGTCTTTTTTAAGAAAAATCAGACATCTGCTTCGCAAGAATTTAAGAAAAAAGTTCCTTCGATAGAGATGTTTTCAATAGCTTTGAATTCGGAAGAAAGCCAGAGTTTGGATCGGCTTTTTTTATCCGATGATCAAGCTTTGTCTGACGAGGAATCGTACCAAGAAGATGTCCTATCAGTTAAACTTTTAACCAGTCAGATAAAAGCAATTCAGAAACAGCATGTGCTTCTTTTAGGAGAAAAAATCTATAATGCAAGAAAGATACTAAGTAAGAGCTGTTTCTCTTCGACAACGTTTTCTTCTTGGATAGACTTGGTTTTTAGAACTAAGTCGTCCGCTTACAACGCGTTAGCTTATTATGAGCTCTTCATAAGTCTTCCAAATCAAACTTTGCAAAAAGAGTTTCAATCAATTCCATATAAATCTGCGTACATTTTGGCAGCTAGAAAAGGAGACTTAGATACAAAAGTCTCTGTTATAGGGAAAGTTTGTGGAATGTCAAATGCGTCGGCTATACGAGTTATGGATAAACTCCTTCCTTCGTCTAGAAGTAAAGAAGGACGAGAATTCCAGGAGTCGGATTTAGAGAAAAATCGAAAGTTATCTGATTCGCTCTTAGAGACACTTCGAATCGTTTGCTCCGGAACTCCTTTATCTCCATACAACGAAAATCTTTTACAACAGTTGTTCGAAGTCTATAAGAAAAAGAGCTGATCCCGGTCAGCTCTATATATATATCTATTATATATATATATACTTTAGGGATTCGTTTTTACGAGAGAGTTTTGCAACTTTCGGTGGTAGACTTTGCAACTTTCGGTGGTAGACTTTGCAACTTTCGGTGGTAGAC
>SAMEA3663047__coassemble_1683_pt1 | contig 7344 bp, 6 predicted proteins | sample SAMEA3663047__metabat2_low_PE_033 | metagenome-assembled genome bin SAMEA3663047 (sample SAMEA3663047) | pig gut metagenome | biome: pig gut; feature: pig-associated habitat; material: faeces | place: France | collected 2012
TTGTCTCCAGCAGTCATCGATGGGCTCGTAGAAATGCTCGAGAGCAACCTCACTATAGACATGGTCACTCCTGTTACAGAAACAACTGACCCTGAAGCCATTTTGACAAATCACAAAGTGAAGTGCGTTTTTGATAAAACTGGCCGAGCACTTTATTTTAGCAGAAGTGTTATTCCTCATAACTTCAAGCGTTCGACGCCTTTTTATTTACACGTTGGCGTCTATGCCTTTAGAAGAGCTTTTCTTAGTGAGTATGTAAACATCTCCCCTTCCTCTTTAAGTGAGGCCGAAGATCTTGAGCAGTTGCGCGTGTTAGAATCAGGTCGTTCCATCTATGTTCATGTTGTTCACAATGCAACAGGGCCTTCCGTGGATTATCCAGAAGATATAACTAAAGTGGAGCAGTATTTATTATGTCTTTCAAAAGCATCTTCTTGACCGGAGGCGTAGTTTCTTCTTTAGGAAAAGGGCTAACTGCAGCTTCTTTAGCTCTCTTATTAGAGAGACAAGGCCTGAAAATTGCTATGCTCAAGTTAGACCCTTATTTGAACGTCGATCCAGGGACCATGAACCCCTATGAACATGGAGAGGTTTACGTCACTGATGATGGCGTAGAAACGGATTTGGACCTAGGGCATTATCATCGTTTTTCTTCAGTGCAACTTTCTAAATACTCTACGGCTACCTCAGGACAAATTTATACCCGAGTGATCACTAAAGAACGAAATGGTGCGTTCTTAGGAAGAACAGTTCAAGTTATCCCTCATGTCACTAACGAAATTATTCAAGTCATTCAATCGTGCGCAGAACATTATAAACCTGATGTGCTCATTGTAGAAATCGGTGGAACAATTGGGGATATTGAATCCCTCCCTTTTTTGGAAGCTGTGCGCCAATTTCGTTGCGAACATCCTCAGGATTGTCTGAGCCTTCACATGACCTACGTTCCTTATTTAAAAGCAGCGAAGGAAATTAAAACCAAACCTACTCAGCACTCCGTCCAAAATTTACGAAGCATCGGAATCTCTCCAGATGCAATTCTTTGCCGTTCTGAATCCCCGCTTAACTCGGAAGTAAAAAGAAAAATTAGTCTTTTTTGTAACGTGCCAGAACACGCGGTTTTCAATGCGATTGACTTAGAACGCTCCATTTATGAAATGCCCTTGTTGTTAGCCCAAGAAAACATAGCCGATTTCTTGTTGCACAAGCTCGGATTCTCTCCCAAACCCTTGGATCTCAGCGACTGGGAAAATCTTGTAACGGCTTTATGTGATCAAAATCGTCCAGTTGTTCGGATAGGACTAGTAGGGAAATACTTGGAACATAAAGACGCGTACAAATCTATATCCGAATCTCTATCTCACGCTTCTGTTCCGGCCGGTTGTTCTCTAGAGATCGCTCCGATTTCTCCCGAATCAGAAGATCTTTTGGAGCAACTTTCTAAATGTGACGGATGTTTAATTCCTGGAGGGTTCGGAACAAGAAGCTGGGAAGGGAAAATTACTGCCACACGTTATTGCAGAGAGCACAACATCCCCTGCTTCGGGATTTGTCTGGGAATGCAGGCCTTAGTAGTCGAATACGCAAGATATGCTTTAAATAGTCCTTTAGCAAACTCGTTAGAAATGGATCCTGCTACCCCAGATCCCGTTGTGTGCATGATGCATGGACAAGATACTGAGATCAAAGGGGGAGCCTATCCTTGCCGAATCGACCCCGAATCGAAAGCTTTTGCTGCTTACAAAAAAGATCTTGTTCAAGAGCGTCACCGACATCGTTACGAAGTGAACCCTTCATATATAAATCGCTTACAAGAAAATGGACTAAAAATATCCGGCGTTTGTCCTCAAGGAGAACTTTGCGAAATTGTAGAAATTTCTAATCACCGATGGATGCTAGGCGTACAATTTCATCCTGAATTTTTATCGAAGTTAACAAATCCTCATCCTCTTTTTGTAGAGTTTCTGCGTGCCGCTCTTGCTTATTCTTTGGAGAAAAGGCATGGATAAACAAAAAGAGGTTTTTTTAGGAGTGGATTACGGGAAGAAGCGCATAGGACTAGCCTTTGCTAGCGCGCCTCTTTTGATTACATTACCCATCGGTAACATAGATACCCCTCCCTCTCTTGCCCTAACAGCCCAAGCGCTCGTTGCGATCGCCAAAGAGCGCGCTGTTACCACCATAGTTTTTGGGAATCCGCTACCTATGCAAAAAGCTTACGCTTCTAGTCTGCAATCAGAAATTCAAGAATTGGCTGCGCTTGTCCAAGAGATGACCTCTTTGGAAGTGATCCTTTGGGATGAGCGCCTGTCCTCCGCACAAGCTGAACGCATGTTAAAAAACGATTGCGGACTCAGCAGAAAACAACGAAAACATTCTTCCGATAGTCTTGCTGCGACATTAATTCTTTCTAGTTTTTTAGATTTTCGAAAATTTTATTAGAATCATGCCGGGATAAAGCCAGCTGTTTAGGAGAGAAATCTTTTTGAGCACATATTCATTTTTTTGGTATCGTGAGCTTCCTTTTAGGAATTAACTCTTTACATTAGGTTGTACCGTGGAAGAAATAAAAGAAATCGGCCCCACATTACCAGCCTGTCCTCCTTGTGTCATGGTTATCTTTGGAGCTACAGGAGATTTAACCGCAAGGAAGCTCTTTCCCGCTTTATACAATTTAACGAAAGAAGGACGTTTGTCTGAACATTTCGTCTGTGTAGGATTTGCTAGACGGCCTAAATCTCATGAGCAATTTCGTGAAGAGATGAAGCAAGCCGTTCAAAATTTTTCTCGTTCGTCAGAAATAGATATTCGAGTCTGGGAAAGCCTTGAAAATAGAATCTTCTATCATCAAGCGAATTTTTCTGATGAAGAGGGCTTTTCTTCTTTAAAAACATTTTTAGAACGGCTGGATCATGAGTACGGCACGCAGGGAAACCGCCTTTTCTATCTCTCTACACCTCCAGATTATTTCCAAGACATCATCCGCAATCTAAACAGACATCAGCTGTTTTATCATGAGCAAGGGGCCCAACAGCCTTGGTCTAGGCTAATTATAGAAAAACCTTTTGGAGTGAATTTAGAAACAGCTCAGGATCTCCAGCAATGTATTGATGCGAATATCGATGAAGAGTCGGTTTATCGAATAGATCATTATTTAGGGAAGGAAACAGTTCAAAATATTTTGACTATACGCTTTGCTAATACGTTATTTGAATCTTGCTGGAACTCTCAATATATTGATCACGTACAAATTAGTGTTAGCGAATCCATTGGCATAGGATCTCGGGGGAACTTTTTTGAAAAATCTGGGATGCTAAGAGACATGGTGCAGAATCACCTGATGCAGTTACTGTGTCTGCTCACCATGGAGCCCCCTTCCGAGTTTTCTTCTGAAGAAATTAAAAAAGAAAAAATTAAAATTTTGAAAAAGATCCTTCCTATCCAAGAAGAGAACGTGGTTCGAGGCCAGTATGGAGAAGGAATTGTGCAAGGAGTTTCTGTCTTGGGTTACCGAGAAGAAGAAAATGTTGACCCAAACTCTTTAGTGGAAACCTATGTAGCCTTAAAACTATTCATAGATAACCCTCGTTGGAAAGGGGTCCCTTTTTATTTGCAAGCAGGGAAGCGTCTTCCTAAAAGAACGACAGACATCGCAATTATCTTTAAAAAGTCTAACTATAACTTATTTAATGCAGAAAGCTGCCCTTTATGCCCGTTAGAGAATGATTTATTGATTATCCGCATTCAGCCAGATGAAGGGGTTGCTTTACAATTTAACTGCAAAGTCCCTGGGACAAATAAACTCGTACGCCCAGTAAAAATGGATTTTCGTTACGACAGTTATTTTAATACAGTCACTCCAGAAGCTTATGAACGATTACTATGTGACTGTATCCTTGGCGACAGAACTCTTTTTACCAGCAACGAAGAAGTTTTAGCATCTTGGGAGCTTTTTTCTCCTTTGTTAGAACAATGGTCCAAAGTTCGTCCTATTTTCCCTAACTATATTGCAGGATCTTTGCGGCCTCAAGAAGCTGATAAACTCTTATCCAGAGATGGAAGAGCCTGGCGCTCTTATTAATTTTTTTGCAAGAGGTTATATATACATGGCTACCCTTATTAGCCTAAATGATGCGAATAGAATGCTTATATCCGAATCTCAAGAAGATTTTTTACAAATCGCTTGTTACGATTGGATTTCTACAGCAAATAAAGCGATTCATAAACGCGGAGCTTTCTATGTCGCCCTTTCTGGAGGAAAAACCCCCTTACAAATTTTTCAAGAGATCGTTAAAAAGCGCGCAGCCATTTCAGACTGTTCGAAGATCTTTGTTTTTTGGGGTGATGAACGAGCCAGTGAAGATGTAGAAGCCGGGAGCAATTACCTAAAAGCTATGGACATCTTAAAAGGTTTGCGCGTTCCCGAATCACAAATCTTTCGCATGGATACTGCTAACCCTAAAGGAGATGAAGCATATGAAAATCTTATCCGGGAAAATGTTCCTGATACTATTTTCGATATGATCATGCTTGGTGTCGGTGAAGACGGACACACCCTTTCTCTTTTTCCTGGGACTGCTGCTTTAGAAGAAACGGAGCGACTCGTAGTTTTCAATGAGGTCCCCCAATTACAGACCCATCGAATGACCTTAACTTTTCCGATTGTTCGACGAGCTCGTCATTTAGTTGCTTACATTCAAGGATCGGCTAAACAGGATCTGTTTCACAAGCTTCTACATCCTTTAGGCAGGGATACCTTTCCTATAGAGCGAATAGGAACTCCTCAGAATCCTTTACAGTGGGTATTATCCTCTGATTGTTGTAGAGCAACGGATCTAGCAGATATCCCTGCGGATTGTAAGTTAGAAATGTTTTAATTCCTTCTTTTGTCTGCGTATAGCTGCTCTCTGACGGTTTCTAAAAGACCATAACTGCAAACAGATCCATTCAAGGCAACTTGACGCAGAAGAGTAAGTGTCTAAAGCCTGTGTAGCTCGGGTAATAATTGAGAGAACTTCTTCCAAAGGGTATACGGGCATTGTTTTGATTTCATTTAACAAATTAGGATACGTAAGCGAAGACGCCGGCATCCCTTTTGCTAAGAAAAACCGATCTCTGAACAATTGTAAAAGGACCGTTAGCAGAGCTTTCGTTTTATCTCGAAGCACCTGTTTATCTTCATCTGGAGCTCCTTTTACTAAACCTCCCACACGTATCACAGATTCTTTGCCTTGTGCTAAACTGATTAAAAAAGCTATGTCTTTCTGATCAACCACAACGTTTTTCTCTATAGGGACATGAAAAGACACGCATCTGGACCGAATAGTAGGTGGCAGCCTCTGTGGCGAAGTGGACACAAGAATAAATATCCCATAAGGCGGAGGATCTTCTAAAAGCTTTAGAAAAGCCGAGATAGCATCTAATGTTATCCTATCTGCTTCATGAATAAGATAAATTTTATAAGGGCTTTCATACGGATGTATCCAAATATCCCTTCTGATTGTACGAGGAGTCTCGATTGTATGAAGACGGCCCTTCCCTTGAGGCGAGTACTCGTATATATCAGGATGTAGTCTGTTTGCTAATTTATAGGCTGCTTCTGGAGAACTTTCTTTAATAATTAGAGAGGCATAATCATAAGCACGAGCTGACAAACCAGCCAAATCTTGCCCATGTAAAATGATTGCAGAAGGGATCTTCTGATCACGGACTCTTTGTACAAGAATCTCCCAAGAAGAGCTCTCCATCAACACCTCCTTTATATCAAAGCTCGAATCTGAGAAAGAGCCTGATCGACGGAAACTTCCGTTGGCAAGAAAGCATCTAGAATTCTATATCTGTCTGGAGATCTTTCTGCTAAAGCGAGGAATCCTTTCCTAGCCGCTTGGTGAAAAGTTCGAGGCTTTTGTTCGAATTTATCGAGTTGTTTTTGTCGAGTTTTTCTTAGCAATCCCTCTTGTTCCGGCAAATCCAATAAAAAGGTAATATCCGGAAGAAAGGGCTCTTCTCCTACTACACGATAACACAAATCCGTAACAAAAGCCTCGCCTAGTCCTCCTGCTATTCCTTGGTACACAATGGTAGAATCATGAAAACGATCACATATGACAGTTTTCCCAGCTTTAAGAGCCGGAAGAATTTTCTCCTGAATATGCTGCGCCCGAGCCGCAAGAAACAGAAACAGTTCAGCATAAGAAGAGACTTCCTGTGTGGGGTCCAGCACAAGCTTCCGCACCTGCTCACCAAAAGAGCTACCGCCAGGCTCTCTTGTTGTGACCACTTCCCTTCCTTCTTCTATTAAACGTTGAGAAAGAGCCTGAGTAAACTGTGTTTTCCCTACCCCTTCTCCACCTTCTACTACAATAAACACCTTACTCCTCTATCGCATGTCCGACCTGAATGCTCACAGCACTCTCTTCAGCTTCTCCAGATTCTGGATTTACGGACAATTTTTCCATAGCAACAAGAGTGTCGCCTTCTCGAAGGTTTACTAGGCGAACACCTTGAGTAGCCCTTCCCATTACACGAACATCTTGCATATTGATGCGTATTGCTTGCCCTTGAGCAGACATAAGTAAAATACTATCGCAATCCGTTACCGGAATTGCACCTAATACGTCTCCGTTTCTTTGATTAATCACGATGGAACGAACACCAACACTACCTCTGTTAGTTTCCCGGAAATCACAAACTAAAGAACGTTTTCCAAATCCATTATCACAAACGACCAAAACGCTTTGATCATCTGTAACAACTTGACAACTGACGACAAAGTCTTCCTCATTTTTCAAAGAAACTCCCCGAACACCTCGAGCAGCACGTCCCATTGGACGCACTTTATCATGAGGGAACCGCACCGCCATTCCTAGACGAGTAAACAACATAATCTTGTCTTCGTCATTAGCTATATGCCGGGCTGCAATAAGTTCGTCCCCATCATCTATCTCTAAAGCTCGTATTCCCTTTTTACGAGGGCTGCCAAAAGCGTCTAAAGAGACTTTTTTAACAACTCCTTTTTTCGTTGCTAAAAAGAGATATTCTCCTTGCTCAAAACGTTTTACATTAAGAACAGCTGCAACCTGCTCTCCTGGACGAATCCCTTCTAAAAAGTTAATGATAGGTTTCCCTTTGGCTCGTCGCTCTCCTTCAGGAAGCTGCCATACCTTAAGCCAGTAGCATTGGCCTAGATTAGTGAAAATCAGCAAGTAATCTTTTGTTGAAGCAGAATAAACAGATTTTAAGAAGTCCGAGCCTTTTTTCATATCGAACCCAGTTACTCCTTGCCCTCCCCGTTTTTGCTCGCGGAAGACTTTCACTGGCATACGCTTCACATAATCATCCCCA
>SAMEA3663047__coassemble_1722_pt1 | contig 7248 bp, 2 predicted proteins | sample SAMEA3663047__metabat2_low_PE_033 | metagenome-assembled genome bin SAMEA3663047 (sample SAMEA3663047) | pig gut metagenome | biome: pig gut; feature: pig-associated habitat; material: faeces | place: France | collected 2012
TTGATGTCCGCTTCGAGTAAATTGGGTTGTGTTGCATATGGAATCATTTTGAGCACAGCTTCAATGATCGCCTTATCCCCTCCCAAGGCTGATTCAGTTTCCATAGCACGATTAAATGCATCCATCCAAGCTTTCAGTACCCACTGTGCATTAGCTTCTTTGACATTATCTTTGGTTAAAGAAGGTGGAACGTCTGGGCCTAATGCCAAGCACTTTTCCAGCATACTTTGGATATTCTCTCCAATGTTTGCCCGATGTTTCAGAAGAGCTTGTTTCACATGTGTGTTAAAATACTCGGAAATGTAATGTTCCTCATAATCCTTCAAAGAGTCTTCTATCACTTTCTCAGAAGCGCCTTGCGCTGTCAGTTGTGCAGTAACACGATCTTTTCCTTCTTGGATTGCTTGTTCTTTTTCTTTTTTTATGACTTCCTTAATGGCCTCATCGGAAGGACTATACGCGCTAGCAAATACACCGGTTTGTTCTATCTCGGTAAGAGTCGGTTTTTGTTGATAGGAGGCCATCAAAATAAGGGCTGCAGATACACCTGCTACCTGAGCCATAGGTAGTTCTGAAACTTCCTCTATTAAGGCATTTAGGCTATCTGTGATGGTAGTCACTAATACTTTTGCTGTACTTTGTTTAATTTCAGCTACTGTAGTACCGGAAATCGCTCCAGAGGCAGGCGCACTACCTTCCCACACTCTCCGAATCCCACACTCTCCCCCAGGAAAAATTCTATTATTTGGATTAATGACAGACCCACCCCCCAAATAGCCTGCTTCTAAGGCTACAGCCAAGCGTCTGAGCACATAAAGTCCAGAATTTAACTCTTCAATATTGATAGCTGGCTTCGCTCGATTTTCAAAATTCGAACAAGGATTCGTGAGTTTAATTTTAAATAAACCTTCCCCAGATACGGTAGTCGGCCGGAAATTTAAATAGTAAGAAGACATAGAAACAAAAAAACAAAACTTCTTTTTTTTATTTTCTTATTAAAAAAAGTTTTTTTCTATGTTTGTTTTAATAAAAATTTTTATGGTAATCTTTTATAAAGGATAATAATCGAGATGTGTTCTATGAACATATTTAACAAAATTAATTCTATTTCAAAAGATTACACTAAAATAGAAAATCTTTTTCTGCCTACTAATCAGAAAAAGCCTCTCTTCCTTAATTATGTAATGCAATTTCAAAAAACAGAAATAGAACGCAATGCGATTCACAGCGTGCTTTCTCTGTTAGATAACGATGTACAAGACAGCTACGAACAACTCATCTCTTCCTTATCCCAGAATACCTTAGCCACAACTGCTCAACCATCTAACAATCCTGCAGCGATTACCTATGATCCCCCCTCCCTCAACCCTCTTTACAACGCCTCTAAACAAGCTTGGGCGCACAATGTACTAGAAGACTTTTTAGCTGTTGTACACAAAGCAGTAGAATCCGTATTCTTGCGACCGCAGCTCCCTCCTACAACAACAGATACAACAACAGCTTTTAAGACTTTGCAAGATCTAGAAGCTTTGTTAACAAAGTTGGTAAACAAAGCAAAAAATGGAGAGTTGTCCACAGAAGATTTTGATAAGTTTTATCTTCTTCCCGACGAAATCTTTGCTGCTATTCAAGCCTATCCTTTCGAAGGAAATCAAAAAGTTCTCTTTTCTAATCAGTTACTAGCAGCTTTGGGAGAAGATGCCTCTATAGAACAGGTATTCGCAGATATTCGAATCGAAGGACTTCAAGACATTCTTAATATTGTCCAAACCAAACTCTCTCCAGAAGAGTTTGCGTCCTTTCAAGAATTACAATCTCTAATAGACTCGCTACGAGAATATGTAGACCCCTTCCAGACAGAAGGATTTGATACAATTTTACAAACTAGTGAAGCCCTAGCTGAAGCTATTATCAAAACCTCCCTCCCTAGCAATGAAAAGATAGAACTTTGCCGCAATATTGCAGATCTTTACAGAGATCAAGTGCTATCCATCAAAAACTTAGATAATGTCTTAAATGAAACTATTTTTATCAACGCGCGGATGCAGTCTCTTTTTACAGATATCTGCAGCCTAGTCGAATTTATTATGGGAAGCTTTGCTCCTATTGGTTTGAATGAGACAACTATAGAGGTAACGAATGCTTCCATTGCTGGATCCCTACAAGCTATTCGTGCTATCGATGCTCGATTTCACGAACTAACTGCTGACCAGCAAAAATTAGTCAATGAAACTGTTGCAAAACTTAATGACTTTAAAGGAGGCGATTACATTGGTGCTGTTTGGGCCTATTTTACAGCAGCAACAGTCATTTCGTCTAACGACTCGGTATCTATGGATGACGTTAAGCGAGCTTTGCCGGCACAAGCCAATACTGTGGTCTCTTCTTTCACTTTAGCCGAAACGCTAAAAAACTCAATGAAAAGCATTGTCGCAGCTGACTGTAGATTTATAACGAACGTCGATGGTGTATCCCGAGATTACACGATTTGTAGTGTTGATAGTGCTTCTAATAAAGTGGTCCTAAACCCTGTTCTTCTTAACTTTGGATCTAGAGGATTTTTGCCCAATATAACCTTAGCTGCAAACAATCATGCAGAAACTTCTGCCCGTGCTTTTTTTAGATTCAGAGCTTTAACTCAAGTAGAAAGTGCAAAATTAGAAAGTACTTTACAGGGCAGCGAGCATTTTCTACAAAGAATTACTCAGCTAAGAAAGGATCTTTTGTCCTATCAACTGTTGGCACAATCTTATGAAATCCGAGCTCTTCCCCTTCCATCCGCTGTATCTGCCGTATTGATAGACCGCTATATGCCTAAAGAAATCGACTACTTAACACAGATGAAGGCTGATTTATATTATAGCAATCTGGGATCTAGCGTAGGAAATGCAATGATTGATGCTATTTCTCAGTTTGTAAATGGAGCTACCTATTTCAATTTTGCTAGCTTTGCTGGTCAACAGCCGATGACAGCGATGGCTACAGATACTTTCCCTGGATCCATGGAAACCGCTCAAGCAAAACTCGCTTTAGAAAAACAGCAATCAAAACTTTATCTAGAGTATGCCAACAAGGCGCTAGAAGAGGTAAAAACCCAATTAGCTCGTGTCCAAAATGATACAGTCATAACCAATGAGCAACGTCTGCGCATTACAGACGCATTGCAGGGGTATGCGGATAACCTCAACGCTATCAGCGGCTCCCTGGTCTTACTACAAATCTATCTTAATCCACTGAGGGTGGGAGTTCGTGACGGAACTCAAGGCGGGGGAGACAACGGTAAAGATCCCGCAGGAACTTTCCACGTCTTTGGAGGGCAGGATCAATGGCAAGCGCGTTTAGAGACTCTAGAAGACGCCCTGGTCTCAGGACTCCCATCCAATATTATTAGCGGAGGATTGTTCCCTGTACAAGCAAGTGTACAGGCGGATCAGCAAGCTTTCGCAGACATGGGCCAAAGCTATCAGTTGGAAATGCAAATGCATATGACTGCTATGCAACAAGAATGGACTGTTGTTGCCACATCCTTACAAATTCTTAACCAGATCTATCTCGGATTAACTAGAAAACTTGCGGGATAGACAAACCTAGCAGCTTAAAAGTTATTACTTTTAAGCTGCTATAACACTACCGAGCCAAATTACGCGCTAAGCCTAAATAAATTTGATTCAACAGCTGAAGAGAAGTTGCCACAACCATCCACTCCTGCTGCATGGAGGTGAGATGCATTTGTAGCTCTAGCTGAAAATTCTGCCCCATATCCGCATAAGCTTGTTGATTAGAATGTACAAGTGCTTGCAACTGAAACATCCCGATATTTACAGCATCTCCCACTTTTCCAGAAACGACAGTGTCTTCTAAAGTCTGTAAGAATAACCGCCAATTTGTCTTATCTGGTCCTTCTTTACCGTTTTGCACTTCGAAAACTCCAGCAACACCATTAACAGCCACCACTTTTAATGGCTCTAGATGCGTTTTTAATGATGTGAGGGCCGTCGAAATCGCATTTAAAATATTCGTATATCGTGTAAGCTCGTCCGTAAGTTTTGCTTTTTGCTCTGCTGATAGACGATCATCCGCAGTAACCAGATTCTGTTGATTGGTAACTACGGCTTTAGCCTCATCTGTAATTTTCAAAAACTCATCTACCTGTTTTTTTTCTTCTTCCAGCTTCTCTTTCGCTCCATCCACAGATCCCGCGAAAATATTTGGCCCTGTTTTTCCCGCTGCCGGAGGTTGACCAATATAGTTAGCAAAGCCGAAGTGTGTAGCAGAATTTACATAAGCACTAATAGCCTCTAAAATCGTATTTCCAATAGAGGACCCTTTGTTTCCGTAATATAACTTGGCGGAAACGGCTTCTAAAAAGTTCACCTCTTTAGGCATATAGTGATCTATCAGTACAGAAGCTACAGCAGAGGGAAGGGGAGAAGCTTCTACTCCCTTAGTTTGTGCTACTGTTTTCCCTGCATTTAAATCGGCTTGCAAGTTGGTCAAAAACTGACTTTTAAGCTCTCCTTGAACTACTCGTTTATGAAGCACGCTTTTTTCGGAATCGGCTTCAAGAAGGAACCCCTCTCTTTCTTGCTTAAATACTTCTGCCTGAGAGAGCGCCACTGTCAACATTGTTTCCAACACTCTGTGAAAACTATCCCCTAACACCATCTCATCGCAAACGGCCTCTCCTCGATCATTGTAAAGAAATAGTCTGTACGTTTCGCCATTGGTTAGTGTTACCTGCCCGTGTTGAGCACAAGTCTGCAAAATCTCCTGCATTTTAGCAGTAAGAACAAACGTTTGACTGAGTCCACTTAATGCTTCTGCAAAACTCTCTTCTACCCCCTCCAATAATCCGGTTTCTGGATTCTGACAATTGATGAGGATGAGGTGTGCCCATAAAACCCCCAGATACTCATCTACCTGCTGGTGCTGTAGAGATGATACTGCGGTATTGATCATCTGTTGCTGATCTGCCGTTAAAGAACTAAAGCGAAAACCAATGGATCGCACAGTAGGTAAAAGAGTCACCATCATCGCAGGATTCAATAAAATACGCTCCTCTTCACTCGTCGGAGATAAAACCTGCAAAAGCGAAGCGACTAAAGAAATTACCTGTATAAAGTGATTGTGTTGCCAGGAATTTACCAATAAGGCTTCTTGCTCAAGATCTTGATATGCTTGAACCGCATCTACTTGCTCTTGATACATAGAAGCTATCCGCTGACACAGGTCTACCTTATAACTGGCCTTCAGGTCTGACTCTACAATTTTAGAAGAAAGATGGCCACCTACCCTCGCAATGGCTTCTAGATGTTCCTGGCTAAGAAAATCTTCACTAGAGCGTTTAATAGAAGAGATCTCAGCATCAATATCTTGAAAAACACCAAAAGTTTCTTCCGTTAAAAGCTCTTTAATTGTCGTTAAAATTATATGAAAGTTATCCAGTCGCACCCGAGCAAAGGACTGAGCTAAATCCTCTTCTGTTCCAAAAAGCTGCGCCAGAAATTGAAACCATTCCAATTTCTGAGTACTAGTCAAAGAAGCTTTTTGCAAAACCTTCATTACATCTTTAGATAGGGATAGCAATGAACGCACATCCTCTGCCGATAACTGCTCTTGTTTATCTTGAAGAGATGCGGCATCCAAACGAATAGCGAGAAGATCTCCCCGCTCTTCTTCTGTAAAAAGCGCTTCCTTTATCAAAATTTGATCGAGAAGCTCTCGTATCCCCAGAACCATCCGCACAGCCCAACTCTGGCGAATACCTGTAAAAATCGGCACACCAGAATCTCCATGTACCACAGCCTGTGCAATAACCTGATTCTCTGACTGCATAGAAGCCTTTGGCCGCTCCTGGATAAAAGAGCTTTCTGGGAATGGCACAGTCTGTCTTTCTAACTCAAATTGTTCCAAGCGTTGAATAAGATCTCGGTATTGCTGGTTCGCCTTTTGATCAAAAGAAACAAGAAGCGCCTTAAGCGCTTCCTGATCCATTTTGAGCTGCTCATATTGAGTTACCTGGGAAACAATAGCAGAGTCTTGTTGAGCACAACTTTTTGCTATAGCCTCAAGAGTTTTATTATAATCCGTTGAGGGGCCTTGTGTGTGATTAATACGGGTCATCGCCAGCTCTCTAAACTCTACAGTTTCTTTTGTCGCGAACCTATCCCAACAATATTTTTTTTACAACTTTCTCTCAGAAGAGAAAAAATCGCAGGGACTTTTTTTTGTAATAAGAACTTATTACTTAAAAGGCTTCTGTAAACAAAGCTCCTAAAAGAAAAAAAAAGAGCCAAAAAAAAGAATTTTTTTTGGCCCCTAAATACAGATCCCCCTTCTATCCGTTAGGAAAGATAGCCGGAGAATAACGAAGCGATGTTCACTAAAACTTGCTGAATGAAGGCCGGTTGTTTTCTAAAGGCATTTTCCCTTGCCTCTGCCAAATTTTGCTCCCCAGCTATAAATTCTTTTTCCAGTTGTGCAGCGAACTTCTGTAAACTATCTGAAGAATTTTGAACTGCAGGATAGCCAAATTGCGGAGCTTTAGAGATCGATGCTGTGAGTTTCTGCATGATCTCTTCCTGATTCGCCTGAGGATTGCTTGCCACCGCGCCCATCAAAGAATCCAAAACTTGTAAGCGACTATACACATCACCAAGAGTTCTACTATCTCTTACGATAGCTTCTGCTGCTCTACGACTCGTATCTGTACTGCGTCCCTGGCTTTCTATACCAGAACGAGAGACGGTTCTTGAAAGCGCAGGATTCGCAGTCTGATTAATAGCGGACTGCACTCCAGATCTACTTTCCGAATACAGAGAGTTTAAGGTTTTGTAAGCAGCGTATCCCTCAGAAAGAACCGAAGCATAGGAGCTGGAAGAAGGGGAAGCAAACGCCGCATTGTAAAGCCGCTTTACATTTGTTTGAATGGTTCCAGCTGTTCCAGCAGAACCTCCCCCAACTTTGGCAGCAGCAAAAGCCACTTGCCCTAAAGCTGTAGCAAGACCGTCTGCTGCCGGCTGTTTCAAAGCTTGAGCAAGAGCCTCTTTGATAGCTTGTATTTCTGCAGGAAGCCCTCCCTCTGCACCGGCTATTTGTTCTGACATAGTTTCCAATTGATTGTTCATCGCTTGCAGTTCTTTAGCTGTTGCAGGGTTGTTCACATTAAACTGTTCGATCATTGATCGGAATCCCTGCATAGCAATCGATGCCGTCTCATTATCCACGTCATCGAGCAGCAAAGAAACT
>SAMEA3663047__coassemble_1758_pt1 | contig 7162 bp, 6 predicted proteins | sample SAMEA3663047__metabat2_low_PE_033 | metagenome-assembled genome bin SAMEA3663047 (sample SAMEA3663047) | pig gut metagenome | biome: pig gut; feature: pig-associated habitat; material: faeces | place: France | collected 2012
GGAATTACCTTAAAATCTTTCGCTTGGTCTTTAGTATTAGTACCTGGAGAAATAACCGCAAAGACAGCGTCTTCTACACCTCAACCACAGCCTTAATTGGATTTTAAATGAAAAGAAGAAAAGTTAAGGGAGAGAACCTCCCTTAACTTCTGGGAATTAATATCCAGCTCCCATATAAGAAATCGCCACATAACTCTTAGAAGCATTAGCAGTAGTTGCTCCAGTATCGCCACTAGTTAATTTCATTTCTAGCGTATACTCTGAAAAAGCTTGTTCTCCCGGAACTAAAATATACGAACTCCCCGTAACAGTCAGCCCATCCGAAGAGCCTTTGATAGAGAACACTGTCTCAGAAGTTGCTGTCTGTGATCCAGTTCCTCCAGTCGTTGTTGTTGGTGGTGTTGTTGTTGTTTTTGGTGTGAGGGTCCCTGTACAAGTAACCGCTCCAGGTTGTTGTGGAGAAGCAAGCTCGTAAGCAAATGTTACAAGATAGATCCCTCGTCTCAACAAAGAATAGGTACCATTCCCCTTTGTGATGTAATTGTCGGCATTGGCAGATTTAACAGGACTTTGTGTACTCCCTGCACCCGTACTATCAGGACTCTGGTCCATCAAGTAAGGCACTTCTTGTCCTGTCCACTGTGGAAAAGTAGTTGTTGTTGTCCCTGCTCCTGCTCCTGTTCCTGTTCCCGGAGAGCTTCCTGAGGAAGCGCTATTTTGTAAATTATTCAGTATGGTTGTAAGGTCTGAGACTGCAATAATTTTTTGCAATTTGTCTTTAGGCGTAGCCGTTCCTACAACCCCTACCTCTCCAGTTTTTAGATTTTTTATTGTGGGAGCGGGCTCTGTAGGCAAAGCTCCCTGTTTTTGCTCAAGGCGCAAGGTTCCTGTCATCGCGTTCTGAGCGCTTAACAAAAGCCATTTAGCCTGTTCTGGGTGCTCAAGTGTTACAGAAGAAGTTTGCCCAGACTGAGAGTTATCTTTAGGGCTACCCAAATCTGTAAGCAGCTGATCCAAGCTACCATTCCCAGTCCCTGCATACTGAGTGATTTTTTCAATCAAATTTTTTATACGATCGCCATAATCCCCCAGCACATCCTTGACTATCCCGGTCGATGCCGCGTAATCATTCCCGAGATAACCAGCCCCTCCCCAGGAGGAAGGAAGACCTTTGATAGTATTTCCCTGGCCGGTTCCCATATCGATATCTCCCACCATCATTCCTCCAGAAGTCGGAAGGAACAATCCAGCTATCGATTTGGAACCTTTTTGCAAATAACCCTCGAGTTGCGACAGCACAATCACATCCTGATCTTCTGTCCCTTCAGCTACCTGTCGCACCTGCTGGTTCTTGGCATTCAGATTGACATGGGCTATGGTGACCATGTCATCAACACCAGGAGTTGCGCCAGTACCAGGAGTTCCGCCAGTCTGTGACGGTTTACATTCCAGCAACATTTTGGTAACGGGAGCTTGGGGCTGGGTTGGCGGGACGGCAGCAGTTTTTTTATGAATTCTAATTTTTTTGTTCACGCTTCGCCTTTTAATTAATTAAATTCTAAATTTCTTTTAATTAGAAAAAATTTAATTAACAAACAAAACAAAAAGCGCAACTAAAAAGAAGTAATAAACAGAAAAATAGCCGGAACTTTTTTCAAGCGCTCACAAACCTCTTCTCTATCTGCCGCCTGGTTCCAAGAGGCCACGCTTCGCGTAGAAACATATTCCTGCTCTCCCATCAAATCAACAGCAACACAAAGCTCCCCATGGCCGGGAAGCTGATCCAACAGAGCTTCAAATGTGTACTGATTACGATAAGGCGTCTCTATACAAATATGTGTATGCGCCTTTCCTGAGCATCCGCGTACATAACGAGCCCTCTCTTTAGGATTCTGAGGGAGATAGCCGTGGAACGTGAAATTTTGTCCAGGTAGTCCGGAAAGCATTAACGCTTGTGTAATCGAACAAGGCCCAGACACATCTCGAATCGTAATCCCTAACGACCGAGCTCTCCGCACAAGCTTTGCACCAGGATCCGCAATGCAGGGCAAGCCTGCATCAGAAATAACTCCCCAAGACTCCTGTTTTTTTATGATGGGCTCTAAGTAAAAATCACAAGCCTTAACAGAAGTATCACTTTTACTCATTACGGCAAGAGGAAACTTATGTGGCTCCTCTAGCTTACCCGAGCTTAAAAATAACCGACCGCCCCGCACGCTTTCCACTATTAATCCCTGGATAGTATTCCGGACAATATCTCCTACAGCAGCAGGAAGGTCCTCTACTCTTTTACTACCTAAAGTATTGGGAAGAAGATAGAGCGTCATAAATAAAAGTTATTCTAAATAATCAAAAGAGAATCTATTCTAAAGAATACCCGTGAAAAAATACACAGCGAAAATTTTTAATTAAATCTACAATCTACCTACCATTGTTTCTAAAGAAAGCAGAGCATCTTGCCAGTTATTCTTAATCAAACTCTCCACATGAAAAAATACATTCAGACCATTTAAAAGAGTCGTCTCTCCTGCCGCCAAAAAAATCTGCATCTTGCGGTCTTTCGACTGCCCTGCTATTGCTCGCAGCCCAGATAGATACTGATTACGCAAAAAATTGAGAATAGCTAAAGGATCCTCTCCCAAATCAACTACCAAAGCCTGTATCAAACTTTGCGCTGTTGTATGCTCTTTACGAAGCAGAGCATCCCGGAGCTTCCATAAGGAAACGGCTTCTTTTTTTTCTATAAAAGATTGAACATCTGCCGCTTCTAAACACTCTTTGTCCCCAATTTGGCAAAGCAATTTTTGGAACTCGCTAAACATCTCAAAAACTCCTGCCTGAGGAAACTTACTTACAAAAAGCTTAGCAACTCCTAAAGAACAAGAAAGCTGTGCATCCTCGGCGCGTTTAACTAATACCTGCGCTATACGAGAGTCTCGTTCAGCAAAATACTCACCAAAAAGGGACAGACACAGGGCCTGCGAAAGCTTAGGGGAAAAAGAGGAGAAGAACTCAGCTTTATTGATAAAAAGAAACAAAGTAAGCTGTGGGTTGGGCCGCTGCGAGTAATTTACAATAAACTCCTGTAGCGAAGGGCTCATCTTCTCTGCTTGGTAAATACCAATCGTTTCTTTAGAAGCAAACAAACCAAAGTTATCGGTCCAGGACAAAAGCTCTTGTTGTGTTAAACGCTGCCCATCAAGCAAACGCTTCTTTTCAGAGACATAGAGCTCTAAAAAAATGTCCTTATCCTCAAACACTGAGGAGCCCACCACCACAATTCCAAAACGCTGGTCTTCAAGACGTTGAACAAAGTCTTTCACAGACTTTACATAGACACTCTTCTGGCCGCTTTCCATAAGCAATCGTACACACTTAACTCGCAGGAATCATTCCTTTTCTTCGAGATTCTATCTCCATAAGACATTTCAACTCAGCCAATAAATAAAAAAAAACCGGGAAAAAAGATTTTTTTCCCGGCTACTTTCAAAAGAAAACCTGATAGCGATAACTATCTAGCAACAAGCTTCATTAATTGCTGACGCCAACTATGAGCTGTGCGCGTACGGTTGTGATGAGTTTTTCTTTTAGCAGCTGACGCACAAATTTTTGCACCAGAAGCAGCTACACGTCCGCAAGCTGCAGTGTGTTTATGTTTTTTCATACAAACTCCAGCTTTTGCTGCGACAGCAGTTTTTTTTGTTGAGGAAGTTCTTTTAGCTACAGGTTTACGAGTTGCTACCGTTTTCTTAGCCACTGTTTTACGAGCTACAGTCTTCTTAGCTGCAACTTTTCTTACGGGAGCTTTTTTAGCTGCTGCTTTCTTAGCTACAGGCTTACGAGCCGCTACCGTTTTCTTAGCCTCTGTTTTACGAGCTACGGTCTTCTTAGCCGCAACTTTTCTTACGGGAGCTTTTTTAGCAGCCGTTGCTTTCTTAGCTACAGGCTTACGAGCCGCTACCGTTTTCTTAGCTACTGTTTTACGAGCTACAGTCTTCTTAGCTGCAACTTTTCTTACTGGAGTTTTTTTAGCTGCCGTCTTCTTAGCGGCAGGCTTGCGTACTATAGTCTTTTTTGCAGCCGTCTTTCTTGTGCTGCGTTTCTTTTGTACTCCCAACATGTTCATTCCCCTAATTAGACAGGTAACTACTACTTATTTGATCTATCGACAGGAAGAATGAAAAACTTTAATAAAAAAGGTTAGTTTTTAACTTTTTATTAAAAACTAACCCGAACAATTTATTTTTAACGAATCTAAACGACAACTATTTAGACAAAAACTTTTCCATATAATAAATTAAACAACGCACGCCAAATCCTGTTGCATATTTCGGATAAGGAAGCTCCTCTTTTTCATGATAAGCAGTACCTGCAATATCCAAATGAGCCCATGCTACAGGACTATTCTCGAGAAAACGTTGTAAAAACAAAGCCGCGGTAATGGATCCTGCCCGGTTGCTTCCTATGTTTTTCATATCCGCAATATCCGAGTGCAAGGCTTGATCATACTTATCGACCAGAGGCATTCTCCAAAGAGCTTCTCCAGTCTCCGCGGAAGCCTCCGCCAGATCCCTAGCTAAAACATCATTATTCGCAAAGAATCCTGTTACAGACTCTCCCAAAGAAACCACCATAGCCCCTGTCAAGGTAGCAAAATCAATGATCCGCGTAGGATTACAATACTTCAAAGCATAGGAAATGGCATCCGCTAGAATCAGTCTCCCCTCAGCATCTGTACTGCCAATCTCTACAGAGAGACCAGACATTCCGGTATACACATCCCCCATCTTATAAGCCGCAGATCCAATAGCATTCTCGGTAGCAGGGATAATTCCCGTTACATTAATGGGAAGTTCTAAAGAAGCCAACGCAGAAAAAATACCTAGAACAGTAGCAGCTCCTGCCATGTCTTCCTTCATAGTAATCATTGCCTTGCCAGGCTTCAAATCTAATCCCCCAGAGTCAAATGTCACTCCCTTACCAATGAGTACGGTTCTATCTTTCGATTTAGGTTTGCCCTGATAATCTAAGACAATAAACCGAGGCTCAACAGCTGCTCCTTTGGCAACAGCCGCCAACAACCCCATTTTCTCTTTTAATATGGCTTTCCTATCGAGAATCTTGACGTCCAAGCTAGCAAACTCTCCCGCCAATCCTTTGGCAACAGCCGCAAGTTTCTCTGGAGTTGCCTCATCAGCATTGGTATTCACTAAGTCTCGAGTTAAATACACTCCTTCAAATAAACGCTCTTCTCTTCTAAAGATTTTATCTCCTACTTTAGGAACAATGCCTACTACAGTGACTTTTTCCAAGAGAGGTAAAGAGACATCTACTTTATGGTAGGTCGGATAGTTATAGTTAAGAGAGAGGACTCCTGCAGCTAAATTAGTCAAAAACTCTTCTACGGGAAAACGCAACTGAGAAATTGTGGGCAGCAAAATATTTACTGTTTTACACTTAGCTTTTCGCAATACGGTAGTAACCTGGGCATAGGCATCCAAAATGGAAGCCCCGGAAACCTCTTCGCTCTTTCCTAATCCTAAAAGAACAATTTTCTGCTCTTTGGTTTTATCATTTCCAAAAAGAAAAGCGGTTTCTCCTTTCTTCCCAGAAAAATTTTGTAACGCAGCTTGATAGACAAGTTTATAATCCTCGTCAACAACCGCAGCCTCCTGAGCCTTAACGCCCTTCATCCAAAAAGGAAGAACAAGGGCCTCTGCTTTTGATCGTTTATCCCAACTCGCCTGAGAATAGAGTAACACCACAATAACCTCTTTGTTGAATCGATTGAGTCAAAATTGGCAGAACGCGTTTTGCACATTTCCGTCTCAAGCTGGCGGTCTGACCAAACAATTTCCTTGGAAGAGAAAGTCAGAAAAGCAAAACGACTCAGCTCTCATCTCTACATTATTCCGAGATGAAAAAAAGGACTATAGGAAAGAGTGGGCTTTTTAGCAAACATGCTATGCAGCCTTGTCTCTAAGCAGCCCCCAAAAACCAAACATTTTGATGTTTTACCAAAGAAAAGGCCCTTTTCAGAAAAAGCTCTGCTTCCTAAAATGAGGCCCCTAGGACAATTAGAAAGGAACGTCTTCGCTAGCGTATTGCTGATCTTCTCCAAATCCAGCATAGACTTCCTTATCGAGAGCTGAATCTGTATCTAAACTTTCCCCATCAAACCCAATGGAGACATTGTCATTGGATCGTTGACGGTTCTCTTCCGAGCCTTTACCTTCGGGACGCGACGATCCAGAATTAAATTTCAACGTATCCACACTTACAGAAATAGAAGCTTGTGGAGTCCCATCTCTACCTACATAACTTTCCAAAGAGAGCTCTCCTGCAACAATCACCGAAGAGCCTTTTTTCAAATAGGGAAGCATTTTATCATAACGATTGTTCCAGATATTACATCTGCACCATACTGTTTCATCTCTGGATCCCACACGAGACTTCACGCCTAAACGCAAAACAACAACTCGTTTACCTCCAGACGTCATTCTTTCTTCAGGATCGGCAGCTAAAAATCCTACCAGATATCCGAACAACATAAAAACCTTCCTTGTCTATTAAAACTTCCTATGAGGCTACCCTACTCAAAATGCAAGGTGTTCTTCCAGAACCTCTTTATCATCAGAGAAGACTGTACACTAGGACTGGTTTTTTCGTGAACACAAGTATTCTCTATAGGGTGTTGCGGAAAATGACTAAAAAAAATATCCTGTGACAATTGTCCCCTCGTTGGATTTACAGCAACTAAAAGGTCTTTTAGCGTGCGTTCCATGCATAACAGAACGAAGGGAACGAGCTTGCGCCTTCTCATTTTTTGCCAGCTAAAAAGCACTAGGACTGTCAAGAAACTTGAGCAAGGATGTCGCACCCCGCGACCGAGGAAGCCTTGCTAACAACAAGTTATCTTGTCGCGGCCCTAATCATTTACTAACAAACCTGCTTATGCTAGGTTTAAAAAAAACAGTACGAAGGAGATTCCCTCATGTCCAGGCAGAATGCTGAGGAAAATCTAAAAAATTTTGCTAAAGAGCTTAAACTCCCCGACGTAGCCTTCGATCAGAATAATACGTGCATTCTGTTTGTTGATGGAGAGTTTTCTCTTCACCTGACATACGAAGAACACTCTGATCGCCTTTACGTTTATGCACCT
>SAMEA3663047__coassemble_1850_pt1 | contig 6938 bp, 7 predicted proteins | sample SAMEA3663047__metabat2_low_PE_033 | metagenome-assembled genome bin SAMEA3663047 (sample SAMEA3663047) | pig gut metagenome | biome: pig gut; feature: pig-associated habitat; material: faeces | place: France | collected 2012
GATCACTCATCACTTCCCGGAACATGTTCTGTATTCCAAAGCGCAATTCCTTACCGGTCTTTGTTACCTTGAAATGGGCCACCCAGATTTAGCAGATAAAGCACTATTACAATATCAAGCGCTCTCCGATACAGAATACTCAGACCAATTATTCGCGATTAAGTATTCTATCGCACAAAGTTTCGCTAACGGGAAGCGTAAAAATATCGTTGCTTTAGAAGGATTCCCTAAGTTACTGAATGCGGATGCAGATGCTTTACGTATTTTTGATGAAATTGTGACAGCTTCTTCTGATGAGAATCTTAAAGCTTCTGCTCTTTACTCAAAGGGAGCACTTTTATTTGCTCAAAAAGAATACACAGAAGCAATCAAGACCTTAAAAAAGGTTTCACTCCAATTCTCTTCCCACGAGCTTTCCCCAAAAGCTTTTACTTTGATTGCTAAAATTTACTGCCTACAAGCCTTGCAAGAACCTTACAACGAACAATATCTGCAAGCTGCACGAGAAAATGCTAGCGCTTTACAAAAACAACACCCCTCTCATCCTAGTAATACAGAAGTTGCTAACTATATCCGACGTATGAGCGAAGCCTATGCTTCGTGCCTGTATTCAACAGGACGTTTTTACGAGAAAAAACGAAAAGCCTCTTCTGCAAAAATTTATTACTCAATAGCATTGGAGAATTTCCCCAATACGTCTTATGTCGCAAAATGTAGTAGACGATTAGAAAAGCTTTCTAAATACGTTAGTTAAGCAAACAGAAAGACAGTTATGCTTAAGCTCTATTGGTTATACAGCTTCATTTTTTGTGCATTCTTCTTGTCTTCTTGCGGTTACACTCTGATCTCTCCTTACACAGGGGGGAAACAACACCCTATATCCCAAGGTATTTATGTTTGCCCTATAGCAGAAGATTCTTTAGGAGAGGTCGTTGCAGCACTCTCTTATGAGCTGGAAAAACGCTGTCTCAGAACACGATCGCAACAATCTGCTGCAGACTATTCGCTGAAAGTTCTGCTTTTTAATGAAACAGATGAAAATATCGGCTTTACCTATACCCCTAAAAAATCAGGAGAAAAAACTGCCAAACACTTCATCGTCTCTAACGAAGGTCGGTTGGCTGTATCAGCCAAAGTACAACTCATAAAAAACCGCACCCAAGAAGTATTAGTAGAAAAGTGTTTAAGAGAATCCGTCACATTTGACTTTCAACCAGACTTAGGCACTGCAAATGCCCATCAATTAGCGCTTGGGCAATTTGAGATGCACAATGAAGCTATCAAAAGCGCTTCTCATACATTGTATTCCAAATTAGCTAAGACCATTGTACAACAGGTATATTATGACCTCTTCTGAAGGAGAACAGGTTTTCCCTGCAGCATTACAAGAACTCTATACTATGCTCGATTTTGTAAAACGAGCTGGCATGCGCTGTAATTGTCCTAAAGAAAAATTAGCAAAGTTAGAACTGGCCTGCGAAGAGCTTCTCTTAAATATCATCAATCATGCCTATAGATCCCTCCCCTCCCCCGGATGGATCCGTATTCTTTGCACAGAAACCCCAGATGCTCTTCTAGTTCGAATCACAGATCATGGCCCAGCTTTCAATCCCATCACCGCCTCTCCAGACCTCCTGCAACTCGATCTTCCCGTTGAGCAGCGAAAAATCGGGGGATTAGGAATATTTCTTGCTAAACATTCTGTGGATGTTTTTGATTATGAAAGAGTCAATAATACGAATGTCGTCACGTTAACGCAGTTTACGAAACCTCAAAACTCATAACACCTCGTGTTATTGAGGAGGAAACAGAGTCCTTAACTCGTTTTCCGTATCACGGATATCGTATAAATACCGTCGCAAAGCCTCTAAAATGAGGCTAGAATTGTTGTATTGCCCAGAAGCCTCAAAAGCTAATTCAGGAGAAATTTCTGAACCGTGATTTACAGCAATATAGCCGCGAGTAACAGCTTCCCCATTAACTAGCGAAGGCACTAACCACACAGCAAAATTTTGGTTAAATAAAGTGAGTTTATCTGGAGATTCTGATACGATGAAGTCGTTGACTGCGCCATCAGCAAGCCCCTCAGCTTTAAAATCTAAAGCCGAACGCGCTAGAACATCAGAAATATCCAAAAAACCTTCTGGAAACGCTGTATTGTAATTTGCTATTGAGTGACGAAAAAATTTTTCTAAAAAATCTGAACTCACCGCGATTTCTCCTTTTCAAAGGGTAATTTTTTATTGAAGGCACCGTCAAGAGCTTTTTTTTCTATTCATAAGAGGGCGTCCTTAAAAAGCAGACCATCAGCAGGTTCTATGCGTATTTTTTCCTTGTTGTGTCGATTCTTTGTCTGCTTCATCTCTTTTTACCCACACTCCCTACCTTTGTTCGCCGAAGCCCCTTCGATTTCTACCAAAGGAATCGCTGCCGCGGTAGTCCATGCAAATTCTGGCGTTGTGCTTAAAGAAAAAAATCTAAATCAAACGATTTTCCCAGCAAGCATGACAAAAATTGCCACAGCCTTGCTCATATTAAGACAATACCCAGATGTTTTAACTCGATTCATTACTGTCCGCCGAGAACCGCTAACCTCCATTACCCCTCAAGCAAAACGCCAATCTGGATATCGTAGTCCACCTCACTGGCTGGAAACGGATGGCTCGACTATCCAGCTCAAAGTAAAAGAAGAGGTCTCTGGCTGGGATCTTTTGCATGCGCTTCTTATTAGCTCTGCCAATGATGCCGCAAATGTTTTAGCGGACGCCTGCTGCAAAAGCGTCCCCGCTTTCATGCGTCGGCTCAATGATTTTTTAAAAGAACTGGGATGTCAAAACACCCATTTTAACTCTCCTCACGGACTTCATCACCCAGACCACTATACTACGGCAAGAGATCTAGCGATCATTATGAAAGAAGCTTTAAAAGAGCCTCTTTTTCGGCAGGTCATTCGTACAGTCTCTTACACCATGGAAGCCACAAACTTAAGCCCTGAAAGGGTTCTTTCTTCCACGAATCGCCTTCTTTCCTCGTCCTCTACTTACTTTTACCCTCCCTGTCTAGGAGGAAAAACTGGGACAACAAAAAGTGCAGGGAAAAATATTGTTTTTGCAGCAGAAAAGAATTCCCGTTCTATTATCGTCGTAGTAGCAGGATATTTTGGTCCTGCCGAACAACTCTATCAAGATGCTATTGCTTTATGCGAAGATCTATTCAATGAGCAACCTCTCCGATGTTTTCTAATTTCCCCTGCCAGTCTGTACCCTGTACAAACCAAATTAGGAACGATAACAGCTCCCGTATCCCAAGGTATTTATTACGACTTTTATCCTTCTGAAGGAGATCCGCTCCTATCTCTTTCTCTGAAATCACAAAAAATCTCTTTCCCTATTCGACAAGGAGATCTTTTAGGAAATTGGATCTTATCTTCTCCTTCTGGGGAACAGGTCTGTTCCATCCCATTCCTAGCAGAGAGCGACATCCTTCCCTCTTTTAAGCAACGTATTCTTTTGATCGGTCTTCGGATTCTTACCAGGTATAAAACCTATGCTCTGATCTTGCTTGTCTTCTGGCTGTACCGAAAGAAAAAATCTTCTCGTGCAACAAGAACTTTTTCTAATCCTTTTTTTTCGTAACTTACTAGTTGAGAAATCTTTAGCGGACTTTTTTTCTACTTTTTTCTAAGATTCTCGTATTGTTAGAGAAAGTCTTTTTCCCTGCCCGTTTTTCTCAAGATCTTGTTTCAGATTGTGTATAGGACGCCCATGTTCGCAAAAACTTTTTTTCAGGCATTGCTATTTCTCTCGCTTCTTCCTGTACTCCTTTTCCCAAATTCTCCAACCCCTTCACCAAGCCCAGCTAGAAAAAAACCTTCTTTACTCCAATTATTCAAGCGCAGCCTTCCAGAAACAGCTCATCACAGAAAAGAACGGTATTATCTTTTCCTTAAACATGTAAGCCACTCTCTTAAACGCCCAGAAATATGGAATGATTTACAAAATCTTCTGCTGATTCTTATGCAATTTGAACAATTTGCCAATCAAGAAGTCGGCTCTCGCCGTTATGAAGAAATTCTTGCCCAAGTGATAGAAAAAAGGATTCACTTCTTATTATCAGAACAACAGGTTTCAGAACTTACAGACATACTTTCTCCTAAAATAGGCGATTCATGATCCCTTTCCGTTTCCATCACCTTTATACCCTACTTGACACCATGTTCTCTTCCCCCATTGGAGAGAGCAATCGAGTGGCCGCATACTTCAAAGAGCACCCCGCTCTCGGCTCTAAAGATCGCCAATGGATAAACGCCCGTATTTTCACAATCCTCCGTCACCGGCGCTTATTAGAAACATTGATTTTAAAAGAAGGCAAAGAGCTCTCTGCACAAACATTAGTGGACAAAGTAGAAGAAGGCGTAACCGAAAACTTGGAACTTTTCCCACACCTCCCCTGGCCTATCCGTTATTCTATATCTGACGATTTAGCGGACTGCCTATCCCAAGATTACGGAGAAGATGAGGCCATTCGTTTAGCTAAACTCTTTTTAGAAGAAGCTCCTTGTTCGATTCGCGTCAATACACGCCGCATCTCCGTGGACAAACTGCAAGAAATCCTGCCTTTCCCATGCCAAAGAGGCGCTGCCCCAAGCTCCTTACGTTTCGAGAGACGCTACCCTTTACAACATACCAGAGCATTCCGTAGAGGACTCTTTGAAATCCAAGACGAATCTTCTCAAATAATTACGAATGCGATCCTGATTAAAGACTCCGACACAGTATTGGATTTTTGCTCCGGAGCTGGAGGGAAAAGCCTGATTTTTGCTCAACGCGCTCGACACGTGACTTTGCATGATAGTCGCCCACAAGCTTTAGAAGAAGCTCGTACGCGCCTTGCCCGATCTGGTATAAAAAATTTCACTATTGCTTCTTCCCCTCTTAAAAAACAGGGTTTCTCTTTAGTTGTCGTAGATGCTCCTTGTACAGGAAGCGGTGTTTTTCGGCGCCATCCAGAAAAAAAATGGCTTTTCTCCAAACAATTACTTAAAGACAACGCGTTAGCTCAAGAAAAAATTTTAAAACAAGCTCAGGCCTATGTAGCTCCTCGCGGCCGCTTGGTATACATCACCTGTTCTCTTCTTAAAGAAGAAAATGAACAACACACGTCCTACATGGAAGCTCTCGGCTGGAAATGTGTTAAAGAAGTGAAAATTCCTCTAGTTTCCCAACAAGGAGATGCCTTTTTCTCTACACATTTTATCCGAACACGAGATCTCTAGAACCTTGATCTTAAACCATAGGTGTAGGTACTATAGAGCGAGAGTTAGCGGACATCTTCTATTTCATCTTTGTTGTTCTCTCCAAGAACTTTTTTCATCTCGGAGAGGTCTCCGTTTTCTCTTATAAGTAACAGTCACTTTTTTTATCATGCATAAGAAAACACAATCACATTCTCACAAAGGACTTTCCGTTTGGTCTATAGGGGGATCTATTTTTGCTATGTTCTTCGGAGCAGGCAACGTCGTCTTCCCTCTAGCCTTGGGACACCATTTCTACCATCATACCTCTTACGCCTGTTTTGGGATGATGCTGACAGCCGTGCTCACCCCTCTATTAGGGCTGTTTGCTATGATGCTGTACTCCGGAGATTACCGTTCTTTCTTTTCTTCCGTTGGTAGAATGCCCGGCATGATTATGATGGTTGCTATTCTATGCATCATTGGCCCTTTTGGAGGAATCCCTAGAACAATTGCCGTATCTTACGATACATTAACCTCGTTAGGCGACAAATCATCTTCGTTGTTCCCGTCTTTGCCTTGGTTCAGTTTAGTATTTTGTGTGCTTGTCTACCTTTTTGTCTGCAAGCTCAGTAAACTGATTCAATGGTTAGGATCCGTTTTTTTCCCGATTATGCTCGCCACTCTAGCCTGGCTAATTATCAAAGGCTTATTACTAACGGCTCACGCGCCATCCTTAGACAACATACCTTTCTCTAAGCAACAGGCTTTTGTCGCAGGTCTAACGGAAGGGTTTAATACCATGGACTTGTTAGCGGCTTTTTTCTTCTGTTCCATAGTTCTCGTGTCCATTCAGCAGTTTATTGTGCAGCAAAACCACGCTTCCTCAGAAGAAAAACCTTTGGAATTTCACCATATTAATAAAGCCGAGAAATACAAACTTGTTATGAGCTTTCTTTTAGCGGCAGCTCTTCTTAGCCTAGTCTATTTGGGATTTGCATTCTGTGCAGCACGTCATGCGGGAGCGCTTTTAGATGTCCAAAGAGGGCAAATTTTAGGAAAAATTTCGGCACTTGTTGTCGGCCCTAATAGTTTTTTAACAGGGACAAGCGTCTTTCTCGCCTGCTTGACCACAGCAATTGCAGCTACGGGGATTTTTGCAGATTTCATAGCAAGGGTCGTCTCGTCACAGAAAACAAGCTACTCTAATGCTTTCATTGTTACGTTAGTGCCAACATACTTAGTATCCATTCTCAGTTTTGAGAACATTAGCAAAATCCTTATTCCAATTTTAGAGGTAAGCTACCCGGCGCTAATAGCTTTAACTTGTGGAGTCATAGCGAAAAAACTTTGGAATTTCCAACAGATAAAGACTTTGTTTTATCTTGTTTTTGCGCTAACGGTACTCTATAAGCTGTCCATTTGATGTGCATAACTGCCAGAATTTTCAAGAATATCCCTTACAGAATAAGTAAGGGATATTCTTTTGTGCAAAACACAGAAAAAAATACTTTGAAAGACACTTTCATCTTCTCCAAAACAATCGTTCCTTGTCTATCTTAACTCATATGCATGCTCGGGAACGTAAAAAAGATCGATTCTTATGATTCTAAATTCATTATCCACGTTTCGTCATCAGGCTACCCGCTTCTTACAAGATAACAGAGATTCTATAGCCGTTTCTTTTTCTAAAAACACCTATAAA
>SAMEA3663047__coassemble_2029_pt1 | contig 6598 bp, 5 predicted proteins | sample SAMEA3663047__metabat2_low_PE_033 | metagenome-assembled genome bin SAMEA3663047 (sample SAMEA3663047) | pig gut metagenome | biome: pig gut; feature: pig-associated habitat; material: faeces | place: France | collected 2012
AATCTTCGCATAAAAAACTCGATCCTCAGATTTTTCAATCAGAGGTAAGAACTTTTTCTATAAAAGAAACCCCATCCAGACCCTATGCAGCACATTGTTTTATAAAAAAAAATCTATCTATAGAAAAAAATAACCTATTGATAAACAAAGCAGTACACAGATCCTCTAAACAAACCGGCTTTAAGATCCCTCCCCAGATCCTAGAAAATGGTTGCATGAATTTGAACAAACAAACTAATTAAAAATTAAAACTGAAGAAAATAGTTTAAAACAACAACTAGAGGATACTTTTTCATGGCGCTAAAAGATACGGCAAACAAAATGACAGACTTGTTGGAAAGCATCCAGCAAAATTTGCAAAAAGCAGAAAAAGGAAATAAAGCCGCAGCACAACGAGTCCGTACGGAATCTATCAAATTCGAAAAAATTGCTAAGTTATATCGCAAAGAGTCTATTAAAGCCGAAAAATCGGGCTTAATGAAAAAAAGTAAACTAGCTGCTAAAAAAGCAAAAGCTGCAGCTAAAAAACCTGCTCGAGCAACTAAAGCGACAACCAAAAAAGCTTGCACGAAAAAAACTTGTGCAACTAAAGCCAAAGCAGCTAAAACGACAAAAAAAGCCCCTGCTAAAACAAAAGCTAAAGTAACGAAAAAAGCTCGCTCAACAAAAAAATAAACTCTTGGCTCTTTCTTTGTAGAGGGCACTTTCGTCAACAGGGCCCTCTTTCCTCTTCTGATTGATTGCTTCTCTTTTTTCTGCTATCCTCTCTGTCCTGTAACTGCAAGCTTTTGCATAAAAAACTTCACTCCTCCTCTAGGAGTAAAACTTTATTTTCTTTGGAATTCAAGTTGCTATCCTGTCATCGTAATTGCAAACATTTTGGAGTCTGCGGAGGCTGTTCGTCGCCTCAAACAGAATACGAGATCTCTTTAAGAGAAAAAGAACTCGCTCTTCATCATATATTTGAGCCTCTAATCCCTTCTCAAAAAATTCTTCCAGTTATTCCCTGTTCCCCCCTTCTCCGCGGAAGGAATAAAATGGAATTTTCTTTTTATCAAACAGCGGATGGAGAAAAAACCTTGGGATTTATCTCCCCATCCAAACCTAAAAAAGGAATTCCTATTACCGAATGTCTGATGATCGATGAGCACGCTATGGATATCCTCAACTATACCCGAGTTTGGTGGGCGGCTCATCCCGAATTATCAGCCTACTACCCTCCGCTAAATAAGGGCTCTCTATGCACGCTTACTATCCGAGTGGGGAATGTCTCCAATGATTTTATGATTATTCTGACGACATCAGGAAGAGAGGAATTTGCTGTATCGCAGGATGTCATACAGGAATGGCAACGAGGTCTTCTGAATTTAGGATTGCCAATTACCTCTATTTTTTGGGAAGAGAGGATCTCTGCACGTAATTCTCCTACTACTTTCCGAAGTTCCCACCTTTATGGAGAACCTTTTCTCAAACAACAGCTATCCCTAGAAGGTCGCTCTAACCTATTTCACATCCGACCAAGAAGCTTTTTCCAACCACAAAGCCGCCAAGCAGAAAAAATCATTCAAACGATAAAAGATTTTATCTCTCCAACCGGGGAAGAGACTCTTTTGGATTTGTATTGTGGAGCAGGAACCATCGGAATTTCGCTCTCCCCTTATGTAAAAAAGGTCATTGGAGTAGAACTCGTCCCCGATGCCATTGCTTCGGCTCACGAGAATATCCAGCTTAATTCTGCAAATATGGAAGTTTTCTTAGAGGATGCAAAACGGTTTTGTAAACGTAATGAACAGGCTCCTGCCCCAGATGTTGTTATCGTTGACCCTCCACGCTGTGGGATGCAAAATAAAGCTTTAAAATATCTTTTACGCATAGCCCCTAAAAAAATTGTTTATGTTTCTTGTAATCCTCTTACACAAATCCACGAGTGTACCACTCTCGTGGAACAAGGGTATAAGCTTCAGCGCATGCAGCCCATAGACCAATTCCCTCACACGCACCACTTAGAAAATATAGTTCTCTTAGAAAAGCTTTCTTAAAAAGAAAGCTTTTCTCTTGATAGCTTTACTCCTGGAAAAGGATTGATCCCCCCATGTTCCTGTGTTAACCTAATCCTTTTTAACCCTAATGAAAGGTACCTTAATGTTCTCTCGTGTGTTTTTTAGTATCCTTTTCTTTCTAGGATGTTGCCCAGTTTTATTTGCAGATGTTGATTCTCCTCAACGAGCAACATTTGGACAACCTGCTGTCATGTTAGGAATTGCGATTGCCTTTTTCTATTTTATCTTATGGCGCCCAGAACAAAAACGTCGCCAAGCCATGGAAAAAAGAAAAAGCGAGTTAGCCGTAGGAGATAAAGTGACCGCTATGGGCATCGTTGGAACAATCGCAGAAATCCGAGAGCACACAGTTGTTCTGAACATTGCCTCTGGGAAAATTGAAATTCTCAAAGCAGCAATTTCTGAAATTCTTAAACCTGAAAAATAAAAAGATTATCTTTAAGCAAAGCCCCTGTTCTTTTTGGGCTTTGCTTCCTCGTAATAAAACTGTAAAAAACTCCATTGATTTTTTATGGAGTAAACTATAACTTGACGCTACAGTCTCATTGAAATTCCAGGGATTTTTATAATTATGTCTTGGCTTTCAAGCCTGTACCCAATCTTTGTTGCTTCTGCTGCGTTTTGTACTTTAGGCCTTGTTCTTGTAGCCGTTATCCTCCTCTCCAGGAAGTTTCTGATTAAAGTTCATCCTTGTAAGCTGCGAATCAATAATGACGATTCTCTTACTAAGACCGTGGATAGCGGGAAAACTCTGCTCTCTTCTTTGCTTGATTCTGGAATAGCCATTCCTTCTCCATGCGGAGGAAAAGCCTCTTGCAAACAATGCAAAGTTCGTATCACGAAAAACGCCGATGAACCTCTGGAGACGGATCGCTCAACATTCTCAAAACAACAGTTAGAGCAAGGCTGGAGACTTTCTTGCCAAACAAAAGTACAACACGATCTTGGCTTAGAAATAGAAGAGCGGTATTTCAATGCTTCGTCCTGGGAGGGGACAGTCGTATCAAACGAGAATGTCGCTACCTTTATTAAGGAGCTGGTTCTTTCTATTGATCCTTCTCGTCCGATTCCTTTCAAGCCGGGAGGATATCTGCAAATTTCCGTTCCTCCCTACAAAACGAATACTTCTGATTGGAAACAAACTATGGATCCCCAATACTACAGTGATTGGGAGACTTTTCAGCTCTTTGATAAAGTCATAGACCATCTCTCTTTGGAAGAAAATTCCGCCAACAAAGCGTATTCTTTGGCTTCTTATCCTGCAGAGCTTCCCCTCATCAAATTTAACATCCGCATTGCAACGCCTCCGTTTGTAAATCGTGCCCCAGATCCAACCATTCCATGGGGAGTCTGTTCTTCCTATATATTCTCTCTCAAACCTGGGGATAAGGTAACGGTATCCGGCCCATACGGAGAATCTTTTATGAAAGAAGATAACCGCCCGGTTATCTTCCTAATCGGAGGAGCAGGATCCTCGTTTGGAAGGAGCCATATTCTTGATTTATTACTAAATAAACACACAAACAGAGAGCTTACGTTGTGGTATGGCGCGCGTTCTCTTAAGGAAAATATCTACCAAGAAGAGTACGAACGGTTAGAAAAAGAATTTTCAAACTTTCACTACCACCTTGTTCTCTCTCAGCCTTTACAAGAAGATCTGGATAAAGGCTGGGATAGTAAAGATCCCATAAAAACAAACTTTTTGTTCAAGGCTTTTGAACTCGGCCAATTGAGTAAGCTTCCCAATCCCGAAGACTACCTATATTATGTTTGTGGTCCAGCACTGCACAACAGTAGCATCCTGACCTTGCTTGATAACTATGGAGTAGAGCGTTCTTCGATCGTCTTAGATGATTTTGGAAGTTAATCTGTGTATTTAAATGCAGTCCAAAAAAACGGCGCCCCGCTTTTTCGAAAAAATTCTTCCCTGGGGAGATCTCCTTGAGTCGTATACATCCATGCAGGCATCCTTCCTAGAGGATTCGTAAATAAAACATCTCTTCCCCAAGCTACTCGCCATTCGCTGTCAGTAATCCCTCCTCCTAACTTCATCATAAGAATTGCTTTTTCGAAATTACCAACGAAACTTCTAGGTTGGCTAACGAGCGACGAGGTGGTGTAATTCTGTTTTCTTTTACCTTTATCTTCTTTAGAGAGAGCTTTGAATGTGACACTCCCTCCGATTCCCAAGCCTACTGTACTAGGGATCTTGTCCTGAACCATTTTAGATTGCATTTGGTGCTTCCGAATATAGTCAAACATAACAGAGTCGGCTATTTGACGACGCCAAGTCGTTCCCCCAACAATAGTCAGTTTTAATGTTCTAGAACCTGTAGATAACCCAGATTTTTTATCCTTAACCTGAAACACATATGAAGCTTCTGATTGTGAAATAGTTGGGGTCCCTGTTACTTTAACTATTTGTGCGGCTCCTGTTCCCTCCAAGCTCATCGTAATTCCTGACGGGAAATTCGTGGGAGCAGTCAATTCATAGTCACCACTCCCACTAGTAATAGATAAAACGGTTATATCTGCTGCTGCATTGGCAGGAAGAGTTTTACTATAAGTTGTTTGTGAAAAAGTAAACTTGGGAACAACCGACAAATTAAATGTATGTTGCACCTCTGCTCCTGTTCCTCCGTCACGAATAGTAAAAGTAAAAGTCTCTTGTCCTGTTTTGGTAACATCTTGTGGAGTTCCGTATATCGAACCATCATAGGACCTCCAAGACAGGCCAGAAGGAAGGGCAGGAGCAACGCTTATGAAAGTAACTGTTTTCCCTGTTACTGCAGAAGTTGCTTTCAGTGGAGTGTAATTGACATAGCTTCCAATAACCGCAACTTTATTTGACTCCACCTCTGTTACTGTAGGGGCATTTGCAACTGTCAATGCTAACGTCATAGGAGATCGCGGGGACAGGTTGGCATCTGTAACATTCACAGTATATGTGGTTTGATTGCTAGTTGCCTTTGCGCTTCCTGAGATTTCTCCTGTAGTAGCATCCAACTGAAGCCCGTTGGGAAGATTGGGAGTAATCGTAACATTGTAAGGAGGCTCCCCTCCAGATAAGATACATATAGGGAAAGATACAGGAGAGTTAACTCCTATTACTTTCTGATACGTTTTTTGCTGGGCAACGAAACTAGGAGCAACCCCTAATTCAAAATCTACTTCGCTTTCTACACCAGATTTTCCATCACGAACAGTCATAGTATAAACTTGCAAAGGAGACTCTTCTGTAGGGGTCCCCGTAATCTCTCCCGTTGCAGAATTTAAATTAATTCCCGCAGGAAGGGTTGGTGTAATTCTTGTAAAACTCACTGTACCATCTGTGGCAGATGGTGTTGCTGTTATAGGCTTATAAGAAGAATTTCCCTGAGTTATTGAGGTGTCTTTTGTTAACATCTTCTTAGGAACCACCACACTCACCTTAGCTCCTGTAACAACAGCCAAAACAATCGAAATATTTTTAGATTCTTGCTGCTGATCTTGAACCGTAAACGTATACGTCTGCTCTTGAGTCTGAGCTGTTCCTAACTGTCCAGATATAACCCCTGTATTACTTACAGATAAGCCAGAAGGTAAAGTAGGAGACACCGTAACTGTATAGGGAGGTTCTCCTCCCTTAATCTCAAAAGCTTGGATATTCACCTGACTATCGGTAGACAAGACTCGGCGATATAGTTTTTGAGAAATGACAAAAGGAGGATTAACAACCAGGGAAAAAGAAGTTGAAGCTCTTTGTGTTCCAAGACTATCGCGAACAAACACAGTATAGTTCGTTTCAGGAATACCCACTTCGGACTGGACTGTGCCAGATATTTTTCCTGTATTATCTAATTGCAATGATGGTGGTAAAGAAGGCTGTATAGACCACAAAGGGGCCCCAGAAAAGGACGACGAGACTGACACGGGGTTCTTTCCTGCGGTATAAGATTTTGCCGTTACTGTAACCCGAGCATTATCTACTTTCAATACCGGTAAAAATTCTAGTTTAGCTGTCGATGAAGTGTTGTTTGATGTTGCCGTTACTTCTGTTATTCCAGAACGATTATTTTTTAAAGATACTCGAATTTGTCCGCTAGCATCTGTTGTTGACGGCACTGTATCTAAGGTTGCTTGGTTTGATGCTGTAGCAGTAACTGCAAAGTTTGGAATAGGGTTGTTGTGAGCATCGACTATCGTGAATATTACTTCTGCTTGATCTTGATTATTAGCAGGTTGGTTATTTTTGAGAATATTGATAGTCCCTGAAACACGCGCAGTCCCCGTATCGGGACCAAAAGGTACCGACACAGCATCAACAACAGTATTAACAGCAATATCGACTTCTACTGGGGACGCCAAGGTAGTTTTTATGGGAGATGTGCGAATCTTCCCTTGAGAGTCTGTTAATAACACTTCATATTTTTCCTCAGATCCCTGCGCGTAACGCACCAATACTTCTTTACCAATTAGAGGTCCATACATCCCTGTTACAGTAAAGTGAACTACTCGCTGCTAAAGCGGTCGAGCTTCCAAACTAACCTAAGCGGCCA
>SAMEA3663047__coassemble_2072_pt1 | contig 6511 bp, 4 predicted proteins | sample SAMEA3663047__metabat2_low_PE_033 | metagenome-assembled genome bin SAMEA3663047 (sample SAMEA3663047) | pig gut metagenome | biome: pig gut; feature: pig-associated habitat; material: faeces | place: France | collected 2012
AACAGGTGCAATCTTCTTTGCTCTCGTTATCTTTAGAGACCACGCAACAGGGTTGGTTGCAGCTCTTGGAACAACACCTCTAATGCTAGCGGTTGTTGTTGGAGCAATCCAAAATATTCTTTCCAAATCAACTAAATATGCTCTCTTTGATGCGACGAAAGAAATGGCTTATATCCCATTGGATCAAGAGCAAAAAGTCAAAGGGAAAGCTGCTATTGACGTAGTGGCCGCAAGATTTGGTAAATCCGGAGGATCTTTGATCCAACAAGGACTTTTGGTTGTTTGCGGAAGCATTGGTGCGATGACTCCATTCCTAGCTGTTGCGCTCTTTGCCATCATCATGGTTTGGTTGACATCCGCAACTAAACTTAACAAACTGTTCTTAGCTGCCTCAGCAGCCAAAGAACAAGAACTAGCAGAAGCTTTAGCGGCAACCGAGAAGGAAGCTTCTTCGGCAGCTAAAGAATCCTCTCCTGCTGTAGAGGGGGTTTCTTAAGATTCGCAAGAAACGCTCTAAAAAAAGAGCCTCGCCCGATTTGGGCGGGGCTTTTTTTTTCTTAAAAAAAGCCCTTTGTTTTTATTCCAACTTCTTATTAATTTTCTCTAGATAGACAACTATCAATTCCGTTAACATGTCCTTTTCCAAGCAAAATTTGGTCAAAAACATTGAAACCATATAAAATCGAGAACATTCGTAATTTTTCTATTATTGCCCATATCGACCACGGGAAATCCACTATTGCAGATCGTTTGTTAGAAAGTACTAGCACTATTGAACAACGAGAAATGCGCGAACAACTTCTAGATTCTATGGATCTAGAAAGAGAGCGGGGTATCACTATCAAAGCTCATCCCGTCACGATGACCTACGAATACAACGGGGAAATTTATGAACTGAACCTCATAGACACCCCTGGACACGTAGATTTTTCTTACGAAGTTTCTCGTTCACTGGCAGCTTGCGAGGGAGCATTGCTTATAGTAGATGCTGCTCAGGGCGTGCAAGCTCAAAGCTTAGCTAATGTATACCTAGCCTTAGAACGGGATTTGGAAATCATTCCCGTTTTAAATAAAATAGATCTTCCCGCAGCTCAACCTGAAGCCATCAAAAAGCAAATAGAAGAGTTTATTGGCTTAGACACTTCTAACGCCATAGCTTGTTCAGCTAAAACCGGACAAGGTATCCCCCAAATTTTAGAGTCTATTATCCAGCTAATACCTCCTCCCAAAAAACCTACAGAAACAGAACTCAAAGCATTGATCTTTGATTCCCATTACGATCCTTATGTAGGAATCATGGTATACGTGCGAGTAATCAGTGGAGAAATCAAAAAAGGTGACCGCATCACCTTTATGGCAACTAAGGGATCCTCTTTTGAGGTTTTGGGTATTGGAGCATTTCTACCAGAAGCAACCTTGATAGAAGGGTCTTTACGAGCGGGGCAGGTAGGTTATTTCATTGCTAACCTAAAAAAGGTTAAAGACGTAAAAATCGGAGATACGGTCACCACGGTTAAGCACCCCGCCAAATCCCCCTTAGAAGGATTTAAGGAAATCAAACCTGTTGTGTTTGCAGGGATCTATCCAATCGATTCTTCAGATTTTGATACCCTTAAAGATGCTTTAGGCCGTTTGCAGCTGAATGACTCCGCGCTTACAATTGAACAAGAGAGCAGTCACTCCCTTGGATTTGGGTTCCGTTGTGGTTTTTTAGGACTTCTTCATCTTGAAATCATTTTTGAGAGAATTTCGAGGGAGTTTGATCTTGATATTATAGCTACGGCGCCAAGTGTTATTTACAAGGTGGTCTTAAAAAACGGAAAAACACTATTTATCGACAATCCAACAGCCTACCCAGACCCCGCCCTTATCGAGCACATGGAAGAGCCTTGGGTTCACGTGAATATCATTACTCCTCAAGAGTATTTAAGCAACATCATGAGCTTATGTATGGACAAACGCGGGGTTTGCCTGAAGACGGATATGCTTGACCAACATAGACTCGTTCTTTCCTATGAACTGCCTCTTAATGAGATCGTTTCTGATTTCAATGATAAGCTTAAATCTGTGACAAAAGGATATGGCTCTTTTGACTATCGTCTAGGAGAGTATAAAAAAGGCGCTATTATCAAATTAGAAATCCTTATCAATGATGAAACTGTGGACGCTTTCTCTTGTCTTGTACATAGAGATAAAGCAGAAGCAAAAGGAAGAAGCATCTGTGAAAGACTCGTAGATGTTATTCCTCCTCAACTTTTTAAAATTCCCATCCAAGCTGCAATCAATAAAAAAATCATTGCTAGAGAGACTATCCGAGCTTTAGCCAAAAATGTCACCGCTAAATGTTACGGAGGAGACATTACAAGAAAACGTAAATTATGGGAAAAGCAGAAAAAAGGGAAAAAACGAATGAAAGAATTTGGAAAAGTCTCTATTCCGAATACTGCCTTTGTTGAAGTTCTCAAAATGGAATAATTTTTCTTCTTAAGACTCCCCTAAAAAAAAGGCCCGGGAAAAGAATCCCGGGCTTTTTTTTGTTGTTATACTTGGGTCGTCTTCTTTGTTCCTAACCAATCCGTATGATAAAATTCCCCGCGAGGGCGATCTCGACGCTCGTAACCGTGAGCACCAAAATAATCGCGCAAACCTTGTACCAAAAACAAGGGCGAATTTTCGGTCCGATATCCATCATAAAATGCTAAAGCTGCAGATAAACAAGGAGTGGCTATGCCAGCTCCGACAGCATGCAACACAGCTCGGCGGAAACCGGCTTCAGAGTTAAAGAGAACTTTTTGGAAATAATCCTGCAAGATCAGAGAGTGTGCATCCGCGTTTTTTTCAAAACTTTGATAAATTTTATCTAGAAAAGCGCTTTGTATGATACACCCCCCTCGCCAGATCAAAGCCAGCTCTCCTAAATTAAGAGCCCAACCTTTTTCTTCAGAGATTTGCTTCAATAGCATAAAGCCTTGAGCATAACTAATGATCTTTGCTGCATAGAGAGCCTCCCTGACATCTTCAATGAAAGCCGCAGATTCTTGTGGAGGTTGGTAAAGAAGCGGAACCCCAGGGAATGCCAAAGCGGCTTTTGTGCGCGCCTCTTTCCAAGTTGAAAGATATCGAGCCAAAACAGCCTCAACGATTAACGACATAGGAACCCCTGCCTTAATCGCATCTTCCGCGACCCAACGCCCAGTTCCCTTCTGACCTGCAACATCCAGAATAGTTGAGACAATAGGAGCGCCTTGTTCATCTTTTGTTGTTAAAACAGCCGCAGCAGCTCCCATGAGATAGCTATTAAGATCCGTTTGATTCCACTCCAAAAATATATTTCCTATCTGTTCAGGAGAAAGATTAAGACGAGATTTCAGAACCTCATACGTTTCACAAATTAACTGAATGTCTCCATACTCAATGCCGTTATGAACCGCTTTGACAAAATGTCCCGCTCCGCCAGTACCAATCCAAGAACAGCAAGGCTTCCCATCTACCTGAGCAGCTATGGATTGAAAAATAGGAGCAATGGTTGGCCAAGCATCTGCATTCCCTCCAGGCATAATAGAAGGACCTTTTCGAGCTCCTTCTTCTCCTCCAGAGACTCCCATCCCAACAAATAAAATCCCTTTTTCTTTGAGATCTATGTAACGACGCTCAGAATCTAGATAATAACTATTCCCTCCATCAATAAGAATATCCCCCGCTTCTAAAAAAGGAAGCAGAGAGGAGATCATTTCATCAACAGGAGCCCCGGCCTTAATCATAATCATGATCTTACGAGGACGTTTCAAGGATTGAATGAACTCTTCGATAGTAGTAAACCCTTGAAGAAGACCGTTCTGTCCATATTCTCTTAAGAACTCTTCAGTTTTCTCAGGACTTCGATTATAGACAGAGACAGCGAACCCGTGATCCATCATATTCAATACAAGGTTTTTGCCCATTACGGCCAAACCGATCAATCCAATATCTGCATTTGGAGCCACTGTCCCCTCCTAATTAAGATCTATAACGTGTTTTTTCTTTTTCCCTTGTGAAAGAAGAATATACCGATCGAAGCGCAAATGAGTTCCATCCAAAATGCTCTGCTCATCTACTAAAGGTTCCTGGTTAATATACAAGCCTTTCTGCTGAATAAGTCTTCTCGCTTCCCCTCTGGAAGAACAAAAGCCTAGTTCCACAACGACATCTAACCAACGTTTCCCTATCACATCTGCTCGTGCTACTTTGACACCAACACCAGACTGAACTAATGCTGCAAGCTCTGATTCGGTAATCCCTTGTCCCTTGCTAGCAAAAAAGCTCTCTGTAGCAGCCTGTGCTTCCGCCAATCCTTCGGGCCCATGCACATCCTTTACAATGATTTCGGCTACATATCTTTTCACAGCCTGAGGATCACTCTCTAACCGCTTATCAAGAGCAAAGACCTCCTCATTATCAAGCAAAGTAAGCGTTCTCACTATTTTGGGGATTTCTTGGTCTGGCAAACGTAAGAAATACTGGAATAATTCATAAGGAGGCGTTAACGCAGGGTCTAACCAGATGGTTCCAGACTCTGTTTTTCCAATTTTTTTCCCTTTGCTGTCCGTCAATAAAGGGTAGGTAAGTCCGAAAGCTTGCCCCAATCCTCTTCGACGGATGTAATCGATCCCAGCGGTGATATTCCCCCACTGATCACTTCCCCCACACTGTAAGACAACATTATGCTCCTTAAAAAGATGGGCAAAATCATAAGATTGCAGCAATAAGTAACTAAACTCAGTGTAACTAATTCCCTCTTCGGAATACACGCGCTGTTTCACTACGTCCTTAGCTAACATAGAGCCTAGACGAAAGTGCTTGCCGACATCTCTCAAAAAATCCACCATACTCAAAGATCCCAGCCACTCAGCATTGTTCACTATACGAACCCCGGGAAGGTAGCTAGCAAGAGCCGACTCAATCTTTTTACTATTATCGAGCACTTGAGCCTGGTCTAATAATGAGCGTTCCACGCTCTTGCCAGAGGGATCTCCAATCATCCCAGTTGCTCCTCCTACGAGAGCGACAGGGGTAACTCCATATGCCAATAACCGACGTAGAAAGCAAATTCCAATCCAGTGCCCTATGTGCAAAGAAGGCGCAGTTGGATCGAATCCCAAATAAGCAGAAACTGGGGCGGTTAAATTTTCTAATCCTGCGGAAGAATTATCCAGGATCCCCCGTTTCTGAAGGCTGTCGATTAACTGTTGCATAAAATCTATCCATATAAACTTATTTAGCAACATCTTATCTATCCCGTTCCTTTATAGCAAGGCAAGCTATGACGGATGGATTGACAACAAAACGGGTCTTACATCTAAATAAAAAATTGAGAAAACAATATAGAAGAGATTGTCCAGAAAAGCTATCAGAATAAGCTCGACAAGGCGCCTCGCAATTTCAACAGGGCTTTAGAGTGAATTTGGGAAACGCGAGACTCGCTAACTCCCAAAATTTTCCCTATTTCTTTGAGAACTAAATCATCATAGTAATACAAAGCCATTACCTGCCGCTCTTTCTCATCAAGAGAAAGAAGAGCTTCTGTCAGAATAGAGATAGCTTCTTTTTTTCTGATGACATCGTACCCGGTTTCAGCCCGCTCATCCGCTATCCTTTCCTCTAAAGCAAGTCCTTCATCATCATCTTGGCAAGAAAAATCATCATTCAGAGATAAAACTAGCGCAGGTCTAGAGGAGGAAAACCACTGCGATAGCTCTTGCTGTGAAATATTTAAATACTCGCAAAGATCCCCATCTGTAGGTTCCTTCCCCAGCATTTGTCTCAAAGAGTCCATCGCATCAGCTAAGCGATGTGCTTTTTGGTAGACGCTTCTAGGAATCCAATCCTGCTTGCGCAAATCATCAATAATCGCAGCCTTTATAATAAAAAGAGCATAACTCTCGAATCGCTTGCTTTTTTCCGGATCAAACCGCTCAACAGCTCGGACTAATCCCTCAACCCCAGAAGCATAAAGATCCTCTATCTTCACATGAGATGGCATCCCCGCAGCAAGTCGATGCGCTACGTTTTTTACAAGCGGGAGATAGGCTTCAATTAAAAAATCCCTGTGATGGATTTCTTTAGTTGCCCAATAGAGTTGCCAAGTATCCGCAAGATCTTGAGTCTTCACAAAAAAATAATCTTTCACAAACTAAAAAAATAAGATTAAATCAAATAAAAATTTTAAACAACGTCTACTCTTTCACAATTAATAAACAACTCCTAGCAAACAGCTTTTTAAGACAATAAAACCTCATCAGAAACAGCTCCCAACAGAGTTATCGGCATCTCTTCAGGAAGCTCGCTATGCGCTAAAACTAATAAATCAGGGAAATATGGATCCACAATGCGTTTCAATTCTTTTCTCGTTTCGGCTCCCGTCACAATAGCTCGAAAATGGCCTTCGCTCTCCCGCAATAAGTTCTTCACCTGAGAAACAACTTTTTCATGTAAATCTAAACGAACTTTTTCTTGCGAATCGCGCACAAATTGC
>SAMEA3663047__coassemble_2078_pt1 | contig 6497 bp, 6 predicted proteins | sample SAMEA3663047__metabat2_low_PE_033 | metagenome-assembled genome bin SAMEA3663047 (sample SAMEA3663047) | pig gut metagenome | biome: pig gut; feature: pig-associated habitat; material: faeces | place: France | collected 2012
CCAATGCGATGAGGATTGACTTCTGGGTATTCGGATACTGCGGCTAGGATGTCCTCTCCATTTCTTAGATAGGTGCGCGCGGGGATTTGATCGCAGCATCCTTCACTGCTTCCACATCCTGCCATATCAAATCTAGCAACAGCAATTCCGTTAGACGCAAGCAACTGGGCGAGTTCGCGGTACACCCCATCAGATCCAAAACAGTTTCCTCGAAATCCGTGGAAAAAGATGACGGTTGGATAACCCCCTTGAGGCATAGGAGTTGTAGGGGTGTGGAATACTCCTACAAGGTTGTATCCGCAGCTAACAACATTTACGCTGCGGCAACGTTCCTGAGGCGCTACTTTATCCTCCGTGATTGTGAGGTATGTTTCTGGAATAGCAGGAAATCCTGGCACCTCAACGGGAGCAGCGAAACAGCTGCTGGATAATAAGCATAGGAAGGAAGCAAACTTTTTCATCTATAAAAGCCCTTTATTTTCCAAAAAACTTCTAAGAAAGTAGTGTTTTTGCGTTTTTGCTTTTCAAAAAAGAAGAAACAGAAAGAAATGATAAGGCAATTTATGGGATAAAACAACCCTTTTTGCGGATTTTAAAAAATTTTTTTGGTTTTTAAGGGTTGTTGAGAGGCTGGTTTTATCAATAAATTTATAGGAAGCAAGAGTTCTCGGTACATGAGATTCTCGTTTAAAAACAAAGAAAATAAAATCTTTTTGAAGAATCCTCGAAAGATGCTTCCCGTTGAACAATTTAGAGAGCAAACCTTGATTATTTTTGAAAATAGCTATAGCATAGGAGCTGATTTAGCATTTTCTTGAGAAAAGGTTCATTCATGGCCAGCAAAAACCGCGAAATTATTAAATTGAAAAGCACAGAAAGTTCTGAAATGTATTGGACTGTTAAAAACAAAAGAAAAACAACCGGTCGACTAGAACTTAAAAAATATGATAAAAAGCTGCGTAAGCACGTTATCTTCAAAGAAGCTAAGTAGGCTCTTACCTAGCTTCTAGATCCCCATGGGTGTCATGAAGTTAGAATTGTTATTAGCCTTTAAGTATCTAATTCCAAGAAAAAAAAGATTTTCTTCTTCCGTAGTTTCAGTTTTTTCTGTAGGGATTATTGCTCTTGTCATTTGGCTGTCCGTGGTCTTTATGTCTGTGATCCACGGACTGCAGCAAAGATGGGTGGGAGATCTCGCGAAGCTGCATGCCTCCATTAGGATTGAGCCTTCTGATAAATATTATGAGTCCTATTATTATCAAATCGACTCTCACGCAGAAGCTTCGCAGTATGTGTACAAAACCATAGGAGAAAAGCTTCTTGCTGAGCAGACGGATCCCTATGATCCCGATGTAGATTTTGTGCTTCCAGAAACTTTCCCGGCTCCTGAATTTTCTGCGAGTGGAAAAGTTTTGGATCCTGTTCGTGTAGCAAATGAGAAGGTGGAATCCTTCCTTTCTCTTCGTAAGGGCTCTTTTGTTGAGTTTGAGGAGGGGATGGGGTATGTGCGCTTGGACAGATCTTTGCGACAAAATAACGTAGAACCCCGGTCTTTGTCTCAGTATCTTGCCTATTCTTCAGAGGACTTTTATCAACAGCGAGTGCTTCCTTTTGAAGAGACGGATTATTCGACAGAAGTTTTAAATCGTTTCAATGCTTCTCCCGAAGGTTGGCGCGCCGATTTTCGTGTTCTTCAGGAAAGGTTTCGAGGCGCGTCAGTCATTCTTCCCGTTTATTATCGAGACCAGGGCTATCGAGTTGGCGATACGGCATCGTTATCCATTTTCTCTGTAAAAAAAGAGGGGGAGGTACGCTATCCTTTGCGGATAATCGGGTTCTATAATCCCGGCGTTTCTCCTTTCGGAGGAAAAACTATTTTTATTGATAAGGAGCTGGCGACATCCATACGCTCTGAATCTGAAGGCCTGGGCATGCACAATGGATGGCAGGTGTTTCTTCCTGATGTTAAAGAGATTCCCTCTATCAAGCGAGCTCTTCAAGGTTTGCTTAAAGAGGCTGGGGTCTCCTCATATTGGGAAGTATCCTCTCTATACGATTATGAGTTTTTTAAACCTATTTTAGATCAGCTTCAAAGTGATCAGGTGTTGTTTTCAATAGTTTCTTTTATCGTGCTGATTGTAGCGTGTTCTAACGTTGTCACTATGTCTATCTTGTTAGTAAATAATAAGAAAAAGGAGATCGGCATTTTGAAAGCAATGGGGGCTTCTTCTTCTCGGTTAAGATTAGTGTTTGGATTATGTGGAGCTTGTTCAGGACTGGTTGGAGCCTTCATAGGATCCATTTTAGCAATGTTGACATTAAAAAATTTAAATGTTTTGACGAATTGGCTGAGCGTATTGCAGGGAAGGGAAGCTTTTAACCCATCTTTTTTTGGCGAGCAGCTTCCCCAAGACTTTCATCTGCCGACTGTCATGTGGTTATTGTTAGGAACTCTTATTTTAGCAGCTATTTCTGGAGCTCTTCCTGCACAGCATGTAGCGCGTATGCAGGTTTCTGATATTTTAAAATCCGAGTAGATTATGGGGATTCTTCTTGAAGCGCGCAGCGTTTCAAAAACTATTAAGCAGCACGACATTTGCATCGACCTTCTGAAGGACGTATCTTTTCGACTACATGCAGGAGAGGTTGTGGCGATTACCGGAGCTTCTGGTAGCGGCAAGAGTTCTTTGTTGCATCTTTTAGGAACCTTGGATCAGCCGAGTTCTGGTCAGATATTGTTTTTCGGTAAAACAGTGAGGCAAGAAGACCTTCCTGTTTTTAGAAATCATAGGATAGGGTTTATTTTTCAGAACTTCTATTTATTAGAGGATGACTCGGTAATCAATAATGTGTTGATGCCGGCGCAAATCGCGCGTAAGGATACAGGAAAGAAGTCCGAAGCACGAGAAAGAGCTCTCTATCTATTAGAGTCTGTGGGGCTTGCTGGTCGACAGAAGGAAAAAGGAGCCGTGCTCTCCGGAGGAGAAAAGCAACGAGTGGCTATAGCGCGAGCGTTGATAAACGATCCTGAAATTGTGCTGGCTGATGAGCCCTCAGGAAACTTAGACCGCGGAACGGCAGACACGATACACGAACTATTGTTATCGCTTGCGGAGAAGCATCGTGGTGTATTGATTGTAACTCACGACAGAGAATTAGCTGGAAAGTGCCATCGAGAAGAGATTCTTCGCGATGGCACCTTAATGCAGCGTCAGTAGGCGCTTAAGACGGGGCCCCTCAGGCACCCTTGAAAAAGACGGGCTCTTAACTTACCATCCGGGAATTGTTAAGCGTCCCGCCCCCTTACCTAAACGTCTACGCCCCCAGACTAACACATGGGGCATAAGTTGTAAAGAGCTCATTATCAATAGCCTGAGGATTTTTTGATAATGAAAATAGCATCTTCTTGTCTTGTTGTACGCGACAACGTACTGTGGTTATCTTGAAGAGGTGTTGTGGACAGATATCTTCCGCTTGACACATGCTTCAAGCGAACTTCATCCCCATCTCGGAGAAGTTGATCTTTAGTAGTATTTAACTTTTCAACAACCCATCCGCAGCGTGTTGTGTAGTAGCTGCTATCAAAGTAGGCCTCTCCGGCGTTTCCATAGAAGGATAGGTAGGGACAACCGGCAAATTCGCTTCCGAAGATTTTTTGCCGAATCGGTAACGATCCTATGAAGCAGTAGGTTTGGTTTAGCATTTTTTGCGAAGAGAGTTCGTTATTATTTACACAGAAATAAAAGACAATAGGCGTTGCTGAGGAGCGTTCTGTTAATCTTGGGAAGAGGTAGGGAAGTGTAGACCAGGAAGCCACATAAGGCGAGCTAACAACGAGAGGAGCGCGGGCTGCTTCTAGAGTAAACCAAGAAGAGGGGTTATTAATCCCGGCAGTAAATACAGAGCGTTCTCCTTGTTCGTCTATTTTATGCTCTTTAAGGTAAACGTGAACGGCCTGTTGGAGAGCGTTTCGCTTACGAGCTAATTCGGTAGGGTCTATTTCAGGGAAATACTGCGGGGTTAACAGGTTTGTTATAGGAAGTAGGGAGACCTGAATAGGAACGGGCTCCAAATGAACGCTTTCGGACCAATCTTTAAAATCTAGGTGGTCGTCATGGACAGAGGGTAAGACCGTGCCGCCTAAAAATACCGTGTGGGAAGAGGAAGAAGAACTGTAGCTAGAGTAGCCGGATTCTGTGCTACTGGACACAGAGCTTTTTAATAAAGCATTTGCAGCTGCGGTCTCTAAAGAAATTTTCTTACTATGAAGCTCTTCCACTTGCTCGAAGGATAACTTAAGAACTTGAAACCCTAAACCTCCGAAAGTGGCTGATGTAATGTAATGAGTCCCGAATTTTTGGATGAAAGCTGTCCAAGAATCTGGAGAGTTCTCGTTTAATTTGTTTTCGATCCAACTGCGGAAACAGCTGTCCAGACGTTTTTGAGTAGGGTTAGAACCATCCTCTTCTTTGAGAATATAAAGTGAGTGCGCAGCCGTAGAGCAAGTCACGGTATTTTTGGCATGACGGGTATTTTTATGTACGAACTCGCAAGTAAGGCTACCAGAGAAAGCTGCTGCTTCAGAAAGGCTCAAGTCGGAGTCTTCAGATTGAGATACAAAGGGATTTGTTGGATCTTGAGACAGAGCATCAAGGTTTTTTTGGGTTTCAATTTGATAGATATGGCAGTCATCTAAACTACGTTGAAACCCGGATTTGATTTTTCGTATAGCGTAGGTTTGTTCTGACGCCGACTTGATACTAGAAATTCCTAAGTCGATCAATACAGCGGCAATAGTATGTGATCCGACTTGGATTTGGTAATTGTACTTCGATTCCGTAAACCCTTGCAAATCTAAACGGACGCTTCCTTCTGTAAGAATTTGGCTTTTAGCTTGGTGTCTCCATAAATTACCGAAGGTGATTTTATTAATGAGGATTTTGGCTTCTCTTTTGTATTTTTTAACGATATCGACAAGTTTAGGAGTATAACTAGGGAAAAGCTGTTTTCTAGTTACTAGAATTTCCTTTTGTCCAGAGCCCACTAACGGAGGATTTTGAAAAGGTACTGCGGCAAAGAAATCGGGTACGCAGAAGGTGACGGAAGCAGAAAAGTTTTGTGTAAAGGAAGTGTTTTCTTCAAAAATAGAAGTGTTGATCTCTACGTCAAGAGAGGGTTTTGGGAAAAATTTTGTCCCTTGAGGAATGCCGAATCGTCCATCCGGGCTTAGCTGAGCAGTTTCTCTTGTAAAGGAATAATCTAGGACATTCTCTTCGCTTACTGTATTGAGGATATTTATGGGATCTAATTTCACAATATCAACAGCACGGCCTAAAAAGTCGACATTGCGAATAAGCTCGATCTCATCTGAAACTAAAGACACCTTTGGAGCTTTTTTTTCTTTAGGAAGGGTTTCTCGAGAAATGCGATATAGTATGCCGTCGGAAGAGCTTTTTAACAGGGTTTGTTTGATTTCTTCTAAGAGTTCTTCATCTGATCGCATAGGGATAGAAGAAGCGACTAAGCAGGTAGCAGCACAAGCGGAGAGTCTGGGTTCAAGGACTGTGAAAAGAGCCCCGTCCTTTGTAGCTTCCCAAGATAGGATATAAGGAGGTTCTTGAGAGGTTTTTTCCATAAAGGAAGGGGTATCAAAAATTTCTACAGGTAAATCCTCAATAAAAGCAGCTAAGCGATTCTCTTCTTCGATGTAAGCCTCTGAGGCGACAGGATGGCGTCCTAATCGAGGGTTAAAAACAGAAAGGGGCTGAACAACATACAAAAAGGAAGAACGTTGCATTAAGGGCTCTCCGATTTTAGACTGCAATGATCGGTTTATAATGAAAGGATTTTCTTTTTAAGAAAAGCAAAGAAAGCAGAAAGAAGAAACTCTTTGTCATTAAAAAACTTTTGTGAAAATGAATAACCAGCCTTACGAAAGCATAAGGTAAAGGCTCTTTCTAATCGCTAATCGGAATAGCTCTATTCGTAGCTAGAACAAGGAATTTATCTGTTTATAGAGCTCTCCCAATTATGCTGGATCGGGGGAAGGAATGCTCAAACAACTCAACAAGTTCTATTAAGAACAAATAAAGGGAGAGTGGTGTCTAGCAGCGATCTCTTTATTGGGAGGCTTTGTGTTGATTTCAGCGTTTTCGTTTGACACAAGGGCCTTGTGAAGTGCCCTCTGCTGGGTCGTCGTCTAATGGGGAAGAGAGTGTTGCTAGAGCTTCCTCTGCCGTTCGTTTGGGTCGAAGAGGAATTTTGGCAGTCTCCTCGGTGATGAGAGTGTTATTGGACTCTAAGAACCTCCAGATGTCATTGAAAGCGTCCAGTTGTGTTTGGGATGCAGGGCAAAGGATGAAGGAATCTTCTGCATTTTTCGTAAAACCGCCCGTGCTCCAGTTAGCGGATCCCCAGATAAGAACTTTATTGTCAATGCAACACATCTTGGTATGTAGCACTCCGTCATGAGTTCGCTCATACACAGGAAGTGGTGG
>SAMEA3663047__coassemble_2129_pt1 | contig 6408 bp, 5 predicted proteins | sample SAMEA3663047__metabat2_low_PE_033 | metagenome-assembled genome bin SAMEA3663047 (sample SAMEA3663047) | pig gut metagenome | biome: pig gut; feature: pig-associated habitat; material: faeces | place: France | collected 2012
GGGATAGGTTTAACGATCCGAATTCGGTCTTCTATGCTTAACAATACTTGGGCGCTGCCCCCTTCAATAGGCATAATGCGTAAAATCCGTGCAGATACCCCTACCCGGTGAAGTTGATTAAACCCCACTTTTAACGTGTTGGCATCTTCTTTTTTTGTCAGGACTAGTCCGATATGTTTTTGAGAAGATTTTGCTAACAGTGTGAGCACTTCGTAGTGAGGCCCAGCTTCTATAAGAAGGGGGGCTGCCATTCCTGGGAAGAAAGGACGCTTATTTAGAGGAAGAATAAAGAGCTCTGAAGGAGGAGTGTGATCATCTGACTTCTCTTCTGTCTCTGCGGATTCGTCAAGAAGCTTTTCGACTTCTGAAGCATTCGGATCTAGATTTTGAGGGTCTGCTGTATTATTCGTCGAGTTCACAATTGTCCTTGGGCAACTAGTTCAAAATCCTTGGAAGAGCAAGGGTTGTGTGCACATATTTAATATTACTTCTTCTTCTTGATATACTACAAAATCACAACAATTAGTGCATCTAACACGACAAGGTTTAGCGGGGTTTTTGTAAAATGTAGCGAAGAGATGTTAAAAGAATTTCAAGCTGTTTTGTTGAACTGTAAATAGTTTTTTTAGCGAGATTCGTTTTTTTGATGTTGGAGAATTGATTTTTTGAACTTAAACAGTTTTAATAGTTACAATTTTGCTTGAAATCAACCTAGGATTTGGGACGTGCATAAGTACTTCGTTATAGACACTTCAGGTTCTCAACCGTTTTTGGCCTATGTTGATTGTCAAGCTGTTTTGAAGGTATGGTCTTTGCCTGCAGGGCCAGATTTGGCGCAAACCTTAAATTTTATTTTTAATGATTTAGATTTGTCTTTTCAGGGGATCGGGGTTGCTATTGGTCCCGGAGGGTTTTCTGCAACTCGAGTAGGTGTAGCTTTCGCTCAAGGACTTTCTTCCGCCCAAAATGTTCCTTTAGTTGGCTATAGTTCTTTGGAGGGGTATCTTTCCGCGGGCAATGGAGAGACGGCTCTTTTGCTGCCTCTAGGGAAAAAGGGTGGGGTGGTGGCTCTGAATTCAGAGCTTTCCGCAGATGGATTTTTCTTTAGCAAAGAAAATGGTTTTCCAGGAATTTTATTGCCTTATTCCGAAGCTTTACAGTATTGCTTGGACAAAGGATGTTGCCAGGTAGTCTCTCCGGATCCCGCGTATTTTATAGAGCTTTTTTCTCCCCATATTTCGGTAAAAAAAGTCGCTCCCTGTATAGATCGAATTCGCAAATATATCGTTGCGCAGTTTTCTCTGTCTCAAAGCTTTGCGATAAATTTAGATTACCGGAGTATTTCGTCTTTTTTTTAAGGCAGCTTCCATCATTTGGAAAAAGAGCCTCTTTCAAGAGTTTTATTTACTTGTTTGATAATTTTGATAATTCAAATCAGGTTGCGTAACCTAAGTATCTCTTGAAGCCTAAATAAAAGTGGTGTTACAATCCCCTGCTCCTGCGCGTTTGAGCTAGGTGCGCGTTATTAAATAAAACCATTCACGAAATAAGGTTATTCATGCCCAGTGTTAAAGTCAGAGTTGGAGAGCCTATAGATCGAGCTCTAAGAATCTTAAAGAAAAAGATTGATAAAGAAGGAATTTTAAAGACTGCCAAGTCTCATAGATTTTACGACAAACCTTCTGTTAAAAAACGAGCCAAGTCTAAAGCTGCTGCTAAGTATCGAGGTCGTTAGGAAAATCTTTGTTAGTGGTGTTTTGTCATGGATTACTACACTATCCTGGGTGTAGCTAAGACTGCTACTCCTGAAGAAATAAAGAAAGCTTATCGTAAGCTCGCGGTGAAGTACCATCCGGATAAGAATCCTGGAGATGCAGAAGCAGAGCGACGTTTCAAAGAGGTTTCCGAAGCCTACGAAGTGTTAGGTGATGCGCAGAAGCGAGAGTCTTATGATCGTTATGGCAAGGACGGGCCATTTGCTGGTGCCGGAGGGTTTGGTGGCGCTGGCATGGGAAACATGGAAGACGCGTTGCGAACCTTTATGGGGGCTTTCGGCGGCGATTTTGGCGGCGGCGGAGGAGGTTTCTTCGAGGGGCTATTTGGAGGCCTTGGAGAAGCTTTCGGAATGCGCGGAGGTTCTGAAGGAGCTCGACAAGGAGCTAGCAAGAAGGTGCATATCACGCTATCCTTTGAAGAGGCGGCGAGGGGCGTTGAGAAAGAGCTCTTAGTTTCGGGTTATAAGTCTTGTGATACATGTTCTGGTAGTGGAGCAAAGACCGCAAAGGGTGTGAAAGTTTGTGATCGATGCAAAGGCTCTGGTCAGGTGGTGCAAAGTCGAGGATTTTTCTCCATGGCTTCTACTTGCCCCGATTGCAGTGGAGAGGGGCGTGTGATTACAGATCCTTGTTCTGTGTGCCGAGGGCAGGGTCGTGTCAAAGATAAACGTAGCGTTCATGTCAATATTCCTGCTGGAGTAGATTCTGGAATGAGATTGAAAATGGAGGGTTACGGAGACGCGGGGCAAAATGGAGCTCCTGCGGGGGACCTTTACGTTTTCATCGATGTAGAGCCGCATCCTGTTTTTGAGCGTCATGGGGATGATTTGGTTTTGGAACTTCCTATCGGGTTTGTTGATGCCGCTTTAGGGATTAAGAAAGAAATTCCCACCCTACTGAAGGAAGGAACCTGTCGTTTGAGTATTCCAGAAGGTATCCAAAGTGGCACAGTCCTTAAAGTGAGAGGGCAAGGATTCCCTAATGTGCACGGGAAGACTAGAGGAGATCTTTTGGTAAAAATATCTGTAGAGACTCCGCAGCATTTGTCTAATGAGCAAAAAGAGTTATTAAGACAGTTTGCAACCACAGAAAAGGCAGAAAATTTTCCTAAAAAACGTAGTTTTTTAGATAAAATCAAAGGCTTTTTTTCAGACTTTGCTGTATAGGAATAAGGAGCCTTTTATCTAAGAGGGAGCTGCTGTGAGACACTCCGTATGTCAATTAGATTCTGCTATTGAGAATATATTCAGGTTGGCATGGACTTTGAGATTCTCTGAGCGGAAGATGTTGTTATTATCTCGTCAGAGTGGCTCAGGAGGCTCCTTTCAATTATCTTGCGCTGGTCATGAGCTTGCAGGCGTAGTAGCGGCGAAAAGTCTGATACCGGGGAAGGACTGGGCTTTTCCTTATTACCGTGACCAGGGATTCCCATTAGGTTTGGGATGTGATCTTTCTGAGATCTTCGCCTCTTTTTTAGCGCGGACAACACAAAATCATTCTGCAGGCAGAATGATGCCTTACCACTACTCTCATAAAAAGCTTCGTATATGTTGCCAATCTAGTGTTGTAGGAACACAGTTTTTGCAAGCGGCAGGGCGTGCATGGGGGGTTAAAAATTCCGGGAAAAGTGAAGTTGTTTATGTATCAGGGGGTGACGGCTCCACTTCTCAAGGGGAATTCCATGAGATGCTCAATTTTGCATCGCTCCATCAGCTCCCTCTTGTAGTGGCCATACAGAATAATCAATGGGCTATTTCAGTTCCATTCGCAGATCAATGTGGTGCGGACTTGGTTGCTCTTGGTAAAAGCTATTCTGGGTTGGCTACATATGAGGTAGATGGGGGGGATTTATCTGCTTTGACACAAACCTTTGAGAGTGCGGTTGCCAATGCAAGGCTCCGGCACATTCCTGCTTTAGTGATTGTCAATGTGGTGCGGTTGGAAGCTCATAGTAATTCGGATAATCAGACTACATATCGTTCTGAAGAGGAATTGTTGCGTTGTCAAGCCCTGGATCCCTTAGTGCGTTTAGAACAATCTTTGGTTCAGGATTTTGGGGTTTCGCAGGAAACTATTGAGCAAATGAAAATGGAACTTCAGGAGAATGTTAGCAGAGCTTGTGAGCTTGCTGAGAGGGTTCCTTTCCCTTGTAAGGGAGCTTCTAAACACGAGGTGTTTGCTCCATATAATGTTTCCCTGATAGATTATGAAAATTCTCTAAAATGCGCCTCTCTACAGGAGTCTGAGCCTCGAGTTATGCGTGATGCTATAACAGAGGCTTTAGTGGAAGAGATGCAGAGAGATCCCGGTGTTATTGTTTTTGGAGAAGATGTTGCTGGGAATAAGGGAGGGGTTTTCGGAGTCACAAGAACTCTAACGGAGCGATTCGGAGAAACCCGTTGTTTCAATACGCCTTTGGCAGAGGCTACGATTATTGGAACAGCTATTGGAATGGCTTTTGACGGGTTCCATAAGCCTGTCGCGGAAATTCAGTTTGCAGATTATATTTGGCCGGGAATTAATCAGTTATTTTCTGAGGCGTCAAGTATCTATTACCGTTCTGCTGGAGAGTGGGAGGTGCCCATTGTGATAAGAACTCCCTGTGGAGGATATATTCAAGGGGGGCCTTATCATTCTCAGAGTATAGAAGCGTTTCTTGCGCATTGCCCGGGATTGAAGGTGGCGTATCCTTCAAATGCTGCTGATGCTAAGGCTCTATTAAAAGCTGCGATTCGTGATCCCAATCCTGTGGTATTCCTGGAGCACAAGGCTTTGTATCAGCGAAGACAGTTTAGTACAACGCCTGTATTTTCTTCTGATTATATTCTTCCTTTTGGGCAAGCTCGGATTGTGCATTCCGGGACGGATTTAACGATTGTTTCTTGGGGGATGTCCTTAGTCATGAGTGTGGAGGTTGCGAAGGACCTTCTGGGATTAGGTATCTCTGTTGAAGTAATTGATTTGCGAACGATAGTTCCTTGTGATTTCGCTACCGTTTGTGAATCTGTGAAAAAAACCGGAAAATTACTAGTTGTTCATGAGGCTGCAGAGTTTTGTGGATTTGGCAGTGAGCTTGTGGCCTTGGTAGCGGAGAGAGCTTACAGGTATCTAGATGCTCCGATTAAACGGATAGGGGGGCTTCATTCTCCAGTTCCTTATTCTAAAGTGCTAGAGAATGAAGTGCTTCCGCAAAAAGAAACGATTTTTCAAGCAGCAAAATCTTTGGCAGAGTTTTGAATGCTAAGCGTAAGATGAGAAAAGAGGAAGGCGCTCCCAAAGGGGAGCGCTTTTTTTTTGCATGAATTCAGATGATTACTGAGTGCTCAACAGATGTGTTAGAAGCCTTTCCTATCGACAGAAATACTCCTAGGTAAAAAAGGAAGATAGAGAAAAGCATAATCCATTCCAAAGGTAAAGGAGCTGATGTTAATGTGATGAGGATATTGGGAGCATGTAGGCAAGGAAGATCAAGGATCCATGCAATATACGATGCAGAAACTTTGGATAAAATCGGGCTAAAAAATGAGAAAGGGACCAGCAGGAAGACGGGGATAACGAGAGAAGGGTAGAATAAGTTGAAGATTAGCCCGTCTAAGGGAAGGGTTTTAAACATGCGAATCATAGGGAAAATAATAAAAAGCTGAGCGGAGATAGAAATAGATAGCGCTGTAAACAAAAAACGAAGAGGAAAGAGGAACCATCGAGCGCCGAATAAGGATTCCCAGGGGTAATAGAAGAAGCGTATTAGAGGGGAAAAGAAAAATAAAATGCCTAAAGTAGCTAAAAAGCTAAGGATTAAACCTGGAGATTCTATAGGGAAAAGTAAAGAGCAGCAAATAAAACTAATGCCCAAGCGATTTAAGCTAGAACAGTGTCCTACAGTGAAAGGCGTTAGACAAAAGAGAATAGAAGAAAACCAAGTTCTAAGTACGGATGGAGAAGTTGGGAAAATGAGATTGAGAAGAGATAATAAGAAAAGTGTGAGGAGACATCTCCTCTTAGGGGTAAGAGAGCCAAATAAAAAGAATAGAGTATTCGCGAACAAGGAAAAATGCCATCCTGATACGGAAAAAAGATGGGAGAGTCCTTTGCTTTTGAAAAGTTCTTTCTGTTTATAAGGGAGAGCTGTTCCAATGATCAGGCTAGAGGAAAATTTGCCGATATCCTGGTCTGGGAATAATTTGAGAAATCGCTGGTGAAGACTAGTGCGGAAGGTCTCCTTGAAAGAGGAGAGGTTTTTAAGTTCAGAGTAAGGACGCGTTGTTTGATCCTGTATTTTTGATACGCGGAAAGTAATGGGGCATGATGATTTGGAGATGATTCCGTGTAAGTGGTAAAGGGTTTGTTCATCCAGAGGAAAAGGAGAGATAATCGAGCAAGGAAGATTCTGGAAGGAGTGGTTATCCCTAGTTTTTAGAGAAGTAGCTATTCCTGAATACGAGTGGCTACCTGTCTTGTTAATTACAAAATAACCGGAGGCAGGACCTTTGGTTACACGTATTTTTGAAAGGGAAGGGGCTCGTTGTTTATGAGAAATGGAGGTTACAAAAGGAGAGAAGAGTAATGGGCAACAGAAACAGAAAAAAAAGAAAAAACAAAAATTTATAGATGATGGAAGAACCATCTATAATAT
>SAMEA3663047__coassemble_2361_pt1 | contig 5978 bp, 4 predicted proteins | sample SAMEA3663047__metabat2_low_PE_033 | metagenome-assembled genome bin SAMEA3663047 (sample SAMEA3663047) | pig gut metagenome | biome: pig gut; feature: pig-associated habitat; material: faeces | place: France | collected 2012
GAGCGTGCCGGATCTTGTCGGGTGGGGAACCAAACAATCACCTACTATCCTTTGCGCAAACGATTTACGACAGATATCAGCATGATTACCGATATAATTCGCGGCGCACAGAAAAAAATTTTCCTTGCCATGAATGTTTTATCCTTTAGAGAAATTTTATGCGCTCTTGAAGACGCCCATCAACGAGGGGTGAAAGTTAAGGTTATCGTAGACGCTGCCAGAAAGCGGTTGGCTTATGACATGATGCAACGAGCAGGATGCACGTTCCCGCTTTTTGCCAGCACTTGCTTTGGCTATCTGCACTGTAAACTAGCCATAGTTGATGGGAGAACTCTCATCACAGGGTCTCCTAACTGGAGCGTTAGCGGTTTTAATACCAATTACGAAGACCTTATAATAGTCCGAAACCTTGGTCACTTCACACGCCGCGACATAGAGCGCCTCGGTTCTTTCATTAGAAATAACAGTGAGCTCGTAACTGCAGAGAATGTAGATAATCGATTACCTCCTTTTACAGAGGCAGAAGATCGCGATAGTCAATAATAATTAAATAACACAGAAGTTCCTGAAGACACCGTCAATATGCTTCGAGCTCACTTATCCCCCATAGAACAAGCTTTTTTAAGCTTGAAATTCCTTAACCTAAATATATAACCCAGAAAATATTATGTGTAATCCTAACTTTTGGCCCTCTTTACTGAGCCGCTGTCCAGATTTAGATCTCTACACAGACTGGTCTCAAAATACAGAAACACCCTCAGAACCTTCAGGGATTCAACCAATCCAACAGGAATCTCATCAATCTCTACCTTCAACCCTTAATCCCAATGCTCCAGAGTTTATCCCCTCTTTTTTGAGAAATCCTTACCAAAATAGAGCGCCAGAAGCTCCTTTGCAAAGTCAAATAGAATGGATCCCTAATCCTCTTAGTTCATCCGTTGAAGAAGCTGCGGCACCAGCGGATCCTGTTGTTCGTCCTAAGCAATACAATAACACCATGCGGGTAGCGGCATCAACCAGCCTCTGCTCTCAGCGAACACTTAATGTGCTCCCTAAACAAACGCTCGAACCAACTCCCCCAGCCCCCATTCAAATTTTAGCTCAAGAATGTGGTCACAATCTAACGGAAGAGATTTGCGCTGCAATAAGATCAGCTCAAAGCAGTATCCGAATGAAAATTTATAGCCTTTCTTCAAAAACTATCCTGAGAGCGCTTGCTCAAAAAGCTTCGGAAGGAGTTCCTGTTTGGATCCATTACCAACTCATACAAAATCATGAACAGTGTGGTCTCGATCAACATCCCTTAGTTCACCTACAGCCTAACACCAAAACGCATACCAATCTCCAACATAAAAAAGAGCTTATTGTAGATCAGAAACTAGCCATCCTAGGATCTGCAAACTTTACTCATGGAGCTTTGACGGGAGATGTCAATTGCTTGGTTAAGGTTCTAAGTCCAGAGCTCTGTCGTCTCATGAAACAAAATCGATCGGGAGACTGCCTTGTCGGCGAACGCCATTGCCGCTATCTCTCTCTCTATCGCCTTGGTCCCGACGGTTCGCGCGAAATTATCCAGCTCATTGATAAAGCTGAACGCTCAATTAGACTAATGATGTTTGTTCTTTCTCACGAAGGAATTTTACAAGCTTTAGATAGGGCTCATCGACGAGGAGTCGAAGTAGAGATTATTGTAGATACCCAACAACGTAAAGCTACTTTTGACATACTACAAAAGCTCCGCTCTGACATTAAGATATTCGAAGGAACCACTTGTGGACTAGTTCATTGTAAAATGTGCATTGTTGACGACACTCTTATTACTGGGTCTGTCAACTGGAGTAATAAAGGATTTTTGCACAATACAGAAAATCTTTTCATCTTATCCCAACTGTCTCCACAAGAACACGCCTCATTATCCCAAATCTGGTATCAAACACTCGCTCATAGCGAACCTATAACCCATGAAAATGTCACAATAAGACGCACTTTATCATCTCTACGCCCATACCGCGCACAAACCTCTTCCTCAGACTCAGAAGATTAATTCAAGCTATGCTTTGGAGCCGCGATAGATCGCTTGTTTATCCTCTCGATCCATCGCGGCATACCGACTCAATACTTTCGCCCAACGAAAAAATTTTACAAAAAACGAAAGGTATATCTATACTGATAAACCCCTTAAATACAAACAGTTCATTGTATGTCATTCCCTCTAACCCCTTCTCTTTCGGGAGGATATCAACAGGTCCCGAATCCCCAACCACAACCTCCAGCTCCTGCTCCTTTCAAACTTTCTCTCTTCTTGAATTTTGGGCCTTCTCGCGATGGAGAGTACCACCTTTTTATATCTTCTCCTCCAACTAACCCTAATCCTCTCCCATCCCCAGAGTCTACAGATACTGAGGTCCCGCCTTGTCGCCCAAGAAGACCGCTTTTCATGCGTTGTACAGATGGACGCTACTACCCTCAAGTCCATGTACAAACAGCGCGTAAAAAATTACATAACAACCCTTATCCTTCCCCTCATCGAAACCAGGTTCTAGCCACATTTGATACGCCACCTTATCCTCTTCCGCGTTACTTATCTCCAGGCATTCCTATGGGAGTGTGTTTGACAAGCTTGGCCGCCTCGGCTTGTGCTTCACGAGCAATGCGGCCACCGTCTCCTTTCCCAGAACCTCCAGCTAAACCATTACTGAAAAGATCCCACTCTTGCTGAACTGGTTAAGGATTAGCGATTTTTATGCGCTTAAGTGAGTTGCAACTCTGGTCTTTGAGGGAGCGCTTCCCTCTCAACGAATGGATCTCCCAACCTTTATCCAGGATCCCCGCGCGAAGGACTCTCCCAACATCATCCGCCCCGCAAACCCCTCCTCCCTATGAGGGGGAGACGGCGAAAAAAGAGCGGATATTATTAACACTAACTCGGCCTGCATCGTCAGCCTTACTTCCCTATTTTCGTCCACTAACCCCAGAACCTATCAACTTCTTCTCCTGGCACTGTGGACATAATGCTCCTAATATTATCAGGAATGCCATCCTCTCCGCGACCTCTTCTATTCTTATTCATATTTTTAATTTATCTTCTAAAAACATCATTCAAGCCCTAGTCTTGAAAACTTCTCAATCAGTACCCATATCTATTCACTATCATCATATGCCTAAGGAAGCTCTTCAAGAACTCTCCCCAACCAACATACAGCTCTTCCCTTTTCAAGGAAGCAAACGCGTGCTTCTCCACAAAAAAACGCTTCTCATAGATCACCGACTGGTCATCACAGGAACAGGAAATTTCACAGACATTTCTTTACAATCAGATGTTAACCTTATGGTACAAATCCATAACGACGATCTTTGCTCTTTAATGGAGCGTCATCAAGCTGGCTGCGTTTCTGTAGGACAACAAACGGTTTGCTACTGTCCTATGAATAGAAAAAGGTGTGGTAATGAAGGACAAATTTTAAAAGAAATTCGCAAAGCTAAAAGTTCGATTCAAATTGGGATGTACATCCTCACGCAAAAAAATGTTCTTGCAGCTCTTCATGAAGCAGCAACAGAACGCGCGGTTCTTGTCACAATCATTATCGACCCCAAAGCAAAAAAACAAACTTTTCAACTATTAAAATCCTTAAAATCTAAAATCTCCGTGAGAGAGGGGACTTGTTCTGCTCTCATGCACAACAAAGTCTGCATCATTGATCATGAAACAGCCATTCTAGGGTCTGCCAATTGGTCTAGACGAGGTCTAAACACTAATCAAGAAGACTTATTGATTATCAAACCTCTTACGGAAAGTCAAAAAGAGGTGCTAGCTACCTGGTGGAACTTCCTTTGTGATCAAAGTATTGTTTTAACGGAAGAAGGAGCTGAAAAATGTCTGATCAAAAGAGCTGATGAGGATTTTCTAGAACCAGCCTAAATCCGGTTAAGTAAACTCTTCACCCATTGCGTAAAAATCGAAGCTAAAGGGAAAATAGTGCCTTTCCTCTCCAAAAAAACGGCAACAGGTACTATGAGTATAAATAACAATCTCCCTTGGGGCTGTAGAATGGTTGCCCCCCCCCAAGAGCAAAACACTCGTAATCAAGGCTCTCGAAACCCCTCTTTTATACCAAGTTTCCCTCCCCCGCATTCTCCCCTTGTAAATACCCACACTTTTTCCACCGCAACAGCAGCACGCGCTCTCCCTTCAGAAGAAGAAGCTAAAACATCCAGAGTATGCCGGTCGAAACTGCAAAGAGCCGAAGCCTTTCAACCCCAGCTTCCCCAAACCATCCCTTCCAGTCTACCCTGCAGCTCTCTTACCTTATACTCTAAATACAGCGATCAAAAACCTTTGGATGTCATTTGCTCATCCATTGCACAAGCTCAACAAGAACTGCGACTAAAAATTTATATCCTGGATTCCGACGCAATTATCGAAGCTCTTAAACAACAAGTTGTTAACGGCAAAAAACTGTGTCTATACTACCAATTTTTACCAGATGGAGTAACCTTCCCTCAAACGGGTTCATGTCATCTCACTCGATTTGATCATCGCGGAGGAGCCATTCAACATAAAAAACATCTCTCTATCGACACCGACACCACTATTCTAAGCTCTGGAAATTTCACCGACTCCTCGTTACAGGACGATATTAACATAACCCTAAAAATTATTTGTCCTCACCTCTATCAATGTATTCGTAGTGATCGAGCGGGATCTTTCTCGCTATCAGATCAACAGACAGTGACCTATTATCCTCTCAAACGCAACGCTTATAATGGAATGCCCATCATTGTTACAGCTTTGAATCAAGCGAAGACCTCAATAAAGGTTGCTCTCCTTACTTTAGCAAACCAAGAAGTTCTAAAAGCCCTTGCCGCAGCTAAAGAACGCGGCGTTTCTGTTGAAATCGTCATTGATCGTGGCAAAAGATCCAGCACAGTACAAGCACTGCGCAGCGGGGACCCTTCTGTGCAACAGCTTCCCGTCAAAACATGGGAAGGAGCCTGTACTCTTCATTGCAAAATAGGGATTATCGATGACACTACTCTCATCACAGGGTCTGCTAACTGGACAAAACGGGGGCTAGAAAGCAATCTGGAGGACTTGATAATCGTTACCCCAATTTCCTCTCAGAATCTAGCAACCCTTCGCGTTCTATGGCAGCAGATTTCCTCATTAACATCTCCTCTTTCCTTGGATGATGATTGCTTAAAAACCGAGTCAGAACTGCTCCAATGCGCAGAGGCTCTCGAACGATTTAATAACCGTTTCGCAGCCTGTAAGATTACCTCTGATACCAAGCGCTCTTCTTCTAAACACAAGACAAGCGGCCCCAACTCTCGTAACAAAACGTAATTCTCGCGCTCATCAGAAAATATAAAGATCTTTGAGGAATTTTCCGTTCTGTATCCCCGCTTTTAGAATAAGCTTTTATTGAACAAATAAGAAATCACAAAACAAAAACGCCGATTATTTATACTTATTCGGCGTAAATTTGTTGGTAGTTATGAGCATAAATAGAAACTCTAATTATTCACCTTATCAAGAGTCGTCGGGTTCAGATTCCCTTCCCCCTTTACAAAGAGGCCCACAGGCATCCCCAGAAGAGGCAGGAGCTTATTTTATTTCTCCAGAAGAGCTCCCACAGCATGAATTAGCTGCTGCGATAGGAAATCTGTCTCTGGGTCTACAGACTTCCAATCTTAATCCCAACGCGGCAGAATTCACGCCTAGAGCGAGCTCTACCGCAACATCTCATCAATTCGAGACATTTTGCCTACCCTACTCATCCACCCCCCAGGATGAGCTCTTATGCAATTTAGACACCCTAGATTTAGACAACCTAGATCTATACACTGACTGCCCCCACAATCCTTATGCCCCTTACGAAGAACCTTTTGTATGCGCCCCTTATCCAGCCGATACAGAAAGCCCACAAGAAGAACCTTGCAGTAATAGAAACGCTCTAGAAGAAGGCGCCTTAGTCACG
>SAMEA3663047__coassemble_2555_pt1 | contig 5689 bp, 5 predicted proteins | sample SAMEA3663047__metabat2_low_PE_033 | metagenome-assembled genome bin SAMEA3663047 (sample SAMEA3663047) | pig gut metagenome | biome: pig gut; feature: pig-associated habitat; material: faeces | place: France | collected 2012
TGCACGCTGACAAGAAGTTCTCGAGCTCTAGCTAAGGCCTCTTCTTTAGATAAAACAAAATGATGGCGTAAAGTTTCTACAATTTGAGTTCCTACACGCATAGATGGCGTAAGGGTCCCCATCGCATTTTGGAAAATCGTCGCTATTTTTTTTCCTCGGATCTGTTGAAATTCTTTTCGGGATAAGTGAGTAATATCTGTTCCGGAATAGAAAATTTGTCCCGACTGAATACAACAGTTATCTGGTAAAAAGCCGAGCACAGCTTTAGAAACAGTTGTCTTCCCAGAACCGTTTTCTCCTACAAGCGCCAGACTTTGGCGTCGATTGATAGTCAGAGATAAATGATTTACTAGTCGTTGATTCGATCCTTTTACCGAGACAACTAAATTTTCAATTTTCAATAAAGTTTTAGACAAACGTATTTTCCTCTAACAAGTTTGTTCGTAGCCCTTCCCCAATACAGTTAAAACTTACAGAAACAATAACCATGAAAAATGAAGGCACAAAGAACAGCCATGGATGATAGTCTAAAGAATGAATGCCTTCTTTTACAAGGGTTCCTAGGCTAGCATAAGGGGGTTGGATTCCTAGTCCTAAAAAACTGATAAAGGCTTCTGTGTATACCGCATTGGGGATGGTAAAAATTAAAGTAGAAATGATTGGGCCTAGAGTATTTGGAAGTAAATGCTTTCTTAAAATATGAAAAGTAGACGCCTGTAAGGCGCGTGCAGATAGAACAAACTCTTTGTTTTCTAATAGTAAAAATTGGCCATAAATAATACGAGCTATAGGGATCCAGCCAGTGATTGTCATGGCTAAAATGAGTGGAAGAATGCCATGATTGAAGATCACTAATAAAAGAATGATCACGGGAATCCTTGGGACAGAAAACAGGATTTCAGTCACTCGGCTCATAAAATTAGCAACCTTTTTTCCACAGGCGAGGGCTATAGTAGACCACAGCAATCCAAAACACACATCGATAATGGTGGCGGACACAGCGATCAATAAAGAAAGGCGAATTCCTTGAAGAGTACGAGCTAGCATGCAGCGCCCTAAATTGTCTGTTCCAAAGGGGAATAATTTACTAGGTGCCTGCAGAGCGTAGTCAGGAGCAGTCCGTTCATAGTCAGGATAGAGGCTGGGAAGAAATGCGGCGGCCAAAACTAAAATAGTTAAAACCATGCAGCCTAGCAGCAACATTTTATTCGTGCGGATATAATGCCAACTACGGAACGAGCTAGATTGAGACATGCGGTTTTTAGAAATCCTTTTTTTAATTTATTATTCGGAGCGTTTTTCCCCATAGGAATAACGAATTTGCGGGTCTATCCATGCTTGGAGGAGATCGCAAAAAAGAGAAGACAACATGAAAAACGCTCCGTAGAAGACAGAAAGACCCAAGGTTATAGGATAATCGCGTTGTTTAATGCTACAAATGAACCATTTCCCTAGGCCGGGAATACAGAAAAGATTTTCTATAGAAAAGGTGCCTGTCATTAAAGTCGTTATAAGGAATGCAGAGTATGAAATGATAGGAAACAAGGCATAGGGCAAAATATGTTTTATTAATACTTTAAAGGGAGACAATCCTTTAGCATAAGCCAATAAAACATAATCTTTTTTTAAAGTTGCAGAGACTGAAGCGTAAGTGAGTTGAGTGATGAACGCCATAGGGGTGATTGCTAAGGCGATGGAGGGAAGTAGGGTGTGAGAGAATTCTCCCCAACAGGCTATGGGTAGACAGGAGTATTTTATAGCAAAGACGTACTGTAAAAAAGCTCCAACAACAAAAGCGGGAACAGATATTTGAATGACGGAAGAGAAGAATATCGCGCGACCGCAACCTCTTCTGTAAAAGGCTGCAAGAACTCCCAGAGCAACTCCTCCAAAAAGAGCTAAACAGAGACTTTCGAATCCAAGAATAGCGGAAGCTGGAAGTGCAGAAGTAATAATACCGATAACAGTACGATCTTTATAAATAAGAGATTCTCCGAAATCTAGCGTTAGCAAACATTTCAGATAGATGAGGTACTGGGTAAATAAAGGCTTGTCTAATCCGTAGCGGTTTTTTAATATTGCCAAAGTTTCTGCGGACAAGATATTTCCGTTTTCATCATTAAAAGGGTCTCCAGGAATCGTTCTAATGATAAAAAACGTTAAGGTGACCACTACCCATAAAGAAATCAAATTAAAAAACAGACGCCTCTTTATGTACCTGAACATAGCAGATTCCTTTGTGTCTTGTTTCGTGTTTGATCACGGCTGGTTGATTTCAATATGAGAGCTTTCTGCTAAAAAGGTGTTCCTGTCTGGAATAAAAATGCAATTTTCCAGCAGAAGCCTTTCTGCATTTTAAAGAGAGGATCTTTTCTGCGCACGGAGTAAAAACAACTTTAAAAGTTTTTTGCATACCGCATATCAACCACGCCCGAAGGGTGTAGTCTAACAAAAGAAAGTTTATTATTGGCGGTATAATGAAAAACATCGTGATAGAGAGGTTCTATGACATTTTGTTTTTCTAAATATAGAGACGCTTCAGAAATGAGAGCATCTCGTTTTAGAGGATCTCTCTCTGTTTCTATAGACAGAATGAGTTGATCGAACTGAGGGTCTTCTAAGGCATAAGGCTTAACCCCTTTAGAGGAAAAGACGGATAAAAAGGCTAGAGGATCGGAAAAATCTGCAAACCAGCCTCCTATAGACATAAAGAAGGCGTTAGTATTTAAATCATTTTGTAATAGAGCATACTCTTTTCCACAAATAGGGAACATAATTCCCAAAGTTCTTCGCCACTGATCACGCATCATTTGAGCTATTTGTGAGTTTACAGTAGATGTTGCTGAAAAGATCAGTGGGCATTTTTCTAAATCTTTTACAGTCATATTCAGTTCCGCTAAAGCCTCTTGTAACAGAGTTTTAGCCAAGGCAATGGCTTCTTGCTGCTTATAAGAAGGTTGCTCTGGATAAGAGTGTAGATGGTTAGGTAGCAAATGTTTTGCAGGCTTGACAAAGGTTGGAGAAGCGAGAGCTTCTTTGTTTAAGACAAGACTTAAAGCCTGTCTTATTTTGGGGTGGCAAAAAGGGGCTTTGGAAGTGTTAAACGTAAGCCAAGAGGTGCCGGATATATCAAATGATTGAGGAGCGCGGCGCTTATTTGCCATTGCTAAAGCTTCTTGGGGAATGCTATGCCCCCAAGGCAGGCCTTGCCAGTCCAATTTTCCTTGATTGAATAAGGCTGAAGCTGTCTGTGGATCAGGAATTACATGTATGCGGATTTCCTGGATGGCTACTTGCTCCTTATTATAATAGTAAGGATTTTTTTCCAATTTAAGCCATTGACGATCCTTTTTTTCTTTTAAGCAAAAGGCTCCTGTAGATATGGGCAAGGCTTTTGCTTCGCTCCGCATTTGGTGCTCACAATGTACGGGATAAAACGCTGGGAGGGTAAGCAGTTTCAGAAAGTGGGGAGTTGGGGTATGCAAATGAATAACAAGAGTGCGATCATCTTTAGCTAAAAATCCTGGGCCATCATTTAGATCGATGGGCAAAAAAGCAAAGGAGTAAATACTTGCAATGCGGTTCTGTAAGATGTCATTCCATGACCGCACAAAATCGTGGGCCGTAACAGGGTCTCCGTTACTCCAATGAGCTTTTTTTAAATGAAAAGTATACGTTTTTTTATCTTCTGATAAGAAAAAGCTTTCTGCTAAAGCAGGGAAGACTTCTCCGGAAGGAGTCTCCTGAACAAGCCCTTCATAAAGGTGGTGAATTAGGTTGATATCGGAAAGAAGACGCACTTCTCGAGGATCAAGTGTACGAGGATCATCCTTTATGCTTACAGATATTGTCTGATTATGGGCAGAGGGATTCGTTTTGCGTGAGGAGTTAGAGCAGCCAGCTGTCGCTAGTGCGAGAAGCAAGCAGATTCCCACTGATATCTTGCGCATGGAATAACCTCTTTAGAAGTATGTGTTTGGCAGCAAAATAATCTTTCTCCTAATCCCGCTATCATGGCAGCATTGTCAGAGCACAACTGCGAAGAAGGGAAATACGTAGGCAAAGAGCACGTTTGATTCAGCAAGCTGCGGAAGAAGCGATTATTTGCTACGCCCCCACCAACAATCAAAGACTTGCAAGAAAACGCTTTTACAATATTAGGAAGTTTTTGAGCAATCGTCATAAAAGCTGCTTTTTGAAAAGAGGCAGCAATGTTTTGTTTTTGAGCCTCAGAGATCTCCGGAAACGGAGGTTTGGCGGAGCTATTGTTGCCCTTCAGGGCATATAATACAGCTGTCTTCAACCCGCTGAAAGAGAGATCGTTTCCAGGAACTTTAGCTGGTGAAAAAGGAAATGCTTCGGCATCACCTTTTTGAGCTAATTCTTCTAACTTTTGTCCTCCAGGATAGGGGAGACCAAGAAAACGAGCCACTTTGTCAAATGTTTCTCCGATAGCATCATCTCGAGTCTTGCCTATTAGGAGAAAGGTTGTTGCGTTGGGCATCAAAAATAAAGAGGTGTGTGCTCCTGAAACGGCAAGACCTAAAGCTGGGAAGCGAATAGACGAGGTTTCCATGCAAGCTGCATATAAATGGGCTTCTACATGATTAACGCCTATAAGGGGCTTCTTTAATCCGCTAGAGAGCCCTTTTGCAAAATTGACGCCAACAGACAGGGCGCCGATAAGGCCAGGAGTATTGGCCACAGCGATTAATTCAACGTCTTCTAGGGAGATTCCGACATCTTGAACCGCTGCGGTCAAAAGTTTAGGAAAAACTTGTAGATGTGAGCGGGAAGCTAACTCGGGGATTACACCTCCATAAAACGCATGAATATCCTGAGACGCTACCCGGTTGGCAAGAATTTTCCCATCTTTGACGAGAGCGCAGGAGGTTTCATCACAAGAGCTTTCTAGGCCTAGAGTCAACATGGCAAAAACTTAAAGAAAAGAAGAACAGTTTTGGAAGGAGAGGATCGTACCATGAGCTTGTTAATCAGACAAGACGTTAGTAATAAGAAATATGTAAATCAGATTTTCTTGGTTGATATATAGAGAAGAAGGGGGGCCTAAATACCATACATAGTCCTGCTCCAGCCACTAAAGTGACTCCAAGAGAGAGAAAGCAGCTTGCAGCCAGCAAGGGAAGCCCGGTGACGACTCCGGCTAAAATCAAGGCTCCAAACAATAGGCAAAAGCTTCCTGCTACAAAAGGAATCAAGATTTTTAGGTAGTCAAAAGAAGAATTGGTATTCAATGTGCTATGCGAGAACAGTCCTTCGTTAAAGGAAGCGGGATTGCGCGAACTAGGATTAACTATTGTTATCTGCATACAACTTTTAAAGTTCGATTATTTAAAGTGAAATCTTTTAGTTGGAGAAAAAAGAAAAAACATTATAACTGTTCGGGTTTTATTAAACCAGTATAGGGCTTCGTTGTTAGGTGGGTGTCGAAAGCAAAACATTTTTTAATTGATAAAATTTTGTTTAACGTTCGAGATTAGAAGTCTCTTTGTCAAAGAAGTGATTTTTAGGAGGTTAAGATCGACATGGTTTCTTCGTTTCTGAATCTTCCTCCCGCCGAGGCTCGATTGCGTCCGGTAACAGAAAATTCTTTCCCCGCCTTCTCTTCTTGGGGAGCTACACAAAGACGTATAACGGGGTGTAGCTTGCCGAATTCGTTTTATAAACC
>SAMEA3663047__coassemble_3668_pt1 | contig 4505 bp, 3 predicted proteins | sample SAMEA3663047__metabat2_low_PE_033 | metagenome-assembled genome bin SAMEA3663047 (sample SAMEA3663047) | pig gut metagenome | biome: pig gut; feature: pig-associated habitat; material: faeces | place: France | collected 2012
TGCTCCCCTCCAACAAATTCCAGAAAGCGAACAAATTGCTCATTCGTGACAGGATGAATATCTAAAAAAAAACCAGGAAGAGTGATGGTATGAATTGGCAGTTCATCTCGCTGCCCATCCCCGCTTCCACGAGAAAAACTTCCTCCCTCAACAAACACCATGTCTGTAGATAAAGGCTGAGGTTTTACTTCCTCTCTTTCTATTTCAACATAACGACTAACAACAGGCTCTCTTACTAGCAAAGACTGCAAAGGATTGGGGTAGACATCTCCTCCCTCTGAACCTTCTTCCGAATCTACAGTTGTTACCATAGCTTCGTCAATAGACTTTGCCTCCACTAATACAAAGGCCTGCTGTTCCTCTTTGCTCTCACAAAGTTTTTCCCCCTCTCGAATTAATGCTGCGGGAGCGACCTGTTCTGCAGAATCACCCTGTGTCACAATCTCTCGTAAATGCTCGCGACAACAATCCTTTGTTACCTGAAATTGTTCTTCTAGCGTTTTTCTTCTTAGCGCTTCAAACAAACGTTGCGGCCGCGCTTGTTGTTGTTGTTGCAAACAACTTGTAATGAACCCATCCCAATCATAAACACTCTCGGGCACATAAGAAGAAGGCTTAGGGAAAGATCCCCAAGGGAAAAGTCCCGTTAATAAGTAATATGCCAACACTCCAACGGAATATGCATCTACTGCTCGATAGTTTGCAGATTTTTCTTCTGGAGCCTCGAAGATTAATAGTTCACGAATACGCTCCATTCTTTCTTGCGCAGAGCCTTCCTGCATCAGAGAAGAGAACATCCGTTCTCTAAGAAGAGAGGCAAACCCTATCTCAGGAAGATAAATCCTTGCTTCCCCTTGAGAGAAAGAGACGTGGACTGAGTGTAAATTAATTTGTCCATGAGCTAACCCTTTATTATGCACCAGCTCTAAAGCTTCACATAGTTGCTGAATTAAACGTACAACCTCTTCTTCTGATAATTTTTTTCCAGACAAGTACTGAGCAAGAGAAATTGTTTTGCTATTCTCTTCTGTTACAATGAAATACCGATCATTCTCTCGCGAAACATTCTCGATAGCCATCAGACTAGGGTGTCGAATTGAAGCTAATTGCACGATGACCTCTTGAAACACCTTCATAAAATCTTCTGACGATGAAAGTTCTTGAGGTAATATCTTGAGAACTTGTCGTTTTTTAATAAATCGATGTTCTGCAAGCACATCCCGGCTCCATAAGCCTTGTTCGAGTTCTGCGATAACCTTATAGTCTCCCCAATATTCAACTGCGGCTCGCTCTTCCATTTTTGGGACCCCTATACCTGTTGCGAAGTTTCTTTGCTTGAGTCTATTAAGCGAAAGACTCTTCTCAGTACTATACTTGTCGCCTACCGATCCGTCTACAACAAAAGATCTCTATTTAGTTTGAATAAAAGAGAACCGCTTAACTAATAGCTAGCTAAGCGGCATGAGTAAAAATTTTATAGAACAAAAGGTAAGCGAACAACGCTCCAAGAAAGAGAGGAAACTCGAAAGTTTCTTTCCCCTACAATTAGCTGAAAATATCCGGATGAAGTCGCATAATAGGTGGATGCACACCAAAACATAGGAACTGTTGTGTACCACGTGGATCCGAGGCAAACCGCGATTCCCAAAAGTTTTCTCACTACCTTCTTATTTGATCCAGAGCTCGTATCGTATGCATTTGCATAGAGCATGACACGCCCACCTACTCCATTATCCAACCAGTCTCCATTTTTTCTCATAAAGACAGAGAGTCGAAATAGAGCAGGCTCATCAGGAGAAGCAGTAAAAAATAATTTTCCCCGATTAGAAGAGTTCAACGTCACAGCATTGTCCGTGTTATCTCGGATTTGCTCACCATAAGCATCCCAGAGCACCTCTGCTCCCCAACCCCCGGTATCCCCAGAGCCTACATGCCCTCCAGAAAGAGCGGAGCGCATACTAATTTTGGGTGCTCCTTTTTTGTATAGTCCATAAGGAACATATTGCTTCCCATGGCGAGAATTAATATGGTTGAAATCTACCGCTGTATTACCACCGGAGTACGGCTTATAGTTTACAGTGTTATCCGCTAAGTTTACTCGGCCACTGAAAGAAATATCCGCGCCAGGATTCGTAATGACGAATTTTCCTTTAGCAATCAGATCCTGAGAACATTCTAGTTTCGCAGTACTACTCACCAAATCTTGTGTAACATTTACATCATTGGCTGTTAGAGTTTCCGAAATCGTAACCGCCTTTTTTTTCTTCTCTTCGTCAGTTAATCCTGTAGTTTGTACGTTCAACCGAACAAACGTAGGGAAAGAAACATCAATATTATTATTAGCTGGAGTTGTCATTAATCCTCCTCCGTATAAGAAGCACTGAATGGGAACCAAATCACATTGAGCATCGAGTAGGCAACGCGAACTTCGATCTTTGTAAAGACTTGTATAAACGGGTGCTGACCCCCTATGGATGGAATAGAAAAAATAGAATATAGAGAAGTATTCGTTGTGGTCCCTGAAGAGAATCCCCGCGTATCCCCCGTACAGAGATTCGTGTATTCATAAGCAGAGGTGTATAATCTTAAGAAAATTGTAGGGTCATCATTTCCTGCGTGATGACCCGAGCTTCGGAAAACTTGAAAAGCAACTTGATAGATGCCCGGGCTTTTTAAATACAGTTTTTTCGTTTCTTTGTCATTCCAGTAAAATCGATTTCGATACATCGGAGTGTATGATTCCGAATCTTCTCTATTATTCAAGCGTAAATCGAAAAAACTACCCCCCCCCACTGAGGCACCATTACGATGCGTGGCACAGTTATAAGCCTGCGTAGATTTGTCTCTATAGTAATCAAAAGTAATCGCATCTCTAGCAGCAAGAGGATCGCTCAAATTTGTAAATTGAGGGACTTGTCCTTGCTTACATTGGATACTAAAATCTCCTTTTAGCACTGTTTCACCAAGAGATGTTCGCTGTCCTTTGACATTTCTTCCTACCGATAAATCGACATCTGTTTGAATTTTCGTTCCTTTTACATTCAGATCTCGTCCCGTTAGTGTGTCCTCAACAGTCGCATCACCCTCTACTTTTAACGTAGCATTGTTCAACCATAAGTTTTGATCTTTAACTCCCGTTCCTTCATCTGTGCTCAATCCAGGAATAGGCGCTGCTCCTTTAAGTTCCTTTTTTTTCATCTCTATCCTCCTATTTCCGGGTATACAAGCACTCCAAAATAAAAAGTGGATAAAGAAGAGTGATCATTTCCACTTTTATAGCGCACCTCGAGAAGTGTTCTCATGTTTTGTTCATCAGTTTTTAGGAAGGGTCCATCCGGATTCGTTATCTCGTGTCTCACATGAATCGCAGTCCCTAATGCAGTAGATGCATAGTACCCTCCTCTGCTAAATGTGGAACTTTCACAATATTCTTTACCGGAAGGAATCCCTAAGCAGAAATCTCCTCCGTATCCATTATTCCATCCCCAGCGTTTTCCTACGCCAACATTGATGATGTATATCCCCTTAGCTAGAAGCTGCACTCCAGTAGTCCCGCCGAGCTTGATTTTCACATCAGTCGAACTTCCAGTTCGTTCAAAGTCTGCAAAACGAATAAACTCTTCTATGCGAGATGATTGATAAACCAGGCGAGAGGGTCCTAGTAAAGGGAGAGGTCTTCCCTGGCCCCACTCGATTCTTGCTCCCTCATTCAACGAGCAGAAAAAATATTCTGGAGTGCGAATGTAATTTGCAGGGACTGGCTCCGTATCTTTTACAGGGCGTTTGACATTGCTAAGCCGATTACCGTTAAGGTTGATCGAAACTTTGTTTTGAGTTGTTAAATCATATCCTGCGGCTCCAGTAAGACCATTAACAACAATGTCCTTTGTTTTCACATCAACATCTCTTCCTACAGCAAAGGTCTCGGTTGCAGAAATAGTCTGTACCGTGATGTCTCCTTCTGTAGTCAAGTTTGATGCTAAAAGATCTCCATGAACAGTTGTATCAAAGTCGAACCGACAATCATTGATAATTTTGTCAGAAGCAGTCATTTATTGTTCCAAGTTTTTATTTTGAATAAAAAACAAACTAACAAATAGAAGTCAAAAATTAATTTGTTTTATCTTCAAAAACAAAAACAAACAAAACAAACAAAAACCGGTTCGCGCAAGAAAAATAAAAAGAAAAAGAGAAACAAAAAGAAAAAATGAGAAGTTGAGCTTTTCTGGAGACGGTAATAAAACCTATGAAATCCTGGGGGTGGCTGGATTTGAACCAACGTATCCGTAAGGAGTCGGATTTACAGTCCGATGCAATTGACCGCTATGCGACACCCCCAAAAGAATGCTGGAGAAAGGAATTGAACCCTCAACCGTTCGATTACAAATCGAATGCTCTGCCAATTGAGCTACTCCAGCTTAAGAGGGTGTATTATGACAAAAAGAAAAATCTATTCGCAATGAAAAACTTAAGAAAGTTCAGATTCCTGATTTTCTTCTTGTTTG
>SAMEA3663047__coassemble_4700_pt1 | contig 3852 bp, 4 predicted proteins | sample SAMEA3663047__metabat2_low_PE_033 | metagenome-assembled genome bin SAMEA3663047 (sample SAMEA3663047) | pig gut metagenome | biome: pig gut; feature: pig-associated habitat; material: faeces | place: France | collected 2012
GGTTCTATGGATTGCATTAAACAAGTTTGCAGAGACTATCTTTGTTTGGACAAAGTAACTAACCCTGTTAGTTCGTTAGTTAAGAGAGGAACTACGCATGAGAAAGTACAAGCAGCTGCTGGTTGTATCGGGGTGGTCTGTTCAATTATTTGCTTGGCTTTAGGAATCGCTGCTGCTGCAGGGGCGGGAGCTGCGGCGGTTAGTGGATTGGCTATTGGTCTTACTATGATGGCTGTGCTCATAGGAATCGTGTTGTTTTGTATGTCCACTTGGGATGTTTTACAGCGTCACGGAGGATTAGGCTGCCCGGTGAGAGGTCTTTTTGGGAATGGGTCAGCGACTCCTGAACCTTCTGTAATATTTACTAAGGGCAAGAACGGGGGAGAGTGCGAGGTTGTTATAGTTGAATAAATACTAGGAGACGTGATGATACGGAGTGAGAAAATAGACAATGGATTAGTTGAGGGTCATCACGGAAGATGTGATTCCATAAGTGTTGTGGCAAAAACAGTTATTGGGGTCGCTAAACTGGTAGCCGCTTTCGCGGCTCTAGTTTTGAATGGTACTCTATGTGTTCTTTCGGTAATTGCTGTGTGTGTCGGAGCTACCCCTGTAGGCCCGCTAGTCTTATTGGCTGCGACAGCTTTAGCAAGCTCCGTATGCGCTGTGACTCTTTTGTGCGCAAATGATCAAACTCCTGGATGGAAGTTGTTCTCAGTTTCTTGTAAAGAGGCTTTGCTTAGATACCGATTCTGCTAATAATGAGAAAAGATGTTGATAAAGGGATGGAATAAATGAACTGTGGAATGATTTCTCTGAAAGAACAAATTTCTGCTGGCGTGGAAAAAGGCTTTGCGACACTTTGTCCCCCCTCAGTTAGAAAAACGGCTTTAGTTGTAGTTTCTCTATTTGCTGCGCTCACTTCTGGAGCTTTGGCTTTATTGTCAGCTGGTGTGTTGTTTGGCGGAACCACACCTGTTCTACCCTACATCTTGATGCTAACAACAGCTTTGTTTGGTTTGGTTTGCGCGATCATAGTGCTGGTGAAAAATGCCTCTGAGGTGATTCAGAAATGTAAAAAAGCATCTGTAAAAGAGCTCGAACCTAAACAGCCGAGTGATGGGCCGTATTTGGAAATCGATGCTTCAAAACAATCTAGTCCAGCTAGCAGTATTGAGGTGTTGAGTTCTATAGGAGGGGTATTGAGTTCTATAGGAGATGATGTTTGTAACGCAGTTCGAAAGGAGGGGCGTCCCCGGTCACACAGCTGTTAAAAACATGTGAAAAAATCTTCTGCGAAAAGAGGAGGGGAGTCCCTCCTCTTTTTTTTTATCCATCGAGGGCGTTGTGATCGGCTGTGCAATGTTCTTGTTCCGAAGAAGAGAGTCTAGAAGACATTTGTAGCATAAGTTCTGCTGCAGTGGTTACAGCAGCGCACCCTTCTCTCAATACTAGAGCTAAATCTTTTGTAGCGTCTATTGTGGAAGAGAGTTCTTCTGAAAAATCTGCGCGAAAAGAAAGCATTTTTTGATAACAATCGTTTAAGGAAGACTGAGTTTCTTTGAAAAGCTCTGTTAGTGGTTTTTGTTCTAAGGCTGATTGTGAGGATGTCAAAAAGAGGTGTTGTAAAGAAGCTTGTTGTTCTGCTAGTGCTGCTGCATTTTGTACGAATTGATGTCCTAAATAAACAAATTCACGTTCGAGAGTGTTTTGTCCAAATAAAGTGACTATGAGTGTAATGAAGGAGATGCTGGCATTGATGAGGCATATAGGCCAAAGAAGGGAAAGAATTTTTTGTTGCTTATTTTGTGAGTTAGAGTGTTCGGACATAATCTCATCTATATTGTAAATTCTTGATAATTAGCATCCTCTATAACAAAAGCGTGGTTAAAAAGAAAAATAGGAGAAGAGAAAAAGTTTGAGGGCTCTTTGGAAGAGAGCCCGAGGTTTATCAGATTAGAGTTTAGTGTATTTGTTTCTGGTGAACAAATCGCGTAACTGCCAATTAGAGAACAGAGAGGGGGGCTGGCGCGAAGGTTGTTCCTGATGTGGAAGACTTTCCGAGGGAGAAGGGGAAGCCGTGCTTGATTCTGGAGGGGGGCATGTTGTTCGCGGAGGGCACGGAGGGGGTGTTTGGCTTGGGGGGCATGGAGGCATGGTTTGAGGGAACCCGTTTTTGGGGAGGGGTGGGCGAGAGGGTTTGCTTGGCGCTTCTTTGCTTAGTGCTTCTTTTATATCAGCCAACAGTTGCTCGCTCTCTGCTTTTTGTGTGGCAATCTGCTCCCTAAAAGAGCAAGAAATGTTTGACAGCTCGTCAATGTCTTTTCGCAGGTTTGTTCGAATTTTCTCCAGATCCTGAACGACTTGCGTTAAAGATTCTTTATTCTCTGTTAAGCGGCGGACCTCTTCGGCTAAAGGGATGAGTTCTTTTATTTCGTCTTTTAATGACGAAATGAGTGTTTTCAAAGTTTGAATTGTGTCTTGAGAAAAGAGTTTGCGAAGCTCCTCAGCAGAGTCTTGATAGGAAGAAAGGAGGGAGTCGAAACCTGTGTGGATAGATTGCATGTTTTGTACAAACTGTTGGAAATCAGCAGATACCTCAGAAAGGTCTTTTGAGGTTGTTGCGAACTCTTTTGATAAGTCTACAAACTCTTTGTGAACCATTTTTAACATGAAATTGACTTCTCTCAGAGACTCAACTTCTTTTTGAAGCTCTTGATACAAATGTAACGGGGTTGTTTTGTATAGGTAACTAGTGATTCCTGCTAAGGAAAGAATAAACAAAGCGGAGAGAACAACAGCTAATTGAGGAGCGATCAAGATTGCGACCGCATGCCCAAGAAGAGCTAGAAAGCCAACGAACCCGACGAAGGCTAGGGCAACAAAGGCCATTATTCGTTGAATGGTGTCTAGCAAAGAAAGCTTAGGCAAAGAAGAGCTGGTTTTAATATCACTAGCAGAGCTGAAGTGTGTGGTAGGGGGAGGTGAAGAGGGCGCGATTAGAGTTGTCGTTGTCATAAGCTCTTTAATTTTAAGGTCGGTCGTGAGCGGATTATAAAAATTTTTATGTAAAATCTCTATTTTAAACTTAAAAAATTTTTATAAAGTTTGGCTTGTTGAAACAACGATCCAGAGATATTCCACAGCTTGTGTGAAAGCGCATTTGTGATTGAAAAATTTTTAACAAGCACGAACGCAAGGAAAGTTTTAGAGGTTTTGAACTGCTCTCAGCGAAATGCGGGGAAAAGGAGCTAGCGGCATAGGATAGGAGAGAAACTCTTGTGTTCCCCTAAAATAATTACCATTGTACACTCTCCTCTTATCGTAGAGAATGTAAAATTCTTAGACTGCGGGAGTATGGTCCGTGGAAGTTTTCTCTACAGAAGGAATCGGAGAAAAAGTCATGAAAAAACGAGGAGTGTTGATTGCTCCGTCCATTATGGGAGCCGACCTGGCTTGCCTGGGGAAAGAAGCGCGAAACATAGAAGAAGCTGGAGCAGATCTTATCCACATAGACATTATGGATGGGCATTTTGTTCCGAATATTACCTTTGGCCCAGGAATCGTTGCTGCTATTAATCGATCGACGGATCTGTTTCTTGAAGTTCATGCTATGGTATATTCGCCGTTCGAGTTTATCGAGGCTTTCGTGAAGTCTGGAGCAGACCGTATCATTGTGCACTTTGAGGCGGCAGAAAATCTTAAAGAGATTCTTAGCTATATTCGAAAATGTGGCGTGCAAACAGGTATCGCCTTTTCTCCGGAGACTTCTATTGAGTTTGTTGAGGCTTTTATACCTTTGTGTGATGTCATTCTACTCATGTCTGTGCACCCAGGATTTTGTGGCCAAAA
>SAMEA3663047__coassemble_5520_pt1 | contig 3464 bp, 1 predicted proteins | sample SAMEA3663047__metabat2_low_PE_033 | metagenome-assembled genome bin SAMEA3663047 (sample SAMEA3663047) | pig gut metagenome | biome: pig gut; feature: pig-associated habitat; material: faeces | place: France | collected 2012
TGCCGCACACTCCACACCTTTGCTCTCGAACACTCCCTCTGCGCCCCACTTACCAGGAGAAGCCCTTCAACTCTTCTCTACACAATCAGGAGTATCTCCTTTAGATGTAATCTGTGATTCTATTCGCCTTGCACAAACAGAGCTTTTCTTCTGTATTTACAAAATCTCCTCTCCAAAAATTATAGAGGCTATTTTAGAACGAGCGAATGCTGGCGTTCGCGTGCTTTTACAATACCAATTGATTTCCAACCATGAATCCCTTCTTTCCCACCCCAATATTATCTTGCAACAATTTGAGTCACGACGAGACGCTTTGCTGCATCGCAAAAATTTAGTGATCGATAATTGGCTAGCTATTCTCGGTTCTGCTAATTTTGCAGACGGAGCTTTCACCCGTGATATAAACATTGTAGCAATAGTTAAAAGCCCTTCTCTCTGTCAGCGTATACAGGAGCGCAGCTCTGGCCCATGCACTGCAGGCCTTCAACAATTAGATTACTATATCCTCACTCGACATAAAAGCTCCAGAACCCTGCAAAATATTGTAACTGCTATACACTCTGCTGAGAAAACGATTCGAATTGCTATGTTTATTCTCTCAAATAGAACGATCCTAGCCGCCCTACACGAAGCAGCACAAAGAGGCGTTCAAGTCTCTGTTATTGTAAACCCTCGCGATAAACACACGCCTTTCGAAATCTTACATAACCTGGGCTCTTCAGTAGACCTTTATGAAGCAGTCTGCGAAGGATTTCTACATTGCAAAGCTTGCTGTATAGACCTCAAAACCCTCATTCTAAGCTCTGCCAACTGGACGAGAAGAGGGGTACAGTTCAATATCGAAGATCTTCTTATTATCCATAAGCCGACCCGTAGACAGCTCGCCGTCTTCTTTAATCTGTGGGGAGAGATTCTCTCTTCGAGTCGTTTGGTCACAGCTGAGAATGCATTCGAACACAAAAACAAACCTTCTTCTTCCCCTGAAGAAGACGAATAAACTTGTTCTTCTCTAAGAAAACAAGCAGCCTGCACAAGGCTGCTTGTCCTTTCTAACAAATTAGGCCTGTCTTCAGAAAACTCTGAATATCGTTCTCAAGGGCGCCTCCGCTTCCAATCTGAAACCTCTCATAACGATCCGCTTCCTCCACCTTGCCTTGCAAAAAACATTGGCTCAACTGCCGCAACAAACCATCTCTAAAACGAATTTTACCTACAAAGATCTGTTTGATAGACAACCAAACGTTGATCTTCAGATTGCCAAAAAGGATCTGCTGCTTGTATCTCCGCTAACGCCAAAACAACTCCTCGCCATCCAAGAAATATGGAGCTGGCTATCTCACAACAGCACCTTCCTGTAATCTTGCAATTATCTTATAAAAATTAAAATTCAAAACAACATCTATTAAAAACTTAAAACAAACCAATTAAAAACAAAAACAAATCGAATTGAAATCAACTAAATCAAACAACTATAATTGACAATCCAACAAAAAAAACTAAGTACAAAACATGTGTTCTCCTTGTTCGTCAAGACAGGCTCACTCGAGTCACAGCTCTTCATCTATTAGCTGCGCAAACTCATCTAGTACTAGCAGAAGGTCTGCCCATCACCGCAAAGAAGACCCTGTAGCCGCCGCTATATCAAGCATTTATAAAAACGGAGATTGGCGTTCTAGAGTTATCTATGACTACAGTCACGGAACAGCCCCTCGTCGACGCATCTCCTCCAGAGGCACAAGAAGCGGAAGCTCGTCCCCAGCTTGTGAGCGGACCCTCTATACCATAGAACGCCTTCGCTCATCCTCAGAAGGATATAAAACAAGAAGCTGGCGTGCGGGTTCTTCACCTCGACACGAAACATCTCGCTCTCGCGACCCCCAATCTCCTCAACCCTCCACCTCTTACACAACCACACACACTCTCTCTACTAGTCCAAAAAAACCAACAAAACGGAGACAACCTTCCAAAGGCGACCCCGCACACAAGGTTCCCAGAGTTCTTGGGCACAAAGAACTGATTACCTTCTTCTCTGCGCACCAAAAGATCAATAATAAACCTTTAGACACTCTTTGTAGCTTGATCCGAAATGCTAAAAAGAACGTCTTTTTGAAAATATACCACATTTCCTCTCCTCAAATTCTTCAGGCTCTAATTGAAGCTGCTGATCGCGTTTCCACAGTCGTGCGTTACCAACAAGGAGACCAAGTTCGGGGGATATTCGCAGGATCTGCTGTCAAACTTAACAAAAGAGACAGTCGTGCCCTGTTACATAAAAAGTCCGCTTTTGTCGATTATAAAAAAATATTTGTGAGCACAGGGAATTTCACAGACCGTTCGCTTACACAAGATTATAACCTTGCTATGCTTGTACACAATGCTCCCCTGTGTGCTCAAGTAGCATCCAGTACCCATGCAACGACGGTTGTTGGAAATCAGACTATCACCTACTGTCCGATCAACCAGCAATCTGGAGGGAAGCCTCTCCAGCCAATTCTTTCTTCTATTGCCAAAGCAAAAACAAGCATCCGTATTGCAATGTACATCTTCTCTCATCAAAGAATCCTTAAAGCGGTGGGGGCAGCTGCTAGAAGAGGTGTGGATGTACAAATAGTTATCGATCCACGAGAAAAGAGAAACACCTTTAAGATTGTTGAAGAAAATAACCTTCCGTTAACGATTAGGGAGTGTGCCCGAGGAGGAATTTTACATACGAAAATGTGCTGCATCGATAACAGAACCCTAATCATAGGATCTCCTAACTGGACGAAATGCGGCTTATCGAGAAATTTGGAAGATTTATTTGTTATTCAAAACCTGACAGAACTGCAACTACAGTCTCTCCGTGAATTGTGGCGAGCTATTCAAGAAAGCTCGGAACCTCTCACAAAAGAATCTTCCCTGCTTCCTCCTCGAACACTAAAGCAGATTAAAGACGAAGAAGAAGATCTTATGTACGATCCGGGAGAAGGAACCTCTTCTACAAGGTGAGGAGTGTATCTCGCAGAGACAAAACTCAACAAAATATTGCCGTTCCTAGAAGAAGCCTCGTTCTAAGGCTTCTTCTTTCTTCCCTAGCCCTTTCCCTCCGATCCCGCTCAGGGTCTACCCGAAGCACAGCTTTATTAAAAGAAACCATTTTTTAAACATCTACAAGCTCTCTGTTTTCTGAAAACTCAACTTATCATTACCTTCCAAGTTGTAGTGAAAAAACTCCAAACCTTCGATCAAAAAACTCTTCATCATTAACACAGCCAACTAGTCTCCTCGGATGTAAGGATTTCACCTTACTCTATGCGTAACTTTTCCGGACCTATATCAAACGAACAACTAACAAAATTGGGGAGTTATCTCCGCTGCGACAATTCTTCAAAAACTTACGATGTTTTCACTAGAGCAAATAGTGTTTTTCTCTTTAAGCAAGGAATTTTACAAAAAAAAACACCCTAATTCAAAAAACTGTTACA